>Ga0194121_10000291_pt1 | contig 89476 bp, 71 predicted proteins | sample TA2MahCa50mmetaG_FD_148609 | JGI IMG/M metagenome (GOLD analysis project Ga0194121, IMG submission 148609) | Freshwater microbial communities from Lake Tanganyika, Tanzania - TA2015020 Mahale Deep Cast 50m | ecosystem: Environmental > Aquatic > Freshwater > Lake | place: Tanzania: Lake... | reverse complement strand
AAATGATCGAATACACCATCCCGGTAAAAGCCAAGCCGGCGATGACAAACCCCGTTATGGAAAGGAGCTGGAGCGGGCGCTCAGAAAAATTGACGAGGCCGTCCAGGGCCAGCCTCATGAGCTTCCCCAACGTGTACTTCACCTCGCCGGCAAACCGCGCATTCCGTTCACACTCGATGCCGATCTGGCGGAAACCGATCCAGCTCCGCAGACCCCGAACGAACCGGCTGCGTTCCGGCATGGCGTTCAACACGTCCACTACGCGGCGGTCCATGACTGAAAAGTCTCCACTATCCAAGGGGATCCGTCCCGAAGCGGCCCAGGCGAGGAGGCGGTAGAATGCCCAATAGGCTATTTGCTTGAAGACATTTTCCTTGCGTCGTCGCCGGACGGCATACACCACTTCATACCCTTCCCGCCACTTCGTCAACAACTGAGCCAGTTCATCCGGCCCATCTTGAAGATCGGCGTCCATAATGGCCACAGCATCCCCGGTGGCATATTCCAGCCCGGCGCTGATGGCCACCTGGTGACCGAAATTTCTGGATAGTCGGAGCACTTTAAAGCGAGAATCGGCCTCATAAAAGCCACGGAGAAGGACGGGGGTATGATCCGTACTCCCGTCATCCACAAAGACGACTTCGAAGTTCTCTTCCCAGATTTCGGATGCTTTCAGGAGGCGCCGCTGCAACTCCGGCAGGTTGTCCTCCTCGTTCAGTACCGGGATGACGATTGAGATCATGAATCTCCTTAGGAAAGACGCGGCTAGCTCGCTGGGCCTCTGCAAGAAAACCGGCGTGGATCAGGACGTTGACAGCAAGGTGAAACCCTCAACAACTCAGACACTTCGGAGCTGCCATGGTAGTTGGGGTTGGGCGCGGTGTCAAGTCAATGTCATGCAGCATGATCCACCTGCGTTGCTAAGGCTGACACTGCGCCAGAGGCCCAGCCATCGAGCAGCGCTGGCGTGTGATAAGACCAGGGACTTTCTGGGCCGGCTCATGGAAAAGCGGCAACCCCCTCGCAGCTATTACAATACAATTTTCCTTGACTGGCATACTCTAACGTGTTCAAATCGTGAACTTAAACAGCAAAAGATAAGGCCTTACATGGACTTACAGTCTCGTCGAGACCTTCAACTTCTCAGTGAAGTTGAAAAAGACGGCTATGTCACTCAGCGAACGCTAGCCAAGAGCCTTGGCGTCGCACTCGGGTTGGCTAACCTCTATGTTAAGCGTCTGGCCCGGAAGGGCTACATCAAGATCACCACAATCCCCCGCAACCGCATTAAGTATCTGCTGACTCCTCACGGCGTTGCTGAAAAGTCTCGGCTTACCTATCAGTACATGCAGTATTCCCTTTATTACTACCGGCAGATGCGGGATCGGCTGAAACAGGTTCTCTCCGGGTTATCCAACGCTGGTTGCAAGCGGCTCGTCATTTACGGAACCGGAGAGTTGGCCGAGCTGGTCTATTTGACTCTTCAAGAAATGGGATTGACGCTGGTCGGATTCGTTGATGGGAAGCAAGAAGCCAGATTTCTCTCATATCCCGTGTCGCCCCTTGAAGAGTTGCCCAACTGGGACTTCGACGCCTTGCTAATCGCGGACTTACAGGCTGTCGACAAGATCCAAGTCCGCCTCATGCAGCAACACATACCGAGCGACAAGGTGGTTACTCTTCTGCCGAAGAGTTAGGTTGCATTATTCTGAATCACCCCTGTTTTTTCATGGGGTTTAGGCAATTTATACCTGTAAGTGAGAGGGCGGAGCTATGCCTGGGCCGGATTCGAAAGACAGCTAACGTATGGAGGAACGATGAAAGGTAAGGCGGTCTTGATTACGGGTGGAACCGGCTCATTTGGGCGCAGGTTTGCAGAACTAGTGCTCGCGAAATACCAGCCCAGGAAGCTGATTATCTTTAGCCGTGATGAGCACAAACAGTCGGAGATGCAAACGGTCCTGAATGACCCGAGGGTGCGGTACTTTCTTGGTGACGTTCGCGACCGAGACCGTCTGAGGTACGCGTTTCATGAGGTGGATATCGTCGTGCATGCGGCAGCGCTCAAGCAGGTGCCGATGCTGGAAACCAATCCATTCGAGGCGGTAAAAACTAACATTATCGGGGCCGGCAATGTAATTGACGCTGCCATCGAATGTGGCGTCCAGAAGGTGATGGCGTTAAGTTCCGACAAAGCAGTGAATCCGATCAACATCTACGGGGCCACGAAGCTCTGCGCGGAGAAGCTCTTCGTAGATGGCAACACCTATACAGGAAGCCGCCCGACCAGGTTCAGCGTGGTCCGGTATGGGAATGTCGTCGGCAGCCGGGGCAGCGTCATCCCGATATTCCGGAAGCAGGCGGCCCGCGGTATTCTTGAGATCACGGATAAGCGGATGACGCGGTTCTGGCTCACGTTGACTCAGGGGGTCGAGTTTGTCGTCCGATGCATGGATTCGATGAAAGGAGGGGAGATCTTTGTCCCCAGGATTCCCAGCATGCGCATCATCGATCTGGCGTCAGCAATGGGACCTTCGTGCAAGATCAAACACATCGGAATCCGGCCTGGCGAAAAACTGCACGAGGTACTGCTGACCGAAGATGAGGCGCGGCATGCCTTGGCCTTCGATGAGTTCTTCGTCATTAAGCCCGAAGATCCCCAATGGGGGTATGACGAATGGGTCGGGGGGAAGGTGCTGCCGGAAGGCTTTCGGTACAGCAGCGACCAGAACGACACGTGGTTGAGCTCCGACAAGCTTCTGGCCATGCTCGATTGCGAGTAGCCATGGCTAACGAAGACATTCCTTATGGGCGGCAGTGGATCGAGGAGGAGGACATCCAGGCGGTGATGGCTGTCCTGCGGTCGGACCGGATTACCCAGGGGCCGACGGTCGAACTCTTCGAACAGGCCCTGGCCAAGCAGCTCGGCGTTGGCGGGGCGGTCGCCGTATCCAGCGGCACAGCGGCCCTCCACGTGGCCTGCCTGGCCGCCGGGGTCGGCCCAGGCTGGGAGGTGATCACCTCCCCGATCAGCTTCGTGGCCTCCGCCAACTGCGCCCTGTACTGCGGGGCGCGCCCCGCCTTCGTGGATATCGAGCCGGCCACCTCTACCATGGATCCCAACCGGCTGGAGGACTATCTCAGGACCACCGGGGCAAAGGGCGGCCCAGGGCGAGTCGTGATTCCCGTGCATTTTGCCGGTCATCCCTGTCGGCTCGACGAGATCGCCGCCGTCGCCAGGCGGTTCCACGCGCTGGTCATTGAGGATGCGGCCCATGCCCTGGGAGCGTTCTGGCACGGTTCGGATGGGGTCTGGCGTCCCGTGGGCGATGGTTCCCACTCCATAGCAGCCACGTTCAGCTTTCATCCGGTCAAGCACATCACCACCGGCGAAGGCGGGGGAATCGTTTCACACGACAAGGCTCTACTGAGCAAGGCCGGGCGGTTGCGCAATCACGGCATTACGCGTGACCGCGACCGGATGAAGGAGGATCATGGCCCCTGGTACTACGAGATGCAGGAACTGGGGTTCAACTACCGCATCACGGATCTCCAATGTGCCCTGGGGCTGCGGCAGCTCGCGCGATTGGACGAATGGGTGACGCGGCGCCGGACGATCGCGCAGCGGTATACGGAAGCCTTCCGCAGTCTTCCCGAGGTGACTATTCCGGCTGAACGGGAATGGGGGCGGTCCTCCTGGCACCTCTACGTGATCCAATTGGATCCGGATCGTGTATCCCGCCGGGATCTGATCGCCAGGCTCAGGCAGCAGGGGGTGCAGGCCCAGGTCCATTACATCCCGATCCACCTGCAACCCTACTACCGACGGCTTGGATTCAAGCCGGGCATGTATCCGCTAGCCGAGGCCTACTATCAGAAAGCTCTGTCCCTGCCGATCTATCCCAAGATGACGGACGAACAGGTCGAGCGGGTCATTCAGGCGGTGAAGCTCTCCCTCGGAGCGGCCGTGCCAGCATGATGGGGACTTCCCGGGCCGTCACCGCCGCGACATCCCCCCAGAGGGCTGCCCCTGGCAGTCCCTGGCGAGTCGCCCTGCTCCCCGATGGTGGCCAGGGCGTCGGCCTGGGGCATTGGCGCCGCTGCCTGACCCTGGCCGGAGCCCTGCGCGAGGTTGGTCTTCATCCCGGCTTCCATGTCAGGGACAACGTGCTTCGGGATCTCTGCCTTCAGGCCGGATTCGAAGCGGTCGTGAGCGAGCGGGCGTCCGGTGGCTTTGCCTCAGGGCCCATGCCGCCCACCATTTTCGCCTGCGTGGTTGATTCCTACCGGATCGGAGCCGAGGAGCTGGCGGCGTTACGCGACCGGGTCGGATGCCTGGTTTGTTTCGACGATCTCTGCGCCGGTCCCATCCCGGCCGATCTGGTGATCAACGGAGCGCCTGACGCAGATGGGATGGGCTATCCTCCGACCAATCGAACCGTTTATCTCTTGGGACCCTCCTACTTCATGTTGAGGCCCGACCTAGGAAAGCTTCAGGTCAGGTCAACCAAGCCCTCAATCGAAGAGATATTGGTCACTGTGGGTGGAGGGGACGACCATCATCTGCTTCCCAGGCTGGTCCGGTGGGTCCGGCAGGCGCTCCCCGAGGTCACGGTGATTCATTGCATCGTGGGTCCCTATAGTGACTCATCCCCACTGGAGGACCCAGGTGACTGCGAGAGTGTCAGCCGGACTGTCCTGCACCGACATCCGTTCGACCTCGCCGGCCTCCTTGGCCGCGTGGATGCCGCGATCACGGGAGGGGGACAGAGTGCCTGCGAACTGGCCGCTTGCGGGGTGCCGGCCGTCGGGATCCGGCTCAGCGATGACCAGCGGTTCAATCTGCGGGGACTGGCCAGGGCGAGCGCGCTGGTCGAGGCCGGTGCCGCAACAGACCCGGATATGGAGGGAGCGCTGATCAGCGCTCTCCGGTCCATCCGCAGCCCGGAGGCACGGCTCCGCATGACGGCCAAGGGCCGGACGCTATACGACGGACAGGGAGCCAGGCGGGTGGCCGAGGCGATTCTGTCCCTCGTGGGGAGCCGGGTATGAGCAGCAAGACCAGCATTATGATTGACGGGCGTCAAGTCGGGGAAGGAGCCCCCTGCTACATCATTGCCGAGATTGGGTCGAACCATAACGGGTCACTGACCCTGGCGAAGAAGCTGATCGCCCGCATGGCCGCATCCGGCGCGGACGCCGTCAAATTCCAGTCCATTCGTTCGGACCGGATCTTTCTGGATGCCTTCACCAGCGTCAAGGACAGGGAACTGCACCGGCGGATCGAACTCCCGGAGGAGTGGCATGATGAGCTGGCCGCCTGCGCGCGCCGGCACCAGGTGCATTTTCTCTCGGCCGCCACCTATGACGAAGCGGTGCCGATACTGTGTCGGGCCAACGTGCCGGCCTTCAAGATTGCCTCCCCGCAAGCCGTCGGACATCCCGAACTCGTGCGGCTGATCGCGAGCCAGGGGCGCCCCGTCCTGCTGTCCACCGGCTACTGCACCTATACCGAGATCGCCAGGGCCGTTGCCCTTTGCCGCGAGGCCGGCAACGAAGAGATCGTGCTGCTCCACTGTGTGTCGGAATATCCGACCCCTCCTGAACGAGTGAACCTTCGGGTGATGGACACGCTCCGCTCGATGTTCGGAGTGCCGGTGGGATTCTCGGACCATACACTCGGCATCACGATCCCCCTGGCGGCGGTGGCGCGGGGCGCCTGCGTCGTCGAGAAGCATGTGACGTTGGATCGGACGCAGGAGGGGCCGGACCATCACTTCGCCCTCGAACCGGATGAGTTTGCGGAGATGATCAGAGGGATCAGGGCGGTTGAACGGAGCCTCGGGGACGGCCGGCGAGCGATGGTCTCAGAGCATGAACGGACGGTCCTCCCGACTGTTTTAACTCGACTAGTCACCAAGACCGAGGTCCTGCCCGGGGCGCCGATCGAGGATCGGGATCTGCTGTTCCGCCGTGCGCCCTATGGACTTCTGCTGGAGGACCTTCCATTGGTCCGCTGCGCCGTGGCGGTTGATAGGATTCCGGCTCTCACGCCTCTGACCTGGGACCGTCTCAGGATCGTGAAATAGCCCGGAGTGATGGAATGCTGCGGAAAGGCGCGAGAGTCCTGATCTTCCCGGCGGGATGGGAGCAGGTTCCGACGATCCGGCGAGCCAAGGCCTTGGGGCTGACGATCGTCGGCGTCGCGCCGGCCCCTGACTGGGAAGGTCTGGCCGAGACCGATGTGCAGGAAGTGGCCTCCTCGCGTGAGATGGACCGGATCAAGGACCTGGCGCAGCGTCATCGCGTGGACGCGGTGGTGGCCGATCAGTGCGACTACGCCCTGTTTGCAGCCGCCTATGTCGGTGCCTGCCTCGGGTTGCCCGCCCCTTCGCTGGCCTCGGCGCAAGTCAGCACGAACAAGCGGCTCATGCGTGAACGCTGCCAGGCGGCCGGACTCAGCCAGCCGGAGTTTCATCCCTGCCGGACTCCGGAAGAGGCCGAAGAGGCAGCCAGGCGGATCGACGGTCCCGCCATCGTGAAGCCGACGGACAATCGCGGCGCGATCGGCGTCGCCAGGGCCAACACACCGGCCGAGGCTGCCCGGGCCTTCTACGACGCGGTGGCCAACGCTCATGCGCGGGAGGTCCTGGTGGAGCGGTTTCTGGCCGGAACGATGGTGACCGTGGACGGCTACTGGCTAGATGCCGGGCATTACGCGGTGCTGGGCGTGGCCAGCAAGCGGAAAATCGGCGGCCGCCATTGCGTGGACATGGAAGTCATGTATCCAGCTGAGCTGGACGAGGGAGTCGTGAAACGGATCCTGGATTACAACCGCCAGGTGGTCCTTGCGCTGGGGCTGAATTTCGGAGCCACGCACGGCGAATACCTGGTGGACCGGGAAGGGGAGGTCTTCTTGATCGAGATTGCCAACCGCGGCGGCGGCGTCTGGACTGCGCCGGTGCTCCTCCCGGCGCTCTCAGGGGTGGACGTGCCCGAGCTGCTGATCCGGAACGCCTTCGGTGAGTTCGTGATCCCCGACGGACTCAGCGAGATCCCGCGTTCGGACCGGGCGGTGGTGCTGAGTTTTCTCGATTTCGGCCGGCGCGGCAGGTTGGAGCGCATCGCCGGACTGGAGGAGGCGCGCACGACCCCCGGGGTGCAGGGAGTTCGCCTCTTCGTCCAGCCCGGTCAGATCATGCCGGCCATTGCCGACGGGCCCTCGCGCCACGGCTGCATCATTGCAGCCGGCGCCACCCGCCAGGAGGCGCGGGCGGTGGTGGAGAGCGCCAAGGCCAAAATCCGATTGGAGATCAGCCAGTAACATTGCGCCTGCCATCATTGTCCGGAAGGCGGGGAGCTATCATGGCTATATCAGCTACAGGAGATCAGGACCTGCATCCGAACGGCGGCCGCGACGTCAACCTATTCGAAACCACCTGCCGGGATGCCGGCTATGCCGTGGACTTTCAGTTCACCGCGGCGCAGGTCGGGCGGCTCTGCGGAGAGATGGAGGCGGCAGGCTTCCGCTACATCGAGGTCGGGCATGGGGTGGGGCTCGGCGGCTTTACCTCCAAGTTCGGCAAGGCGGCGGCCTCGGACGAAGCCTACCTGGAGGCGGCGGGCTCCGCCTTGAAGCAGGCGCGGTATGGCTGCTTTTTTATCCCCGGGATCGGCACCAAGGAACAGATCAAGACCGCCAAGTCCCTGGGTATCCATTTCCTCCGCATCGGGACCAACGTGACCGAGACGGCGGGCGCGGAGGAATACGTTGAGTACGCCAAGTCGCTCGGAATCAGCGTGTTCTACAACTTCATGAAAAGCTATGCCGTGAGCCCGAAGGAGTTTGCGGAGCTGGGAGGCAGAGTATCGCGCTGGGGTGCCGACGTGGTCTACGTGGTGGATTCCGCCGGGGCGCTGCTGCCGGAGCAGATCCGGGACTACGTCCGCGGCCTCCGCGGGGAAACGGACAAGGCGGTGGGCATTCATTCGCACAACAACCTCCAGCTTGCCTGCTGGAATGGGGTGGAAGCCCTGCGCGCCGGCGCGACCTTCGTGGACTGCACGTTGCGCGGTGTGGGACGGTCCGGCGGCAACGCCCAGGCCGAGCTCCTCGTGGGCCTGCTGGCCAAGCTGGGCTATCGGACCGGCGTGGATCTGTACAAGACGATGGACCTGGCGGAGCGGGTCTTCCGGCCGATAGTGATGAGCCTGCGGCCGGGAAGCGCCGCCGAGCTGGAGCGCGGGCTGAGCGATCTCGACATCATCATCGGACTGGCCGGGTTCCACTCCGGCTTTCTCCCGATCCTGCGCCGAGCGGCAGAGCGGCATGGCGTGGACCTCCGGACGCTGATCCTCCGGGTTTGCAAAGCCGATCAGGTGCGGCCCACGGAGGCGCTGGTGGAACAGATTGCGCAGAGTCTGGCCAGGCCGGCTGCGGTGGAGGCGGGGCGTGCCGCGCGCTGAATCGCCCCGTGGTAAGCCGCGTGAGGCTCGTGGCGTCTGCAAGACCCTCATCGCGCTCAAGGCGGCCGGACCGGAGGACGAGGCGATCGTCCTGTCGCTCCGAAACGACCCCGAGATCCGACGCTGGTTCTTCAATCCCGATCCGGTGGCACCGGAGGCCCATGCGCGCTGGTACCAGGAGACCCTGACCGGACTGTCGCGCCGGCTCTACCTCATCATGAAGAAGGGAACCGAGGCTCCGATCGGCTATGTACGATTCGATCGGACTGCCCCGGACGTGGCCGAGATCAGCGTTGCCATTTCGCCGAGCCATCGTGGCCGTGGATATGCCCAGGCGGCTCTCGTTGATGCCTGCCGCCGCTTCCGCGAGCCCGGTGAAATCCGGCGAATGGTGGCGCGCGTGCTGACTGAAAACGAAGCATCTATGAAAGCGTTCCGCAGCGCCGGCTTTGTACCGGTCTCGACCGGTTCCATGAATGGACGGGCCGTGTCTGTGCTGGAACTTTCCGACCCAGCATCGTACTTCAATTCATAGAAGACTCAGGGACAACGACATGGCTTTGAATATATGTCTCGTCAACCCGCCGATTCGGGAATGGACTAGGCCTAATGTGCCTCCCCTCGGTCTCTTGCTCCTCTCCTCGGTTCTGCGGCAGGCGGGCCACACCGTCACCATCTATGACATCAACGGCCATCGCTTCTCGCGGGAGCAGGTCGAAACCTGGGCGTCCTCAGCACGCTATGACCTCTACGGCGTGACCGGCATGATCACGCAATGGAACTACATCCGTTGGCTGACCGAGACGATCAGGCGGCATCAGTCCAAGGCCGTGATCGTCGCCGGTGGACCGGTGGTTTCCAATTGTCCCGATCTCTTTGCCCAGCGCATGACCGCCGTGGATGCGCTGGTCGTGGGGGAAGGAGAGCGGGCGGTGCTCGATGTCTGCCGCGACGTGGAGCGCCGGAAGCTGCAGGGTAGCTGCGAGGCGACCGTGTCTACCCAACCAGTCGACGCGAAGACCCGGACCGGCTTGGTCCTTCAGAAAGTGGCCACCAACAAGCCAGTGTATCAGGCCGATAACATTGAGGACTTGGATGAGATCCCCTTCCCTGATTATGAGAATCTGGATACGACCTCTATCTACCTGGGCAATCCCGTCGGGGCGATGAACGTCAGAAAGTGGATCGATGGAAACCCCATCCCGGGCCAGGAAATCCGTAATCTCTGCCTGCTGAGCACGCGCTCCTGCGTCTTCCGCTGCCGGTTCTGCCAGCCTCGCTATCTCGGCGAGGCCCCTCGCATCCGTTCCTCAAAGAACATTGCGGATGAGATCGAGCGGCTCGTCACAATGCGCGGCGTCAAGTACGTACACTTTTGCGATGAATTGACCTTTTTCAGCAAGAAGATGGCGACAGCATTCTCGGAGGAATTGATCAAGCGTGGGTTGCACAAGCAAATCACGTGGGGAGTGCCGGCGCGTATCGACGTGCTCGACCGGCCCTCCATGGAACGCATGCGGGAGTCGGGCTGCATTCTGTTGGGACTTGGTGTGGAGTCGCTCAGCGAAACTGTGCTGAAGGCCATGGACAAGTTTGGCACCTTGGCCGGCGGCGTCGAGAAAGTAGTCGAAAACATCCGGATTGCCAGAGAAATCATTCCGGTCGTCGGGACGGCGTTCATCGTCGGCTATCCGGGCGAGACCCGGGAGTCGATCCAGGAGACCATCCGCAACATGCAGCGTATTGGACCTGACTTTCGTCCCACCGATGCCACTTATGCGACGCCTTATCCAGGAACGTGGCTGTGGGACTATGCAGTCAAACAGGGTCACATCAAGGATCCCATCCCATACATTGAGCGGATCAACGAGAATGCTCGAAAGATGATCATCAACTTCACCGATATTCCCTTTGACGAGCTTCGCATCTGGAAGCGGAGGCTCGAGTGCGCGACCTTCGATGAGGTGCCGCCGCCGCGGCCAGACGGTTCGGTCGACGAGTTTCTTGGGATCGAATACAGCTACCCACACTGAGGAGGAGAATGCGCTGCCTAGTTCTCGGATGTGGCACGATCGGCCCAAAGCACATTAAGGTCCTGCGGGGCCTGGAGATCAATGTTTCTGCGTATGACCCGGATGCTCGGCGGCTCGCTTCGGTTGAATCCCAGTATGGGGTGACCACGTTCAAGGACATCGAAAAGGCCTTGGACAGCGCTCCGGACGCCGTCCTCATATGCACTCCCACGCATACTCACGTGTCCTTGGCCGTAAAGGCTGCGCACCGGGGCATCCACCTGTTCATCGAAAAACCGGTTTCCCATGAGCTCGCCGGTTTGGACGAACTGGAACGGATCGTCGCGGACAAGAGGCTCGTGGCATTAGTCGGATGCAATCTCCGGTTCATGCAAAGCCTGCGGCAAACCCACGACTGCGTGACGCAGGGCGCGGTCGGAACAGTTCTCTCGGTTCGAGCGCAGTGCGGCTTTTATCTGCCCAACTGGGCGCCGACCGTAGACTACCGGTCTCGCTACAACGCCAAACCAGAAGAGGGTGGCGGGATCATTCTCGACGCTATTCATGAGATCGATTATCTACGGTGGATGCTGGGCGAAGCTGAGGAGGTCTTTGCCTACGCCGGCAGGAGCAGCTCCCTGGAAATCAAGACAGAAGACCTGGCCGAGATCCTGCTCCGGTTCAGCGGCGGGCCGGTAGTTTCCCTGCACCTGGATTATTTGCAACGGACTTACCGACGCAACCTGGAAGTGATTGGAGAGGATGGAATTCTTGTCTGGGATTTTATGGAGCGCACGCTGAAAGTTTACGGAAAGACACCAGATCAGTGGGAGACCCACCAGGAGAGTCTGTACATCCCACGCGAGCAGATGCTGGTGGATGAGATACGTCATTTCCTTCGGTGCCTCGAAGGCGAAGAACAGCCCTGCAACGATCTGGTCTTCGCGAGAGAGACGCTGAAGGTTGCGCTTGCCTCCAAGGTCTCGGCTTCCACAGGGAAAATGGTCAAGATGAGCGATAAGACATGACAGGCGCCATCATCCAGGCTCGAACCGGATCCACCCGACTTCCGAACAAAATGCTCCTGCCGCTCTGCGGCAAGACAGTCCTGGAGCAGTTTCTTCTGCGAGTTCGGAGGATTACGAAGATCCAGGCCACTGTGGTGGCAACGACCGACAATTCTCGTGACGATGTCGTCGTAGAGATCGCCCGGCGGATGGGCCTCGAGGTTTTCCGAGGCAGCGAGGACGACGTCCTCGATCGGTTCGTCCAAGCCGCCAGGGTCCATGGCCTTGATGTGATCGTCCGGGTCACCCCCGACGATCCGCTCATGGATCCCACGGTGACGGACCGGGTCATCGAGTTCTTTGAGCAAGCCGATCCAGCACTAGATCTGGCGTGCAATAACGTTGTGCCGACTTTTCCTTATGGAATCGACTGCGAAGTGATTCGATTCTCAGCCCTCGAGCAGGCGTGGAAGGAAACAAGCGATCCGTTCCTTCGGGAACACGTCAGCCCCTACATCCGGCGGCATCCAGAGACGTTCCGCGTCGGCGGCATTGAATCGCCGCGGAATCTCTCGCATTACCGGTGGACCCTCGACTACGAGCAGGATTTCAAGGTGATCACAGCGATTTACGAGTCCCTCTATCGGGAAGGTGAAATCTTCCTGTTGGACGAGATCGTCGCGCTCCTGGAGCAATGTCCAGAAATCGCCGAGTGGAATCAGGGGATGACCGTCCGCGCGCGCTGATTCGCTGCTCGCCCCGCACATAATTACGCTCCGATAAACGAATCAGGCAAAGGGATGATGGCCGTGAAATATCTTGTAGTGGGCTGCGGCTCGATGGGGACGAGGAGGATCAATCACCTCCTCAAGCTGCAGGCCGGAACGGTCGAGGCCTTGGACCTCCGTGAAGACCGCCGAGCCAAAGCGGCAAAGACGTTTGGGATCAAGGTCTGGGCTGATCCGGAAGAGGCAATTCGAAACAGTCCCGATGCAATACTTGTATCCGTTCCACCGTCAGCACACCTGCCCTACTTGCAGCTTGCGGTTGATCGTGAACTCCACGTCTTTGTCGAGAAGCCGATCTCACATAACCTTGAAGGTCTGGATGAGTTGGCACGACGCGTTGAGACCAGCAAAAAGATTTTCCTCCCCGGCTGCAACGTGCGCTTCCACGAAAGCGTAAGGCTGATGAAGGAACTGGTTTCCTCGGGAAAGATCGGCCGCGTTCTGAGCGCGCACTTTGAATGGGGGCAATGGCTTCCTGATTGGCACCCCTACGAGCCCTATAAGGATTACTACCCGTCGCGCCGCAGCGCCGGGGGAGGGCTGGATGAAGTCTGCGACCTGGACTGGCTTCAGTGGATACTGGGCGATGTGTCCGACATTGTCTGCGTTGCGGACAAGCTGAGCAGCCTCGACATTGATACCTTCGACGTGGCCGATTACCTGCTGCGGTTCCGCAGCGGGGCGATCCTGTCTTTCCATCTTGATCTGGTACAGCGCCACTTCCATCGTAACTGTAAATTGATCGGCGAGGAAGGCACGCTTCTATGGGACAGCCGCGATAAGGCGCTCCAACTCTATCGAGCTAAAACCGGATCCTGGGAGCGGTTCGATGAAGCGCCGGATGCAGTCGAGGGCATGTATTTGGAGGAGACGCGGCATTTTGTAGCCTGCGTAACCGGTGAAGCCAAGTCGTTGAACACGATCCATGCAGAAGTGGCGCTTCTGAGGCTCCTGCTCGGAGCGCAAAAGGGGCAACTTGCGCGCGTACGGCAGGCAGAATCCGCCATCCCTCAGCACGATGATAATCGTGACTCAGGTCCTTTGCGATTGCAGGCCTCACGGGAGCTGTACGAGGCTGCAAGAAAGATCGTGCCTCTCTGCACGCAGACCTTGAGTAAAGCGCCGAGCTCCCTCGTGCAGGGTGTCTATCCGATGTTCCTCCAGCGTGGCGAGGGATGCCGGGTCTGGGACGTCGACGGCAATCGTTACTCGGACTACATTCTGGCGCTCGGACCGGTGACCTTGGGGTATGCGGACGCCACAGTGGACGACGCGATCCGGCGGCAACTGGCGGACGGCATTCTCTTTCCTCTGCCGCATCCACTGGAGGTGGAGTTGGCCGAGCTGTTGACCCGGACCATTCCCTGCGCGGAAATGGCCCGGTTCATGAAGACAGGGTCGGAAGCCACCGCCGCTGCAGTCCGTGTGGCGCGTGCGTACACAGGACGGGAATTCATTCTCTACTGCGGCTACCACGGTTGGCATGACTGGTATGCCGCCTCCATGCCTAACCGTAAGGGCGTGCCGGACGCTTTCGTCGAGCTATTGAGTCCGTTCACATACAACAATCTTCCCTCTTTGGAGCAGGCTCTTCAGCGCTACGCGGGCCAGGTTGCCGCGGTCATCATGGAGCCGGCCGGCGTTGAGCCGCCCGCGCCCGGCTTCCTCGAAGGTGTGCGCCGGCTCGCAGAAACTCATGGGGCGCTCCTGATCTTTGACGAGATCGTCACCGGCTTCCGGTTTGCGCTCGGCGGGGCGCAGGAATACTTCGGCGTGACACCGGATCTTGCGACCTTCGGCAAGGGCATGGCCAACGGCATGCCTCTCGCGGCAGTGGTGGGGCGACAGAGCATTATGCGAGAGTTCGAAGAAGTGTTTGTGTCCAGCACCTATGGCGGAGAGGCGCTCTCGCTGGCGGCTGCGGTAGCGACGATCAAGAAGATGGCCGATTATAAGGTACCGCAGTATCTCTGGACGATGGGCAAGAGGTTCCAGGACGGCTTCAATCAAATGGCCAAGGCTCTGGGCATGTCGGCGGAGTGCGTGGGAGTCGCCGTGCATCCCAAAATCGTGATTCGTGATAGGGCCGGAGCAGAGACACGCGAGGTCAAGAGCCTCTTCCTCCAGGAGATGATCCGGCGTAGCGTCCTGTTCCACTATGGGACGCTCAACTTCTGCTGGGCCCATACCCCTGAGATCATCGACGAGACGCTCGATGCCTGCGAGGCCGCGCTACAGTGTGTGAAACAGGCAGTTGAGACAGACTCTGTGTTGCGCAGCCTCGAAGGCGAGCCTTACCGGGAACCGTTCCAGCGGAACCGCTGATATCTTTCCACGATGAAGACCTTGATCCTCTTTAACCGGGCCTGGACTTTTTCCACGGAGCTTCCCGACGTGGCGAAGCATCTTCGGGGAGGGGAGGATGTGGTCTGGGTGGCGCTTTCGCCCTGGGCCATGGCGACTCTGGAGGTTCACAAGATTCCTTATACGATACCGGACGACTATGTGGACCAGGCCTGGGCCGCAGATCTTCAGAGTCTTGGTCTGAGTTTGTATCGTCGGGTCCTTTCAATCCTACGGAAAGGAGTCGGAGAACGGCTCTACCCGGAGCTTGACGGAGGGCTGTGGGAACAGGACTGGTGGGATCTCCGCTTCCTGCACGACGGAATGGTGATCCGGCTGGCGGAGATGAAGGCCGTCATTGAAGCGCTCCAACCTCATCGGGTGCTGTATATCGGGGAGCAACATCCGAAGAAAGCCGGTTTCGCCCCAAACACAATTGACTATTACCACTCCATTCTTGAAATGCTGACCGGGCGCCAGGGCATCCAGTATTCACGCGAGTTCAAGACTGTTTCGGTCGAAGGTATCGGATGGCGAGCAAGGGGTGCGCAGATTAAGCGACGCCTCCTCGCCAGATTGACCCAAGGTCTGGACCGCATGAAGTCGGCAGCCGGCGCAATCGAAACGGACTGCGCCATCCTCGCGCTGGACAGGTGGTACAACTGGGGACCGGTCTTACCGGTTCTTCAAGAACGCGGACTTCGCGTGGTGGACTGGGCTACGCCCGACAAAAATGAAACGGAAGACGGCCCCTTCACCACAGAACAGGTATCGCAGCTACTGGAAGCCACGCGTGAGGCCTGGGAAGACATTCAGTTCCGCGGCATTCCTCTATTTCCTCTTTTGAAGGAACCTCTGGTCCGGTACATCAGTGACCGCTATCCATTTCAAGCCGCCATATATCGAAAAGCTCGCGAGATCCTGGCTTGCCACAGGATCCAGGCGGTCACCGCTTCCTATATCCACACGCTGGATACCGCGACAATCAAGTGGGCGGCGCAGCAGGCGGGTGTCTCGGTCCTGTGCTGGTACCACGGAGGTTACTCGGGTTACGTGCGGCAGGAAAACCTGCCGTTCCTCGACGGGGACGCGGACTGTTTTCTGACCTTTGGCCCCGGTGCTGCCGACTATGCAAGCTCCGTTGGCTGTCGCGCCGAACCGGTTGTCGTCGGCACGACGATGTTTCACCGACCCATCACTTCTCGGAGCGTCGCTCTGCCTTTTCTATCGAAGGTCCGCAGTCGGAGGGTCTTGCTATTAACACTCACTGACTTTGCCGGCCATCACCGGTTCCTTGTGCCGTCGACGCGGTCGGACGTGCGGATGTGGAGGAATAATCTCAGGATACTGGATGTACTGAGCCGCCACCGCGACCGCTACTTCCTTCTGATAAAGCGCCATCCCGATGTCGCCTCGCTTCCGCCGCTTGATGCGGCCATGCATGGTCTGTTCCAGCCGGAGGACTACGAAGTGGTGTTCAACGAGGCAAAGTTCGGCGACCTTCTTCCGCTGGTGGGTGGAGTGATCCATCTGGTCCCCTCCACAACGCTGATGGAGTCCATCCTGGGCTCGATACCGGTGGCCTGTTATATCACGCCCAATACTCTGACCCCCGAAGCGTTGACCGTGCTGCGCAAACGTGTGCTTGCAGAGGAAGATCTGGCCCTCTTTTCCCAGAAGCTGAACGCTCACCTCGCGTCGGGCGCGCCATTTGCCGATCCCACGAACACCGAATTCCGGGAGACCTACGCGCAGGTCGTATCGGCCGAGACGGCTGCGGACCGCATCGGTCCAATCCTGCATCGAACGAGCGTGCTGCCGGTGGTTGGGGCGGTACGATGAAGTACCTGTTCCTCTGCGGCATGATCCGGTCCGGCACGACGATGCTCGCCAAGATGTTCCAGAGCCATCGATCCTGCGCGGTGGTCTGGGACGTGTTCGTGAAGTATTTTCTCGCCCTTGCGAAGAACCGGGGGGGGCTGAATCAGGCAATATCCGCCTCGGAACGGGATGCGATCCTGGCGAGTGCCATACAGTGCGCTGAAGAATACGCGCCGGCCCTGGTTCCCGGGCTCGGAAGGATCGCTTCACCGACTTGGCGCGCGCTGTTCGAGGACATAATGGCGTGTGTCCGCGAGCAGTGTGGGGATAGTAAACAGACTGAGGTCGTCGGCACCAAGGAGTGCTGGGTGGACGAAACCGCCGAAGAGCTCGCAGGAACTTTCCCCAACCTCCATGTCATTCAGATCGTGAGGGATCCTCGTGCGGTAGTAGCCTCCATGTCCAAGAGAAACCGCTATCCACTCCTTTTCATGGTGGAGTACTGGCGGCAGTCCGCCAACCTGGCGCTCTACCACCGATCGATCCGTAAAGGATGGAGTGACCGCTATCTCCTGGTTCGGTATGAGGACCTGGTTTCTGATCCCGCAGGAGAGGCGACACGCATGTGCCGCTTCCTCGGCATCGGCTACGATGCCGCCATGATCCAGGCTGACCGGTTCCGCGATGGTCAAGGTCACATTGCGCCGAGCAACTCAAGTTACGGCGAGCATCAGGAGATCTCCACTGCTTCGCTGGACCGGTGGAAAGAGATCCTGACGCCTGAAGAGGTCGGATTAATCGAACGGCTTTGTGCCAGGGAAATGACCGCCTTGGGATATCAGCTATCTCAGGATCGATCCCCTGCATCGCTGTGGTCGCTCTACCGTTACCGGGATCCGGAAGCGGAACTGGCGCCGCAATACCGGAACAGCCCGTACCTCGCATCCAGTCATCGTGGGCTGATCCTACTGCGAGAGTTCCTGCGCAATACCGGCGTCGCCGGTGCCGCTTTGATGCCCGAGGCTCTGGGGCGGAAGATTTTCTGGAACAAGATCGAGCTGGCTGGCGTTGCGTCCAGAGGTACCCGATGAAGTCGATTCGCGATCTGATCAAAGAATTCTACATGCTGCCGCTGGGGCACGTGACCGAGGGAAATGATCGGGCCGTGAAGATTTTGGGCCGTCATCTTCCGTTCAAGGTCCATAGCTTTCCCTCCGGGGCCGAGCTGAACGGCTGGACAGTTCCGCAGCGCTGGGCTGTACGCAAGGCCCTGATCCGGCGGGATGGGAAGCTCGTCTATGACGGAACCAAACATCCGCTCGGCGTCATCTCCTATTCCCAGTCCTTCACCGGACGCCTGTCGGCCGATGAGCTCAAGCAGCATCTGTATTTCCATCACGATCTGGAAGATGCCATCCCGTATCACGACCGCTTCTTCTATCAGAACTGGAAAAAGGAATGGGGATTCTGCGTGCCGCGGCGTCTGGTCGAACATCTTGCGTCCGGCGACTATGACGTGGAGTTGATGACCGAGTTCGCTCCCGGCACGATGAAAGTCCTGGAGTGCCACCTGGAGGGAGCACGCCCGGAGACCATCTGCTTCAACGCCCATCTGTGCCACGCTGGCCAGGCCAACGACGATGCGTCTGGCGTCGCGGTGGGCATCGCTCTGTTCGCCGGCCTGCTCGGCAAGCCGCTGGAGTACAGCTACCGTCTCGTGATCGGACCGGAGTTCATCGGGACCACGTTTTATATGGACAGTCTGGCCAAGGAAGACTTGGCCAGGCTGCGGCACGCCGTGTTTCTCGAATGTCTGGGCAACGATCAGCCGTTGGCGCTTCAGCAGTCATTCACCGGGACAGCGGCGATTGATCGGATCGCGGCGCACGTGCTGACGCGCCGCGGGCTCGCACACACCATCGGAGCATTCCGTACCGTGATCGGGAACGACGAGATCGTCTGGGAGTCGCCTGGGTATGAGATCCCGGCCATCTCGCTCTCGCGCGGGGGATTCCCTGAGTATCACAGCGACCACGACTCGATCGACATCGTCTATGAAGAACGGCTTCAAGAAGCGGTGAAGGTTCTCGCGGACATGGTTTCGATTTTCGAAGGGAATGCGGTCATGATCCGCAAGTTCTCCGGGCTCATCTGCCTGAGCAATCCGAAATACGATCTCTATATCGATCCAGGGCAGGAGTATCTCGGCAACATTGGAACCCGGGAGCGGAAAGAATGGAACCAGCTCATGAACTTCCTTCCCCGCTACTGCGACGGCACGATGACCGTGCTGCAAGCAGCCGAGCGTCACGAACTGCCGTTCTGGGACGTCCTGGACTATGTCCGTCGATTCGAAGCCAAGGGCCTCGTCCAGCTGGATAGGACCATAGAATAGACAGCTGTGCCTGCAGGATTTACCATCTGGCTCACAGGGCTTCCCGGCGCAGGGAAGACCACATTGGCCGATCTATTGGCTTTCGAGGTCAAGCGGATGGGGCGTGAACAGGTCGAGGTACTGGATGGGGATGTCCTTCGGAAAACGCTCTGCCGCGGGCTGGGATTTTCCCGGGAAGATCGGGAAGAAAACATCCGGCGCATTACATTTGTCTGTCACCTGCTGACCCGTAACAACATCGTGGCCATTGCTGCGGCTGTCTCGCCTTACCGGGACGGACGCGACGAAGCGCGACGCGCCATCGGTTCCTTCGTCGAAGTCTTCGTGAAGTGCCCGTTGGAAGTCCTGAAACAGCGCGACCCCAAGGGACTCTACCGCCAGGCGCTGGCCGGTGAGCTGAACGGTTTGACCGGCGTCTCAGCCCCATATGAAGAGCCGCTGGCCCCTGAGGTCGTCGTCGAGACCGACAAGCTAGATCCCAAGGACTGCATCCAGAAGATTCTTCAATGCATCATGAGGAAAGGTTATCTACGGGACGATCGTTGAACCGTCGAGAGGAAAGGAGGAAAGCCTGATGGAGCTTCGCTATTACAGCCATGCCAGTATTCAAGTCGTGGGTCGTTCGGGAATCCGGCTGCTCACCGATCCTTGGCTGTACAGTCCGATTTACGGCAATATGATGTGGCAGTTTCCCACTTGTCGGATTCCCCTCAATGAGTACGTGCAGCAGGATATCCTTTACATCTCGCATACCCATCCTGATCACATGTGTCCCCGAACACTCCAGCACTTCGACCGGTCAACTCCTGTCGTCATACGTAAGTACCAGGTCGGCGTGAATCTGAAGAAAGACCTGGAGGAGCTAGGTTTTCGTTCGATCGTGGAGGTGGAACATCGGCAAACGGTTGAGCCATTGTCCGGGCTCGCCCTTACTCTGCTCGCAGACCAAAGGAGTTTTGACAGCGCGCTAGTTGTCTCCGACGGACAGCACACTTTTTTCAACCAGAACGATTGCTTTCTCGAGGATAACGATCTGCGCTGGATTGGCGAGAAGTTTCGCATCGATATGGCCGCGCTCTTCTTTATGGGGTGTGGTCAATTCCCCGGTTCCTTCGAAATGCCTTGGGAAGAAAAGCAGGCCGTAGTGAGCAAGAAGATGGAATGGTCCTTTGCCCGGACAGTACGGACTGCCCAATTGCTGAAGGCAAGACACATGCTTCCGTATGCTTCAGACCTAACCTGGTTGCGAAGGCCGGATCTCGCCCGCCTGAACGGTGCGCTGCCCGCCGAATTCCGTCGGTATGTCTGGGAGCAGAAATCTCCCGTCGAAGTGTACCTGCTGACGTCCGGGGATTCTTACAGGTTCAAGGAGTCCCCAGACGAATATCGGTCCCATTTCAAGAACCGAGATGAGATGCTGCGAGCCTATGAAGGAGTCCGGAGGCTTCCTGTCAATATCCAGGTCATGCAGGAACTTGAAGCATGGGAGCAAACCTTTGTGTTTTCTCCTGACAAGTTTCTGGCATTATTTCGGAAGTACTGTAACGAAGCTCAAGGCAAGGACTTGGTTAGGGACACGGGGAAAGAGATCTGGGTAGGGCTGCGAGTGCAGGGCGAGCCCACTTCTGTGGAGTACCTCGTGCGGTATGGCTCGAAGGTGAAGGACATTATGATTTCTGATGTTCCACTGGCCATGCAAGGCGGGCTGCATATGGTCTTGACGGTACCTGGGAATCTGCTCAGCATGGCGCTCTCAGGTGCGCTGACCTTCGAAGATCTTGCGAACTGCCGTTATTCCATCGCCCGGCCCGGTCCGTTCAATGAGACGGAGGATAGCTTTTGGTATTTCATGGAAGGGTTCACTTGGTACCTTGACTCTATCGGCGAGCAACCGAACAAGGATGACCGAGATCGTCTGAAGGTTTTGGGAACCCCTGTTAGCTCTTTCCCATATCAGGAAGCGGTCAACGGAAGCCCTGACCCCAGCGGTTTGCTGTGCCCTGCGCCTCACGATGCGAACGCTCATCATTGAACGAATTTCTGCCTTACATGTCTTCGCACTGCCTGAGGTTACGACTGAACTTGACCATCGGGTTCCCGTGAACAAACTATATGCTCTTCAATTCCTACCCCTTCATTTTCCTCTTTCTGCCAGTCACGTTGTTGGTGTTCTTCAAGCTGGGCACTGCAGGACGCAGGGGCTTGGCGGCGGCCTGGCTGGCCGCCGCATCGCTGGCCTTTTACGGCTGGATCGATGTCACCTACGTGCCATTGCTGCTGGGTTCCATTCTCTGCAACTTCTTGCTGGGAAGGACCATCTCAGTCGCCGAAACACCCAGAAGGCGGCTTATTCTTATCCTGGCCGTGACCGGCAATCTGGCTCTGCTCGGGTACTTCAAATATGCGAATTTCCTTCTCGGCAGTCTAGGTGGGGAGGCTTCGGTCGGGTTGAATCTCGGAGGGATCGTTCTGCCTCCTGGTGTCTCCTTCTTCACCTTCACGCAGATCGCGTTTCTTGTGGATACCTACCGGGGCGAGGTCAAAGGGTATCCTTTTTTACATTACGGTCTGTTCGTGAGCTTCTTCCCGCATCTTATAGCCGGCCCGATCTATCACCACCGGGAGATCGCGCCGCAATTTTCCAAACCAGGGATCTACCGTCTGAATCACGAAGACTGCGCAGTCGGGCTCACGATTTTTTCCATTGGCCTATTCAAGAAGGTTGTGCTCGCGGACAATGTGGGGCGGTTTTCATCACCCATGTTCGATGCAGCGGCTCATGGTGTACAGGTGACCTTGTTCGAAGCCTGGGGTGGCGCCTTGGCGTATACGCTCCAGCTGTACTTCGACTTCTCCGGCTATTCGGATATGGCGATCGGGCTGGCTCGGCTGTTTGGGGTTCGGTTCCCACTCAATTTCAATTCACCATACAAGGCTGCGAGCATCATCGAATTCTGGAGGCGCTGGCACATGACCTTAACGCGCTTCCTGCGGGACTATATCTACATTCCGCTGGGCGGCAACAGACGCGGTCCCTGGAGACGCTATGGGAACGTGATAATTACCATGGTCTTGGCCGGACTCTGGCACGGTGCCGGCTGGACCTTCGTTGTGTGGGGTGCTCTTCATGGAGGCTATCTGGTGGTGAACCATGTGTGGCAAGACCTCCGTCGTCGGTTCGGCCTGGAGCTGAGTCGCAAGTCTCTGGGCGGGATATGGTTGGGGCGTGTTCTGACCTTCCTGGCTGTTGTGGTGGGATGGGTTGTCTTCAGAGCTGACGATCTGGGCACTGCTGCGAGCGTACTCAAGGCGATGGCAGGAGAGTACGGGTGCGTGTTGCCGGAACAGTGGCTGCACACGAGGCTGGCAGGAATGGACTGGCTTATCCGGTGGCTTTCTGGATATGGAGTAGTCTTCGGAGATTCGGGCACATTCGTCGGACTGGGAGAGGTGGCTTGGCTCGCGGGTCTTCTGGCTGTCGTCTGGTTGTTGCCCAACACACAGGAGTTGTTCGGTGAAGCGCGCCTCGCGATACGCGGAGAATCCGGAATGGAGGCTGAACCAGGTCCCTGGCAATGGCGACCGACCTGGATATGGGGCGTATTCGCCCTCTCGATGTTTTTGGCGGGAGTGACGTTTATGAACCGTGCAAGCGAGTTTCTATATTTCCAGTTCTAGCCGGTACGATGGACCCTTGCCGATACAATAGCCTTTTTCTTGGTACTGCAGCAGCGCTGTTGCTTCCTCTCGGCCTGACGAATCTTGTGATTGATCCTCTCGGGCTGAATTACTTCGTCACGGCAGAGTTCAACGCCATCAAGACCGAATTGAATACATTCTCAGCCGTCGCCAAGGTATACGCTATCCGTCGGGTCAAGCCTAGGGGGATCGTGCTAGGCAATTCTCGAACAGAGGGAGGTATTGATCCTGATCATCCTGGTTGGTCTTCCGAAACACGGCCGGTCTACAACGCAGCATTTCCGGGTTCCAATATTTATATGGTCCTTCAGTTTCTAGAGCACGCCAATGAGATCCATCACACTAAACAAGCTGTCATCGGTCTGGACCTGTCGATGTTCAACGTCAACGTTCCTGCACCAGCGGAGGTCGTCGACTCCGTACTCGAGGATGGGCATAGCCACCGACTCGTGCCTCTTCCGTTTTTCCATCATCTGAACACCATGTTTGCCTGGGACACCTTACAATTGAGCATCCGTACAGTGCAGCACCAGGGGACCCGTCAAGTATATTTCCTTCCCAACGGCCGGGTAAAACCAGAGGTATTCCTGAAGGCTTTGCAGGATACCAATGGACATCGAGGGGGATTTCAGGTCCAGGATTCCAATTATCGGCTCTACTTCCCCCTGCCTCAGGGGCAGTACGCGTTTAGAGATCGTGCCGGGCGGTCTAGCCTGAAGCACTTCGGGCAGATCGTCCACTTCGCGCGGGAACAGGGGATTGACCTTCGCCTATTTATTTCACCCAGCCACGCACGACAATGGGAGTTCATTCGTGTGATAGGGCTCTGGCCTGAGTTCGAGCAATGGAAGCGAGAGTTGGTGGCCATTCTGGAGGAGGATGCTCGCACTCATCCCGGGCATTCTCCCTTCCCTCTATGGGATTTCAGCGGATATAACGCTATCACCTGCGAGCCGGTGCCTCCTCTCGGAGATGTGACCACCCGCATGGTTTGGTACTGGGAGTCCTCGCATTATACGAAGGATCTGGGCGATCTGGTCCTCGATCGGATGTTCAGCCGGTCCGATGCATTTCAACGTGGACCCAAGGATCTCGGGGTAGTGCTGACCTCCAAAAACATTGATGCCCACCAATTGCGTCTTCGAGAGAAACAGCAGGAATATCAGCAGAGCCATCCGGTGGATGTTGTCGAAGTAGAGCGACTCACGCTAGCCGCCACTGAAAGCATCCCCCATCTGGCTAGGCCACTATCTCTCGCTATGGTGCAGGCAAGGCGAGGAGACATGAGTTCCTTGGCGAAGAGCCACTTGGAGCCACTGTGATCAACCTTCCCTTGGTGAAGCGGTTTGAGAAGATCTACCGGAACACCACTTGGCTTAAAGAGTTGGGGCCTGTCTTCCCACTACGCCAAGGTCAAGCTCACGGACCATACGATCGATTGAAGCGCCCGTTACTGCTCGAACGACTGTCGATTCTTCAGTGCCTGACGCTCTGGAGGCATTTCACCCGAAGCGAAGTGGTGTATCTCCACGCGGCCGGCATGCCTCGGTCCGAGCCAGCGACAGGATGGACCCGTCTGGTTCGAACGTTGATCCGGCTGATCAATCCGCGCGTGCGGATCGAAGCCGTGCCCGCGGATATCCTAGTCGCCCATAATTGGGAGTCCAACCGCAGGGCGGTTGAGGAGGTCGAACAGCGTACGTCGGAAATCGAAGCGGACCCGCTGTACCGCGTTGTGAGGGACCTGGTGCAGGATGACCATATCTTGAAATTCCACAAGGCCATGCTTGCCGGCGAGGTGGCGGAGCGACGCCTGTTCTGGGCGGAGGCAAGAGATCTGGCGGCTCGATATGGGGGGCTTACAGTGGCCCCGGCATCGGAGGATCCATTTCCGGCCGCACAGAGAAGTCAAGATGATCCAGCCTCCGAACTGTCCGTTACCTGCCGAGGTGTAAACCGGTTCCGAGACGCCGTCGATCGGATGGCCTCGCTGCTGGTTCTGATTGTCGTTCCCATCGCCTTTCTCCTGTCCCGTCTCCGGCCCGGGCGACGGCCGAATGCGACGCAGTACGATGTGGCGATGCCCGTGCTCTATGGGGTGGATAGATCGGCGTACGAGCTGACCAGGGTCCGCTCGTTGCGGGACGACGGCTCGCTCTATCACGACGCGCTGCCTCCCGGCCGCATAATCCATGTGTTCGGGGCGGTCCGCCCGCGCCTCGATGTGGAGGTTCGGTTCAAGCGTGCCTTTGAGACGCGCGGACTCCCGTACCTGGACTGGCGTGACTTTGCCGTGACGGCTGGTTTTGCTTACAAGGTCCTCATGCTCCAGGTCAGGCTGCTGCAGGCCCTGGCTCGGATGGAGTGGCGCCGGCCCACGCTGTGTCTGCTCCGCCACGCCGCCCGCGCGCTCTACTGGTTGCTCGCCTATGAGTTGGAGTTCGAGCACGTCCATGCGGCAGTGGAGGTGATCCGGGACGATTATGCGCCGCGGCATGTCATCAAGACCATTCTGGCCAGACGGTACGGACGAAAAACAGTCGGCATCCAGCACGCGGCGGGCATCTACGACATGCCACAGCTCGCCTTTCTGCACCTGGACCGCTATGCGGTTTGTGCAGAAGGCTACGTACGCACCTATCAACCACATTGGAACGGACTTGAGCTGGAGAGGATCGGCCGCGAATCGGTGGACTGGATCACCGACATCGTTCACAATCCATCGCGCTTGCAAGACGTACGGGACCGGCTAGCCAAGAAGTACCGGCCGCACCGATACACCGTAGTTTTCGCGCTGCCGGCGGCGATTGATCCGCCTCCGAGGGCGAAGTGGGAAGAGCTCTACAAGGCGCTCGAAGAGTTCATGAGGTCCTCCCTGGACGCCAATGTCTTCCTTCGATTTCGGCGCTTGATCGATATCCCCACGTCGCCGCACCTCGGCCGGCTCGTGGAGCTGGCCAAGAAAGACGATCGGCTGGTCCTGGAGCACGAAGACTTCACCACCTACGAGCTCATGGCGGTCGCCGATCTGTTCATCGCCAATTCGGCTTCCTTCACCGTCTATGAGGCAATTATTACCGGCGCCAAAGTCTTTACCTTTGATTTTCTAGGGACAGGCCGTTGCTTTTATGGCAGCTATGGGAAGGATTTCCTCCTAGAGACTGGAGCGGACATCATCAAGACCTTCAATGGCTTGGAAACCGGGTTCCGGGGATTTGACTGCCGCTTGGATCAGATCCGGCAGGATGGCGACTATCACTATGACGGCCGGAACCTCGAGCGGTTCCGGACCTTGGTGGTCCAGCTCGCACGCGAGGCGGATCGAAGCGCCACCTGATCCGGGAAACCAAAACAGGAGTAACGATGCGAATTCTGATCCTGGGGGGTGACGGCTATTTGGGGTGGCCCACGGCGATGTACTTCTCGCGGAAGGGCCACGAAGTCATGGTGGCGGATAGCCTCGCCAAGCGGCATTGGGAACACGAGGAGGGCATCATGCCCCTCTGGCCCATCCCCCCACTCCATGCCCGGGTGCGCCACTGGCGTGAGCTCACGGGGAAGGAGATTCAGCACCGGATCGGGGACATTGCGCTCAATCCACGGTTTGTGTACCAGCTCCTCGACGAGTTCAAACCCGATGCAATCGTCCACTATGCTGAACAACCATCAGCGCCCTTCTCAATGATCAGCCGCGAAAAAGCGGTCCTCACACAGCAGAACAACGTGGTGGGCACGCTGAACCTGCTCTTCGCCATCAAGAGCCGCTGTCCGAACGCGCATCTGGTCAAACTAGGGACGATGGGCGAATATGGGACTCCGAATATCGATATCGAAGAGGGGTTTATTACAATCACTCACAATGGCCGGACCGACACGCTCCCATTTCCCAAACAACCCGCCTCCTTCTATCACCTCTCGAAAGTGCACGACAGCCACAACATCATGTTCACCTGCAAGGTCTGGGAGCTTCGCGCGACGGACCTGAATCAGGGTGTGGTGTATGGAATTGAGACTGATGAGACCAGGATGAATCCGGACTTGCTGCGGACCAGCTTCCATTATGACGCCGTGTTTGGGACTGCGCTGAACCGGTTCTGTGTGCAGGCAGCATTGGGACTGCCTCTGACTGTGTATGGCGGGGGACATCAACGTCGGGGCTTCTTGAATATACGGGACACGATCCAGTGCGTGGATCTGGCCATCCTGACACCGGCCAAGACCGGCGAATATCGGGTCTTCAATCAGTTCACGGAAGTCTTCTCGATTATCGAACTGGCCGAGAAGGTCAAGCGAGCCGGCGAGGGCCTCGGACTGGCAGTCAAGATCGAGCACATTGAGAATCCGCGCATGGAACTCGATCAGCATTATTACAATCCCAAGCACACCGCTCTGCCTGGTCTCGGACTCAAACCGCGTCTGCTGACCGATGAGATCGTCACGGGAATGCTTCAAACGATTCACGAGTCCAAGATGCATATCGATACGGAGCTGGTCCAGCCGCGCGTGAAATGGAGAGCCGAATAGCATGTCCGTTCCTTTGGGGCGGGTGTCCGCCATGATCGAACCGTCGGCGCTGCGGGCCGTGGATCGCATGCTGGAGGACCGATACAGCCAGAGGCTCAGAGAGTTCGGTCTCGACCCGCGAACCCTGGGATGGGATTCGCGAGCAAGCCAGGAGACACGCTTTGCCGTTGCGGCGCAAACCGTTGAGTTGTCAGGCCGACAAGTTCTGGACATCGGCTGCGGGTTGGCTGACTTTCTGGCCTTCCTCCGCGCGCAGGACATATCCATCAAAGACTATCGCGGGATTGATATCAACAACGACCTCCTCGATGCGTGCTCTCGACGGTTTCCGGATTGCCGGTTTGAACGGCGGAACATTCTGCTCGATCCTCCAGACCAGGCGGAAGCCGACGTGGTGACCATGTTCGGAGTCCTGAACTTCCGCTTCCGGGAATTTGGGAATGAGATTTTTGCGCGAGAGATGATCGCCCGCGCCTTCTCCATGTGCCGGGGTGCCCTGGTTGTGGACATGCTCAGTGCGGAGCGGGAAGCGAGCTATCCGGCGGAAGACTTCGTGTACTACTACGATCCGGGGGCCCTGCTCGCCTTCGCCTTGACGCTGACTCCCGATGTGATCCTCCGCCATGACTATCCGCCGATTCCACAGCGGGAATTCATGCTGGTGCTAAGGAAACAACCGTGCGGATCATAGATATGGACGCGCATCCGGTGGCTTCGGGATCCGAGCGGGCGCTGTTCGATCTTGCCGCGGAGCCGTTGGATCGCCGTTGTGCGCGGCTTGAGGATCAGTGCCGGGGGCACGAAATCTCGCACACCTTGGTGCAGGTGTATGACGCAGGGGTGCTCGTCCGCTCCGCGGACCGTGCCACACTGCTTCGGCTTAGAGGTGAACGCTGGTCCTTCTCCCTGTTGGCTGGCCTGGAATCACCCGAGTCTGCCAGGCTGTTCGTAGACGCCAGGCAACATGGATTCGTTTCGATCACGTTCCATCCCTATCTGCAGCGGCTCGGCCGGGAGAAAATCGAAACGGCGGTTGCGTTGGCGCGCGAAGCCGAGCGGCAGGGGCTGTTCATTAACATCTGCTCCGCCTGCGGTACGAAGGACCTGTACCGCTATGACAACCTCGATCTGGCGGTTCACTTGGCCGAAGCGGTCACCTGCCCGATTGTGCTGCTTCATGGTGGTGGTGCGCGCGTGCTGGAGGCGATGTTAATCGCCGAGGCGCTCCCGCACGTCTATCTGGAGACGTCCTTCTCCCTGCCCTATTGGGAAGGGAGCAGCGTAGAGGGAGACATCGCCTTCGCCATGCGCAAGCTGGGGACCCGGCGGTGGATGTTTGGTTCGGATGCGCCATTCCTTACGGTCGCCGATGCGCTTGCCGCACACCGACGCTTTTTCGAACGGCACCGGTTCTCGGACAAAGAGATCGAAGACGTGATGCATGGCACGGCCCGGGGACTTCTGAAGCTGTCATGATGGGTGGCACAAAGGAAGGCGACCAAGGCTTGTGAGAATGGAACAGGAGACTCAGAGAGGCGCCTCAAAGAGCAGGCGGGCGGAGACCATTCTGGTGGTCGCAGCGCACCCGGACGATGAGGTGTTGGGCTGTGGAGGAACCATGGCCCGCCATGCCGAGGCAGGGGATGACGTGCATCTGCTGATCCTGGGGGAGGGCGTCACGGCCCGGGACATCCGGCGCGATGTGGCAGGAAGACAGCGCGATCTCCAACGGCTCAACCGCGCGGTGGAAACGGCGGCCGATCTGCTTGGTGTCGTCAAAGTGCACCGAGCAAGCTTTCCCGACAACCGGTTCGACTCCGTGGATCTCCTTGATGTTATTAAAGCCGTCGAGCAGGTCTTCGAGCTTGTGAAACCCCAACGGGTCTATACTCACCATGCCGGCGACCTCAATGTGGATCACCGAATCACCCATCAGGCGGTCGTCACTGCGGCCCGCCCGGTGCCGGGGGGTGATGTGGCATCGGTGCTGGCCTTTGAAGTGCCTTCTTCGACCGATTGGCAGGGAGCAGGCAGCCATGTCCCATTTGTTCCCCAGGTCTACGTGGAGATCACCCATACACTGAAGCGAAAACTAAAAGCGCTCGCCGTCTATCGCAGCGAGATGAGGCCATTCCCCCATGCGCGTTCGTTGCGCGCGCTCGAGGCGCTGGCCCGCGTGCGAGGCGCGACAGTGGGGGTGCAGGCGGCTGAAGCCTTCGTCCTTGTCCGCGACGTGGTGCATGAATGAATCCGTGGACGGTTGAAGCGGAAGAAACCGGATACTAAGCCATCATGGCCAAGGCACTACTGATCAATCCCTCGTACAGCCGGACCTATGGATCGGCCAAGGCGCGCATTACGAGCCCCGTCTATCCGACCCTGGGGTTGGCGACAATCGCCGCTTCGGCCCGGCAGCGCGGCCACAAGATTGTGATCCTTGACCTGTCCTTCCAGGAATACGATCCGGACTCTCTTCGTCAGCGGATTCTCGAGGAGCGGCCTGACATCGTGGGAGTGACCGCGACCACGCCGCTCTTCAATCAGTTGCGGGACATCAGCTGCCTTGTCAAGGCGATCTCCGAGTATATCTTCGTGGTCGGTGGTGGTGCGCATCCCTCCGCACTGCCCTATGAGTCTCTTCGCGAGTCAACGATGGACTTTGTTGCTTACGGGGAGGCGGATGAGACCTTCGCCGATCTCATGGACGGACGGGCTCCAGCCGAGACACCGGGCCTCTACTATCGTCGCGGCGACGAAATCCTCAGCACGCCGCCTCGACCGCTCGTCGAGCGCGTTGACGATCTCCCGATGCCGGCCTGGGACCTTTATCCGATCGAGGAATATCGCGCAAGACATAGCCGCATTATCGTGCGCCGGCCGCCTGCAGCGATGGTGGAATTTTCGCGCGGCTGCGTATTCAAATGCGATTTCTGCGGAAGCCGGAACACGATGGGGTTCGGCTACCGCAAGAAATCACCCGCGCGTTGCGCCGACGAGATGGAGCATCTGTATCGCCTCGGCTACCGCGAGGCGATCCTCGCGGACGACATCTTTACCTCCGATCACAATTGGGCCCTGGCGGTCTGTGAGGAGCTCGTCCGGCGTGGGAACAAGATGGCCTGGACTTGCACGAACGGAATCAGGGTGGACAGCGCCAACGATCGGCTCTTCGACACGATGCGCCGCGCGGGGTGCTACCGGGTCCACTTTGGCTTTGAATCCGGCAACGACACAGTCCTCAAGGCGTTTGGAAAAGGTGGTCGGGCAACAGTAGAGCAGGGTCTTCGGGCAGTCGCATCGGCTAGGAAGGCCGGGATGGACACTTTTGGGATGTATATGGTGGGACTTTCCTCAGATACGGAAGAATCCATGCGGGATACGATCGAATTCGCCAGACGGGCTCCGGTTGACATGATGCGGTTCGGAGTAACGGTCCCTTTACCAGGTACTCCGATGTTCAATGATCTTCGTCGGACCGATAAGATTCTATCGTATGACTGGGACCTGTACAACGTTTACAACACCCGGCAGCTCTTCAATCATCCGCATCTGTCCTGGGACATCGTCGAGCAGTATTACCAGAAGGCCTATCGGGAGGCATTTCTCAAGAATCCGGCATTTATCCTGCGACGATTCATCCGTGGCGTGAAAACAGGCGAGTTCTTCTGGGATCTCTATTACACCGTCCGCTTTCTGCTCGCCAGGAGCGAGAATCGAGAGGACATCACGCCTTATGCCTACCGGGATCAGTGGCCGGCGTTCGAGTTCCGAACGGACAATATGCGTCCGACCCTCTTCCAGCAGCCCAGGCCTCGGGAAGGTGGCCTGGCGGTGTTGAGCACGGATAATTGGCAGCGAGATGAACTTGCCCTCGTCTCTCTGCATCCTCTCAGGAGAGAGCCTAGATCCTCCATATAGGCACCGTCTGCATCAATGAGCAAACACGGCGTGGCGTTACTCTCAGTCGTAATTCCCGTGCATAACGAGGAAGAGGTTCTTCACGAGCTCTATGCACGGCTCGCCAAGACTCTCTCTCAATTGGATGTGCGGTCGGAGATCGTCTTTGTGAACGACGGAAGCACCGATCTGACGCTAATCAAGCTACTCGAGCTACGCGATCAGGATAAGTCGGTGAAGATCCTGAATCTGTCGCGGAACTTCGGGCATCAACTGGCGTTGACCGCCGGTTTGGACTATGCCAGGGGAGAGGTGGTGACGATGATGGATGGCGATCTGCAGGACCAGCCGGAGCTGATCGCTGAGCTGGTCAAGAAATGGCGGGAGGGGTATCAAGTTGTCTCCACCGTCCGTCGGACACGGCGCGGGGAGACCGGCTTCAAACTGCTCACCGCGCGTCTGTTCTACCGGCTGGTGCGCTGGTCCAGCGAGGTTGACGTGCCGGCTGATGCCGGGGACTTCAAACTGCTTTCGCGGCAGGCCCTCGATCACCTCAAGAAATTGCGCGAACGGGATCGTTTCGTCCGAGGTCTGGTGAGCTGGGTCGGTTTCCGGCAGGCCTACATTCCCTACAACCGCGATCCTCGCTTTGCAGGAGTGACCAAGTATTCGACTTGGAGGATGGTGCGGTTCGCCTTGGATGCACTCATCTCGTTCACCGAGAATCCGTTGCGGTTCGCGGTCCTGCTTGGCCTGTCAGTTTCGCTTCTGAGCGCTTTGATGGTGATCTATTTCCTGGGATACTGGCTCTACTTCTATGTGACGGGAGCCGAAAGTCCGCTGGCCCCCAGGCCGGGCTTCAGTTCCGTGATCGTCTCGATCTTCTTTTTGGGCGGGGTGCAGCTCATTTGCCTGGGAGTCATGGGAGAATACCTCGCCCGTCTCTATTACGAGGCCAAGCAGCGCCCCTTGTACATCGTTTCGGATGCGATCGGATTTTCTGAGCAGGAATAGCTGAGAGTCATGTTTTCACTGAGGACAAAGCTCTCCATGCTGCGGGCGATCCTGACGAAGGACTCACCCTTCTATATCCAGTACTACATCAATTCGCGCTGCAACCTCATATGTAAGCAATGCAACATTGTGGAGTCCAACTCGGACGTGGAGGAAGCGGATCTGGATGATGTGGCCCGAATCGCCGACAACCTCGTGCGCATCGGGGCCGGCGTCGTCCTGCTGACCGGTGGGGAGCCGTTCCTGCGCAAAGACCTGCCGGAGATCGTCCAAAGTTTTGTGTCGCGTGGACTCAACGTGCGGCTGCAGACTGCCGGGATGAAGGTGGCCACGCCGGAGATGCTCAAGCGATGCGTGGAGGCCGGTGCACGGGACATCAATGTCTCGTTGGACTCGTTGGTTCCGACGAAGCAGGATTACATTAACGGAGTCTCCGGCTCCTGGGAAGGGGCGATCCGGACGATCGCGAATATCTCGCAGATCTTTCCGAAGACCGGCGGTATCTGCAGCTTCGGCTGCGTTCTGTCCCGGTACAATTTTCTGGAGATTCCCGGGATTCTGGAGTTTGCCACCAGGATCGGCTGGCATCTCTCGCTCGTGCCCGTGCACATCACTTCTCAATCGAATCCGATGGGATTTCGCAGCTATGACCGCTCATTCAATTTTACCCAGGCAGATATGCCCGGGGTGGAGGCCATATTCGCGCGCCTGGAACAAATGCGCGTGAAGGGACATTCCCTGTTCGACTCGACCACGTTTCTCAAGAGCAGCCTCCAGTTCATCAAAACCGGCCGGCCGACGTGGCGAAAGAATGATGTCTGCGACAGTCCGAACCTGTATTTCGCGATCCGGCCGAACGGGGATTTCGCCGTCTGCTGCGACTACCACCTCGAAGGCAAGCCTGCCAGCCTCTGCGATCCTGATTTTCCCGGGATTTTCAGGAGCCGCGAGTTCCGCGAGCGCGTGGGACGGACCACGCGTGCCTGCCAGGGGTGTCACTACGGGAGCTATCCCGAGATGACCATCTCGGTGCGGGACTGGAGCGCCATGGCTGACCGGATTAAGTTAAACTTCCGCGCCGAACGCGGAGGCATTCGGCCCTTTGAATATGACGAGCTGATCAAGGTGATGGATGAGATCAGGAGCCGGCAACCGGAAGTGTACGATGTACGGGCCCAGGCAGATCGGTTCGACAACCAGATGGTCATCCAATGGGAAGATCCCCAGATCCGTCGCGATCTGATGAAGGCCGATACCCTTCGGCGGCGTGAAGAAGGTCGCGTCCGCCATCATGCCCATACAGTCGAGGATGGGCATGGAACCTAAGTTTTTCATCACTGGATCGACAGGGTTCATCGGCGGGGCGCTCTGTCGTGTGCTCCGCCGGCGTTTTCCGTCTGGTTCGATCGTTGGGATTGGGCGTGATGCGGAACGGCTCCACGCGCTGCACGACGAACTTGGAGTCCGGATCGTCCGCGCAGATCTGGCAGACTCTGCTGCCTATGCCGAGGCGCTCCACGGCGTCACGCATGTGTTTCACGCAGCGGCTGTGGCGAGATTCGGGAATGGACCTGAGTTTCGGGCGGATGTCAGGAATACGGCGAGCCTCCTGGCTTGCCTCAAAGCGGAACCGACGCTCCAGAGACTCGTGTATGTGAGCTCCATCGCTGCGACCGACCGGCATCCAGTCGAGCCGAATACCCGGCCGATCGATGAAGCCTCGCGGCCTTATCCAACCACCGACTATGGCCGGGCCAAGCTCGAATCCGAAGATCTCGTGCGCCGATCGGGACTGCCGGCCGTCATCGTTCGTCCCGCCTGGGTCTATGGGCCCGGCATGCGCAACGACAGCCACGTCCGTGTCTTCATCGAAGCCATCCGTCGACGCGCGATGTATACCTGGGCCTGGTTTCCAGGTCGCGTACCTCTCATTTACATTGAGGATGCGGTGGAGGCCATGCTTCACCTTGCCTTGGGCCAAAGGGGACTCAACGAGACCTATATACTGACCGATGACGAACCGGTGGCATTTGGGCAGCTCTTCGATCTCATTGATCGTATCGTGCTCGAGCGGGAGCCGAAACGGGTGCGGGTCCCGCAGTTCCTGACTCGGATGGCACGGATGGCCGGTCATCACTTGCCCTTCAAAGCGATGGTGCTGTTTACTGATGCGCTGTGGTGCAGCAACCGGAAGCTACGTGAGAGTGGCTACGTTCTCAAGACTCGAGTGGAGGAGGGACTTGCGGCGATGCGTGGTAATAAAAGTCATGACATGGCCGAGGATGATGTCGTAGCATGCTCTTAGACGAAAACACTAATGGCAATGCGGATGTGTGGGACGAGCGAGCCGTCTTGATCCGAATAACGGGAAGAAGGACTCCTGAGAGAGAAGGGCGGCGATAAATGGGCGGCTACCTCAATACAATTCAAAGTTTTGTCAATCCACGCCAAATCGGGTTCCTGATCTTTTACGTGACCAATCGATGTAACTTCAAGTGCGATTTCTGTTTCTATTATGAAGAAATCGAAAAGGGACTCAAAACCGATGAGCTGACAATTGACCAGATCACACGCATGGCGCAGAAAATTGGTCCTCTGGTTCAATTGTCGCTGACCGGCGGTGAGCCGTTCCTGCGGAAGGACCTGGATCAGGTCACCCATGCATTCATTCAATATTGCGATCCGCGGTACATCACGATCCCCACCAATGCCTGGTTGACTGAAACGATGGTCAGTTACATCGAAGAGGTCCTGCCAAGGCATCCTAAGAATTATCTCCGCCTCACCTTCTCAATCGATGGAATTGGGGCGCAACATGACGAGGTCCGGTCAAAACCGGGATCGTATAAGCGCATTCAGGAGAGTTATGCCGCCATCAGTCCGCTACGAAAACGCTTTCCGAATCTAGTGCTCGACGTAAACTTGACGTTCACGGCTAAGACAGAGGACACATTGCTGGATGCCGTGAAGACGCTGTCCGATGAATTTGAGTTCGATAACTTCACGGTCACCTATGCGCGTGGAGTAATCAAAGATCCGGCTCTCAAGACGGAGGGCCGCGAGAAATATATCGAAATCAACACGTATCTGGAAGGCTTGGACCGCCGAAAGGAAAAGCGGTTTCTGTATCCACTGTGGCGAGGCGTCCGGGACATGTCGAGAAAAAACCTGATCCGGACCGTGTTCGATCAGGAGTTTGTGACCCCTTGCGTCGCGGGACGGAAGCTACTGGTGATCAGTGAGACCGGAGAGGTGCTTCCCTGCGAAGTGCTGGGAAAGACCATGGGCAACCTGCGGGAAGTGGATTACGACGTGTATCGTCTCCTTGAAAGGACCCAGAATCGGGAATTGACAGACTGGATCGTAGACAGTAAATGCAAGTGCAGTTTCGAATGTGCCCTGGCTGCTAACGTGGTGTGGAATCCGTCCACATATCCCGCTCTTGCTGTCACTGCTCTCAAAAACATCGGGCGCAGGTAAGCCGCGCTTTCTGCGCGATATCATCCTCATCTAAGCTGCTGCTCATATGAACTCGATCTCCGTCGTAATCCCCTGCTATAACGCCTCTACCACCATCGAGCGGGCGGTACGAAGCGTGCTGGCAACCGGGTATGAGCCGCTCGAGATCGTCGTGGTGGATGATGCCTCCACTGATGGATCAAGCGAGATTGTGGAACAATTGGCCGAACATTTCTCACCAACAGTCCGCCTCGTCCGCCATCATCAAAATCAGGGCCCGGCAAAGACTCGCAATACCGGTGCGCGGACCGCTACTGGCGAGTTGTTGTTTTTTCTGGACAGCGACACGGAAATGCGTCCCGATACCTTGACCAGATTCATATCCAGCATCATAGAGGCTGACGTGGTCATCGGGATTTACGACGCGGAGCCGCTCAATCGCGGGACTGTGCCGGTGTACAAGGCGTTACTCTATAATTACTTTTTCAGCGTTCGGGGGCGAATACCGTATGAAGTGTTCGATTGTTCTCGTGCCGGCATTCGAGCTGAGGTGTTCCGAGAGACAGGTGGATTCCGCGAGGACATCAAGCGGAGCATGGACTTCGAAAATGAAGAGTTCGGCTATCGCATATGCCGCAAGTATCGCATGGTGCTAGATCCAAAAGTGATGGTGCGACACGAATTTCCTTACTGGTGGAAGCTCACTCGAACCTATTTTAGTCGGGTTGCCTATTGGGTTGAATTTTTTGTGGTTCGGCGTCAATTTGAGTCCGGGGGGGTCTGCACGGCCGGTACAGGAGCAAGTACTTTGGCCGCCCCACTTTCCATGGTTTGTCTTTTCATAGGAATGTTCTCGTGGTCGTCGGTGTTGAGGGTGATTGCATATGGAGCCGCCTTGGTATTGTTTGCCTTCCATCTGTACGGGTATGCTGGATTTTTCCGCTTCGTAGTTTCGCGCCGGCCAGCCTTCTTCCCGGCGGCGGTTCTACTCAATATATACTTCTCGCTGGTCATCGCGGCGGGAGCCGTCATCGGCTTTGTCCGCTCACTGCTTGGACGATCCGAAGTCCGAGCAAGGCTTGCGGATGTTGAAGGACTGTAAGTTCGCGCCGCCCTTTCCATATCAGGCCGACCACGTTATTGGAAATTCCGGACACGTAGAAGGCCGACCAATGCGGCCACCCTTCCACAAAAATGTCTGAGGAGAAGCGGGAAGTCACCGTCCTTACCGGCGCGGCAAGCGGGATCGGAGCGGCCTTTGCAAGGCGGTTACACGCGATGGGCCATTGCCTCGTGCTCGTGGATCGGGACAAGGCGGGGCTTGAGCGAATCGCTGCCGAAACCAAATCGGAAGCGCTTGTTTGCGATCTGGTCGAGCCGGACGCCGCCGAGCGCATCGCGGCTTTTGCCAATAGCCGGGGCGTCGTGACGTGGCTGATCAATAACGCTGGACTCGGATATCGAGGAGCCTTTGGATCGGTTCCAATTGAAGCTCAGGTGGAGACCGTGATGGTCAATGCCCTTGCACCAATGGCTCTCGTTCAACAATTCCTTCCGGAGATGCTGAAGAGAGGACGGGGAGTTATCGTAAACCTCGGGTCACCGGCGTCCTTCCAATCCACGCCCTATTTATCGGTTTACGGTGCGAGTAAGGCTTTTCTCCTCAGCTTCACCGAAGCACTTTGGGCAGAATGTCTTGGGCACGGCGTGCGGGTGCTCTGTCTCTGCCCGAGCGGGACCAACACGGCGTTCCAGGATCAGGCCGGAGTGCGCCGCCGGAACGACGGGAAAGGACTCCTGACCCCCGAAGAGGTAGTGGACGCCGCCTTGCGTGCGCTAGGGGGGAACGCGTGTACAGCCGTGGTGGGGCGGAGCAGAAGGATCATGTTGTACTGGAAGCAATTTCTTCCTCGAACTCTTCAGGTCAGGTTTGCGGGTTGGATCATGCGCCGGTTCCGCTAGGCATGGTGGGAACTTTGACTCCCCAAATGGAACATCAGGATGGGCCGACGACGGGGACCGTCGAACTGCTCAGCGAGCGGCAACAGGTCGAGCAGCATTTTCATGATCGGTGGGCGGACACCATTGAAGTGAACTCCCTTCTGGTCAAGGAGTCCTTCGAGGCGGTCACCGCCGTCGAGAACCGCTATGCTTTTGATCGGCTGCAACCGGTCGCGGGCCGCCGGCTCCTGGACCTCGGATGCGGAGCTGGAGAGACTTCCGTCTATTTCGCCCTCCAGTGCGCTCAGGTCGTGGCCACGGATATTTCGCCACGGATGCTCGAGGTGACGCAGGCGCTTGCACGCAAGCACCAGGCACAGGTCGTTACCGAGCTTGCTGCCGCGGAACGGCTGCCGTTCGCCGATGAGTCCTTCGACCTGGTGTTCGGGAACGGCGTGCTGCACCATGTTGAAATCGAAGCGGCATTTCGAGAAATCCATCGGGTGCTCAAGCCAAACGGCAAGGCGGCCTTCATCGAACCCTTGCCCTACAATCCGGTCATTTCCGTGTACCGATATTTGGCCGAGGCCAACCGCACGCCGACCGAGCGGCCGTTCCGCTTCAAGGAGCTGCGCAACGCACGAAAGCTTTTCAGGACCGTCGAACATCGTGAGTTCTGGCTCCTCAGCCTTTATCTCTTCTTGCACTTCTTTTTCGTCGAGCGGGTCTCGCCGTCCAAGGTCCGGTACTGGAAGAAGGTGATCGAGGACGCACCGAAGTATGAGCAACTCGTCACCCGCCTCTACCGGTGGGATAACCGGCTGCTTCGCTGGCTGCCACCTCTCGGTCGTCTGTGCTGGAATACGGTAATCATCGTCCAGAAATGAGTCGATCCACGGTCTTCCACGACAAGTCTGTTCCCGAGGGAACCCGGCATCCTTCGTCGCCATCTGATCGGACACTCGTGCTGGGATTTGTCGGGATCATGCTTTGCTCGCTGGTATATTCCTATGCGCTGATTGTCCATCAGCCGATCCACGAGCTTTTTGTAACCTACAAGCATTCATATATGGTCGCCCGGGCGCTGAATCAATTCGGTTATCCATACTACCCCAATATGGACAAGCACGATGAGATCATCCGCGGACTATATGAGACGATCGGCCGCTCTGAATCCCAAGCCGGGGCAATGGACAGATATGGGAGTACAAAGAATACGCTGGAGAGATGGATTGAGAGCGAGCCGGTTCTGGTCAAAATGGATCCGGAGAGAGTGTATTTAATCCGGCCGTTTCTATACGAAGGGTTGATTGCTTTTATCTGGCGAGTCACCGGTGAAGAGACATTTTCCACCTTCATCTATCTCAGCTACGTCAGTTTCAACCTGGGCGTCTTGCTCATGGTGGCCTTTTCTCTCATCGTGACACGAAGCCTGTGGGTGGGGCTGCTGGTGGCAGGACTTACGTTTCTTTATACCCCATATGCGCAGTTTGCCAGGCCGAACGGCCTGCCCATGTTCGTGTTTCCGCTGTCCGTTGGAGTATCCATATTGATCTACTGCTACGTGAAGAGTGCGAATCAACTGAAGCAAATCGCCATCGCGATTTCCATCGGCATCGTGACCAGCCTGGTCCTTCTTACACGAACAGATGAGATCTTCTGGCTTCCCATCCTTGTTCTACTGTGGAGTTCGTTGGCTGTTCATGACTACATCCAAAAGCGAGCGTTACGGTACGTTGCTGTCCGCTTGATCCATCTCTGTATGGTCTTGGCCGTGGTCTATCTCATGCTGCTCCCGTTCCTCCGGTATCATGAAAAACATACGGGCGAGCGGTTCCTTGGATTGGGCGGATATGTCAATTTGGTTGTGGGATGGCGCATCATTCCGAATAACAACCTAGGTCCGCCCATGTCGGTGGGGGAATTCCTTCCTGTCCTGAAAGAGAAGGGCTATTACTCGGGGAACGAGGAATATGAACCAAAGGATCTCCGGAACGAGGTGCAGTCGTTCGATCTGGATCGGGCCGCGCAACGCTACGCTCTTGACGTCTTCAAACAACATCCGGGAGCGGTCCTCCTCGCGACCGTCAAGCGAATCGGCTACCTTCCCTTGCCCTACGCATATAGAAGCTACCATCTTGGTTTCTGGCTGGGTATCCCGCCGGCGTTCACATGGCGATTGGTTGCTCCCGAACAGGGAGGCCTCTACGTACCGGATGACACCTTCTATAGATTCGGCGGGGGAGACCGAGGGCCCTTCGAGAAGATATTCCAGTACTTTGTGCAACACCCAATTCCCCTGATGCTGCGGTCGTATGCGTATTTCGTGGCCCCCGTGCTTGCCTGTGTTGGCGGCATGATGGCGATTCTGACCATCTTGAATCCCTATAAGTATGCACTCTTCGCGTTAGGGCTCTGGTATGTCGCCAAGGCTCTCTTCACGATTCTCATCAGTCCGTTGGGCAGCCCGTACTTGCTGATCAGCTATGCACCAGCCTTGGCCGCTTGCGTCATGGCGGTTTGGGCATGGCGGTCATCAGAGATAATCGCGCGAAGCGTCATTTTTGGGGAGCGCTCGTGGACAAGCTGAAGCTGATCGCGCAATTCCGTGAGGCTGGAGCCGACCACGGGCGACTTCTCGGACTGGCTCCGGATCTTCGTTACGCGAAGGTCAAGTTGACCGACAATTGCAACAGCAAGTGCATCACCTGTGACTACTGGAAAACCCACCACGACAACGAGTTGAGGCTCGAGGAGTTTCAGTCGGTCTTGGAACAACTCCGCGGGCTTGGCGTGGAAGAAGTGATGTTCACCGGCGGGGAACCGACGATGCGGGTCGAATTGGTCCCCATTGTTCACCATGCAGCGCGATTGGGATTCTCCACCATTGGATTGACGACGAACGCCCTGTCGCTCCCGGCTACAAAGATTGATCAGTTGCTGGGCGCCGGACTGACGCAGATCGTGCTGTCTCTGGAGGGTCCTGAGAGTCACGACGAAATCCGTGGGGTTCCTGGCAATACCCGGAAGGTGTTGGCCGTGCTCGAGCATCTTTCGGTGCGCCGCAATGGAGGCGCCGCCGTGGCCGTGAAGTTGGCCATGACGCTTATGGAACGTAATCTTGACGAGATCAGCGACATGATCGAGCTCGCTCGGACCCACCGCGCGGTCCTCTTCTTCAATTTGATCGATCGAGGGACGTACTTTTTTCAGGGCATGGCGGTGGATCTGATGACCATGCGGGACCGGAAGAAGCTCGATAAGGCGATCGACTTCCTCATCGCAGCGAAGCGGCAGGAGCCCGACCTGATCGGAAACACCGTGTCGTCGCTCGAGTACGCGCGCGGCTATTTCGATGACCCCAAGCAGGCCGGCGTGCCTTGCTATCTGGGCTACATCGGCGTGGACATCGACGCGAACGGCGATGTGTACTCGAACTGTTGGGGGCTTCCTCCGGTTGGGAACGTCCGGCAGCATCCGCTGACCGAGATGCTCGAAGCCGAATCATATCGGCAACGGTGTGCGGCCATGTTCAGGAAGGAATGTCCGGGCTGCTCCTGCGGGTACATCCTCAACCTCGCCTATCACAAGCCGGCCGTCGATCTGGATGCCCGTTATGGGTTCGATCCCACGATCGCGGCGGTTGGTTACGCAGGGACCCAGTCCTGAAAATGATGAGTCGGGGCGGCAATCAGGTCATGCGGATCGGTGAAGTCGAGCTGGGCGATCGGACTCTGGTCATCGCGGAAGTGGGCAGCAATCACTGCGGCGACGAGAACGTGGCCCGCAAGTCCTTGCTCGCCGCCGCTGAAAGCGGGGCTGACGCCGTCAAGTTCCAGATGTATGACCCAGAGAAACTGATAGATGCGACGACGCCGGTTCTAAGTTACATTGCGCAAACCCACCAGACACAGCGCGAGCGGTTCAGGAGTCTGCGTCTGTCCCGGGACATCTTCCTCGAACTGGCCGACCTGGCAAAGCGCAAAGGCGTGCTGTTTCTCGTCACCCCGTTCGACGAGGAGGCGGTGGATTTTCTTGATCCGCTGGTGCCGGCCTTCAAGATTGCGTCTGGTGACTTGACGAACGCGCGCCTGCTCAAGCGCGTGGTGGAGACCAAGAAACCGGTCATCGTATCCACCGGCTTCGCCGCGGTTGAAGAAATCGACTGGCTCGTCCGGCAGATACCGAAGCCTCAGCTCTGTCTCATGCATTGCGTCGGCGCCTATCCGACGCCGCCAGAGCACGTACACCTCGAAGCCATCCGATTCCTTAAAGATAAGTATGGGGTGCCGGTCGGATTCTCCGATCATACTGCGGGAATCACGGCTGCCATGGCGGCTGTTGCCAAAGGGGCCAGTCTCATCGAGAAGCATTTTCTCCTGTCCAGGGATTTACCGGCGGCGGATGTGGGGCTGTCAGTGACTCCGGAGGAGTTCTGCGAAATGGTCAAAGGGATCCGGCAAATCGAACGGATGAACGGGACGTACGGCAAGTCGGTCCAACCCTCGGAAGAGTACTTTCGGGTCCAGTTGCGCCGGTCGGTCTATGCCGCACGCAATCTGCGAGCCGGTGAGATCTTGAACGAAAAGGATGTAATGCCTCTCAGGCCTTTCGTTCCGGATGGGATTGAAGCCAGGGAGATCGCAAGTCTCGAGGGGCGAACGGTGCGTGTCCCTGTTGACAAGGATCAACCGCTGTTCCCTGGAGCGCTTGGCGACAGAACTTCCCGATCAAAGCCGTAACGCCTTGCCTTTGCTGCACCCCTGTGTGCGAATAAATCGGATGATTTGGACCAGTGAGAGAGTTGAGAGAACAAAGAATGGGCAGTGATATGCGCGATTCCATCTATTTTTGTGATCTCTCGCATCTGTCTTTCCGAAAATTCTACAACGCCGATGTCTTTCCGTGGGGGATTGGCTGCATCGCGGCCTTTCTCCTCAAGAATGCGGGCCAGCAACCAGATGTGCGGCTGTTCAGGTATCCACACAAATTGTCCGAAGCATTGGTTGAACATGTCCCTTCCGTCGTAGCCTTTGCGAACTATATGTGGAACTTCCATATTTCCTGTTGCTACGCAAAATTTATCAAGGAACTGTCGCCCAATACAGTGGTTGTGTTCGGCGGTCCGAACTATCCCGTCGATCCCAATGAACAGGCTCGATTCTTGAAGTCCCATCCTTACATCGATTTCTATATCGAAGGGGAAGGTGAGCTTGCATTTCTCGAGCTCTACCAGGCACTCGTGACCTCGAACTATGATTTAGGTGAAGTCAGATCCCGGCCGAGGAGAAGCTGCAATTTTGTTCACAGAGACAGTCTGGTGAAAGGCGAGAAGGTTCCCCGCATCAAGGATCTCGCGGAGATTCCTTCTCCATATCTCACGGGGCTCTTCGATAACTTCTTCGACGGGACTCTTCGTCCCCTCATGCAGACGAATCGCGGTTGCCCGTTTGGATGCACGTTCTGCGTCGAGGGCGACGCCTATTATTCCAAGGTGAATAATCGACCTCTCAATGTGTTCGAGCAGGAGCTTGAGTATATCGCTCAGCGACTCCCGAGCAAAGGTGATCTGTTCATCGCGGATTCCAACTTCGGAATGTTTCAGCGAGACCTTGAATTTGCTCAAGCCATCGCACGGACTCAGGCCAAGCATGAGTGGCCATTGCATATCAGTGTGGCGACCGGCAAGAACTCGGTCGAGCGCGTCTTGAAGGTGGCCGAAATTGTAGATGGAAGCATGCGGATCTCCGCAGCGGTTCAGTCCTTGGATTCCCAGGTCCTCGCGAATATCAAGCGCAGCAACATCAACACTGATGAGATTCAGGAAGTGGCCCGCCAGGCAGATCGCTCCGGGGCCAACACGCTGTCCGAAATTATCCTGGCGCTGCCGGGCGACTCGAAGGACGCGCACTTTCGCACTGTTGAATCCATTGTTAATTCAGGGGTGAATGTGATCGCTTCGCATACTCTGATGATGCTGCCGGGCACGGAATGCAATACTCCTGAAACACGTGCTCGGTTTGGAATGAAGACCAAATTTCGTCTTGTGTCTCGAAGCGCCGGCCGGTATACGATTGGCGAACGCGAATTTACTGCTGCTGAGATCGAGGAGGTCTGTGTCGGCGGGAATGCGCTTCCTTTCGAAGCCTACCTCGAGTGCCGGGTGCTCGCTCTGACGCTCACAATCTTCTATAACGACTGCGTTGCCGATGAGGCTCTCAAGGTCCTGCGTGCCTATGAGATACCCAATTGGTCGTACATCCAGGCGATCCATGAAGGATACTACGCGAGAAGACTGCCGGCCGGACTTCTAGAGCTGTATGACAATTTCGCGCGAGAGACTCAAGATGAGCTCTGGGACGATCCTGAGAAACTCCGGGAATCTCTGGATCTTCCCGGCCAGATTGATCGCCTGAATCGAGGCGAGCGCGGACACAACATCATTTTCAAACACAAGGCCTGGGCTTTGACCCGATGCCTCCCTGAGATCCATGAGGTGGCGTTCGAAACGGTGGGCCTGCTCATATCGCCGAACATTGAAGAGCGGGATTTGCGGGAGTTTATACGCTTTCTCGATCAACTGAAAACCTACAGTTTGCTCCGGAAGAAGGATTTCTTGACCGACCACGACCGTCAGACCATGAACGTAGACTTCGATATGATCCAGGCGGAGCGCAACGAATGGAGAGGGAACTTTAAGACATATCTGCTCTCCGACCCCGAAGCGATTGAGTTTTATCAGGACGAGCGACAAATCGCTCATATCGAACGACAGGCCGAACGTTTGGGCGGCAAGGAAGAAGTCTCTATATCCCAGCTATTGATGCTGGTCCCATCCAAGAAGTTATTCCGCAAGACCAACTACCAGAAAGATGTTTAGCCAGATGGGCGCCCGCGTGCCTGACGATCGTCCAGTTGAATGCATGGGTAAGGGTGACTCTCGAGAGGAGCTTCTGATATGCGAAAGGCCCTAATCACCGGCGTGACCGGTCAGGATGGCTCCTATCTGGCGGAACTCCTGCTCTCCAAGGGGTACGAGGTCCATGGGATCATCCGCAAGGCGAGCACGTTCAACACATCGCGTATCAGCCATCTCTACGTGGACCCTCACGCCGGCAACGTCAACTTCTTCATCCATTACGGCGACCTGGCGGATACCGGTCAGATCACGCACCTGATTTACGATTTGCAGCCTGACGAGATCTATCACTTGGGCGCCCAGAGCCACGTACGCGTCAGTTTCGACATGCCCGAATATACCTGCGACATCACGGGACTCGGGACCATTCGTCTGCTGGAAGCCATCAGACGCGCCGGGAAGAAGCCGCGGTTCTATCAGGCGTCGTCCTCCGAGATGTTCGGGGCGGCGGCACCGCCGCAGAACGAGAACACCCCGTTCTACCCGAGGAGCCCTTACGGAGCCGCCAAGGTCTTTGCCTACTGGGCGACGGTCAATTACCGGGAAGGGTACGACATCTTTGCCTGCAACGGCATCCTGTTCAACCATGAGAGTCCCCGTCGGGGTGAAACGTTTGTCACACGCAAGATCACGCGCGCAATCGCAAACATCCTTACAGGGAAGGAAAAGAAACTCTATCTCGGTAACCTCAAAGCCCGGCGTGACTGGGGTTTCGCGCCGGAGTACGTCGAGTGCCAGTGGCTGATCCTGCAGCAGGATCAGCCCGCTGACTATGTCATCGGCACGGGCGAGAGCCACTCCGTCCAGGAATTTCTCGAGCAAGCCTTCGCTTACGTGAATCTCGACTGGCGCGACTTTGTCGAGGTCGAGCCGCGCTACTTCCGTCCCACTGAGGTGGATATTTTGCAGGCGGATTGCTCCAAGGCCAAGCGGGTACTGAACTGGTCGCCGAAGATCACCTTCCTGGATCTCGTCAAGATTATGGTGGACGCCGACCTGAAGGCGGCCACTCTGTCCAGCCCGGGTGAAGGGGAGAAGATCCTCAGGCGGTACGGATTTGACTGGATTCGAGCATGACCATCTGAGTTTTTCCGTGCAATATAGGACAAGATATTGCTTGTAATAAATTGGGAGACAGCCCTCGCATGTCCCATATCACGCTGCTCCGCCCACCCATATTAATATCTCGCTATAGCCTGGAAGGGCCTGTGACCCCTCCGATTGGCTTGGCATATTTGGCTTCAACTTTAAGAAAGGCAGGCCATGCGGTCACCATTATAGATGCCGTGGGGGAGGCGCCGCTCAAAATTGCTGAGCTCTTTGGCGGGAGGATGTTGGCAACAGGACTGATGATACCCGAAATTGTGGAACGGATCCCGCGGCATTCTGATGTAATCGGGGTCACCTGCATGTTCTCTCATGAATGGCCGTATGTCAGTGAGGCTGTCAAAGCTGTCAAAGATGCGATGCCGTCCGTTCCGATCGTGGCGGGTGGGGAGCATATCACAGCGGTTCCTGATTTCACGCTTCAGTCCTGTCCGGCAGTAGATTATTGTGTGCTTGGAGAGGGTGAAGAGACTTTGGTTGAAATGGTGAAGCATCTAGAAGATGTTACGCAGATCACGGAAGTGGCAGGCATAGTCCTTCGAAATGACGGGAAGACCATGCACTCGGCTTCGCGTGGGCGAATCCGCGCCGTTGATGACATTCCTTGGCCTGCGTGGGATCTGGTACCACTCCAGAATTACTTTGATCAAGGACTGAGCTTTGGCGTGGATCGGGGGAGGAGCATGCCGATTCTTGCGACACGCGGCTGTCCGTATCAGTGCACGTTCTGTTCCAGCCCTAATATGTGGACCACGCGATACGTGACGAGGACTCCTACTCTGCTCCTTGACGAAATCGAGCACTACGTCAAGACCTACGGGGCCACGAATATCGACTTTTACGATCTCACGGCAATCATCAAAAAAGGCTGGATCATCGAGTTCTGTCAATTGATTCGGGACAGAGGCCTCGAATTCACGTGGCAGTTGCCCAGCGGTACCCGCTCGGAAGCCATAGACGAGGAAGTGTCGCGATACCTGTACCCATCAGGGTGCCGGAATCTCACCTATGCCCCAGAAAGTGGCTCAGAGGAAACGCTTCGCCGGATTAAAAAAGTTGTAAAGATCGACCGCATGTTGGCATCCATGAGTAGTGCAATCAAGCAGGGAATCAACGTGAAAGCCAATATCATTTTCGGATTGCCGGACGAAACGCGTAGGGAAATCTGGCAAACGATTTGGTTCATGCTGAAGATGGCCTGGATAGGGGTGCATGATGTATCTATTTCCAAGTTTTCACCATACCCGGGGTCCGAATTGTATGAGTTACTTCAGAAACGTGGAAAAGTCAGGGACCTCTCAGATGAATATTTTCTCTCCCTAGCTTCCTATTCGGATGTGACCCAAACTGTCTCTTGGGATGAGAAAATGTCTTCCAGCGAGTTGAAGTTCCTACGGTTTCTAGGTCTTGGAATGTTTTATGGTGCTCAATGTATCCTGCGCCCTTGGAGACCCATACAGACCCTGTGGAACTTGCTTTCCCGCCGTCAGGAATCGCGCTTAGATAAATCCATCCGGGACTACATCCGGCGCACGTTCAAAAGTGATGCCTTAGGGACAGGACAAAGCTAAACCGACATTATTGACAGACCGATCCGTGTTAGCCGGAGCAACAGGCCGGCTTCGGCTGGATTTCCCAAACAGGGATTCCGCATGCTTGCCGACTACTATAGAGGGAAGAACGTTCTTGTGACTGGGGGGGCCGGTTTCATCGGCAGCCATGTGGTCGAGATGCTGGTGGAGTTGGGAGCGGCGGTCACCGTTCCGGTCAGGAAGACAACGAACTGCCGCTACCTGCGCGCTGTCGAGCGGGACATCCGTATCCTCGACGCGGATCTGTTCGACCGCCAGGCAATGGACCGGGTTCTGCGCGGGCAGCAAATCGTGCTCAACCTGGCTGCCGCGAAAGGAGGCGGGATCGCCAACAGCATTCTGCATCATGGCAGTCTGTTCAGGGACAACATGCTGTCGTTTATCAATGTCCTGGATGCCGCTCGAACGGCTGGAGTCGAACGGTTCCTCGTGGTCAGTTCGGCCTGCGTCTATCCCAGGGATACGACGATCCCGACCCCGGAAGCAGAAGGGATGAAGGGTGCGCCTGAGGCCGCGAACGCGGGCTATGGCTGGTCCAAGAGGATGGAGGAATATCTGGCGTCAGCCTACCGCGAGGAATTCGGCATGAACATCGGAGTGGCGCGCCCGTACAACTGTTACGGTCCACGGGATGATTTCTTTCGGGAGACGAATCACGTGATCCCGGGGCTCATCACGCGCCTGTTCAAGGGCGAGAATCCCCTCGTCGTGTGGGGCGATGGGAAGCAGACGCGGGCCTTTCTCTACGTCACGGATTTCGCCCGCGGTCTCCTGGAAGTCTGTGCCTCTCCCGAGGAGCCAGGCCCATTGAACCTTGGCACCAGCGAGGAAGTATCCATCGGCGACCTGGTTCGTCTGATCGTGGAGGTCAGCGGGATCAAGACCGAGGTCCGGTTCGACCCCTCAAAGCCGGTCGGTCAACCCCGGCGCACCTGCGACACGCGCCTGGCAGCCGAACGCATTGGATTCCGGGCAAAGGTGTCTCTACGAGAAGGGCTCACCCGGACGATTGAATGGTATCGCGCCGAATTGAAAGCAAGGTCGGCATGAAAACCACACTGATCGCGTGCACCCTCAATGAGATCGAGGCTGTCCAAATCGTGCTGCCCCAGATCAAGACAGACTGGGTGGATGAGATTCTGATTGTGGATGGAGGCTCGACCGACGGCACGGTGGAGTGGTGCCGGGCCAATGGGTACAAGGTCCTGGCCCAAGCGGGGCGCGGCTATGGGGCGGGTATCCGCCAGGCGGTGGATGTGGCTGCAGGAGACGTTATCATCGAGTTCCCTCCCGACGGGAACTCCATGGCGTCGAAGATTCAGCCGTTGTTGGCCAAGGTGACAGAGGGATACGACCTGGTGATTGTCTCCCGCTATCGCGAGGGGGCACGAAGCCTGGATGATGATTTCATGACCGGGATCGGCAACTGGATGTTCACCCGGTTGACCAATCTGATCTATGGAACCTCCTACACTGACGTGCTGGTCGGCTTTCGGGCTTATCGGAAGGACGCCTTCAAGACCCTCCAACTGGACGAAGACGGCTTGAGCTTCCCATATCAGGAGGTGATCCGGTTCGCCAGAAAAGGTTACCGGATCACCGAAATTCCCGGAGACGAGCCGCCGCGCATCGGCGGCCAACGGAAGATGCGGATCCTCGGCACCGGCCTTGAAATCCTTGGCGTCATGATCCGGGAGCGTTTTACGAACGACTATCTGACCGCATGAGCCTGTTTCGGATCAGTACCTCCTGCCGCATCTGCGCGGGCACCTACTTGGTCGAGGTGATGAGCTTCGGTGACCAGTACCTCGCGTCGAGCTTCGTCAAGAGTAACGAGGAACATCCCCTCGCGGACATCAGGATCCCGCTCACCGTCATGCTCTGCAATGACTGCGCGGCGCTGCAGTTGAGAGAGTCGGTCAACAGCGAGCTGCTCTACAAGCACTATTTCTACCGCTCCGGCACGAATCCGCTCATGCGCGCGGCACTCCAGGACATCGTGGAGGAGGTGTTGCAACGAGTCAAGACCCTGCCCGGTGACGCCGTGCTGGACATCGGCTGCAATGACTGCACGATGCTCGCCTGCTTTCCGAAGGAACTGCGGCGCGTCGGAGTGGACCCGGCCAATAACATTGACCGGAGCGGACTGGATCCCTCGATCCATCTGGTCAACGACTACTTCTCGCTTCCGGGAGCCCTGGCAGCGTCCCAACAATCCCTCTACAAGATCGTCACCTCGGTGGCGATGTTCTATGCCTTGGACGATCCCAACGGGGTCGCGGCCTCCGTGAAATCCCTGCTGGCGCCCGACGGCCTGTGGTGCCTCCAGGTGACCTACCTGCCTGCGCTCCTGCGGAACCTCAACTTCTACGACATCTGCCACGAACACCTGCTGTATTACTCACTGGGCACGATGCAGCGGCTCATGGAACGCAACGGGCTGAGGGTCCTCGATGCCTCAACCAACGAGGTGAATGGAGGCAGTCTGCGCATCTATGTCACGCACGCCGAGCCTGCAGGGCCGCAGACGTCCAGAGTTCAGGCCCTGCTCGGCGAGGAAGTGAAGCTGGGCCTCGACAAGGCCGCCACCTACCGGGAGTATTTCGGACGGATCGCCGGTCTGAAGGACAAGGTGCTGACCTACCTCCGCAAGGAAGCCGGCAGGGGACGTCTGGTGATCGGGCTGGGGGCCTCGACCAAGGGCAACGTTCTCCTGCAGTTTTTCGGCATCGACAAGACGCTCCTGCCCTATATCAGCGAACGAAACCCTGACAAGGTGTCCCTGCGCACGCTCGGCACAGACATTGAGTTGATCTCGGAGGAGCGGGCGCGTGAGCTGAATCCCTCCTGCATGCTCGTGTTGATTTGGTTCTTCAAGGACGAGATTGTCCGCCGCGAGCGCGCCTACCTGGAGCGCGGAGGCGCGTTGCTGTTTCCCATGCCGTACTGCCATGTGGTCACCAAAGATGGTGAGCACACGCTGTAGCATGTTCTGGGTCCAGCCGTCAGGCTGGCTGCGCGATGGAGCGATCGGGAGTGAGGTCAGCCCTGCTGAACGCGATTAAAGAGCGATGGGTGCTGATGTGCGGCGTCTATTTTCTTTCCCTGTGTTCGATGTTCGTATTCACGCGCACGATCATCGGCGACGAGTCCCACCTGCTGACCGCCGGGTGGGCCGCCTGGTCGGGTCGACCGATGTACCGGGAAGCCTGGGTCAACAACATGCCCGGGGTGCCCTACATCTATGGAGCGGTGCAGAAGCTGTTCGGGCCGAGCTTTTATCTAGCCCGCTTCACCTCGGTTGCGCTGGCGCTTGCAGCCTTCGCGTTTTGCGTGAAAACCGGCCGTCTAATCGCAGAAGAATGGGGGGCGCGAATCGCCGCCACCTTGTATGCCTTCAATTGGGTGCTCGCCAACCACTATGCCGCGGCCTACAGTCCGGCGCTGCTCGGTTTCTGTCTCACCGCCTCGGCGTATTTCCTGTTCAAGGGCGATTCTGTCTGGTACCGGATCGCCGCGATTGCCTTCGCAGATCTGGCGGTCTGTACCAGAGCGCTGATGTTCCCGGTGACAGTGGCCGTGAACATATATGCGCTCCTGTGCCGGCAGAAGGGGCGGCTTCCAGTATTGCTGGTCGCTCTAGTGATTCCCCTTTCGTTCTATCTGGGATTCATCCATGACCAGGCCAACCGCTTCCTGTTCGCCAATCTCTATTGGAACAAGGGCGTGTCCAGTTTCCCGGTCCAGAGCCAAGCTGATCTAGAGCATGCGATTGTGGCGCTGCCGGGGATAGGGCGCATGCTCGCCAAGAAGAGCGCCGATATGGTCCTGCGTGAAAATGCCTTGGCACAACTGTTCCTCTACTTTCCCCTCGCGGTGCTAAGCGTTCCCCTGGTCTATTCCTGGTATCGGCGCGGAGATATCTCCTCGGAGACCAAGATTGCCTGGCGTGATCTTCCTGGTGCTTGGGCATTCATCGCCCTATCAGTGGGATTCATCGGATTCCTTGGCGCCTCAATGCTGTTCGTGGGACTTTTGCTTCCCGGCGGAGTGCCCAATTACCAGACGCCCGGATATCCTCTTTTCGTTATTCTCTGCGTCTATGCCTATAAGGCAATGATCCTGAGGATGCGGTCGATCGAGGCAGATTTTAAAAAGCTGGTGGGGGTAACCGTGGCTATGGCTGCGATCGGGTACGGGATACCCAACCTCCCATATTTCAGTGGTGTCCGCAATATTGAAGGCAAAGGACTGACTTTGCCGCTGGACGGGATCAGGGAAGTAGCTCTGTTCGTCAAGGAGCATTCCGCCCCCGGAGATGAAGTGCTGACCGACCGCCCATGGTTTGTGTACGAGGCGGAACGCCGCCCGCATTTGGGTTTCTGGATGACCTATTACTCTTATGCCCCCAAGTGGTCCACAGAGATGGCCCGGCGCTATGGCCTCGTCAATGCCGACATGATCCGAGAGTCTCTCGAAAATCGGGTGCCCCGGATGGTCATTCGGTACGTGAACGAGAATATCTCAGACGACCCCATCACCTTTGCGGTGCGTCACAGCGCGGACCCGGCGGCCCTCCGGCAGGTGTTTGATGAGGGATACGAGCGGATCGCGACGTTTCCAGGAGTGGGCAAGCACGGAGAAGGGGCCGTGATATATGCGCGCCGCCAAGAGCAGTAAGACGGAGAGTTGTTGGTTTTGACGGCGCAGTCTTATAGGGACAAGTCGAGGAGAGAGCTATGAACAAATCGGGCCCGCTTCATCCCCAACTGCGCTATTGCCTGCGTTGCTGTCTGCCGGAAACGGTCGAGGGAATCACGTTCGACGAGCGGGGCATCTGCAGCGCTTGCATCAGCTCCGAAGTCAAGATGCATATTGACTGGGAACAGCGCGAGGCCAAGCTCCGGGAAACGCTCGATCGCTACCGGGGCCTGGGCAAGAACAAGGCCTACGACTGCGTCCTGCCCGTGAGCGGCGGGAAGGACAGTACGTTCCAGGCGCATATCCTGGTCAAGGTTTATGGGATGCGTCCTCTCGCGGTGACCTTCTCACACAACTGGTACACGGAGACAGGGCGGCGGAATCTGGATCGCCTGCTGGAAATTTTCGATCTCGACCACATGGAGTTCACACCGAAGCGCAGCCTCGTGAATCGGCTCGCCCGTCAATCCATCTTCAAGATCGGAGACTCGTGCTGGCACTGTCATGCCGGAGTCGGCGCCTTTCCGCTGCAGGTGGCCATAAAGTTCGACGTGCGCCTTCTGGTCTGGGGGGAGTCTGCCGCCGAGCTGGGCTGCAAGAGCAACTACGAGCGGGCCCTGGAGGCAGATGCCTACGACGAGTCCTATTTCCTCAAGGTCTCGGCCAAACAGGATGTGGAAAGCATGGTCGCCGAGGACATTCCCCTCCGGGAGCTGGACCCATTCCGCGTGCCCCCGCGGGAAGAAATTCTTGCCTGCGCGGTGCGCGGCATCCACCTCGGTGACTATCTGTTCTGGGACGAGGAGCGTCAGGTCGAATTCATCAAGCGGGAGTACGGCTGGGAAGAGGATGTCGTCGAGGGGACCTACAAGCGCTACAAGAGCGTGGAATGCATCATGCCGGGAGTCCACGACTATACCAAATATCTCAAGCGAGGCTATGGCCGCGCGACCGACCATGCGGCGAAGGACGTGCGCGCCGGGTTGCTGACTAGAGAGGAGGCGTTCGAGATCATCCGGCAGATCGACCCCGCCCGCCCGAAGCAGATGGAATACCTCACCCGCATCACCGGGCTCTCAGTCGAGGAAATTGAGCAGGCCATCAAGGCGCAACGCTCCGGGGTCGCGAAAAAGCTTCAATCGTAGATCGCCGTGCTCCGCACTTCGATGAATGCAGAACTGTTTCGACTCGGCGCCGTTGAAGCGATCGCCCGTATCATGGCCGGCGAGATCACCGCCGTCGATCTCGTGGGATCCTGTCTCGACCGGATTGAAAAACTGGAGCCTCAGATCAAGGCCTGGGCATGTTTGGACCGGGACCATGCCTTGGAGCAGGCGCGCACAGCCGACAGCCTCCCTGCCGAGGCGCAGCAGTCCCGCAGGCTGTGCGGCATACCGATCGGCGTGAAGGATGTGTTCAACACGCTGAAGTTTCCGACCCAGATGGGAAGTCCGATCCGGCGGGGGTACATGGCCGGGAACGACGCGCGCGCGGTTGCCGCGCTCCGGCTGGAGGGAGCGATCGTTCCAGGTAAAACGGTCACGGCAGAGTTCTCGGTGCACTGGCCGGGACCGACCCGGAATCCGCACAACGTGGATCATACGCCCGGCACCTCCTCCAGCGGCTCCGTGGCGGCCGTGGCGGCCGGTATGGTGCCTGCGGCGCTCTGCACGCAGACGGCCGGTTCGACGATCCGGCCGGCCAGCTTCTGCGGGGTCTACGGCATGAAGCCCTCCTTCGGGCTCATTCCCAGGACCGGCATGCTCAAGACCACGGATACGCTGGACCACGTCGGCTTTTGCTCGAGAAACCTGGATGACGTGATGCTGATGTTGGACGTGCTGCGGGTCAGCGGGCCGGATTATCCCATGGTCGCGGCCAAACTGCGCGACCGCTCTCCGGCCGGACGCCCCTGGCGCATAGGGCTCCTGCGAGGGCCATTCTGGGATCGGACCCAGGATTATGCGAGGACGGCGTTACTGACCTTTGCCGGCGACCTGGCGCGGAGGGGGCATGAGGTGAAGGAACTGGAACTGCCGGCTCGGTTTGACCGGGCGTATGACATACACACCGAGATCTACGAGTCCTGCCTGGCCTATTACTTCCGTATTGAAGGCGAACGGCATCCCGCCCTGCTCAGTTCCCGGTTTCGGGAGATGATGGAGCGCGGCAGCCTGGTCACGCCAGCCCGCTACGCCGAAACCGTGGCGGAACAGGAGAGACTGGCGACCGCAATGGATGCCCTTCTGGAACCCTATGACGCCCTGATTACACTGTCGAGCAATGGTGAGGCTCCAAAGGGCGAAGAACCGCGGGAGAACCTCGATACCTGCCCTCTCTGGACGCTCTGCGGCATGCCGGTGCTCAACTTGCCGGTCTTTACTGGACCGCAGGGATTGCCCTTCGGTGCCCAGCTCATCTCGCGCAAATACGATGATCTCACGCTGCTGAACTTTGCCCGGCATCTCGAGCGACAAGGTCTGGTCCGGCCGGCGACAGTGTCGCCGGAGGCCTTGTGAGTTTCGAAGGCGTCGATCCATGACGGTTCACGTACCGCCTGAATTCCAGTTGTGGCATCGTCTGGCAAGGGCTTACCGCCAGGGCACCTTGCCCATGAGGATTGCCGCCAGAGCCCGCAACGTCTGGCGGGTTCTTCGCAGCGCCCGCCACGTGCTCCGGAATCTGACGTCACATCGAATCCGTCTGCATTGTCCGCAATACGTCGAACCCGACCGGACGGAGAGGCCGCTGGTGGAGCGGATCTTCAACGCCTTCAAGGCCATGAAGACGACTCAGCCTGACCAGGCTTCCTGTTATCAGCCTTCCTCGATGTGGCAGGCTTTTCTGGACGACGCCTATTCACACCTGGGCGCGGGATTGAAGCTAAACAACCTCGATACGTTTCATTACTTTCTGGCCAACTTCGGGGCATGGAAACGGTACACGGCCGTGGAGTCCTCCGTACTGATCCGAAGCCATGCGCGATGGTGGCTCGGCCGGCTGTATCTCCAGCATGATGTCTTCGGACACCAGCTCAGGATTTGGCAATGGTTCTACAACGGCCAGAGGCCTCTTGCCAGGCTGACCTATCCCATGCACGGGAATCAGGCTGGCGCTTACATCGACGGCCTGTTCGTGGGGGTCGGCTCGTTTTTCAACGAGATCTACGGATCCTTGCTTGCCGGGCTCGTCGCAGACCTGCCGCGTCCGGTGGTTGCCGAGCTGGGAGCAGGCTACGGGAAGCTGGCCCATTTCACGCTGCGAGATCTGAAGGCGTTCACCTACGTGGACTTCGATCTGCCGGAGACGCTCTGCCTGGCCGCCTACTACTTGATGAAGGCTTTCCCGGACAAGCGGGCGCTGCTCTATGGAGAAGCGCCCTATACGCCGGAGTTGCATGCGACCCACGACCTAATCTTTCTGCCATCCTGGGAAATCGCCAGCCTGGGGCCCGAGACCGTGGACCTCTTCATGAACAAGAATAGCCTGGGCGAAATGTCCAAGCCGGCCGTCTGCAATTACGTTGAGCACATCGTCAGAGCTACTCGGTATTTCTTTCATATGAACCACGACATCAGGCCCAACGTCCTCGGCAATGAGGGCGAACGGGCGCTGCTTGGATCGGAGTACCCGGTGCCCCACGATCTGTTCAGACTGGTGTTCCGCTATCCTGATCTTGGACATCTGTTCGCACTCGGCACGCTGGATCTCTCGACGGATATTTTTGTCTATCTGTATGAACGGAAGACGCATCGAGAGTCTGACCGGGCCGCTCACTTTGCCGGTGCGGTCCCCTCATGAAGGCTCCGTTTCTGGTCGGCCCGCGAATCTATCTGCGGGCGCTGACGCCCAAGGACCTGGATTCCCGCTACTTCGAGTGGTTTAACGACCAGGCCTCGGACACCTTCACGGATCATGCGCTCTGGCCGAACACCCGAGCCAGGATGGAGATGTTTCTCCAGCGCGTGACGCGTGGCGGGCAGGACCTCGTCCTGGCGATCGTCCTGCAGCGCGGGGACCGGCACATCGGGAACATCGGATTGCATCGGATCAACTGGATCCACCGTCGAGCCGAGATGGCGATTCTGATCGGGGAAGCCATGTTCCGGAATTCGGGGTACGGCCGTGAGGCCATCCACTTACTCAGCGCCTACGCCTTCAACAAGCTGAACCTTAACCGGATCGGCCTGGGCGTCGTGAACGGGAACCGTCCCGCGATCAGGACCTATGAACGGGCGGGGTTTGTGGAGGAAGGACGGTTCGAACAGCACTTCCTCCGCGACGGACGGTTTGTGGATGTCCTCCGCATGCGGTTGCTGCGCAAGGAGTTCGTCCGACGGTTTCCGGAGGCCGGTGGGTGGTTCGCCCTGGGGCGCACCGCGGTGGCGGACCAAAAGAACGGAGGCCGGCGGTGACGACGATCGCCACGATCGAGGCGCGCCTGGCCTCCACGAGACTCCCGCGCAAGGTCGTGGCGGAGATCGCCGGGAAGCCCATGCTTGAGCGGCTCGTGGAACGGGCAGCTCGGTCCCGCCACCTCGACCGGCTCGTGCTGGCCACCACCGTGGCGCCGGAAGACGATCTGCTCGTAGAACTGGCCGGACGGCTCGGCCTCACGGTGTACCGGGGGAGCGTCGAGGACGTGCTTGGGCGGGTGCTGGCGGCGGCCGAGGCTGCCGGGGCGGATCATGTCGTGGCCCTTACCGGGGACAACCCGCTCGTGGACCCGGAGTTGATAGACGATGTCCTGACATACTATCAGACCGGCAGGTTCGACTACGTCACCACGACTCACATGCATCACAGCCGGAACTGGACGGCCGAGCGAACCTTCCCCGTCGGCGTGTCCGTACAAGCCTTCTCGACCCAGGTGCTTGCCGATGCAGCCTCCCGCACGGCGGATCCCGTGGTGCGGGGGCACGCCTCCTTCGCCATCTACGATCATCCGGACCGGTATCGCTTGGGGGCCTTCGAGGCTTCGGGTAAATACGGTGGATGGCGTCATCCCGAGCTGCGACTCACGGTGGATACGCCGGATGACCTGGTCCTGATGCGGGCCATCTTCGAGACGCTGCATCCCCGAAATCCGGACTTTTCAACCGGCGAGGCGATCCGCTTGGTGGGGGAGGACCATCGCCTGCGGAGCATAAATCAGCATGTCCCGCAGCGGCTCGTCTGTGTGGAGCGCCAGCAATCGCATGGCTAGGCTGTTGCGGGCTGGATTGGTCGGCTGCGGCGCGATCGCCTGCGGAAACGATGCGGAGTGGATCCGGTCCGGCGACCGAACCAAGTTCCCGCTCACCCATGCCGGTGCCTATCGGCAAGACCCGAATATCACGCTGGTTGCTGCGGCTGACGTGGATCGGATCCGGCTGGAGCAGTTTGGAAGGGACTGGGGGGTGACCGGGCTCTATACGGATTACAGGGACATGCTGCGCAAGGAAACCCTGGACATTGTGAGCGTCTGCGCGCCGCCCGACTTGCATGGCCACATCGTCCGTGAAGCCAGCCGGCAGGGACTGCCCGCCGTCTTCTGCGAGAAGCCGCTCGCCGCCGACCCTGAGGAGGCCAGGGCGGTGCTCCAGGACTGCGACCGAAGCCGGACCGTCCTTGCGGTCAATTATTTCAGACGTTGGAACGCCACGCTGGAAGCCTGGGCGGACCGCCTGGCCTCCGGCGAGCTGGGACGGATTCGACGGGCGAATGCCTATTACACCAAGGGAATCCGCCACAACGGAACTCATGCCGTAGACCTGCTGCTGTGGCTGGTCGGGAAGATCGAGTCGGTGCAGGTGCTCCGTGTCTGTCAAGAAGGGGATGACGATATCGGGGTGGACGCCCTCTGCCTGACCGAGTCGGGGGTTCCCTGTTATCTGCAAGCCTGCCGTCAGGAAGACTTTAATGTTCTGGAGATTGACCTGCTCACCGACCGGGGTCGGATTCGGGTGACGGAAAACGGACGTCGCATCGAGCACTATGCGGTGAAGCAGGATCCTCATTACCGGCAGTACGCCATCCTCAACTCGGAGCCCGACGTCGCGCTCACGGCTTGGCAGGACTGTTTAAGCCGGGCCATTGAGGACGTGACCCGGTGTCTCGCGACGGGGGCCAAACCCAAATGCAGCGGCCGCGAAGCCTATGAGGCCCTCAGGGTCGCGGCGGCGATTCAGACTTCGGCCAGAGAAGGCGGGCGAACGGTGAACCTTCGTCACGGAGACTTGCCCGGGCCGGCGGTGGCCGCGTTGAAAGAGAGCCGGAGATGACGCTTGCGCTGTTCGGAGGGCGACCGGTCCGTACGAAGCCCTTTCCCGCCCATACCACGATCGCTGAGGAGGAAAAAAAGCACGTACTTGAGGTGTTGGACTCCGGTTTGCTTTCGGGTTTTGCAGCCCGTCCGGGCCGCGAATTCTATGGCGGTCCCAAGGTCCTGGCACTGGAAACCGCGTTCCAGGAGACCTTTGGCGTACGCCATGCCGTCGCCTTCAACTCGGCGACTTCGGCCCTCCATGCCTGTATGGCGGCAGTGGGCGTCGGTCCCGGCGACGAGGTGATCACCTCGCCATACACCATGTCGGCATCCGGAAGCTGCGTGTTGATGCAGAACGCCGTCCCCGTGTTTGCGGACATTGAGCCCGATCAGTTCTGCCTGGATCCTGACGCTGTCGAACGGGCGATCACCTCTCGGACCAAGGCGGTGCTCCCTGTCAATCTGTTCGGCCAGCCCGCAGCGTTGGACGCGATCATGGATCTTGCCGGCAAACGCGGCCTGTTCGTGATTGAGGATAACGCACAGGCCCCCGCGGCCCGATACCGGGGCCGGTTTGCCGGGACTGTCGGGCACCTGGGAGTGTTCAGCTTGAATCGACACAAGACGATGCAATGCGGCGAGGGCGGGGTGGCCGTCACCAATGACTCGGTGCTGGCGCGTCGGCTCCAATTGATCCGCAATCATGGGGAGGTGGTGGCCGAGGACTTGGGCTGGCCCGAGGATGCGCAGCTCGTGGGGTACAACTATCGCATGACGGAATTGCAGGCAGCCGTGGCGTTGGGACAGATCGGAAAACTGGAATGGCTCAATCGACATCGCGTGGAGCTTGCCGATCAGCTCTCCCGACAGTTGTCGGGATGTGACTTTCTGACCCCTCCCAAGGTCCGAAGCGAGTGCACCCATGTCTATTACCTCTTTGCCATGATCCTCAGGCCAGACCGGCTCGGAGTCTCCCGCGCGACTCTGATCAAGGCCCTGCAGGCAGAGGGAATTCCTGTCCAGGGCGGCTACGTCAAGCCGCTGTATCGTCTGGCTCTATTTCGGCGCGGAGAGAGAGACCGCACTTCCTGTCCGGTGACGGAGGCGTTGCATGACGAAACCTTGCTGACCACGAATGTGTGCCGCTACCCGGTGACTCAAGACGACATCGAGGATGTCGTCCGAGCCGTAGGAAAGATCGCAGTGCACCGCGCCCAGCTGGTGCGACATGAGCAGCATGCCCAAGCCCCGGCTCGCGGAGCCCTGGCCCGGGGGTCCCTGTGAGCCATCCGAACTCGCTCGTGCTTGTCTATGCGCAGGATCTCGGCGGCGCCAGGGCGATCCTGCCGGTGGTCCAAGCGCTTCTGCAGGACCGGATGCTGTCGGTACGGGTTCTGGTTCATGATCGAGCCGCGCGTCTCTTCAGCGAAGCCGGCATTCCGGTCGTCCCTCTTCACTCCATGGCGCAGGCCGTTCCGTTGACGCAGCGGGACGCCTTGCAGCTCGTGAAACGGCTGGCTCCGGCTCTCTTGTTCACGGCCACGAGCCACCCGCGGGATCCTTCGAACGGCTACCTGGTGGCAGCGGCCCGTGAGGCCGGGGTCCCGACGGTCGCGATGGCAGATCACTGGAAGGGAGAGGGGAGATTCAGGCCAAGCGCGGACGGTCCCCTGCTCTTTGCACCCGATGTGCTCGGGGTCATGGACCGCCGGGCCTATGAAACCTATCTGGCGGAAGGCTTGTCTCCGGAGAGGGTTCGCATCGTCGGTCATCCCTATCTCGAGCAGATCTTTGGGGATCGAAGGCAGTGGTGCAAGCCCGACCATGTGGCCACCTTGAAGCGGCGTGCGGGACTCAAGCCCGAGACTTCGCTCATCCTCTTCTGTTCAGAAACTGTGCATGACCATGACTTCCACGAGTCCTGTCGGGATACCTGCCTGCCGCTGCCAGAGGTCCCCGTGAGAGGGATGCGGCTTCTGGATCTGCTTCAGGGAGCTGTCGCAGAAACGGCTGCGCATTCCGGGAAGGAACTCCATCTGGCGCTGCGCCCCCATCCCAACCAGACGGTCCCGCCATGCACCGGGGTCCGGATCATTGATCAAGAGACCCTGTCCGATGTTGAGGCCGTAGCCGTGTCCGCCGCGGTGGTAGGTCTCAGCACCATGCCGCTGATTGAAGCCAGCCTGCTCGGAAAACCGGCGGCCAGTCTGGCGTTTTTCGACGGCTGGGATCCCTCGCGCGTATTCTTTGGTCGGTCATCGTGGAACACGCAGCCATACTTCACGGTCCTCAACAAGGCGGAAAATCTCGGGAGTTTCCTGACTGCCGCGGTGGGGGGCGCGGCCTTCCGACCCCTGCCCTTGGCCTATGAACGGCAGGTCCTCATCGGAGCCACCGGGCGGTGCCTCGAGCTGATCAAGGCCGAGTTGGGCGTCCCCCGCGCTGAAGGAGCTGCCGCGAGGTAGAGATGGCGCTGCCGGTCGTCAGCGTGATTGTGACCGCCCATAATTATGGAAGGTTTCTGGACCAATGTATCCGCAGCGTGCTGGGGCAAACCTTCCAGGATTTCGAACTGATCATCGCCAATGATGGCAGCATCGACAACACGGCCGAGGTGTTGGAGACGTATGTGAATGACGCTCGTGTCCGCGTCCTGCCCCTGCCTGGCGTGGGGCTTGCGGCTGCCTGCAACGCCGGTATCCGCGCCTCCCGCGGCCGGTGGGTGATCCGCCTGGATGCAGATGATTTTCTAGACCCTCACGCTCTGCTGGTCATGACGGAGGTGCTGACCCGCCGGCCCGAGATCGGCCTGGCCTACCCGGACTATTACCTGGTGGATGAGCAGAGCCGCTTTCTCGGGTTCGTGCGCGTGCCGCGGATCCAGGAGGGAGAGAGGCTTCTGGGCAACAATCCGCTCGCCGCCGGCTGTTTATACCGACGGTCCTGCTTTGATGCCCTCGGCGGTTATAACGAAACGTTGCGCTATCAGGAGGACTACGATTTCTGGCTGCGTTTCACGGAACGCTTTCGGGCCTGGGCCGTCGGGTTACCGCTCCTTTTTTACCGCCAGCACGGCAACTCGATGTCCAAAAGCCGGGCCAATCGGGCTGCTGCCCGCCGCTATGTGAAGCGTGAGTTTACGAGGATGCACCGGCAGCCGGGAGGTCAGGCGGCGGTCTGTGTCATTCCCGGAATCTGGCCCGGCGTCCCGGATCGCTCGCCGGCGCTCTTGTGCCGTGAGATCGGAGGCCACACCCCGATCGCACTGGCAGTGGAGCAAGCGAAGGCCTGTGAGTCAATCGATCGGGTCGTGGTGGTGACCGACCATCCCGAGCTTGGACGGATGGCCCGAGCAGTGGGGGCGGAGCTGATGGCACCGCCGGCCGCTGCGCCCCAGACGTCTGATTCCGCGGCCGCCCTGGCCTGGGTCCAAGGTCTGATGAAAGGCGGGGCCGCTGACAATCTCGGTCCCCCGAGTTTGGTTCTCCTGGCCTCGCCTTTCTGCCCCTTCCGCCATCCGGACCGGCTGCAGGAGGCTCTGGACACGGTGCTGATCCATAGCTGCGACGTGGTCGTCTCCGTGGATGCCGAACCTGTGGTGCCTTGGTCCGTGAGTCCTGAAGGCCTCGAGCTGCTTACAGCAGGACGAGCTCTTCGCGAGGCCGGGGAAGTGCTGGCGGTACGGACCGACTGGCTGATGGAAGGACATCCGGTGACCGATGCCCTGGTCGGCTCCATAGAGCTGCTCTATCCGGAATGGTGGTGTCTGAAAGATGAGGCTTCGATGCGGACCTGCGAGACCCTTCTTGCGGAATCTGCCGCCCTTAGGGTCTCTCGGTCCGCCTACCTGAGGACCGTGGGATAAATGGGCGCCTCGCAGAATACCGGGAACACCGGGACCTCCGAGACCGACAAGTCGCCGGTGGCCGTCCATATTCTGGCTGTGCTCGCGCCGCATCGATGGCGCGTGATCGTCATCATCGGGCTGATTCTGGCGACAGCCCTGCTCGAAGGGGCGAGTTTCAGCCTGCTGGTCCCGCTGACACAGACGTTTACCTCCGGCTCAACGGAACCGGGCGGCGGCGTGATTCAATCGGCTTGGGGCTGGCTCGTCGGTTATTCGGGAGAGACGCAGCTGGCCATCCTGGGGATCGCCTTGGCGATTCTTTTCGGACTCAAGAACGGGGCTCAATATCTGCGCGAGATGCTGTCCACGGATCTTTGGCTCTCGATCGGCGCAGAGACCAGGATGCGGGTGCTCGAGAATCTACTCAGGCGCCCCTACCGGTATTTCCTGGATCGCAAGCAGGGCACCATCGTCCAGCATCTGTACCACGAGCCGCACCACGTCGCGTACATCGTTCAGATGGGGATCGAGCAGACCGCCAATGCGCTGGCGGTCACGATGCTCGTCGGCCTGCTCGTCCTCGTCTCCTGGCAGGTCACGATGCTGGTGTTCGCGCTCGGCGCGATCTACGTGTTCGGCATCTGGCGGTTGTCCCGGTTCGTCCATGCCGGCGGGGAAGAGCGCCAACGGGTCGAAGCTGAATCCATGGCGCTCTTGACCGAAACGGTCGGTGGCATTCGGCAGGTCAAGGTCTTCTCGGCCGAGCGGCGGCTGCGCGAAATTTACGCCGGGTGGGTGGAGCGGTACAAGGACCTGAACGTGCGCCACTGGCTCGCAGTACTGTTGCCCCATCACGTCACGGAGCTGTTCTGGATCGGAGTGTTGGGTCTGCTCCTGTGCTTGCCGGCGCTGGGCCTGGTCACCGATCTTCAGGCCATGCTGCCTGTGATGGCGGTCTTTTCCGCCGTCGCCTTCCGTATCGGTCCCTACGCGTCCCGCATCAGTCAGGGCTGGCTCTCGCTCAAGTTTTTCCTGCCCGCGCTGAAGGTGGTCGGGCAACTCCTCGAGGACACCAGGCCGGACGACGGACGCGTGCGTGGTCGACCATTCCGGCGGCTGGAACGCGCGATCGAGATGGACTGTGTGAGCTTTTCGTACGGCGGCGAGCAGGCCGCGCTGTCCGACCTCTCTGTCCGCTTTGTCTATGGAGAAACGACCGCCATCATTGGCCCGTCGGGCTCAGGCAAATCCACGTTGGTGGATCTCTTGGTCAGGCTGTACGAGCCTGTTGCCGGCCGCGTCCTGGTGGACGGGGTGGACCTGCGCAACTACGATCGTGCCTCCTGGCTCGGGGCGATCGGGTTTGTAAGCCAGGACACGTTCATCTTCCACGGGACCATTCGGGATAACATTTCCTTCTCCAAGCCCGGCGCGACGTTGGAGGAGATCCATGCGGCGGCGAAGCAAGCCAACGCACACGAGTTCATCGAGCGGACCCAGCAAGGCTATGACACGGTGGTCGGCGACCGCGGTCTCAAGCTCTCGGGAGGCGAGCGTCAACGGATCGCGATCGCAAGGGCTCTGGTCCGGAACCCACAGGTTTTGATCTTTGACGAGGCAACAAGTGCTCTCGACAACCAGTCGGAGGCGCTGATCCAGGATGCGATTGCCCGCATCGCCCGACACCGTACCGTCATTCTGGTCGCACATCGGCTGTCCACTGTGATCGGTGCTGACAAGATCATCGTTTTGGATCAGGGACGAGTGGCGGAAGAAGGTACGCATGCCGCGCTGCTCAAAGAAGGTGGGATCTACTCCTCGCTCTATAGAAGAGAATTGACGTGATGGGATTGCCCGTCAGGACTGCGAGAGGCGGACGGTGAACGACGACGGATCACGAACCTTTCCCTTGTTGGACATCGAGCGGGCCGCACAGGCCATAGCGGAGTTGCACGCATGGCTGTTGGGAGAAGAGTTCCTCGGCCTCGAACGGTATCCCTGGCCAGGGCATTTGCCGAGTCTCTATCATGATCCAGGAATCCTATACCGATTCCTCCGGGGGACCAGCAACTGCTGGCAGGGATCGGCTCTGTCATCTGCCTATTACACCTGGCTCGCCACGACCAAGCCCGGGCTCTGGACTCTTTGTCAGACATTCATGTTGTGCGAGCCCGTTGAGTGTGCACGTCTGGAGACCCGCCTGGGAACCGCCCGGTGCCGGCGTCTGCGCGAGGCGGGGATATTCGCAGCCGAAGGCGGTGTTTACAGGAGTCTGGCAAGGGTGACGCCCTTGCAGGGCCGTCTTCTGTGGCACGATGCGCCTCCGGGTTTTCGCGAATCATGGGTGTTCCTCGGAGCCGATTCATTGGAGTTCGTGCGACAGCTCGCTCCCTGGGCCGGACGTGCGGGAGTCAGGTATGGACGCGTGCTCGATGTCTGCACCGGGGCCGGCATTCATGCCCTCATGTTCTCCGGGATGGCCGACCATGTGGTCGGCGCTGACATCAATCCGCGCGCCATCGCCTTCGCCAGGCTCAATGCGGAGATGAACGACGTTGCCAATGTTTCGTTTCGCCTTTCGAACCTGTTTGACGGCGTGCCGGATGGCCGGTTCGATCTGGTGGTGTCAAATACGCCCTTCGTGTTTCTTCCGGATGAGCTGCGCCCGCGGTGCGTGGACGGGGACGGCGGCGTGATGGGCATCGAGCTGGCATTGCGGCTGGTAGAAGGACTCGCGGTGCGCCTGGAACCGGATGGCACGGCGATTCTGCACGCAAATTCACCGGTGGTCGAGGGGCGTGACCTGCTGATGGAAGGCTTGCGCGCGCGGCTGGGAGGCGGGGCTTGGCGTGTCAGCTTGATCCCCACGCATGAATTCCACGATGCGGCATTTTATGGACTGTACGTCGCACACAAGATCCAGCGGTTCGTGCGGTATGTCGTCGTGCTTCAAGCAGGACAGCCGTTCCATCTCGAGCGGCCGGCGCTGTCGCCTCTGCGAAAGGCCGCCTGCACATTGCGGATCGCGGCCGTGCACGCGCAAGGTGTTCGCGCTGGGAATCGGCCTTCATCACAGAGGGCATCCGTGTCGGTCCGGAGTGAGTCGGGAAATGGGTAGGGTGGCTCCAACCGCTACTTCTGGCGGCATCACTGCCAGGTCTGTCGGGCCTCTGTATTGGGCGGGGCTTTGGATGATCGATCTGGTCAGTCTGGGGTGGCTCGCGCTCCGTTCCATTCTTCGTTTCCATGCCTCTCCTGATATCAGAATTCTCGTCTATCACGATATCGCCGATCTGCCGCCGTCCGACGATCCCCTGCGGATCAGCACGTCGCCGGGCTTGTTCGAGCAGCAGATTCGATTTCTCCGAGACCAGGGCTACCGATTTCTGTCAGTTGAAGAAGCGGCTGCCTGCATCGCTGATGGGAAGATACCCAAACGAGGAATCGTCGTGACCTTCGACGACGCGCATGCATCCATTTTGACGGCAGCCGCGCTGGTGCTAAAGCGATATGCGGTCCCCGCGACGCTGTTTGTACCGGTCGGATGGATTGGAGAGGCCAGGTTCCCCTGGATCCGCCCTGGAAACGGCTTCAGCCGCCCAATGACCTGGGACGAGTTGGGACGGCTGGCCGGAGAGGTGAACCTTGAGATTGGGTCGCATACGATGACGCACCAGCCTCTGCATATCTTGTCCAGAGCCGAACAGGAGTCGGAACTGGATCGCTCGCGCCGGGTCCTTGAGGAACGACTGGGACGTCCGGTGCGTGTCTTCGCCTACCCCTTCGGCGGATGGGACACTTTCCCTCGCGATCTCTACCCATTGCTGCAAGCGCATGGATATGTGGCGGCCTGCACGAACGTGATGGGCGCCAACCATGCCGGCACGCACCGAATGGCGCTCAGACGCATCCGAGTCGGGTGGTGCGATAGCCTCTGGCGGTTTCGCCTCAAGCTCGCCGGAGACTACGATTGGAGTGATCGTGCCCGGCGTATCCTTGCCTCCCTCAGGTCGAGGGACCAGGTGGGAGTTGAGAGTCTGGGAAATACCTGATGCACATCGTCGGACTGTCGGGACTTTTGATTGACGGCGCCGCCTGCGTGTTGGATCCGCAAGGTCGCGTCATCGCGGCCGTTGAGGAGGAGCGGCCCACGCGGGTCAAGCATGCGTCCATGCGCTTCTCGGGGGGACTTCCATACAAGAGCCTGGACTTGTGTCTGAAAATGGCAGGTATCGATTGGAAAGACGTCGGCCATGTCGGCTATTTCTTCGAGCCCTGGCGGGAGCTGCGCCGCATGTGCGCCTTCCGGTTCAGAAAGGCATGGTGGACGCCGGCCGTGGCGGCCTACTACACGGCCTACCAGCTCGATTGTCTGCGCGGGCACCTGGCGGTTCCGCGTATGCTGGCCCAGCAGAAAGGATATCGTGCGGCGTTCTCCTACCTCAGCCATCATCTCACGCATGCAGCGAGCGCCTTTTATGTCTCGCCTTATGACAGCGCGGCGATTCTCGTTATGGATGCCATGTCGGAGCGGGAGAGCATCTCGTTCTTCGTCGGGGAAGGGACTCGCATCAAACTAGTCAAGCGAGTCGACTTCCCGCATTCCTGGGGCTTCCTCTACAGCATGTTTACACAATACCTGGGTTTCAAGCCGAACAGCGACGAATATAAGGTGATGGGACTGGCTGCCTATGGGAAGCCGACGTTCCTGCCGGAAATCCTGAAGATGATTCGGTTGCAGCGGACAGGCGAGCCCAGGCTGGACTGGAGCTATTTCGACGCCGCGTTTCGCGGGCCGACCTACTTCAGCAAGAAGTTCTTTCGCATCTTTGGACCGTGTCGTTTGAAGGACGAACCCGTGACGGATCGGCACCAGAATCTGGCATCCAGTATCCAGATGGCTCTCGAGATATCGGCCCTCTCGATGGCGGAAGACCTGCACCGCCTCACCGGCATCAATCGGCTCTGCCTCGCCGGCGGTGTCGGATTGAACTGCCTGATGAACAGCCGCCTGTTGCTGGAGAGCCCATTTCAGGAGGTGTTCGTCCCGCCCGGACCGCACGACGGAGGATGCGCCATGGGCGCCGCCCTGCTCGTCGCCCATCAGCAGTTGGGACGGCCGCGCGGGTACGTGATGACCACGGCCGGGCTGGGCCCCGAATATACCGACGCAGACATTCGTGCGACGCTTGAGTCCTGCAAGGTCGGCTATAGGATGTCCGAGAATATCGAAGAGGACACGGCAGAGCTGCTCGCCCAGGGCAAGATCGTAGGCTGGTTTCAGGGACGGATGGAGTGGGGACCGCGAGCGCTGGGATATCGCAGCATCTTGGGCGACCCCACGCGACCGGAGATGAAGGATCGCGTGAACGCCGCCGTGAAATACCGGGAGGACTTCCGGCCCTTCGCGCCGGCGGTGCTCGCCGAGTCAGCCGGGGACTATTTCCTGGACATCAAGGAGAGTCCGTTCATGCTCTTCGTCGCGCGGGTACGCCCCGATCAGGCTTCGAAGATTCCCGCCGTGCTCCACGTGGACGGCACGGCACGGCTTCAGACCGTCGATCGGGCAACGCATCCCCGGTTTTGGGGCCTGATCCGGGCCTTCTCCGAACGACGGGGGGTACCGATGGTCCTGAATACGTCCTTCAACGTGCAGGGAGAGCCCATTGTCTCGTCTCCGAGAGATGCCATCCGATGCTTTTTCTCCTGCGGGCTCGACGCACTAGCTATTGGAAATTATCTTGTGTCCAAGCAGCCCGGAGGGCGTTGAGGTGAAACCAAGGATTGTGGCGTTGATCTGCGGGCGGCTGGACGACGACCGGTTCCCCGGTCGCAATCTGTTCCCGCTCGTCGGACGTCCCATGATGGTCTATCCCATCCTTGCCGCCCAGCATGCGCGCCTGGTGGACCGTGTGTTCGTGACCACTGATGCGCCTGCTATCGCGCGCGTGGCTCGCCATTGGGGGACCGAGGTCATCGAGCGGCCGCCGGCGCTCGCACAACCTTCCGTCGCACTCGAGCAAATTCTGGTACATGGCTACGATGTGATCACAAAAACTCTGGGGGAGGAACCCAAGGCGCTGGTGGTTCTGCTGTGCAATGCCCCGACGGTGACCGGCGGACTTATTGACAAAGGCGTGGAAATCCTGTGGCAGGACGAAGCTCTGGATGCGGTTATGTCGGTCTCCCGGCACAACGAATACCACCCTCGGTATGTGTTGCAGGTGGGGGATGAAGGGATGTTGCAGTCGCCGGCGGGGATAGCAGAACCGTCGTCGTTCGACGACGCGTACTTTCCCGATGCCTTGCTGTGGGTCTTGCGGCCCCGACGGCTTCTCAACGGACTTCTCCAGACGGTTGCCCCCAACTGCATCGTGAACTGCGCCACGCAGCGGGTCCACCCGCTGATCCATGAAGGCTATGGCGACGTGGACTATGTCTGGCAGATTCCGGCGATCGAAGAATGGCTGCGCCGCCAGGGCTTCACCCAGGACGCGACACCCTACGATCGCACCGACGCCGGCCGGAGCGAAGGGGCGACGGCCCGTCCGGCTCCGGCCGTCCACTCCGGCCCGGCCCGCCCGCGCGTCCTGATCACGACGATCCCCTTCGGGGAGATCGATCGCCGCCCCCTGGATCTGCTCGAGCAGGCCGGCCTCGACTACATGGTCAATCCGATCGGGCGGAAGCTGAATGAACAGGAGCTGACCGATCTGATCGGCGGCTTCGATGCGATGATCGCGGGCACGGAGCCGATCACGCGAAAGATCCTGGATCAGGCCGGGCGACTGCGGCTGATTGCCCGGGTCGGCATCGGGCTGGACAGCGTCGATCTGGAGGCGGCCCGCCAGCGCGGCATCGAGGTGGCCTATACGCCCGATGCACCCGCTCCCGCCGTGGCCGAGCTGGTCATCGGCCTGATGCTGTCGAACTTGCGCCGCATCCCCAACGCCGATCGCGGCCTGCGCAACGGGGTCTGGCACCGGTTCATGGGCCGCCGCATCGCCGAGCTGACGATCGGGGTCATCGGGGTCGGGCGGGTGGGGAAGCGCGTCATCCAGCACCTGTCGGGATTCGGCGCCCGCATTCTGGCCAACGACCTGACGCCGGACCTGGATTGCGGGGACAAGTACGCCGTGCAGTGGGTGGAGAAGGAGCAGATCTACCGGGAGGCGGACATCATCACGCTGCACGTGCCGCTGACGCCGATGACGGAACGCCTGATCGGGGCTCCCCAGCTCCGGATGATGAAGCCGGAGGCGGTGCTGATCAACACGTCCCGCGGCAACATGGTGGACGAGCGGGACCTCGCCGAGGCCCTGCATGCCAACCGCCTGGCCGGCGCGGCGCTCGACGTCTTCCATCAGGAGCCCTACTCCGGGCCGCTCGCGAACCTCGAGAACTGCGTCCTGACCTGCCACATGGGCTCGATGTCGCAGGACTGCCGCCTCCGCATGGAGTTCGAAGCCGCCGACGAGGTCGTGCGGTTCCTGCAAGGCAAGCCGCTGCGCCAGCCCGTGCCCGAATACGAATACACGATGCGAGCCTACGGAAGGACGGTGCGATGACCACGAGGAAGGCCCAGGCCAACGCGAACTTTCACAGCGTGACGGGGCAGAGCGTCTTTGACGCGAAGCAGGCCGACGCCCGGTTCCGGGAGTATAGGCGCCGCTGGGTGGAGGAGCCCGGCACGTTTACGGTCGGTGCCTTCCCCATTCATCTGGACATCGAGTCCACCGGCGTCTGCAATCTCCGCTGCCCCTTCTGCGCGACGACCACCAAGACCTGGGGACCGGACGAGCCCGGCTACATGAAGCTCGACTTGTTCCGCCGCATCATTGACGAAGGGGCGGCCGAAGGATTGTGCTCGATCAAGCTGAGCTTCCGGGGAGAGCCGACGCTCCATCAGCGTCTGTCCGAGATGGTGGCCTATGCCAAGCAGAAGGGCATTCTGGACGTCTATTTCAACACCAACGCCACCCTGCTGACGGAGGCGTTGATCCAGCGACTCATCGACGCGGGGCTGGACCGCATTTCGATCTCGGTCGAGGGCATCACCAAGGAGGCCTACGAGAAGTACCGGCCCGGCGCCAAGTACGAGGAGGTCATCGAGAACGTCAAGCGTCTGCGCAGCATTCGCGACGCCCGCGGCCTGGGCTATCCGCAAATCCGCATGCAGACGGTCATGCTGCCGGAGCTGCGCCAGGTCTTCGGACAATACACGGAATTCTGGCAGCCCTGGGTGGACGAGGTCGCCTATCTGGACGCCCGCCGGGAGGGGCCGCAGGACGACCACCGGGGCCTTCAGGCCGAGTGGCCCTGCCCCTTTCTCTGGCAGCGGATGACCATCCTGTGGGACGGAACCCTGCTGCCCTGCCTGATGCACGGCGTGACGGATTTTTCGCTGCTGGCCCTGGGGAACGTGCAGCAGGCCAGCATCAAGTCGCTGTGGCAAGGCGAGCAGGCGGCGCGCTACCGGGCCCTCCACCGAGCCGGACGGGCCCACGAGCTGGAAGCCTGCGATCGCTGTTCATTCCGGGCCATGGAGCTGGAAAAGCTCGCCATCATCAACCCGGGGAGGCCGGCACGATGACCATCACGCCACGCGCCCTGGTCCGGCGGCTGGTCCGCACCGCCGCCCTGCAGTCGGGACGGGGCGAAGCGCTGCGGCTGGACAAGAACGAGCGGTGCCTGCCGTACCCGGCCCGCGTCGTGCGGGCCATGCTGGCGGGCCTTCCGCCGGAATCGCTCACCGCCTATCCGGACCTGCTGCCGCTCTACGAGAAGCTGGCCAAGCACCACGGGGTGGGGGTGGACAACCTGGCGATCACGGCCGGGTCCGAGCTGGCGATCCGGTATCTGTTCGAAGCCTATCTGGAGCGGGGGGATGAGGTGGTGCTGCTGGATCCCTCCTTCGCGATGTTCGAGGTGTACGCCGCGCTGTGCGGCGCGCGCCCGGCGGCCGTGGCGTTCGGGCGGCAGATGTGCGTGACTCCCGAGCAGATCCTCCGCCGGATCGGGCGCCGCACCAGGATCGTCGCCCTGGCCAACCCCAACAACCCGACCGGGACGGTCCTGAGCGAGGAGGGGCTGCTGGCGATCGTCCGGCGCGCCGCGGCGGTGGGGGCGCTGGTCCTGGTGGACGAAGCCTATTTCGAGTTCTATGGCCGGTCCATGCTGGGCCATGTGCCGCGGCTCGAAAACCTGGTGGTGACGCGGACGTTTTCGAAGGCCTGCGGGCTGGCCGGCATCCGGCTGGGCTATGCGGTGGGGCACCAGGCCGTCATTGCGGCGTTGAACAAGCTGCAGCCGATCGACCACGTGAGCGCCTTCGCGGCGCACGTGGGAGGCTTTCTGCTCGACCATCCGGAGCTCGTGGATGACTACGTGCGCCAGGTGGAGGCCGGGAAGCGCTTCCTCATGGCTGCCCTGAGCGGGTCGGGGCTGCCGGTGCAGGTCGGACACGGGAACTTCGTCCTCGTCGATCTGGGAGTCCGGCGAGAAGAAATCGTGCGCCGGCTCCAATGCTATGGATGTCTCATCGGCGCGACGCTCAGGCTGCCCGCGCACCCAAGCTGGGTGCGCGTGACCATCGGTCCGAAGCGGGAGATGCAGCGGTTCCTGTCGGCCCTCCGGGCGGTGCGGCAGGAGCTGGGATTCCCGGTGCGGCGCAGGGCACCGGGCGCCTCGAAGCGTGCGGAGGTGAGTTGATGGGCCGGTTGAAGGTGCTGTTCCTTTATCCGAATCTCATGATGAGCATGCTGGTTCCGAACGCGATCAGCGTGCTGTCGGCCGTGCTGAAACGGGAAGGCCACGTGACGGACCTGTTCGACGCCACCCTCTATAAGACGGACGAAGCCAGCAATGACGAGCGAAAGGTCAAGACCCTGCAGATCAGGCCGTTCAACCTCGCCGAGCGGGGGGTGACGATCAAGGAGACGGACATGCAGGCCGATTTTCTGGCCAAGGTGCAGGCCTTTCAGCCGGATCTGATCGCTGTCTCCGTGGTGGAGGACACCTATCCGATCGCGGTCAGGCTGCTCGATGCCGTGGCGCATCTGAACATCCCGACCGTCATGGGCGGAGTCTTCGCCACCTACGCTCCGCGGGAGGTGATGGCGGAGACGACCGTGCAGTACCTCTGCCGGGGCGAGGGAGAGGGTGCCCTGGTGGATCTCTGCCGGGCGTTGTCCACCGGCGCCGATCCCTCGCGCATTCCCAATCTTTGGGTGAGGGACGCGAAGGGTGGCATCGTCCAAAACGAAATGCGGGCGGCCCTGGATGTAAACGAGCTCCCCGTGCAGGATCTCTCCGTGTTCGAGCCCCAGACTCTCTACCGGCCGATGGCGGGCAAGGTCTGGCGGATGGCTCCGATCGAGAGCCAGCGCGGGTGCCCGTACAAATGCACCTTCTGCAACTCGCCGTCCAATGTCGACGTGTACAAGGAGGCGGATGCCGGACGATTCTATCGCAAACGGTCGTGGAAGCACGTGTACGACGAGATCGTCACGCTGCGGGACCGGCATCAAATCGAGTATATCTTCTTCATCACCGACACATTTTTGGCCATGTCCAACGCCGAATTCGACGAATTTATCGAGATGTACAGCAGCATCAAGCTGCCCTTCTTCATGAACACCCGCCCCGAGACGCTGTCGTCCTATCGCGCCAGGAAATTGAAGGAGGTGCACTGCCATCGCGTGAACATCGGGGTCGAGCACGGTAACCAGCGGTTCCGGCGGGAGGTCGTGGGGCGTCCGGTCAGCGATGACCAGATGATCAACGCCTTCCGGTACATGAACGAGGCGGGGATTCCCGTGGTGGCCAACAACATCCTCGGGTTCCCGGACGAGACGCGGGAGATGATCTTCGAGACGATCGAGTTGAACCGCAAGTTCGAGTGCGACACGATCAATGCCTTCACCTTCTCCCCCTACCACGGCACGCAGTTGCGGGAGATGGCCTTGCAGCGGGGCTACATCCGGCCGGAGGACCGGGCGACCATCTACACGAAGGACACCATCCTCAACATGCCGCAACTCGGCAAATACGAGATCCGGGGGCTCATGAAGACGTTCTCGCTCTATGTGAAGCTGCCAAAGGAGTATTGGCCCCGCATCCAAATGGCCGAACGCGACGACGAGGAAGGACTGAAAGCATTCGAGGAAATGTGCGAAGTGTTCAAGCCCTATGCCATGAAACGGGTCGTGGACGAGCCGGAGGATTGCTGACCCGCATGACCGCCGGGATGACAAAATCAAACGGCATGTCCCAACAGGTCCCGATAGAGCACCCCTCCGTGAGCACATGGCTCACGGCCGGCCTCTGCCTGCTGGCCTTCATCTTGCTCGGGCACTTCGGGCTGTTCCGTGGGGAGACCTTCTTCGTCGAGGAAGATCCTGTGGCCATTTTCGAGTTTGCGGCGAACAACAGCGTCGGCAACGGGTGGACGCCCGGCGAGGGGCTGGGGACGAGTCATTTCTATGGAGATCCTGGCGCCCATCACGTCTGGGGTCCCTGGAGTCTGTGGCCTCGTCTCTTTTCGGACCAGGTGACGGCGTACAATGCCAGCATCGTCCTGCTGCTGTTGGCTGCCGCTGTGGCGCAGTTTGCGCTGATCCGACGGGTGGCTCCGGCCCTGACGCCGGTTCCTTCCCTCCTGTTGTCCACCTTGATCGTGTTCGGCTCCCTCCGGTACGAGTTCTTCTTTCAACGGCACTGGATCATGCTGACGGTGGGGGGCCCCTTGGGGGCGCTCGTGCTTCACGACTTCTACCTGCGCCCGAGGGCGCAGCATTATTTCCAGTATGCGGCCATCCTGTTCTGCTCGCTGGTCCTGGGCAGCGTAATGTCCCTCTTGGAGCTAATGATGCTGGGGGCCGTCATCTACGCCTGTCTGTGGCGGTACCACCGCCGGGAGCCGGTTCAGCACGAGGGCGCGGGATGGGCCAGGGGGCTCAGCGGATTTCTGCTGCTCAATCTGGCCGCGGCGCTGACGGTCGTCGCTCTGGCGGCCTGGGAGGGTTACAGCATCGTCTCCGAGCGTCTCGCCGTGGGATATGTGAGGGACGCCAAGCATGTGGTCATCAGTCTCTCGACCATGTTTTCGTGGCCGGGCTTGCGTGCCGTGGCCATGAAGCTGATCGAGTACTGGCATGCCGGGGTACTGTCCCCCTGGATGATGACCCCAGGCCTGGCGGGGCAATTCTCCCTGCCCATGGCCAGCTGGAACAACGTCTCGCCGCTCATGCCGGTCGTCCTGCTGGTGGCGCTGCGGCAGCCGCGCGCCACGTTCTGGGAATTTGCCTGCAAGCGCATCGTGCTGCTGTTCTTCCTCTATGAGATGGTGCTCCTGTTCGTGCCCGGTCTGATGAGCCCCCTCGAGGCCCTGCTGAAGGTCTATCACTTCGGGAAATTCCAGCCGGCCTATCAACCGTTCGAGGCCGCACTGATCGCCATGCTGCTGACCAAGGCTCCCGGTTGCTGGAATGTCCGGGCCGCCCGTCTCGCAGCCGGCACCCTCGCGGCGGTCTACGGCGCCCTGTTCCTGCTGACCCTGCTCGCACGCCTCGGCGCGGGGATGGACAAGGCGGATCTGACAACCCTGCTGGAGACCGCTCTGACCTTCCTGTGGTCATCGCCGGGCGACACCGCGGCGATGAAATCCTTCATCCTGTCCGTGCTCAGCGTGAACGTGACCCTCTTCGGCGCGCACAGCGGCACCCGGCTGGCCTTCTACGGTCTGACCTGCCTGTGCCTGGGACTGATGGCCGCCGGTCTCTGGCCGTCGCTGGCCAGGACCAGAGCCTGGACGATGGCCGCCCTGTTCGCCGGGGTCAATGTCTTGCTGGCCTGGTCTGTCTATCCCCTGAACCAGGAGCCGCTGGTCTGGGACATGCCGGGTCCGGATGGACGGAGGGCCGCCGAGCTTCTGTCCCCGACCGACCGGCTGGCGAGGGTCGGCGTCAAGCCCTGCTGGTCGCGCGAGGGCGAATCCGATCGGCTGGTCTGCTATCAAACCAGGCTGTACGCGGAGCGGGACCGGCCACGCAGGTATCAGGTGGGGTACCGGCTGGTGCCCACGATGGATTTCACCGCCGTGAAGAGCTTCACCCAGACGGAAGAGACCACCTTCACCACCTCGCTCCTCCGCGAGGAGGGGGTGCAGGTTCGGGTCCTTCGCCTGTTGCAGATGAATCCGGTGCTGTATCGGTCTCTGGTGTTCGACATGGCCGCCGTGAAATACCTCGTGACTGATACGGCGCTGGACCCTTCCGAGACGCTCCGGTTGGTCTATCAGGGACAACAACTGTATCTCTACGAGAACGTCAACGCCTGGCCCTATTTTTACGTGGCCAATCGGATCGGCTCGATCGAGCGCTACACCGATCTGCTGGGCGCCCAGCGGGGGGACGCATACCTCTGGAGCCAGGATGCAGGTCCGGAGGCCCGGCAATGGCAGGGCCTGGGCGGGGAGGCCGATGTCTCCATTCAGATGACGCTGTTCAAGCCGGGGGAGATGGAATTTGGATACCGCGCGGGGAAGGACGCCCTGCTGGTCGTGGCCGATGCCTGGCATCCCCGGTGGACGGCCAGCATCGACAAGGCCCCCACGCGTCTCCTCAAGGCCAACGGCGTGTTCAAGAGCGTTGTGCTCTCCGAGGGCGAACACGTGTTGAGGCTGCAGTTCGACACGGCGCCATACCGTGCGGGCATCGTCATCAGCGTGATGGCGGGGATCCTCTTTCTGGCCGGGTGGATCTTTTGCGCAATGCGCGACAGCCGGGCCAGGGTCTGGACGAGGCCTGTGGGCGACCTTCAGCCCCTGGAAATGAAACCGTGATCAAGAACTATCTGCGGATGATGCAAAGCTTCGCGAACCCCGCTCAGGTGGGCTATGTGATTCTCTACGTCACCAACCGGTGCAACTTCCAATGCGAGTTCTGCTTCTACTACGAAGAGATCGAGAAAGGGCTCAAGTCCGACGAGATGACCCTGGATGAGATCGCCAGGCTGGCCGAGCGGCTGGGGCCGCTCCTGCAGCTATCCCTGACCGGCGGCGAGCCGTTTCTCCGCAAGGACCTCTCGGACATCACCAGCCTGTTCGTGGATAATTGCTCCGCCCGCTACATCACCATTCCCACGAATGCCTGGCTGACGGACAGCATGGTGCAGTACCTGGAAACCGTGCTGCCCCGCCACCCAGACAGCTACCTCCGCCTGACCTTTTCCATCGACGGCATCGGCGAGGAGCATGACGAGAACCGTTCCAAGCCGGGCTCCTACAAGAAGATTCTGGAGAGCTACGCGGCCATTAGCCCCCTGCGCAAGCGGCTGCCGAATCTGGTGCTGGATGCCAATGCCGTCTTCACCGCCAAGACCGAAAGCCGGCTGCTGGAGACTATGAAGGTGCTGAGCCGGGACTTCGAGTTCGACAACCTTTCCATCACCTATGCCCGCGGCCACATCAAGGATGAGAACCTGAAATCCACCTCGCGGGAGCGGTACGAAGAAGTCAACGCGTTTCTGCAGGAGCTCGAGCGCAGCCGGGAGCGGCGCCTGCTCTATCCGCTCTGGCGCGGCGTCCGCGACGTCTCCAGGGAGAATCTGATCCGCACGGTCTTCGACGACGAGTTCGTGACGCCCTGCGTGGCCGGGAAAAAGCTGCTCGTCGTCAGCGAGACCGCGGAGGTCTTTCCCTGCGAGATCCTGGGCAAGTCCATGGGCAACCTGCGCGACGTGGACTTCGACGTCTACGCCCTGCTCCGACGGCCCGAAAACCGCGAATTGGTCGGCTGGATCAAGAACAGCCACTGCAAGTGCAGCTTTGAATGCGCGCTGGGCGCCAACGTGGTCTGGAACGCCTCCATGTATCCGCGCCTGGCGGCCTCGGCGCTTCACAACATCGGCAGGAGATAATCCCTCCGCCTGGACAGCCGTGGACAAGGTTTCCGTCATTATCCCCTCCTTCAACTCCGCCGGCACCATCCAACGCTGCGTGGACAGTGTCCTGGCGTCCGACTACCGGCCGCTGGAGGTGCTGGTGGTGGACGATGCCTCCACCGACGGGTCCGCGGCCATCGTGCAGCGCTTGTGCGGGCAGCATCCGGAAGTCCGCCTGGTGCGGCAGGCCGAGAACGGAGGGCCGGCCAGGGCCAGGAATGCCGGCGCCCGTTCGGCCGCCGGGCGGTATCTCTTCTTTCTGGATAGCGACACCGAGATGCGCCCTGACGCGCTGACCAACTTCGTCCGCAGCATCGGCCGGGCCGACGCCGTGGTGGGAGTCTATGACGCGGTCCCGCTGAACGGCGGCCTGGTCCCTCTGTATAAAGCCCTGCTGAACCACTATTTCTTCAGCCGGAAGGGCGCCATCGCCTACGAGGTCTTCGATGCCTCGCGCGCCGGCATCACCGCGACGGCCTTTGCCGCGTTGGGCGGGTTCTGCGAGCAGCTGGGCTGGGGGATGGACTATGAGAACGAGGAGCTGGGCTATCGCCTGTGCCGCCGCCACCGGATGGTCCTGGATCCCTCGGTGGTCGTCCGCCACGTGTTCCCCGGCTGGCGGAAGCTGACCCAGGCCTATTTTTTCCGGGTGGCCCTCTGGGCCGAAATCTTCGTCCTGCGCCGCCGGTTCGAATCCGGCGGCGTCACCTCAGCCGAGACGGGATTCAGCACGGCCAGCCTGCTGCTGGCGGTTTTGCTCCTGCCCCTGGCCTGGCTGATCCAATCACAGTACGGAGCGGCACCGGTCGTGCTGTTGCCCGGCTTGCTGTTCTGCGGGTACCTCTATGGCTACGCCGGCTTCTTCAAATTTGTGTGGCAGCGCAGGCCGGCCTTCGTGCTCCCCGCCTTTCTGCTGAACCTGTACTTCACCCTGGTCATCGCCGCCGGCGCCGCCTTCGGACTGTTCAGGGCTCTGCTCGGACGGTCGGACGTCAAGTTGCACCGGCCGAGCCTGGCGGACCGCTGAAAGGGCCATGTCGAGCATGAACATCGACGCACGCCACAGCCTCTACCGAGAGCGGGTGCTCGCCGCCCTGCCCAGGTTGTTGACGGAGCTGGACCGGGACCGGCTCTCCACGACCTACGGATCCTTCGACCGCGAGTATTGGGCCTGGGCCACGAAGGATTTCAGCAACGTGGATCTGCAACGGGCGATCTACCCCCTGACGGCGCTGTATCTGCACCCGATCGAAGGCAACGGATGGTACAAGCAGGGCCGGGTGCGGGATTGGATTCTGGGGGCGGTGGAATTCTGGCGCAAATCGCAGCATCGGAACGGATCGTTCGATCATCACTACCCGAACGAGTTCAGCTTTGTCGGCGCGGCGTTTCCGCTGTTTGAAATCGGCGAAGCCTTTTGCCTGCTGGACCTGGCCGGGGAGCTCGGAGGGTCCGAGCGCAGCGCCTGGATCGCCGTCATGCAGCGGGCCGGGGATTTTCTCTGCCGGAGCGACGAGGAGCACGGGTTCATCTCCAACCACCGCATCGGGGCGGCCTGCGGGCTGGTGCGCCTCGCCGGCCTCACGCAGAAGGATCGCTATCGGCAGCGGGCGCAGTCGCTGATCGAGAGCGTCAAAAGCCGGCGGTCACATTCCGAAGGATGGCTGCACGAATATGGCGGCGCTGATCCTGGCTATCAGACCCTGGATACCTACTATCTGGCGAACTATTGGACGCTGACGGGGGACCGTGAGTTCTACGACGAGGTCGTGGCGCCGTCGGTCCGCTTCCTGACCTATTTCTTCCCTCCCGACGGCTCGGTGGGCGGGGAGCACGGCAGCCGCAATTGTCCCCTGTATTTTCCCTCCGGATTCGAGGTCCTGGCCAAGACCCTGCCCGACGCGGAGGCCATTGCCGCCTTGGGAGCGGAAGGCATCCGCAGCGGCGCGACACCCGCCCTTGGCGACATGGACATCCGCAATTTCGTCCCCATGCTGTCCAGCTATGCCCAGGCCATGCTGGTCAGCTCCGCCGGGAGACCCGTCTCAGCCAGCCAGCTGCCCTGCCGGCGGGAATTCGAGCGGTACTGGCCGGAAGCGGGGCTGTTCGTGAGGTCGGACCGCCGGCACTACAGCATCGTCGGCGGCGCGAAGGGGGGGGTCGTCAAGATCTTCCGCAAGGTGGACGGCCGGATGCTGGCATCCCACGCCGGTTACATGATCGAGACCGACGGAGGCGCAAGCCTCAGCAATCAATTCCTGGCGGCGCCGACGGTGCAAGGCGTGGAGGACTGTGCGGGACGCGAGACCCCCGTGCAGGAGACCCGGATCCTGCGGCTCTCTCATCCCTTCTTTGCCGTCCTTCGGACCCGGGTCTTCACGCCGTGGCGCTTTCTCCTGTTCCGTCTGTTCGCCTTGACGGTGGGACGGAATATCCGGCTCGCCAACTGGGTGAAGCGGACCATCATCACGGGATGGTTCATCAATCGCCGCCGCGCCTCTCCGGTCGGGCTGGAGCGGCAGATCCGACTTGGCTCCGAGGACGTGACGATCGAGGACCGGTTCACCGGCCTTGACCCGGGCCGGCTCAAAACGCTGACCGCAGGCGACCTGTTCACCACCATCTATATGGCCTCCTCGAAATACTACCGGCGCCAGGAATGCCTGCCGGAGACGCTGAATCCGGTTGACCTGGCCGCGGTCGTGCGGCAGGAGCCGACGCTCTGCTTCCGGCTGACGGACGAAGGACTGCGTCTGGACAGGAAGGACCCGTCATGTGCGGCCTCTTCGGTTGGATCGGGCCACGCCCGCTGAGCGAGCTTGAGTTGGGCAGCGCGCGCCGCGCCGTCTCCTCGCTGGTGCATCGAGGCCCCGACCAGCAGGGCGAGTGGCACCAGGATCACGTCTACATGGGCCACCGGCGGCTCAGCATCATCGATCTGTCCGTGGCGGCCCGGCAGCCGTTTCTGGATGCGGCCGGCCGGCTCGTGCTGGCCTTCAACGGGGAGCTCTACAACTTCGTGGAGCTGCGGTCGGAGCTGGAGCGGGAGGACGTCCGCTTTGTGACGAATTCGGATACGGAAGTGATGCTGGCGGCCTTTGCCCGGTGGGGGGACCGGGCGCTGGACCGTTTCGACGGGATGTTCGCCGGGGCCCTGCATGACCGGGCCACCGGCCGCCATCTGCTGTTCCGGGATCCCCTGGGGCAAAAGCCGCTTTACTATCACCGGTTCCAAGGCGGCCTCGTCTATGCCTCGGAATTGCGCGCCTTGCTGACGCTGGACCAGTTCCGCTGGCGCCTCGACCGAGCGGCTTTTCCCCGTTACGTCATGAACGGCTACTACGCCTGGGACGAGACGCCAGTGGACAGCATCCGCAAGCTCCTGCCCGGATGTCTGCTGGAGATCACCAAAGCCGGCCTGCGGCTGGAGCGGTACTGGGATTCGCGTCCCGGCGACCACGAGCTGAATCTGACCGAGACCGAAGCGGCGGAGGAATTCGAGCGGCTCTTTGCTGCCTCCTGCGCGCGATCCATGCGCTCGGACGTGCCGTTCGGCGTATTTTTGAGCGGTGGTCTGGACAGCTCCCTGGTTCTGGCCGGCTGCCGGGACAACAGGGCGGATGTGCGCGCCTTCAGCGTCGCGATGAGCGAGCCTGATTTTGACGAAAGCGCCAAGGCCCGCCTGGTCGCTCGCCACGTGGGGGTGAGCGACCATCACCTGTTCTCCATGGACCGCGCGTCGGTCGAGGCGGCCATGAAAGGCGTCCTGGCCTCCAGCGACGAGCCGCACGGCGATCCCGGCTTCGTGAACACCTATTTTCTGGCGCAGGCTGCCAGGTCCCACCTGACCGTGGCGCTGGCGGGGGACGGAGGCGACGAATTGTTCGCCGGCTACGCCCCCTTTTCCGGGCTGGCCGGGGTGCCGTGGCTCCAGGCGGCGCCGGCGGCCCTGCTACGAGCGGCCAGGCAGGCGGTGCGGCTCCTTCCGGCCGGCGACGGCTACATGGGCCTGCGGGCCACGTTGACGGCCTACTTACAGGGCTTTCCCGCCAGTCAGGCGGTCCGGTTTCCTCTGTGGCTGGCCTCGGTCGGGCCGGAAGACCTGGCGCGGCTCTGTCCGGCCCAGCCGGCGAGGCTCTATGATTCAGTCGAGCGGCTCATGGAGCCGGTTGCTGGGCGCACGCCGCTCCAGCAACTGCTGTACTTCTATCAAAAGGTTTTCCTGTCTGAGTTCGTCTGCCTGCACACGGATCGGGCCGCCATGCAATTTGGCCTGGAAGTCCGGTCGCCGTTCCTGTCTCCCGCGATCATCGAGTTTGCCAACCGGCTTCCCGACCGGATGAAATTGCGCGGCCGCAGCCTGAAGTGGCTGCTGCGACAGGTCGCGGCCAGGCGAGGCTTTCCGGTGAGCATCGTCGGACAGCGCAAGCAAGGATTCACGTTTCCCCTGGCGAGATGGCTCAAAACCGTGCTGCGTCCCCGCATGGACGAGCTTCTGGCCTCTGAGCTGTGGGCCGACGACTCCCTGGTGGACATGGCTGTGGTCGAGCGCTGGCGGCAGGAGCATCTGAGCGGAACCCAGAATCACTATCGGGTGCTGTATCACATGATGGCGTTCCGGGCCTGGCGGCTATCTTATCCGGGGGTGGAAAGCGGGGCCGTATGTCATTGACACCCATCCGATACAGCGTCGTCGTGCCGGTCTTTTGCGAAGCGGATTGTCTGGTGGAGCTGTGTGACCGGATCGAAAAGGTGTTCGCCGGCATCGGATCCTCCCGGGACTTCGAGCTGCTGATCGTGGATGACGGATCGACCGACAAAACTCCGGCGGTGTTGCAGCAGCTCACCCGCGAGCGGTCCTACCTGCGCGTCATCACCTTCCGCACCAACTGCGGAAAAGCCCTGGCCTTGATGGCCGGATTCCAATACGCCGCCGGCGATATCGTCATCACGATGGACGGCGATCTGCAAGACAATCCGGAAGACATCCCGGTGTTGCTGGACAAGCTCAGGGAAGGCTATGACCTAGTCAGCGGCTGGCGGCAAAGTCGGGCGGAGACTTTCGTCAGAAAACTTGGATCAAAGATCTACAATGCGGCTGTCGTCTTCACCACCGGACTCAAGATTCACGACACAAACTGTGGATTCAAGGCCTACAAGGCGGAAGTGACCAAGGCCGTGTGCATCTACGGTCACTACCATCGCTATATCCCTGTCTTTGCCCATCTGGTGGGGTTCAAGGTCGGCGAGGCGAGCATTCCGAACAGCAAGCGAAAGCACGGCACCTCCAAGTACTATACCTTCCGGTATGAAGGACTTCTGGATCTGCTTTCATTGCTGTTTCTGCACCGGTACGGCCTTCGGCCTTTGCATTTCTTCGGCACCATCAGCCTCGCTCTTCTCGTTCCTGGCCTGTTGGCCTTGACCGTCATGATCTTTCGCCACGGGCTATACCTGCTGGGTTTTGGCGAGGAATACATTCTTGCCAATCGTCCGCTGCTATCGATTTCAGTGCTTCTGATTCTAACGGGTGTCATCGTCTTCCTAACGGGTTTTGTCTGTGACTTCACTCTGCACCATCAAATACGTAAAATAATTAAAGAAATAGTGGACTTGCGGATCATTAGAAAGACCGATCGTAGCTCGCATTGAGATGAATACGCTCAGGCGAATCGAATCGTTCCTGACCAAGGGGAATTAATGACCGATCTGGTCTTAATCTATCCACCGTGGGCGGTGCTGGAGAAGCGCGCTATTCTTCAGAATAGCCTTCCCCCTTTGGGCATCCTCTCGATAGCTGCTTATGCGGAGAGTCATGGCTATAAGGTACGTGTGATCGACATTCATGCAGAGAGGTTAAGCGACCAAGAACTGAGAGTTCGCTTGGCCGAGCTAAAGCCGAGGTGCGTAGGAATTTCAGTTCTCACAAACATGGTGGTTCCAGCTCATTATATTGCCCGTATCTGCAAAGCGATGTTTCCGAACTGTACGGTGGTGGTAGGGGGCGTCCATGCAGAGGCAATGCCTGAACAAATGTTACGGAACAGTGCCATCGATATCGTAGTACGTGGAGACGGGGAAGAACCCATGCTGGAGATCATACAAGGGAAGGGGCGGTCGGAAATCAAAGGAGTGAGTTACCGAGATGGGTCCACTGTGATTCACACGCCGACGCGTCCATTGCAAATGGATTTAGACAAGCTTCCATTCCCCGCGTACCACATGGTCGATTTTGCCAGGTATTTCCCTGCAGTTGCCACCTACCGCAATCTTCCCGCAACCAACATGTTGATGACGCTTGGCTGTCCCGGTGCCTGTACATTCTGTAACTCAGCCTTTACAACGCTTCGATCCAGATCAGCTTCAAGCGTTGTTGAGCAGATCAAAGTGCTTCGGTACCAATATGGTATCCGCCAGATTCAGTTCTACGACGATACATTTACCGTTGCGAAAAGAACGGTCTTGGAATTTTGCAAAAGGATGGTTGAGGACAGGGTGGATGTGACATGGACAGCCTATATCCGTGGTGATTGCTTCAATGAAGAGATGGCCTTGGCCATGAAGCAGGCCGGTTGCCATCAGGTGTTAATCGGCATTGAGACCGGCGACGACCAAGTGATGCGCAACATTCGTAAACCAATTGACAAGAAACGGTATAAACAAACGATCGAGATCGCCCATAAACATGGCCTTGAGGTGCGTGCTTCATTCATCATTGGAAACATAGGCGAAACCATGGAAACGATGAGATCGACCCTTCAGTTCGCAAAAGAGCTGGACGTCGACCTTATGCAGTTGAACATCAGCACTCCATATCCAGGAACCCAGCTGTTCAACTACGCAGTTGAAAATGGCCTTCTTAAGCATCGCAATTGGAGTGAATATGGCCAAGGTAAGGTCATCGTGCAATTGCCCACTCTCACCGAACAGGAGATTTATGATTTTGAGCGCCTAGCGTTTCGATCCTTCTACTTGAACCCAAGAATGGTTTTGCGGCAGTTGCGGAGAATCGTCAATCTTCGACAGTTGCGCGACCTAGTCGCCGCCTTTGTGATGTTGATACTCGGAGCCATTCTCTATAAGGATCCAAAGTGGGAATGTTGGAAATCATGGCAGGAACAAGACTTCCAGGATCTAGACATTTCTTTGCCCGATACGCAAAGGCTAACCTTTGAGTTGAGACAGACTAGCGCTTTCAAGTGACGAATGGGGGCAGAAACCAAACAGTCGAATGTGGCTACCAACACATTTTGGATTGTGTCGCAGATCTTCTTCAGTCCTATAGGTCCAACCTCTCGTCGAGTCCTGGTGTGAGCGCGAATCACAGCCTGGCCCAGCCGGGAGCTCTGACGTGATCTGCGCGTTGCTCCTGGGGCGCGAAGGGTCCACGGCCTTTCCCGGCAAAAACGTCCATCCCGTCCTGGGGCGTCCACTGGCGGCCTATCCGCTCATGGCGGCGAAGGCATCCAAGAACGTGGATCGTCTGTATGTCTCCACAGACTCACCGCGCTTAAAGGAGATCGGCCGGGAACATGGTGCGCGAGTCATCGACCGTCCGGCGCATCTGGCCACCAGCCGGGCCCTGGGGGAGGACGCCTACGTTCACGGCTACCGGGTGATCCGGGATGAGCTGGCCGCGGAAAACCACTTGGTCGAATTGATGGTCCTGCTCTTCGCCAATGCCGCCACGGTGACCGCCGAGGCTATTGATGAGGGCGTGAAGGTTCTTCGCGAGCATCCGGACTATGACTCGACCGTGACCGTGTCCCGCTACAACATGTGGAGTCCGCTTCGGGCCAGGCGGATCGGCGAGGACGGCCTGCTGCACCCCTTCGTGCCCTTTGAGGTGTTCGGCGATCCTTCGACCTTGAACTGCGACCGGGATTCCCAGGGAGATGTCTGGTTCGCCGACATGGGCTTGTCCATCGTGCGCCCGCGCTGTCTCGAACAGATTCAGTCCGGCCTGTTGCCCCAAAAATGGATGGGTCGGCGGATCTACCCGCTGAAGCAGTGGGGGGGCTGCGATGTGGACTACGACTGGCAGATCCCGCAAGTGGAATTCTGGCTCAGGCAGCAGGGGCACCGGCCGCCGGAATCCCGCCGTGCCGGGCCGGGTGACGCGGAGCGGGGTTGAGGCGCCATTCTCATGGATGAACTGACCCGAGCCTGGACGAGGGATAATGTGGTGGCGCATTACGCCAACCACCGGAGCCGGCCGCGGGATCTCTACAAGTCCGAAGCGCATTTCCTGCCGGACCTGCTCCGGCCCGGCCTCGAGGTCCTGGATGTCGGGTGCGCGGTGGGCGGATTTTGTTCCCTCCTGCAGGAGCTTCAGCCGGACATCCGCTATACCGGCGCCGATATTTCCGGCGCCATGGTGGAAGAGGCCCGCCGGCGCTATCCGGACAGCCGGTTCGAAGTCTGCACGGCCGACCGGTTGCCGTTCCCCGATGGGGCGTTCGACCTCGTGATCTGCACCGGCGGCACGCTGACGATGATCCTGGAGTGGCGGGAAGTGCTCCGCGAGTGCTGGCGCGTCAGCCGCTCCCGGGTCCTGTGGGACATCCGGGTCGTCAGGGAGGGGCCCGACCTCGAAGACATCAGCCGGTCCTACGTGAAGTTGAATTTTGCCGGCGAGTGGGAGCATCGGGCCACGGCACCCTATGTAGTCATTGGCATGCCGACACTCCATCGCGCCGTGACATCATTGCAGCCGGCGCCGGTCGAGCTGCGAGGGTACGGATACTTTCATGCCGTCAGCGACATGGCGGTGACAGAGTATGCCGAGGTCTGCATGACCATGCTCTGCCTGGGCAAGGATCCGGCGCACAGCGCCTTCATCTGGGATGTGCCGATCCCATGGCCGGGAGCGGAGGAGCGTAAGACCTAGGATGCTGCGCGCCATCATCTTCGATCTGGACGGGGTGCTGTTGGAATCCACCGAGGTCAAGACCGGAGCCTTTCGGCGCTTGTTTGCCGACCGTGCCGAGCATGTCGAGGAGATCGTCGCGTATCACGAGGCCCATGCCGGGGTCCCCCGATTCGAGAAGTTCCGCCTCATCTTCCGTGAGATTCTCAGACAGCCGCTGTCCGACGAAGAGTTTCAATCCCTGTGCGACCGCTATGCGGCCCTCTGCCTCGACGGCGTGTTGACGGTTCCCCTCGTCGCCGGCGCCGAGGCGTTCCTGCGAGACCATCATCGTGCCGTCCCACTGTTCGTGGCTTCGGGGACGCCGGAAGGCGAGCTCCACGAGATTTTGGAGCGACGAGGGCTGACGAAGTATTTCCATGGCATGTTTGGATCGCCGGCCTCCAAGGCCGAGATCGTCGGCCGAATCCTGGCCGACTGGGCGCTGCAGCCAGAGGCCACGCTGTTTATAGGGGATAGTGACATGGATTGGGACGCGGCTCGTGCTTATGCCGTACCCTTTGTTGGACGGATCCATCGTGGTAGCCCCAAAGGTTGGGGAGGCGAGCCGCCTCCAGTTACGATCAGGGATCTGACCGAGCTCAGCGTGTTGCTGGAGTGTGGTTTGACGTCTGATCTCGCAAGTGGTGAGGGCATTCGATGACCACCGCAGTCCATTCCAGTCCGTGCAGTGAACAGTACGGTCTGCCGGATCACGTGTTTGTGCTTCCGCCCACGAAGGCGCTGGTCGTTCGTGCGCTTCGGGAAGCTGGGGCAAGGCCAGTCGCATGGTGTTATCTTGGAGAGAGTGTGTCTCGGGCCCAGGACTGCCTCCGCTGGCTCGATGGTCTGGCCGAACGCTTGCATGTCGGGGAGCTGGTGGGAAATGCCGCCCGGCATTCGCGGCAGGCCTTCGTCGAGTATATTGGGGAATTGAGCGAGCGTTACCACTCCGAGGACTGGTGGTTGTCTTCCCTCTCGGAAAAGAACCCATACATCTCCAAGGTCTTTCTGCGTGTCTGTTTTGTTCAAGCTGCTATGGAGGCTGTGCGTGAACGGCGTGGACGGGGAACGCTTCTGATCATCGTTGAGGATAGGGCGGTGAGGGGCTGTCTCCGGTCGTGTCTGGACGGCGCAGTCTTCCGCGAGGTGACCGGCTCCGGTTTGCTCGTGTGGATTGGAGAATATCTGGAGTGTTGGGCCCGACGAGTCCATTTCATCGGTCGGCAATTGGCACACCTGACGGTGGCCGGTTGCCACGTTTCGCGTCGGGCTGGAGAGATGGGCTGTGGCGCAGCTCCGCTGACCTTGCTACACGGCTGGGTAGACTACAGGTGTTTTGACCGAGACGGGCGATATCAGAGTATCAACTTTGGAGACCTTGCGGACTATTTAGCATCCAAGGGTCGGGCCGTGGCAATCGTGCCTACCGTTCTGCCCGTGATGTCCTTTCGAGCCGCCGTACGTGCTCTTGTCCGGAGCAATGTGCCCTTTATCCTTCCGCAGCGGTCTCTGAGGGTGGCTGACGTGCTGCGGCTGGTGGGCCGGTCTCTTGATGCTCCTCCGGAGCAGACCTGGCCATTATTCCAGGGGCTGGACATCTCGGCATTGATTCGGGAGGATCGGCGCCGTGATTGGGTTATGGGCCGCGCCTGCTACCACGGGGTGCTGATGACTGCAGTTGCCCGCTGGCGGGCCGCGGGAATCAGGATCGAGTTCTTCATCTATCCATTCGAAAACCATCAGTGGGAAAAGGCCTACTTACTAGCGCTACGTCGCAACTATCCCGACATTTTTCTCATCGGCTACCAGGATGCGAATTTGCCTGTAATGGCGCTCAATTTTTTCGTTGCCCCGCGTGAGCGGGGCCTGGTTCCTTTGCCAGACATGCTGATCACCAACGGCTGGTACAGCCATGATCTCCTAGCTGCTGGTGGGCATGATCCGGTGCGGCTCTGTCGCGGTGGCGCCCTACGGTACCGACATCTCATGGATACGGTGGTGCAAAGCACTAGAGCCCCGGTTATCCTCGTCACGACCTCCATCGGAGAGACGCTTGCCTGTGAGTTGCTCTGGAAGGTGGTCCTGGCCTTTGAAGGGGAGCCGAAAGTCCGTGTTGTAGTTAAGTGCCATCCGGGCCTGCCGTTTACCCGGCTCTCTGCTGTCCTTGGGATTGAGCGTCTGCCCAGCCATTTCGAGGTCTCGGAGAAGCCAGTGGCGGAGTTGCTTCGGAGGTGTGGTGCGTTGGCCTATATGGACTCTACGACCTCGCTTGAGGCGCTAGCGCTCGGGGTGCCCGTGGTCCATGTCGCCTCGGATTTCAACCTTGACTTCGATCCGCTGGACGGAGTTCCGGAGGTTCGAGTCACTGTGAGGACGCCGGAAGCGTTGCGGCGCGAAGCTCTAGCTGCTTTTGAGGGTGGGGGCGAGGCCAGGGCTCAGCGCGGGCGGGAAGTCATCTTGCAGTTCTTCGGTGTGCCTGAGGCGTCTGTGTACGAGGCATTCTTGAACCCAGTGGCCGCCAGACAGCCCTTGGCTGCTGCGAGCGTCGGTCCTGCTGAGGCTCCCACCGTTGCAGCAGCAAGTGTGAGAGGGGCATGAGGGTGGGTTTACGGGTTCTGGTCATTGGCCCTGAGCTGGTGCAGCAGTGGACGGAGTCTGTCGTACGGGCGCTGGTGTACTTGGGCTGCACGGTGCGAGCCCACTTTTACAACCGCTCGGCGTTTCGCACTGGGGTTAAGCGGTTTCGTATGGCGGTATTGCGGAATGTGGGTATGCGGCTCTTTGCTATCCCGCAGCCGCTGTTGCAATGGTACGAGGCTCGCCTGGCAGCGCAGTCGGTAGGGACGCTCTTGGCTGAAGCGGAAGTTTTTCGGCCTGATCTAGTGCTGGTTCTCAAGGGGGAGGCGCTGCAGGCTTCGACTCTAAAGCGGCTCAAGGCCGTGACTGGCGCGACCCTGGCGGTCTGGTGGGTGGACCATCCGTTCATGAATGCCGAGACCAGACGGCCATGGCCGGCCGTCACGGCTTGCATACCGCGTTTTGACAGCTGCTTTATTTTCGATCGTTCCTATGAAGGCCCGCTGCGGGAGGCCGGCGCGCGTGACGTTCATTTTCTGCCCTGCGCGGCGGATCCGGAGCTGTTCCGCCCCGCGGCGCTGACGCATGAAGACCGGGCAGCCTATGGGACCGTCGTAAGCCTCGTCGGCGTGCATATGGAGTCCCGAGCCCGGATCGTGAAGGCGCTCTGTGGGATTCCGGGCCTGGGGATCTGGGGTCCCGGCTGGGATCGATGCCTGGCCGATCGGCCGGCTCTGATCCGTCAGGTCGTCAGAGGCCAGTCTCTCTCGCCGGAAGAGGCCTGCAAGGTGTACAACGCCAGCCTGGTCAACCTGAACACGCATCACGGCCAGTCCTGCGACGGAGGATTGAATACGCGCGCCTTCGAGATCCTGGCCGCCGGGGGATTTGAATTGAGCGACGCGGTGCCCGGGATGGAGACCCTCCTCGAGCCTGGGCGCGACCTCGCCGTGTACCGCACGCCTGAGGAGGCCGCGGATTTGGCCCGGTACTATGCGAAAGCGGAGGACGAGCGGGCGCGTCTGGCCGAGGCGGGCCGCCGGCGAGTACTGGCCCAGCACACTTACCGCCATCGGATGGAAACCCTTCTGAACGTGGTGGCTCGATGATCCGGGAGTCTCAGAACATCGTCTGTATCTCGACGATTGATTGGGATTTCATTTGGCAAGGGCACCAGGAGATCATGTCCACGCTGGCCCGGCAGGGACACAGGGTCCTTTTTATCGAAAACACCGGGGTTCGGCGTGCCACGCTGAAGGATCTCCC
>Ga0194121_10000290_pt1 | contig 89485 bp, 76 predicted proteins | sample TA2MahCa50mmetaG_FD_148609 | JGI IMG/M metagenome (GOLD analysis project Ga0194121, IMG submission 148609) | Freshwater microbial communities from Lake Tanganyika, Tanzania - TA2015020 Mahale Deep Cast 50m | ecosystem: Environmental > Aquatic > Freshwater > Lake | place: Tanzania: Lake... | reverse complement strand
CGGCGAATCCCGCGGCGCCGCAGCCTGCGAGCCCTCCGGTTCCCGCAGGCCCGGCATCCGCGCGGCCCGCAGCAGCGTCGGCTCCGGCGCCGTCGCCTGCCAGAGCTCCGGGCGTTCCGATCCCCGCCGCGCAGGCCTTCGATCTCAAGCGCCGCCTCGACGCGATCCAGCGTGCGAAGGAGGCGCAGTCCGGTCCTGCTGCCAAGGGACCGGATGTCGAGCGTGTCAGCCGCAACGAGGCGTGCCCGTGCGGATCGGGCAAGAAGTACAAGCGCTGCCACGGGGCGGCCGAGGGCGAGGGCGACTAGCTCGCGCCGCGCACGGACGTGGTTCCGCCGCCGATCACGCGCGATCCCAGCCCGGGCGTGCTGCGCGGGCTCTTGCACGGCGCCTACGACCTGCTGTGGCTGGCGGCACTCGCCGCCGGAGCGCCGTACTTCGTGCTGCGGGGCGTGTTCGACCGCAGCTTCGCTCGCATGGCGGCGCAGCGGCTCGTGATCGACGCGCCGCTGCCACGGCGGACGCGCCGGAGAATCCTGATCCACGGCGTCTCGGTGGGCGAGGTCAAGGGCTCGGCGCCGCTGGTGCGGCTGCTCGCCGAGCAGGAGCCCGACACGGAGATCGTGATTTCCGCGACCACGGAGACCGGCCTCGAAGTCGCGCGGCAGGTCTTTCCCACACGGCCGATCCTGCGCTTCCCGATCGACCTGTCGTGGTGCGTCGAGCGCTTTCTCGCGCGCGTGCAGCCCGACCTCGTGGTGCTGGTCGAGCTCGAGATCTGGCCCAACTTCCTGCGGCTGTGCAATCGCCGCAGCGTGCCGGTCGCGGTCGTCAATGGCCGCATCACCGAGCGCAGCTTCCGGCGCTACCACCGCTTCCGCAGCACGCTGCCGCAGTTCACTCGCATCTCGCTCTTCTGCGTGCAGCTCGAGGAGTATGCGCAGCGCTTTCGCGACCTCGGCGGCGCGAGGGAGCGCGTGGTCGTCACCGGCAACATGAAGGCCGACGGGCTGTTCCGCGAGCCGACGCCGGAGCGCACGCGCAAGGTCGAGGAGCTGCGCGGGCTCTTGGGCGTGCGCTCGGGGCGGCTGACGATCGTGGCGGGGAGCACCCATGCTCCGGAGGAAGGCTGGTTCGTCGAGGCCTGCCTCAGCGCCGTGCCCGGGGCGCGGCTGGTAGTGGTTCCGCGCCACCCGCCGCGCGCGCCCGAGGTCCGGCGCGAGCTCGCGGCGCTGGGGATCGAGCCACAGATGCTGACCGAGCTGCGGCGGGGCGAGAGCGTGGACCTCGAGCGCCCGCTGGTCGTCGACACGATCGGCGAGCTCGAGGCCCTGTACGCGCTCGCCGACATCGTCTTCGTCGGCGGCAGCCTGATCGCGCACGGTGGCCAGAACATGCTGGAGCCGGCGGCGCAGGGCTGCGCGGTGGTGTGGGGCCCGCATGTGCACAACTTCCGGCAGGAGGCGGCCTTGCTCGAGAGCGCGGGCGCCTGTCGCCGCGTGGCCGATCGCGCGGAGCTGGCGCGCGTGCTGCGCGAGCTCGCGGCCGATGCCGGCGAGCGCCGGCGCATGGCCGTGGCTGCCCGGGAGGCCGTGGCGCTCCAAAAGGGAGCCACGAAGCTCACGCTCGAAGCCCTGCGCGGCCGATGCCGGTAGCTCGACACGCGGCGCGCGCCATGACACGGGTCGCAGCTTGGTTGGTTGGGGGGGTAGGGGTAGACTCTTCCCGCTCTTCGGCTGGCTGGGCTCGAGATTCCGGCGCGTTGCATCCGTTCATCCGCATCCGTCGATAGGTCCCTTGCCCCGCTCCGCGGGCCTCTTCTGGAACCCTCACCACCGCACACGATGGCACGCCAACTGTTCACCTCCGAGTCCGTCTCGATGGGGCACCCTGACAAGGTCGCCGACCAGATCTCCGACGCGGTCCTCGACGCCTACCTCGCGCTCGACCCCAACGCCCGCGTGGCCTGCGAAGTGCTCACGACCACCGGGCTGGTCGTCGTCGCGGGCGAGATCACCACCAAGAAGCCGGGCGTTCCCGCTGTCGATTACCAAAACATCGCGCGCGGGGTCCTGCGCCGCATCGGCTACACCGACGAGTCGGCCGGCATCAGCGCGGACTCGTGCTGCGTGATGACCGTGGTCGGCAAGCAGTCGGATGACATCTCGCTCGGCGTGACGGCCGAGACGGCGGTGGAGAAGGAGCAGGGCGCGGGCGACCAGGGCCTGATGTTCGGCTACGCCTGCGATGAGACGCCCGAGTTGATGCCGTTCCCGATCTACTACTCGCACCGCCTCGTCGAGAAGCTCGCCGACCTGCGCTTCAACAAGTCGATCCCGTGGCTGCGCCCGGACTCGAAGAGCCAAGTGACGGTCGAGTACGAGGGCGACCGGCCGGTGCGCGTGCACACGGTGCTGATCTCGACCCAGCACGCGCCGGAGGTCTCCCACGAGGAGATCAGGAAGACCGTCATCGAGCAGGTCATCAAGGCCGTGATCCCGGCCAAGTTCCTCGACGAAAAGACCATCTACCATGTCAACCCGACCGGTCGCTTCGTGATCGGCGGGCCCCACGGCGACACGGGCCTCACGGGCCGCAAGATCATCGTCGACACCTACGGGGGCATGGGGCGCCACGGCGGCGGGGCGTTCTCCGGCAAGGACCCGAGCAAGGTCGACCGATCGGCTGCCTACGCGGCGCGCTGGGTGGCGAAGACGATCGTGGCCGCGGGCCTCGCCCGGCGCTGCGAGGTGCAGGTCAGCTACGCCATCGGCATCGCCAAGCCGCTCTCGGTCCGCGTCGACACATTCGGGACGAGCAAGGTGGGCGAGGCTCGGCTCACCGAAGCCGTCTCCAAGGTCTTCGACCTGCGCCCGGCGGCGATCATCAAGGACCTCGACCTCAAGCGCCCGATCTACGAGCAGACGGCCTACCACGGCCACTTCGGCCGCCCGAACTTTCCCTGGGAGCAGACGGGGCGCAAGGACGCCCTGTGCGCCGCGCTGGGGGTTTCGGCGCAGGCCTGAGAGCACGCGCTCCGGCACGATCTCGCGGACCTCCGCTCCCTTGGGAAGCGGAGGTCCGCTGCACTTGGCGGAAGGTGGCTCGGGAGGAGGGAGCGTGCGAAAGAGCACGGCTGGTCCGTGACTCCGGCTCCGCAGGGGGGTACAACCGCGCACGGTCCAAGGTCGGGCTCGGCGCGCGCGTCGCGTCGTCTCGCGGCCCGCAACGGAAATCTCGCCCATGCGAAACGCTCTCCAGACTGCACGCCGCGCCGCGCGCGCCGGCTTCACCCTCATCGAGCTGCTCGCGGTGATCATGATCATCGGGATCCTCGCGGCGTTCCTCCTGCCGCGTATTCCCGAGGCTCTCGACGCCGCCAAGGTCACGGCCTGCAAGGCCAACATGGGCGAGATCTGGAAGGGCATGCAGATCTACAAGCAGAGCCTCGACCGCGCTCCGAGCCAGTCGGGGGCCAAGTTCTTCGCGGAGATCGTCTCCAAGGACATGCTCGAGAACACCAAGGCCACGGCCAAGAAGATGACCTGCCCCGGCGTGGAGACCTCGGCGCTGCCGGGCCTGCAGGGCAAGGTCGAGACCGACTGGTACAAGGACCTCGAGGCGATCGACGGGACGTACAGCTCCTACGCGGGCCGCGACTGTAAGAACTACCCGCTGCGGCAGTTCCCGGGCTCGGGCAAGGAAGTTCTCGTCGCCGACGACAACGACCCTGAGATGAACCACCGTCATACCACCGTCGCGCTGATGGCCGATGGTTCGGTGAACACGTGGGAGATCGCGCTGCTGAAGGAGTCCGGCGTGCTCGGGCCCGACGAGATGCACCTGATCGTCGGACCGGATTCGCCGGTCGAAGAGCTGCGCAAGCTCTCGCTCGACTGAGCGGGCGCGAGCCCGGCGCTCTCGCTCGACTGAGCGGGCGCGAGCCCGGCGCTCTCGCTCGACTGAGCGGGCGCGAGCCCGGCGCTCTCGCTCGACTGAGCGTGGTGCGCGCCCCGCGCGGGCGGTGCCGCGCGAAAGAAGTTCCGGCCGCGAGCCGGCTACCGTGCGGCGCGAGGCTCTCGCCCGCAGCCCCTCTCGTCCGAAGAAGTGCCCCCATGCGACTCCCCGCGACTCTGCGCGCGATCCGACCCCAGCAGTGGGTCAAGAATGTCTTCGTCCTCGCGGCGGTGGCGTTCGCGCGCGCGGACACGAGCGTGTCGCACGATGCGGAGTTCGGGGATGTGCTGCGCTCGCTGTACGCGTTCGCGGCGTTCTGCATCGGGGCGAGCGCGATCTACCTCGTCAACGATGTGCTCGATGTCGAGAGCGACCGCGCGCACCCGACGAAGCGCGACCGGCCGATCGCCGCGGGCGAGGTCGGAGCGCCACTCGCGCTCGCGATGTCGGCGGGCTGCGTCGCGGCGTCGCTGGCTCTCGCATGGCTCGCGGATGCGACGGTGCTCGCGATCACGGCCGGCTACATCCTGCTCAACTTCAGCTACAGCGTGCGTCTCAAGCATGTCGTGCTCGTCGATGTGTTCTGCATCGCGACCGGCTTCCTGCTGCGCGTGCAGGCGGGCGCGTTCGCGGCGCACGCCGAGGTTTCGCACTGGCTGCTGCTGTGCACATTCTTCCTCGCGCTGTTCCTCGCGCTCTGCAAGCGCAGGGCCGAGATCGACCTGCTCGGCGACGAGCGCGGCAGCCATCGCGCGAATCTGATGCAGTACACGAGCGGCTTCCTCGACCAGATGGTCACCGCGCTCGCCGCCTGCACGATCGTGTGCTACACGATGTACACCGTCTCGGACGAGACGGCCACCAAGTTCGGCAGCCGCAACCTGATCTACACCGTGCCGTTCGTCGTGTTCGGGCTCGCGCGCTACTTGCTGCTCGTCAGCCAGCAGAAGGCCGGAGGCAGTCCGACGCGCGTGCTGCTCGGCGGCGACGCGATCTTCGTGGTGAACGCGCTCCTGTGGGTCGCGGCCACGGGCCTCGTCGTCTACGGCTAGTTCAGCGCGGGAGCGCCGTGCGCAGCAGCTCGGCGCGCCGGGCGATGCGTGCGCTCGGCGTGCCATCGGGCGCCGCGTCCCACGCCGCGAGGTCCGCGTCTGGCCGCGAGGCGTACCACGCGCGCAGGGCGGGCTCCGAGGAGGACGTCTCTCCCGCGCCGGTGGCGTAGTCCGCGAGCAGCCATTCGACGAGCGTGAGCGGAGCATCGAGCGGCGAGCAGCGCAGCCGCGCGCAGCCGGCGGCAAAGCGCAGGTCGCGAGGTGTCGACTCTTGGGTGTAGGGTTCGAGCGCTCGAGCGCTGCTTTGGAGCGCGAGGGCGGCGAGCCCGCGGGCTGCAGCGGTGCGCACTTCGAGAGAGCGAGGTGCGCCGAGGCGCGCGCACAGCTCGGCTTCGGCCGGGGCGTAGCCGACGCCGCCGAGTGCTTCCGCGACGAAGATCCCGGCCTGCGGATCGTCGAGCGCGGCGAGCAGGGCCGGCCCCGCGGAGCAACCGCGCGCGCCCATGCGTCCGAGCGACTGTGCCGCGTGGGTGCGGATGTAGCGATCGGAATCGTCGAGCGCCTCCGCGAGCAGCGCCGTGGCGGCGCGGTTCTCGCGCGCGAGCGTGAAGCGACCGTCGTCGACGCCGCGCAGCTGCCACTCGGCGAAGCCCGCGATGACGCGCCAGATCTCGAGCTGGTGCAGCGCGGAGAGCGGCGGATCGGCGAGGCGCGCGTCGGCTGCGAACCACGCCCGGTAGAGCGCGTCCGGCTCGTCGAAGCTGTGCTCGCGCGCGAGGTCATAGAGTGCGGAGTTGGCGCTCGCCCGCAACTCCTCGGTCGCGGCGCTGCGGCGCACGACATACAGCGCGTCGAGACCGGAGAGGTTGTCGAAGCGCGCGAGCGCGCGCGCCATCCAGATCACGGTTTCGTGGTCGGTCTCGTAGCGCATCTGGCGGATCATGCGCGGCACGATCCAGTCCTGCGTGCCTTGCCCGAGGCGCCACGCGCAGTGCGCGCGGACCCACGCCTCGTCGTTCTTGCGCGTGCGCATCGCCTCGATGCGCGCGAGCAGCCGTTCCGCTCCGTAGCGCGTGTCCGCGACGCCGAGCGCCTCGATCGCGGCCGTGCGCTGTGCGGCGGGGAGTGCGGCGTCGTCGAGCCAGCGCGCGAGGATCGGCAGGCTGGCGGGCGCAAGCGACGCGAGTTCCTCGCGCGCGACGCGTCCGAGCGACGCGCTCTCGATCGCATCGAGCAGGCCCGTCACGCGCTCGACGAGCTCCGGGTCCGTACTCGCGGGCTCCTGATTCGGTCCGACCTCGGCCTCGAGCCGCGCCACGCTCGCGCGCGCCACGTCGCGCAGGCTGCTCGCCACGCTCGTAGCCGGAGTCATGGACTGCGGGCTCTCCTCGGAGCAGCCGCCGAGCAGCGCGAGCGCCACCAGCGCACGCTTCACGGCGCAAGCCTCGCGGAGTGCACGAGCGATGCTTCGCGCTCGGGATCGGGGCGCTCGGGATCCGCGTAGTAGGGCGAGAGCTTGTAAAAGAGCGCCACTTCGAGCTCGCCGCGCGCAGCGGGATCCTCGATGCGCAGCGAGATGGTCTGACCCGCGGGCAGCTCGGTGTTCGGCTCGCCGACCTCGAAGCGATAGGGATTGCGGAAGCGGTGCAGCTTGCGCCACTCGCCCCTGGTGCCGTCGCTCGCGATGTCGCGCCAGAAGATGTCCGAGGCGCGGCTGCGCTCGTCGGTGGGGTAGTTGTGGCCCGCGCCGACATTCTCGACTTCCACGACGGGCACGCCTCCATCGCGCGCGACGCGCAGCGCAACGGCCGAGCGCACGAGCTCGAGGTCGTGGCCACCGTGCATCACATGCACGCGGCCCTTCGACGGATCGGAGGGATCGCGCAGCGGCATGTGGCAGCTCACGCAGTCCTGAAAGCCGGGGCCGGGTTGCGCGTAGCGGCTGGCCTTCCACTGATCGACGGTTCCATGCTGGTTGTGGCAGCCGCCGCAGGCCTCGGGGCGAGTGAGCTCGCGCTGTGCGCTCGGGCGGCAGGAGACCGTGGGGTTGTCGAGCGTCCCCGCCATGCGCCCGTCACTCATCTGGTGGCACGCGATGCAGTCGACGCCTTGCGCGCGGCGCGTCGAGCGCGCCAGCGGCCGGTTGCCGATGCCGGTCTCGAAGATGGGCTGTGGTGCGTGGCAATCGATGCAGTCGGTGTTGGAGAAGTTGTCGCTCAGCTTGCGCGCCTCCTCGTCAACCCAAGCCTGCGCGTGCCACGAGTTTGACCACTCGTCGTGGACCTGGCGGTGGCACTCGGCGCACTGGTTCGAGCTCTCCCACGCGACGGGCGCGTGGGCCTTCGCGGGCTCGTGGAAGACCGCCACGAGCGCCCAGGCGCCGAGCGCTGCGACAGCGATGCCGGCGAGCGATCTCGCGTTCATCGCTCATCCTCGATGCGCCCAGCGCGCAGGCGCAGGGTGCGCGTCGCGATCGCGCGCGCCTCGTCCGGTGCGTGCGTGACATGCACGACGGTGAGTCCCAGGCGCTGCTGTAGCTCGCCGAGCTTGGCGAGCAAGGCCGAGCGCAGCTCGCAGTCGAGCGGGCCGAGGGGCTCGTCGAGCAGGAGCAACTTGGGCTCGACGGCGAGGGCGCGGGCGAGCGCTACGCGCTGCGCCTCGCCGCCGGAGAGCGTCGCGGGCAGGCGTTGCTCGAAGCCGCGCAGCTCGACCCACTCGAGCAGCTCGCTCGCGCGCCGAGCGCGCTCGCGAGCGGAGACTCCGGCGTGCTCGAGGACGAACTCGATCTGCCTAGCGGCGCTCATGTGCGGCCAGAGAGCGCCGTTCTGGAACAGGAACCCGATGCGGCGGCGTTCGGCAGGTACGAGCACGCGAGCTCCATCGCTGGCCTTCGTTCCGAACAGGGAAACGGCGCCCGCATTGGGACTCGCGAGGCCCGCGATCGTGCGCAGGAGCGTGGTCTTGCCCGAGCCCGAGGGCCCGACGACGAGCAAGTGCTCGCGCTCGGCGACTTCGAGCGTCAGCGCGTCGAGCAAGGTGCGCGAGCCGATGCGCACGGTCACGGCGTCGAGCGAGACGGCGCTCACGGCAGGAGCTCCAGCCGCTTGCGGGCGAACAGGGACCACAGGAGTCCGGGCAGCACGATCAGGAACACCAAGAGCAGCGCGAGCGCCGCCACGAAGGCGTCGCGACCGAAGTGGATCTGGTTGAAGATGCGGAACATCGCCGTGTGGTTGGCCGCGGGCACGAACAGGGTCGCGTCGAGCTCGCGCAGGGAGAGTACGAAGACCAGCACGAAGCCGCCGGCGAGCGAGGAACGCAGGGCGGGCGCGACGATGCGCGCGAGACGCTGGAGCGGTCCGACACCGGCCATGCGGGCGGCGTCCTCGAGGCTCGGATCGAGCGCGGCGACCGCTCCGCTCGAGATCAGCGCGGCGAAGACCACGAAGCGGCCTGTGAGCAACACGCTGACGAGTGCGTCGCTGTCGTAGAGCGCAGCCGTGGCTTCGCGGTTCCACAGCACGACGATGCCGATGCCGAACAGCACGGCGGGAACGGCGAGCGGCAGGACGAGCCACGGCTCGAGCGCGCGAGCGCGCCGCGAGCGCTCGAGTGCGTGTCCGAGCACGAGCCCGAGCACGACGCAGGCGGAGGCGGTGGCGAGCGCGCTCACCACGCTGTTGCGTACATCGCCGCGGCTGCGCTCGAGCGCCAGAGAGAAGGCGGTCGCGAGCTCGCTTGAGGACCAACCCTTGTGGCCGCCGCCCGCTTCCCACAGCAGGCGTCCGAGTGGAACGAAAGCGCCCACGGCGAGCAGGCCAGCGCAGAACACGAACGCGGGCCAGCGCCACGGACCGAGCGCGATGGGCGCGCTCGAGCGGAAGTCGGGGACGACCGAGGCGAGCGCGCCGCGGCGCCGCAGCGCGAGGGCGGGCACCAGAGTGAGCAGCGTGAGCGCGATGAGCGGCAACGCCATCGCGACCGCGCGCCCCGCTCGCGCATCGATGCGCCATGTGGCGTAGATCGAGTCGGCGTAGACGCTGAACTTGGGGAGCCCCAGCCACGACACATAGTCCGGCACGGAGAAGTCGTTGATCGTGAAGACGAACGCGAGGCACGCGCCGCACAGGGCGGGCGGGAGCGCGAGCGGCAGCGTGGCGCGCAGCACCGCGCGCGTGCCGCCGGCGAGTCGCGCCGCGTCCTCGAGCCGAGCGTCGATGCGCTCGAAGGCGCGCGCGGCGAACACGGCGACCAGTGGAAATGTGCTCAGCGCGGAGACGAAGTACGCCGCCGGCGCGCCTCGCATCTCGGCCACGGCCGTCCACACCATGGCGAGCATCATCGGCGGCAGGAACAGCGGCACGACGCCCAGGGGGCGCAGCACGCTCGCCAGCGGCATGTCCGTACGCGCGGTCAGAAAGCCGAACGGCACGCCGAGGAGCAGCGCGAGCGCTGCGACGCCCAGTCCGTAGAGCGCCGTGCGTCCGAGCAGCGGCGCGGCATCGGAGGTGAACAGGGCGGAGAGATCCTCCGGCGTCACGCGCGCGGCCATCAGCGCCAGTGGCGCGAGTCCCAGCAGCGCGAACAGCGCCGCGGCGAGGAGCACCAGCGGACGACTCACTGGAGGAAGCGTCCCTTCAGCTGCTCCATGCGCGCTGAGATCTGCTCGCCGACGAGATTCCAGTCGACTGGGATCAGCGTGAGCCGCTCGATGTCGAGCACATGCTCGGGCTTTGGCACCCCCGCGCGCAGCGGAATCTGGGCTCCGTCCGCGGCCGCGAGCTTGGCCTCGACCTCGCGCGAGAGCACGAAGTCGATGAACCGCCGGCCCGCATCGGGACGGGGCGCGTTCTTCAAGAGGCAGATCGTGTTGGGGATCAGGAATGTGCCTGGCGCGTCTTGGTGCGCCGCGTCGCGCTGGTCGGGAACCACTTGGGCGACGGGAAAACCGGCCTGCTTGGCGACCCAGTAGTCGTCGGTGTCGGTCAGGCCGAAGGCCATCGAACCCTCGCGCACCATGCGCATCACCTGCCCGTTCGACTGCACGAAGTTGACGCCTCCGGCCGCGAGTTCGTCGAGCCAACCTTCGGTGGCCTCTACGCCCTTGCTCGCGTACAGCGCCGTCGCGTGCGTGAGCGTGGTTCCCGTCAGCGGCCGCGCCATGCATGTCTTGCCCTTCCACTTGGGATCGACGAGATCGGCGAGCCCGTGGAGCGTGCTCGGGTCGACCTGCTCGGTGTTCACGATCAGCACGCGCGCACGCGCCGCGAAGCCAGTCCAGAGGTTCGAGGCGTCGCGAAACGCCGCGGGAATGTCGCTCGCGCTCGGGCTGGCGTAGGGTGCGAGCAGGCCGTCCTTCGCGAGGGCGACGGTGTGCGCGATCTCGTTGTTCCAAAAGACATCGCAGCGCGGTCGATTGCGCTCCTCGCGCAGGCGCGCCACGAGGCCGACGGTCTTGGCCGCCTCGACATCGAACTCCGCGCGCACGACCAGACCGGTGCGCTGCTCGAACTCGCGCACGAGGTCCTCGGCGAAGATCTGGTCGAGGGCGCAGTAGACGACGAGGTCGGGTTCCTTGGCGCAGCCGGGGGCGAGGGCGAGCGCCGCGACGAACAGGGCGGCGGTGCGAGCCCGGGCCAGCGCGAGGAAGCGGAAGGGAGTGCGCATGGGGTCGATCCTCTAGTCGAGCGGCGGCGCCCGGCCACAGCTTCGCTCGCGGAGGCTACTCGCAGGTGCGCGAACGCTCCACTACAGCTCTCGGAACACCGCTGCGCTGCGCTATGCTCTGCGGCCTCGCAACGAGCCCCCTTGACCGGCCTTGGAAGGGCCGGGGAAGTTCCGTGAAGCTAGCCGCACGCCAGTCCCGTCTGGGAACCGAGTCCGCCTTCGAGATCCTCGCCCGCGCCAAGGCGCTCGCGGCCCAAGGCAAGAGCATCGTCAACCTCGGCATCGGCTCCCCCGATTTCCGCACGCCCGAGAACATCGTCGAGGCCGGTCGCAAGGCGCTCGCGGACGGGGCCCACTTCTACACGCCGGCCAAGGGCATTCCCGAGCTGCGCGAGGCGGTGGCCGAGGACTGCTGGACGCGGCGCGCAGCCAAGGTCGACCCGGCCGATGTGATGATCGTGCCGGGCGGCAAGCCGACGATGTACTTCGCGATCTCGATGTTCGGCGAGGAGGGCGCGGAGATCCTGTATCCCAACCCGGGCTTTCCGATCTACGAGTCGCTGATTCGGTACACGGGCGCGACGCCTGTGCCGATCGAGCTGCGCGAAGCCAGCGGTTTCTCGTTCAACCCCGACGAGGTGCTTTCGAAGATCACGCCGCGCACGCGGCTCATCATCGTCAACACGCCCGCCAATCCGACGGGCGGCGTGATCCGCAAGCCCGAGATGGACCGGCTCGTCGCGGGGCTCGAGCAGCACCCGCACATCGCGATCCTCTCCGACGAGATCTACTCGCGCATGTTGTACGACGGCGAGCAGCATGTCAGCCTGTACTCCTACGAGTCGATCCGCGAGCGCGTGATCATTCTCGACGGCTGGTCGAAGACCTTTTCGATGACGGGCTGGCGGCTGGGCTACGGCGTGTGGCCGAAGAGCCTGATCGACATGGCGGAGCGCTTGCAGATCAACTCGAACTCGTGCCCGAGTGCGCCGGTGCAGTGGGCCGGCCTCGAGGCGCTGCGCGGGCCGCAGGTCGCGGTCGAGCGCATGATGAGCGCGTTCGACGCGCGTCGCAGGCTGATCGTCGACGGACTGAACAAGCTCCCGGGTTTCTCGTGCGTGTTGCCCAAGGGCGCCTTCTACGCGTTCCCCAACATCACCAAGACGGGCTTCAAGTCGAAGGAGCTCGAGACCAAGCTCCTGCACGAGGCCGGCGTGGCGATCCTCTCGGGCACCGCGTTCGGCGCGCTGGGCGAGGGCTTCCTGCGCTTCTCCTACGCGGCTAGCGGGGACGACATCAAGGAAGCGCTGCGGCGCGTGACGAACTGCCTCGCGACCGCGGGCGTGAAATGACGCTCGAGCCGCGATGATGCGCGTCTCCGACTTCCGCAGCGACACGGTCACGCGTCCGTCGCGCGACATGCTCGAAGCGATGTTCCGCGCGGACATCGGCGACGATGTGCTCGACGGCGACCCGACCGTGGCCGCGCTCGAGCGGCGCGTGGCGGATCTGCTCGGCAAGGACGGCGCGTGGTTCGTGCCTTCGGGCACCATGGCGAACTCGGTCGCGGTGGGTTCGTGGACGCGCCACGGAGACGAGCTCCTGCTCGAGCGCAGCGCGCACATGGTGCAGTGGGAGGCCGGCGCGGCCGGGGCGCTGCACGGTGTGCAATCGACGACCATCGTCGCGGAGGACGGGCGACTGCCGCTCGACGAACTGCGGCGTTCGATTCGCCTGCGTTCGCTGCACTGTCCGCGTACGACGCTCGTGTGCGTCGAGCAGACCTTCATGGGCTCGGGCGCCGGGCCGGGCGGGCGCGTGGTGCCGCTCGGGCACCTGCGCGCGATCCACGCGCTCGCGCGCGAGCAGGGCATTGCGGTGCACATGGACGGCGCGCGGCTCATGAACGCCGTGGTGGCGTCAGGCGTCCCGGCGCGCGAGTACGCGGCCTGCGCGGACTCGGTGTCGCTGTGTCTCTCGAAGGGGCTCGGCTGTCCGGTGGGTTCGCTGATCGCCGGTCCGCGCGAGTTCCTCGAGCGCGCGCGGCTCGTGCGCAAGCGCCTCGGCGGCTGGATGCGCCAGTCGGGCGTGCTCGCCGCGGCGGGGCTGTACGCGCTCGAGCACAACATCGCGCGGCTCGCCAAAGACCATGAGCTCGCGCGCGAGCTCGCCAGCGTGCTCGACGGCTTCGACGGGCTCGAGTGCTCTCCGAACACGATCGAGAGCAACATCGTCATGGCGCGGGTCACGCATCCGCGTCACACGCCGGAGTCGCTCATGGCGGCGCTGCGCGAGCGCCATGTGCTCGTGCTGCCGCAAGACGCGACCACCCTGCGCTTCGTCACGCACCTCGATGTCTCGATCGAGGACGTCGCCCGCGTGGTCGTCGCGCTCGAGGAGCTCCTCGGCTGACGTCGCGCTCGCCGCGGCCTCGGCTTCCCGTTCACGCCTGACCCCCACGACCCCGCCACCTCACGACCATGGGCATCTTCAAGGCTTACGACATCCGCGGCAAGTACCCCAAGGAGCTCGACGCGCCGCTCGGGCGCAAGATCGGCAACGCCTTTGCTCGTCTGCTGAAGGCGCAGCGCTTGGCGGTCGGGCGCGACATGCGCACCCACTCGCCGGAGCTGCAGGCCGCGGTGATCGAGGGCCTTCGCGACGCGGGTTGCGATGTGGTCGACATGGGCCTGTGCTCGACGCCGATGGCGTACTTCGGCATCGGCTCGCAGGATGTCGACGGCGGCCTCAATGTGACCGCGAGCCACAATCCGGGCGAGTACAACGGCATGAAGCTGTGCTCGCGCGGCGCGCGCCCGATCTCGGCCGCCAACGGGATCTTGGACATCGAGCGTATGGTCGCGGAGGCGCAGCCTCCGGTCGCGGCGCGGCGTGGCACGCTGACGAAGGTCGAGCTGCTCGAGAAGTACGCCGAGCACGTCGTGCGCTTCGCGAAGATCGAGCGCCCGCTCACGGTCGCGGTCGATGTCGCGAACGGCATGGCTGCCCACACGCTGCCGCCGATCCTCGCGCGCCTGAAGAATGTCACGGCGCACACGCTCTTCATGCGGCTCGACGGCACATTCCCCAACCACGAGGCGAATCCGCTCAAGGAAGAGAATCTGCGCGACGTGAAGGCGCTGCTCGCCCAGCACAAGGCCGACGCCGGCATCGCCTTCGACGGCGACGCGGATCGCTGCTGCTTCGTCGACGACACGGGAGAGACGCTCTCGGCGGACCTGATGACGGCGCTGCTCGCGCGCGAGATGTTGCGCGAGAAGCCGGGCAAGCCCGTGGTCTATGACCTGCGCTCGTCGTGGGTCGTGAAGGAGGAGATCGAGCAATCCGGCGGCAGCGCCGTGCGCGACCGCGTCGGGCACTCGTTCATCAAGGCGACCATGCGCCAGAACGGCGCCATCTTCGGTGGCGAGCTCTCGGGGCACTTCTACTTCGCGGACAACTATGTGTGCGATTCGGGCGAGATCGCCTTCGTGAGCGCCCTGTCGATGCTCTCGCGCGGTTCGGACTCGCTTTCCAAGCGTGCTCGGGGCTTGCGTCGCTACCACGCGAGCGGCGAGATCAACTTCCATGTCGAGGACAAGGAAGGTGCGATCGCGCGCCTGCGCGAGAAGTACAAGGCTGGGCGGCAGGACATGCTCGACGGCATCACGGTCGAGTTCGGCGACTTGCGCTCGCCCGACTGGTGGTGGTTCAATGTGCGGGCGTCGAACACCGAGCCCCTCCTGCGCCTGAATCTCGAGGCGCGCACGGCCGCGATCCGTGACCAGCGCAAGGCGGAGCTCGTGGGCCTGCTCGGCACGCCCGTCGATCACTAGGGCGTCCCTGCGTTGGGAAGCAACGGGGCGGGAAGAAACTTCCCGTGCAGGGTGCGGTGACGGACTCGGTGTGACGGTCCGTTGGGAGGATCTGGAACACGGTTCTGGGCCCGCTAGGATCGTGCTCCGGTTGCAGGACCGTCGGCCCCATTCCAGGGGGCGGGTGGCCTCCGTCAGCCGATGAAGGGCCGCGCCCGCATGTTAGCGATCCTAGCCCTGTTCGCCTCGCTGGCTGGACTCCCCGCGCAGGACGCGCGGGACGAGGCCGTCGTGCCCGCGCGCGTGGAGCTGCTGAAGGCGTCGGCGTGGCCGGAGCTGTGCGCGCGCGACGCGCGCTGCTCGTTGGGCAGGGGAACGGCGAGCAGCGCCTTGGCCGTGCTCGACGATCGTTCCGCTGCGCCCGCGCGGCGAGCGGCGGCGGTGCTCGCGCTCGGCGCCGCGCGGGAGTCTCAAGGTCGCACGCGCGTGATCGAGCTCACCGCTGAGAAGGATCCGGAGCTCAAGCGCGCAGCCATCTGGGCGCTCGGCCTGTACGCGGATGCGCGCGACCTGCCGCAGCTGCTCGACTTGGCGGGTCGCAAGGTGCCGCAGGTCGCGGAAGCTGGAGCGTTCGCGCTGGGCCTCAACGGCACGGCTGCCGCGCTGTCGGCGCTCGAGCGATTGGCGCACGGCGACGACGGCCCCGCCGCCCTCGGTGCGCGCGCGGCGCTGGCATGGCGCGCGACGCCGCCGCAGGAGAGCGAGTTGGCGCGCGCGTACCTCGATGTGCGTTTCGAGGCTGCGCGAGCGCACGGACTCGTCGACGGGCAGGCCTGGGAGAGCCTCCTGCTCGAGGATCTGGTTCGCAACCAGAGGTTCTTGAACCGCGTGGTCTACCGCTCCGCCGCGCTGCTCAGCCGGCGTGGCGTGGCGGACCACTTCCTCGAGATCGCGCTCGCGGGGGTGCCGCCGGAACGCCTGCGCGGCGTCGTGCGCGCGATTCCCGAACAGCTCGCACAGCTCGTGGAGGCGGGCCTGTTCCAGCCCTCGAGCGACGAAGAGTGGCGCATTCTGGTCGACGAGATCGCTCGCGAGCGACTCGAGGCGCGCACGGAGCCGCTGCTGCGCCGGGCGTGGAGCGTCCTGTCGGTTCGTCCGCACGCGACGGCGCTGCTCGCGCGCGCCGGAGCAGATCACTCGCTCAAGCTGCTCGAGCTGCAGCTGCGTTCGGCCGATGCGCGCGAACGCGCACTGGCGGCGGAAGCGATCGGCGGTGCTCGCGATCCTTCGTATGTGTCCGATCTTTCGGCGCTCGAGCTCGACCTCGATCCACTGGTGCGTTCGACGGCGCTCGTGGCGCGATTGCGGCTCGGGGACTCGAGCGCGCTGGCCACGCTGCGCGAACGTGCGGGGCTCGCCGGGGAGCGCGCGCTGGAACTGCACCCAGATGCCGGCTCGGTGTTGGAGGCGCTCTCGCGCTGCGGCGGAGAGCCGAGTGTCCGCGGTCTTGCCGTGGAGCTCCTGCCGCGCCTCCCTGCCGGTGCCAAGGTGCGGCTGGCGAGCGAGTTGTTGCTCGGCGGCTACGAGCCCTCGCGCGATGTCGTGCGCGAGTACCTGCTCTCGCAGCGTCCTGCGGGCGAGTCCGCACGCTTGGCGGTCGAAGCGCTCGGAAAGCAGCCGGGAGCCGCGGACCTCGCGTTGATGCGCACGCTGTTCCCGCTCGGCGACGAGATCGACATCGATGTGGAGCTCGCCTGTGCGCTCGTGCGATCAGGCGACGCGGAGATCGTGCCCCTGTTGCGCTCGACCGTGTGGAGCGAGCCGTGGAATCGCAGCGTGCTCGCGGCCGCGCTGTGGATCGAGGCGGCCGGCATGGATGCCCTGCGCATGGAGCTGCAGCGTCCGCCGCCGGCCATCAGCGCGCGCGACCTGCGTCGTGTCGGCTTCGCCTTGGGTGAGTGGGGCGGACTCGCGGAGGTCGAGTGGCTCGGCAGTCGCATCGGTCCCGCGGAGCCCGGCTTGCAGGGCGCCGTGCTCGGCGCACTCGGGGCACGAACGCACTAGGGACGCGCTCGCGGCGCAGCTCACCCGGAAACCCAGCATGTTGAACAAGGTGGCGATGATCGGCGTGCCCATGGACCTCGGCGGGGGACGCCGTGGCGTGGACATGGGGCCGAGCGCGATTCGCATCGCGGGACTCGAGGACGGCATTCGCCGCCTCGGACTGGCGTACGAGGATCGCGGCAACCTCGCGGTGCCCGCGCCCGAGTCGCGCGAGCCGCGCGATCCGCGCGCGCGCTTTCTGGGCGAGATTTCGCGCGCCTGCCAGCGCTTGCGCGTGAAGGTCGAGAAGGTGCTCGAGGACGGCGTGTTCCCGCTCGTCATCGGTGGTGATCACTCGATTGCCGTCGGAACCGTCGCTGCGATCAGCTCGTACCACCACCGCCGCAGCCAGCGCGTCGGGCTGATCTGGTTCGACGCTCACGGCGACATGAACACGCCGGAAACCTCGCCGTCCGGCAACATTCACGGCATGCCGTGCGCCGCGATTCTCGGGCGCGGCGCGCCAGAGCTCGTCGGCCTGGGCGATGTGGTTCCGATGGTCGAGCCGCGCAATGCGGTGATCGTCGGCGTTCGCGATCTCGACCAGTTCGAGCGCGAGGAGATCAAGTCGACCGGCGTGAAGGTCTTCACGATGCGCGACATCGACATGTGGGGCATGAGCGAGATCATGCGCCGCGCGCTCGCGATCGCGATGGACGGCACCTGTGGCTTTCACCTGTCCTTCGACATGGACGGAACGGATCCCAATGTCGCGCCGGGCGTCGGCACTCCGGTCGCGGGCGGAACCAACCTGCGCGAGTCGCACCTCGTGATGGAGCACGCGTTCGAGTCGGGCAAGCTGCTCGGCCTCGAGATCACCGAGATCAACCCGATACTCGACGAACGCAACAAGACGGCCGAGTTCGCCGTGCAATTGGCTCTCTCCGCGATGGGGAAACGCATCATCTAGCCATGGAGCTCGTGCGCCTCTACCACTCGTTGCGTCGCCACGCTCCGCTGGTGAAGAACTTCGTCGAGAAGGACCTGAAGGGCCGCTACATCGGATCGACGGTCGGGTTCTTCTGGTCGCTGGTCAACCCGCTGCTCAGCCTCGCGACCTACACCTTCGTGTTCCGCTTCGTGCTGAAGAGTCGCTGGAGCGATTTTCAGCCCGATTCGCAGGTCGTCTTGATGATGTACCTCGGCATCGTCACCTGGGGCTGTCATGCGGAGATCGTCTCGCGCTGCACGGGAACGCTGGTCGAAAACGGCAGTCTGATCAAGAAGGTCGTGTTTCCCAGCGAGATCTTGCCCGCCTACATTTCGATGTCGGCACTGGTCAACTTGCTGATCGGTCTCGCGTTCGTGCTGCTGGGAATGCTGGTGTTTGGTTACGCCTTCCCCGCTGCAGACCCGGCGTCGGCGGACTGGATTCCAGAGGCCGGGAAGTCTCCATTCGAGCCGCTGCGATTGGGACTCTCGTTCCTGAGCGTGCCGCTCTTGCTCGCCTTGCAGGTCGGTTTCTCCGTCGGGCTGGGATATCTGCTGGCGACGCTCAATCTGCTCATTCGCGATGTCGGCCATGTCACATCGGCCCTGATCACCATCTGGATGTTCGGCACGCCGATCTTCTATCCGGAGTCGCTCGTGCGCGAGGGCGGCTACGGCTGGGTGGTGGACCTGAACCCGATGGCGTGGCTGGTGGATGCGTACCGCGGCACGATCCTGTTCGGGCACTGGCCACAGCCGCTCGTGCTCGCCAAGCTCGCGCTCGTGGCGCTGGCATCGCTGTGGCTTGGAACGCGCTTCTTCTTCAAGGCCCAGCACCGCTTCGCGGACTTCATCTAGGCGCACCGTGAGTACCCAGAACGCAGAGCGGGCCGTCGGGCGCCAGTGCTCGAGCGCGCTCTACGCCGAGGATCTCTCGAAGTGCTATCGCATCTACCGCAAGCCCATCCATCGCCTGTGGGATGTCATCTTCAATTCGCGCAGCTATCAGGAATTCTGGGCGGTGCGGAGCGTGTACCTCGACATCCCACACGGCAGCACGGTCGGGATCATCGGCGAAAATGGCGCGGGCAAGAGCTCGCTGCTCAAGTTGCTCACGGGCATCACCTCGCCGACGACGGGTCGAGTCGAAGTGCAGGGGCGTATCGCCTCGCTGCTCGAGCTCGGAGCCGGCTTCCATCCGGAGTTCACAGGCCGCGAGAACATCCGGCTCAACTGCGCGATCCTCGGCATGACGCCCGAGGAGACCGCGGAGCGGTTCCAGCGCATCGTCGACTTCAGCGAGCTCGGCGACTTCATCGACCGACCAGTCAAGACCTACAGCTCGGGGATGTATGTGCGCCTCGGTTTCTCGGTGGCCGCGACCGTCGACCCCGACATTTTGATCATCGACGAGGCGCTCTCGGTGGGGGACGAGCACTTCCGCGGCAAGTGCACGAATCGGCTCAACGAGATTCGCGAGCAGGGCAAGACGGTGGTGTTCGTCAGCCACGACATGGGCGCGATCAAATCGATGTGCAATTGGGTCGTGCTGATGGATCAAGGCAAGATCCTCGAGCAAGGTACCGCCGAGCAAGTCGCCGACACATACCTGAAGCGCGCCAAGGCGCGCGGCAATGAGCGCCTCTCGATGGTGCACCGCCGGAAGAGCGAGTACCCGCGCTGGGGCTCGGGCGAGGTCGAGGTCACGCACTTCGAGATGCTCGACGAGCACCGGGCACCGACGCACATGGTCCAGACCGGCCGCCCGTACTCGATCCGCATGGCGTGGAAGGCCCACCGCGTGTGCGCCAATCCCGTCTTCGGTGTCGGCCTCTATCGCACGGACGGGACATACCTGAACGGCTCGAACCACCAGTGGCGCGAGCAGCCGATCGAGCTGCAGCGCGTGGTTCCGGGCGACGAGGGCGAGGTCGAGATCTTCGTCGAGCGCATGCCGCTCAACCACGGGCAGTACTACCTGACCCTGTTCCTCTACGATCACTCCAAGGCCTCGCCGACGGCGATCGACCACCGCGAGCATGTGCTCACCTTCGAGGTGCTCGATGTCGACCGTGCCCAGCACGGGCTGATTCAGGTGCCCTCGCGCTGGATGCTGGCGCGTCGCGGGCCCTCGGGGACTTCGGAGTTGGAGTCGCAGCGGTGAGCGCGGACGTACTCGCCCTGCCATTCGACCAGTACCAGCGCTATCGGCTGGTGGCCGATCTGCTGCGCGAGCTGCGCGGCGATGGTCCGCAACTGCGCGTGCTCGACATCGGAGGACGCACGGCAGTGCTGCGCGAATTCCTGCCCGACGCACGCATCGACCTCGTCGATGTCGAGCCCAGCTCGAGCGCGGGGCTCGTGCTCGGCGATGGCAGTCGTCTGCCATTCCAAGACGCATCGTTCGACGCCGTGTGCGCCTTCGACACGCTCGAGCACATTCCCGTGCCGCTGCGCGAAGCGTTCGTGTCGGAGGCGCGCCGAGTCTCGCGCGGCTGGGTGGTTCTCGCGGGACCGTACGCGCATCCGCGCGTTGAGCAGGCCGAGGAATTGCTGCAGAAGTTCCTCGAGCGCAAGCTCGGCGAGCGGCATCGCTACCTCGACGAGCATCGCCATCACGGACTTCCGGCGCGCGCGGTCGTCGAGGCGCAGCTCGAGCGCGGCGGCGCGCGCGTGCTCTCGATCCCGCACGGCAACCTTGATCGCTGGCTCGTGCTGCAGTGCCTGTCGATGTACATGGACTACGATCCGGCGCTGCGCCCGATCGCGCGGGATTTTCAGCGCTTCTACAATGCCGAGCTGTACGCATCCGATCACGCGGAGCCGGTGTACCGCCATGTGATCGTCGCGGCTCTCGCCGGCCGGAGCCTGCCGCGCGTGGAGGAACTGCTCGCCAAGCCCGTCGCTCCCGAGGGTGCCCTGCGCGCGACATTCGACATGCTCGGGGAACTCGTGCACTTCGATCGCGAGCGCAACTGGTGGCACGCCGTGCGCGGCGAGAGCGAGCGCACGATCCAGAGTTACCGGCGCGAGCTGGAGCGCTGGCAGGGGCTGCACGCGAGCGTGGAGGAAACCCTCGCCAGAGTTCGTCAGGAGCTGACGGAAGCCCGCGCCTACAGCGAGCACCTGCGCGGCGCGTACCAGTCGAGCGAAGAAGGGCGCGTGTACCACGCGGCTCGCGGCGAGCAGCTGCAGGCCCAGATCGAGGCGCTCAAGGCGCGGATCCGTGAGCTCGAGCTCCGCGGCGCTCGCGAGTGACGTCAGGGTTTGCGCGCGAGTTCGACCACGGCCGCCTCGCCGTCGGCAAGCACCGTGCTCCAGCCGCTCGCGTCGGGCGGATGCAGCCAGTGCAGCTCGCAGTTGGCGACGGGCTCGAAGCGCAGCGGGGTTCCGCCGCTCGCGGGCGAGGACGGCAGGAAGGCGAGTCGAGCGCCGCGATTCGTGGCGATCCACGTGACGAGCCACGGCGCGGCGTTCGCTTCCGCTGCTGGCATCAGTGGCGCCAGCTCCACCTTTCGTTCGACGAGCCACGCGCGTTGTTCCGTCGTGATCGGTTGCCCACCGAGGCGCAGCTCCAACCCGGCGGGAGGCTCGAACACGGGGCCATGCTCCAAGAGTTCGCGCCGCGCGCTGCCCTCGAGCGCATGGCCAAGGCCATCCGTCCAGCCGAACTCGCCGTCGATCACGAGCGTGCCGCCCGCGCGGCGATACGCGGCGAGGCGCGCGAGATCGTCCGAGGAAAGCACCAGGAGCTCGCTCAGCACCAGCAGCGGAAAGCGCGCCGCATCGCCCGGCGCGAGGCTCTCGATCGGGAGCGCCCCGGGCATCGCTCCCGCGCAGCGCGCGAAGTCGAACCAGCGCGCTCGCGCGCGCTCGACGCGGCCGTGTCGTTCCTGCCAGCTCGGGAAGCGCTGCGGCCATGTGGCCCCGTCGACCAGCGCATCGCGCAGCCATCCGGCCGCGACGGCTCGACCGGAATGGGCGATGGCGATGCCCGTCGGGCGCGGCCGATGGGGCGGCAGGGCGCGGACACGAGCGAGGGTCGCGAGCAGGCTCGCGCTGTCCGCCGCTGCGCGCTCCAGATCCTCTTCGCTCCACACGAAGACGCCATCTCCACCGTGCATCCAATGTTCCCACACTGACCACGCCGTTCCGCTCGGCCCGTCGTTCGCAAACACCGTCAGGAACACGCGCTGCTGCGGGCCACGCAGCGTGAACGCCAGGTCGCGGGCGTTGCCGACGCGGTAGCACTCCAGAAAATCGAGCGCGGGGAGAATGCGCTCGACCGCGACGCCGCCGAACGCGCTCTGGCCCGACATGCCGAGCAGGCCGACCGGCTTGCCCTTGGCGCGCACGAGCTGGGCAAGCTGCCCGAGAACGGAGAGCATCTGGGTCTGGTGAAACTCGCGGCGTGCGAGCCAGAGTGCGCTGGGCGCGAGCTCGCCCTCGAACACGGCTCGCAGGGTCGCGTCGGTGCCGATGTCGCGCAGCGACGGAAGCTCCGGACGAGTCTCGCGCCCGTGCGCAACGGACCACTCGCGCTCGCAGGCCTCGCAGGTGCAGACATCCTCGGGCACCCCGCCGGGCGTCAGTCCCACTTCGTCGCCGAGCGAGATGCCCAGTCCCGCATCGCCGCCTCGGCTCGCGAGGCTCTCGCCGAGCTTGGCGCGCAGCCGCTCGAGCGTTCCCGCAGCGGCGAGGCACGGATCGCGGCGGCACAAGGCAGGGTCGCGCGACTGGAGCCAGCGCCGACGGCGCTCCTGCCAGCCCTCGTGCTGGCGCTCGAGGTGCAAGTCGTCGCGCCCCGGGGCGTTGAAGACGAGGAACTCGATGTCCGAGGCGACCAGCGCTTCGACCGAGTCGGTCCGCGACACGCACACGGCACCGAAGGCACGCTGCAACTCGCTCGGCTCTTGCCGCGCGCGCCAGAGTATCGCGGGGAACTGCTGCGGAAGGACGGCGAGGCACAGCGCGAGGTACATGGTCGAGGTGCCCCGGGGGAGCGAGCACGCTAGCCTAGTACGCTCGCATGCCTGCGTCAGCCTTCGATCCCGTCCGCCTCGCTGAGCGCGTCGCCTCGTGGCTCGTCCCCGCCGGGGACGCCAGCGATGTCGTGATCTCCTCGCGCGTGCGCCTCGCGCGCAACTTGGACGGCTACCCGTTCGTGCCGAAGCTGTCCGACGAGCGCGCCCGCGAGCTCGCGACCAAGCTGCGCCCCGCGCTCGAGAGCTTTGCATGCGCCGGACGCATGCAGTGGATCGACATCGCCGAGTCGTCGGACGTGCTGCGCCTGCTCTTGCGCGAGCGCCACCTCGTGAGTCGCGACTTGGCGCCGAGTGCCGAGGAGCGCGCCGCTCGCATCGGCCGCGCGGTCGCATTCAGCGACGACGAGCGCTTGTCGGTGATGGTGAACGAGGAAGATCACTTGCGCCTGCAGTCGATGGAGGCGGGGTTCGAGCTGGAGGCGGCCTTCGCCCGCGCGCTCGCTCTCGATCACGAGATCGAGACGCGCCTGAAGTACGCGACGAGCACGCAGTACGGCTATTTGACTGCCTGCCCGACGAATGTCGGCACGGGCCTGCGCGCGTCGGTGATGTTGCACTTGCCAGCGCTCGCACTCGTTCCGAGCGAGCTGGAGAAGGTCTTCACGGCCGCTGCGCGCACGGGCTTGGCGGTGCGCGGCCTGTACGGGGAGGGCTCGCGTGCGTTCGGCGACTTCTACCAGATCTCGAATCAGGTCACGCTCGGGCGCAGCGAGGAGTCGCTGCTCGCCGAGCTGCGGGAGCTCGTGCCGGCGGTCGTGGCGTTCGAGCGCTCGATGCGCGCGGAGTTGGTGAAGTCGCGGCGCCCGGAGCTTTCCGATCGCGCCGCGCGCGCACTCGGGCTCGTGCGTTCGTCGCGCGCGATGAGCACGGAGACCGCGCTTTCGCACCTCTCGATCCTGCGGCTCGGGCAGTTGCTCGGCCTATGTTCGGAGCTCCAGCTGCGCACGCTCGCCCGCTTGCGCGTGCAGCTTCAGAAGGCGCACCTGCAGGTGCAGTCGCAGCGCGCGGTCGCCAAGGACCTCGTCGAGCCGACGGAGCGCGACCGTCTGCGCGCCGAGGCGCTGCGCCGCGCCTTCGCCTGAGCGCGGAACTTCTTTCCGCACCCGCCGAGAGCTCTCGCCGCGCTCTTGGGGTAGGCCGCGGCGTGGACTCGATAGACACTTCATGTGGCTGGTTGCGGTTTCGCTGTGCGCCCTCGCGGGCGATCCTCCCCGACTGCGCCTCGACATGCTCGCGGGTCGCGTGCGCGCGGCCCACTCCGGCGGTGTCGAGACGCTGGCGAGCGGTGCGAGCGACTGGACTCACGGAGCGTCGGGCTATCTCGAGTCGTCGACGCTCTCGCGGCTGCGGATGCGCTGGCTCGGCAGCGCTAGCCTCGACATCGAGGGCGCGCTGGCGCTCAGTTGGCGGCCCTCGCGCGAGGAGGGGCGCGGGCTGACTCTGGACTTCGGCCGTCTGGAACGGGCAGAGCTCGAGGTGCGCGAGGGCCCGCTGCGGTTCGAGCTCGCGAGCGGCTGGCGCGGTCTGTGTCCGCGCGGGGCACTGGCGTTGCGCGCTGGGACCGGCGATGTCATCGAACTTGAGCTGCGCTCCGGCGCGCCGCTCTTGCTCTCGCCGCCGAGTTGTGTCGGGGCCGTGCGCCCTCCGTGGACCGTGCTGCCCGGCGCCCGCGTGCGGCTGCTCGGCTCCGACCCACGTCCGCGCATCACGGCGGGCAAGCTGCGATCGCCCGAGGGTGTCCCTTGGACTCCTGGGCTGCAGGCGCCCGTCCGCGAGCGTCCTTGGCGCGGATTCCACTGGCCGTGGCCTGCTCCGGCCGCGAACGCGGTGCGCGGTTGGGGCCCGGGCTGGTGAGGCGCGTTGCGGCGCAGCGGTTCGTGAACTAGCGCAGCGCCCCGCTCCCAGGGAACCTGAGAGGGAGGCGCTGCTCGTGAGGCTGCTCTGCCCGCTGGGATCAGGCGGCCTTGGTCGATCCGACCTCGGATCTGAGGAAGAACTCGAGCGCCTCGCGCAGGTCGGTGGCGCGGATGTCGGGCTCGACCATGTACTCGCCGTCGCGGCATCCGCTTCCCGTGGCGAGACCCACGGTGCGCAGGCCCGCCCGGCTGCCGGCTGCGATCTCGAGCGTGCTGTCGCCGACGAGGAAGCTGCGCTCGACGGCTACGCCGTCGTTCTGGCGGGCATGGAAGAAGATGCCGGTGTCCGGCAGCCGGAAGACCGAGGTGCGCTTGTGGGCGCCGACACCTTCGGTGGGATGTTCGAGACAGGCGTAGTTGCGGAGGATGCGCACGCCCTGACCCTGCAGGTACTCGAGCAGCGAGTGCTCGAAGCTGGCCCACTCTTCGTCGCGGACGCGACCGTTGGCCACGAGGTCCTCGTTGCCGATGAGGTAGAGGTTCCAGCCCGCACCGGAGAGTCGGAACAGCAGGTCCGTGACGCCCGGCGCGATGCGGCATTCGAGGAAGGGGGCGAAGCCGCCCGGCGGCAGGTCGATCAGCGTGCCCCAGCGATCGATGAACAACGCTCGGCGCGCGGGTTCGGTGCCGGGGATGGGCGAGGGCTTGCGTCGAGTCGGTCGGGGGCTCATGGAGTCGCGGTGGTGCATGAGGGGCGTGGGGGCCGAGTTCAGGCAGTTTTCGGACATCGGCCACCGGAGCTGAGCGCCGCGCGGGAAAAAGCGCGCTCCCGCGCGGACGAGGCGCGCGGAACTCGAAGCTCCTTCCGCAGCGAGCGCCGCGAGGCGGAAAGCCTGTCAGGGCGCGGCTGCTCTGGAAGAAAGTGCCGCGCGCGCCTCTTTGCGTCGGGAGCGGCGCGCGCGGCGCGTGGGACAACGAGCGGACGCGCTCTCTCTCAGACGCTGTGCAGCTCGTCCTTCAGGTACTTCATGTCGGCCGAGTACTGTTTCACGGCGGCCAGCGTGCGCTCCTCGATCTTGGTGAACTTGGCGCCGATCTTGACGCCGCCTTCGCGTTCCTCGACCGAAGTCACGACCGCCATGGCCTCGCAGAAGCCCGACTGGAACAGCGGCAGGCGGAACTTGACCTTGAGCTCGGTGCCGATCGAGAGCAGCTGACCCATGGCGAACACCTCGAGTCCGGTGTCCCCGCCATTCCACGAGAAGTGCAGGCCGGTCTCGTCGAGGCGCGCCATGCGGCCGATGCCGCGCCAGTTCGAGCCGAACTTGTGGCCATGAACCGGGTTCACGAGCTCCTTGAAGCGCCGAGTCTGCGACAGGAAGTGTTCGATGCGGCTGGCGTCGGTCGGGCTGAAGATGACCGAGCTTTCGTCCTCGGGCGGGCCGGCCTCTGTCTCAGACTTCGGCACCGGAACTGCCGCAACGCCCATCACGGCAGCCTGAGCAGCCTCGTCCGTGTCGCACACGGGCACGATGCGGTCGATGCCGATCTTCTTGATCATCTCGCGGCAGAACTCCGAGGGGCGGGCGATCACGAGCTTGCCGCCCTGCCCCTTCAGCAGCTTGGAGACCTTGATGATGGTGCCCAGCGCGGTCGAGTTGATGAACTTCACGAAGCGCAGGTTGAGCACCACGCGATGGACACCGGCCTGCTGGAGGGCCGACACTTCGTTCTGGAAGGCGGTGCAGTAGAAGGTGTCGAACTCGCCACGCAGGTGCAGGGTGGCGAAGTTCGGTCCGTGGTCGGCGTTGATGTGCATGGCGGGTTGAAAAGGGGCCATTTCGGGGAATGCGAGCGGTGGATAGCGGGCGCTGGCCCCGCCCCCAAAGGTTGTCCATTGTCGCCGCCGTCGCCAAGCTGGCAAGCAATATCCGCTGGGTCGGGAGTCCGGGCAACCGCTGCGCTAGATTGAGACCATGTTCTGGCGCGGCAAGAAGGATGGTGCAGCCAAGTCTCCGAGTTCGTCGCCGATGGCAGTACCCGTGCCCGCGACCGCCGCCGAGCGCGCGAATCCAGCCGTCGGGGTGTCCACGGCCCGCTTCCTCACGGGGGACAAGGACACCGACCGGCGGACGGTCGAGGTGCTGCTCGGGATGTTCGCGCGCCTCTCCGAGGCACGGGACTTCGACGAGACCTTGGTCCAGATCGTCGACAACTCGGTCGAGCTGTGCGGCGCCGAGCGCGGCTTCCTCGTGCTGCTCGAGCCCTCGGGCGAGCTGCGCATCCGCGTCGCGCGCACGCGCGACAAGAAGCCGGTGCAGGACAAGGAGCGCTTCTCGACTTCGGTGGTGCGCAATGTGATCGAGCGCAACGAGCCCAAGCTCGCCACCGTGCAGAACGAGTCCGAGGCGCGCGATCTGGGGCAGTCGGTGTTCGACCTGCGCCTGCGCGCGGTGATGTGCGTGCCGCTCTCGCGCACGCGCGACGACGGAGTCAGCCTGAAGGGCGCGCTGTATGTCGACTCGAAGGCCGCGACGCGCGAGTTCAGCCAGCGCGATCTCGAGCTCTTCAACGCGCACTGCCAGCAGGCCGCGATCACGCTCGACAAGCACCGCAGCCATCAGGAGTCGCTGGAGAAGGCGCGGCTCGAGCACTCGCTCGAGCTCGCCAAGGCCGTGCAGTCGGGCCTGATGCCGCGCACGCCGAAGGACATTCCGGGACTCGACATCCACGGCTTCTTCCGCGCGGCGGAGAAGACCTCGGGCGACTTCTTCGACTTCGTCAAGCTCAAGGACGGACGCCTCGCGGTCGTGGTCGGAGATGTTTCGGGGCACGGGGTCGGTCCGGCGCTCATCACGCAGAGCGCGCAGGGCGTGCTGCGCACGGGGCTGCGCATGTCGAACGATCCGGCGGCGGCGGTGACGATGCTCAATCAGGACCTCTCGGATCGCATCGAGCCTGGCACATTCCTCACGCTGCTCTTGCTTGCGATTTCCGCGGACGGCCGCGTCGAGATGTGCAATGCGGGGCACCACGGTCCGCTGCTCGTGCGCGACGGAGCGGTGCTCACCTACGATGCTCACGGGCTTGCACTGGGATTCGCGGCGGACATCGAGTACGCCATCGACGAGCGCTTCGAACTGCGCGCGGGCGATGTGCTGCTCGCTTTCACGGATGGTCTGATCGAGGCGCATCCGGAGCAAGACCGCGACAAGCTGCTCGGCGAGGAGCGCGTGAAGCAGCTGCTGATCGAGCAGGCCGCGCGCGGCGCGGACGCCGAGACGATCACGCGCGTGCTGGCGGAGGCCGCCGTGCAGTTCTCTGGTGGCAAGCCCGAGGACGATGTCACGCTGGTCGTGGTCCGACGCACATGAGCACGAGCGGCGTGCGCGGTGAGAGTCTGTGGATCGGCGGAGCGCGTAGCTACCCGCCCGGCCCGCAGTCGGCTCCGGTCAACATTCGCATCCGCGCGGGCGTGATCGAGGCCGTCGGAGGGAATGTCGAGGCGCAGGGCCTGCCGCGGCTCGACGCGGGCGGGTTGACGGCGATCGCGGGGCTCGTCGATGTGCACGTGCACTTTCGCGATCCGGGCCTCGAGCACATCGAAGGCTGGGACATGGGCTCGCTCGGCGCTCTGCACGGAGGCGTGACCAGCGTCGTCGAGGTGCAGAACAACCCGCCGCTCTCGACCACGCGGCGCGCGCTCGAGGAGCGCCTCGAGCACGTTTCGAAGCGCGCGCGCGTCGACTACGGCTGCCTCGCGAACCTCGTCGAGGCCTCGCTGCCCGAGCTGGCCGCCATGGCGCCGCTCACGCCGGCCTACAAGTGCTTCCTCGGAGGTTCGACGGGGCTCGGCGGCGTGCTCGACGATGAGCTGCTCGCGCGGCTCTTCGAAGGTGCGGCCAAGGCCGGACGCATGGTCGTCGCACACTGCGAGGACGAAGCGATCCTCCAGCGCGACAAGCTGCGGCTCGTCGACGCCAACCCCAACGCGACCGTGGCGCTGCATCATCTCGCGCGCTCCACCGAGGCCGAAGTCGAGTCCGTGCGCAAGGCGATCGAGTTCGTGGAGCGCTACGGCACCTGGCTGCATGTGTACCATGTGTCGTCGGCCGAGGCGGCCGCGCAGATTCGCCGCGCGCGCACGCGCGGACTGCCCGTGTGGTCGAGCACCGGGCCGCACTTCCTGTTGCTCTCTTGCGAGTGGGCCGAGAAGCTCGGCAACCTGCTCAAGGTCAACCCGTCGATCAAGACGCCCTCCGACTCGCTCGGCCTGTGCGCGGCGCTCACGGCGGGTGATGTGGACTCGATCGGCACGGATCACGCGCCGCACCCGCTGGAGTACAAGCGGCGCCCCTACGGCAAGTCTCCGTCGGGCATGCCGTCGGTCGACCTCCTCTGGCCGCTCACCTTCGAGCTCGCGCTGCGCGGCTGGCTCGATCCGCAGGTGGCGCTCGATACGGTGACATGGCGTGCGGCGCAGAGCTTCCACCTGCCGCGCAAGGGGCGGCTCGCGCGCGGCTACGACGGAGATGTCGTGTTGTTCGATCCCGAGCAGCGCTTCACGGTGCGTGCGAACGAGCTGCCCTCGCGCTCGAAGTGGTCTGCCTACGACGGCTGGGAACTGCACGGGAAGCCGCAAGTCGTGGTGCGGCGCGGCACCGTGGCTTGGCGCGACGGCGCGGCGCAGGTTGCGGCCGGCGGACGCGCGCTCGACCTCGAGCCGCCGCGGCCGCGGCGAGGCTAGATGCCGATGGATGGCAGGCTCGAGCGACCGGGCGCCGACTCCGCGCGCGTCGTGCTCGGTCCGGCGTTTTGCGCGCGTCTCGAGCGCTTTGCAGCCATCGCGCGGGCGCGCGGCACGCGCGATGACGGTCGTTCCGGCCTGATGCCGGGGCAAGGCGTCGAGTTCGAAGGGCATCGCCCCTACCGCGACGGTGAGGACTTGCGCGACCTCGACTGGGAGCTCCTGGCGCGCCTCGGTCGTCCGTGGATGCGCGTGCGGCGCGCGGAGCGGGGGGAGCGCTCGCTGCTCGCGCTCGACACGAGCGCGTCGATGTCGGTGGGGGCGCCTTCGAAACTGGAGCATGCCTGCGAACTGGCAGCCGCAGTCGCGCTCGCGACGGTCGGGAGCGGCGGGCGTGCGGAGGTCGTGGCCCATGGCACCGAGGGGCGCGTCGAATGCTGTGCGTTGCGCACGCGCCGCGATCTTCCGAGTTTGCTCGAGTTCCTGCGGAGCAGGATCGCGCGCGGCGAGAGATCGCTGCGCGAGCTGTTCGCTCTGCCACAGCTGGCGCGCGCCAGCCGCGTGGTCGTGCTCGGAGACCTGATGGATGTCGAGCCGGCGCAGGTACTCGCGCTCGCGCGGCGCGGCTGTCGTGTGACCGTGACGGCAGTGTTGGCGCGGCGAGAGCTGGCTCCGCGAGCCTCCGAGGGCATCGAGTGGTTCGATCCGGAACGCGGCGACACGCTCGCGCTCGCGCTCGACTCCGGCGTGCTCTCCGCGTATGGACGCGCGCTCGAGGGGCGACTCGAGCTGTGGCGCAGCGCCTTCGCGCGCCGCGGGCAGGCGTTCCGCGTGACTCCCTCCGACGCGGAGTTCGAGGCGCTAGCTCTGGAGCTCGTGCGGTGATCGCATTCGATCGACCGTGGGCGCTCGTGTCGCTTGCCGTTCCGTTGGTGGTGATGCTGGCGGCCCTGCAAGCGCGCCGTGCGCCGCGTGTGAGCACGGGCACGCTGATGGTGTGGAGGCAGGTGCCTGCGACCGCGGCGCGTGCGAGCGCTCGGCGCTGGACTCCGCCATGGTCGCTGCTGCTGCTCGTCGGGGCCCTGTGCGCCGGGTGTCTCGCTCTCGCCGGTGCGCGCGCGAGCGCGCGGGCCGAGCCGCGTTGGATGGTGCTCGTCGATCGTTCGCCTTCGATGTATGCGAGCTCCTCGGGGCCGACGGCGCTGGAGCGCGCGCTCGATGCGCTGGAGGCACGAGTTTCCCTGCCGCGCGAGTATCGCGCCGTGTCCGGCGAGTTCCTGAGTGCTGCGGTGGACGCCGTGCCGGAGGACTGGCTCGCGCGGCCGCACGGAGATTGGGAAGAACCGGATTGGCAACGCTGGGACGAGCCCGGTGTGGTGTGGATCACGGACCGCGCGCGAGGGAAGCCTGCGCATGCCGGGCTGCTCGCGGTCGGCGGCGAGGACGGAGCGAGCTTGCATCCGACGGGGCGCGCGGGGGTGTACATCGACGCGCGCCTGCAAGGCACTTTGTTCGGAGATCTCGCGCTCTCGTGGTGTGCCGCGCGCGGGCTCGCTCTCGCGGCGTCAACGGACGAGGCGCTCTTCTCCTTGCGCTCTGCCGGAGCAGAGCCCGCACGTTCCGTGCGCTGCGAGCAACGCGGCTGGGCGCTCGAAGGGCACGCACGCTCCCTGCCGCCGCTGCACGATGAGCCGAGCGCGGACTGGCTTGTGTGTGACGGCCAGAGCGTCGTGCGCGCGCGACCGGGTGTCGTGGAAGTGGCCTTGGACGGAGCGCCGCAGCTGGTTGGCGACGATCTCGAGTTCGCGCTGGCCTTCTCACGGCGCCTCGACCGTGCGTGGGTCGAGCGCGTCGACCCGCCCTGCAGCGGACCAGGCGAACACCTGAGCGGAACGCCGCCGTCCCCGCACGCGCCGGAGCGCAGCTACGCTCCGTGGCTCGCGACCTTGGCCGCGGCGTTCGGCGCCTTGGCCCTCGCCGTGCGCAGCTAGTCGGCCGATTCCTGCACGTTGCCGTGGTGGCGAGTGAACAGCGCGGTGGCCGCGAAGCCAACGGCCACGGCGAACCACAGCGTGCACAGGCGCGCGAGGATGACCGCCGCTGCGGCTTGAGCGCGCGCGGCCTCGCGCGCTGCGTCGCCGGCGAGTGCGAGCGTGCGCTCGAGGACCGGTTGGTAGCGCGGGCGCAGGAGCGAGCCCAACAGACCTTCGGTGATGACCAGTCCGCCGGGAGCGATGATCGCAGCCGCACCCGCGACGGCGCTGAAAGCGAAGGCAAACACGGCGTACAGCCAAGGCAAGCTGTCTGGGACCACCGCGTTGGCGATGATCCAAAAGCCCGTGCACTCGCAGCCCCAGCCGAGCACGGAGACGACGGTCGGCAGCACGATCTCGCGCGGCGCCAGCAAGATGCGTGTGCTGGCGAAGGCGCCTTCGACGCGCGGAGCAAGTCGATCGACTACCGGAAGACGCGCGACGGAGTTCACCACGAAGCGCGTGCAGCGCGGCGAGCTCAACACCACGAGCGCGACACCGCACGCCGCGAGCAGCGACCAGAACACCCAGGCGTACTCCGGGGCCGTGCTCAAGCCCCCGACTGCGACGAGGATCAGATACCCGAGCAGGTCGGTGAAGCGCTCGGCGACGACGATGGGCGCCGAGTGGTGGATGCGTACGCCGGTCACCTGCTTCACCAGCCACGACTTGAAGACCTCGCCCATCTTGCCGGGCGTGACGGAGAGCGTCATGCCCGAGAGGTAGATCAAGAACGATGTGCCGGTGGCGAGGCGGATGTCGAGCAGAGCGCAGTAGCGCTGCCACTTGAGGAAGCGAATGCAGTAGTTCGCGAAGCTCAGGCCGCACGCGACGGGCAGCACCCACAGCGGCAGGCGCGTGAACGCCTCGGCGATCGCGGAGGCGTCCGACCACACGGCGATCCCGGCGTACACGAGCACGCCGAACAACACGCCCACCAGCAGTCGGCGTCCGAGTTTCTGCGGGAGGGGCATCGAGAGTTGTGGCGCGGACGGCTCAGGCCTGCGCGGGAGGGTCGCTTCTTCGTCCGAACACGAACACGATCATGAGCAGCGCGCCGCAGCCGGCGACGAGCGCGGCCCACGGGCTCCAGCCGAGGAACGCGCACGGGAAGTACCCGCAGGCGATCGCCACGACCATGGTCGTGAGCGCGTAGCCCATCTGCGTGCGCGTGTGGTCGATGTGGTCCGCCGCGCAGGCCGTCGAGCTCAGAATAGTGGTGTCGGAGATGGGGGAGCAGTGGTCGCCGAAGATCGAGCCTTCGAGCACGGCTCCGATGGAGAGCAGCATCAGTGTGTAGCCGCTTAGGTTCGGATCGCGCTCGCCGAGCGTGAACGCGAGGCCGACCACCAGCGGCAGCAGGATGCTCATCGTGCCCCACGAGGTCCCCGTGGCGAAGGCGATCGCGGCCGACAGCAAGAAGAGCAGCGTGGGCAGGAGCGGCGGCGCGAGCCGATCACCGAGCAGCTCGGTCAGGTAGCCCGCGGTGCCGAGCTCGTCGCAGGCGGCACCGATGATCCACGCGAGGTAGAGGATCGCGACGGCGATGCCCATGTTGCGAATGGTGGTCGCGATCGCGCCCGGGATGGCGCTCGCGGAGCCCGCGAGGAAGGCCAGTACGCACGAGACGAGGAAGCCGCTGGTCGAGCCGATCAGAATCGCGCGCGAGCTCTCGCCATCGGCGAGCACGAGCGTGACCTTGCGCACGAAGTCGAGGCTCGCGTCGTCCCACAGTCCGGCATGCGCGGCGTTGCCCACGCGCAGGATTTCGAACAGCGTCACGCCGATGAACACGAGTATCGGAATGATCGCGCGGTGAGCGCGCGGGATCACGCCGGGCGCGGGCTCGATGTGCGTCGCCGCGTCGCCGACCATGGGCGTCCCGCCCTCGCGGACGAGGAGCCCTGTGCTGCGCGCGCGCCGTTCCGCGGCCAGCATCGAGCCGAAGTCGCGACCGCTGAAGACGATCAGGCCGGCGAGCACGAGCGTGAAGATGCAATAGAAACGGAACGGGAGGCTCGCGATGAAGACCGCGTAGCCTTGGTCCGACGTCAGCCCGGCGGCCGGGAGCTGGGGCGCGAAGGTCGAGACTTCGTAGGCGATCCACGTCGAGAAGATCGAGATGCCCGCCACGGGAGCGGCGGTGGAGTCCACGAGGTAGCTGAGCTTCTCGCGCGAAATGCGGAAGCGGTCCGACAGGGGCCGCATGGTCGTGCCGACGAGGATGCAGTTGGCGTAGTCGTCGAAGAACACGACGAGGCCCATCAGCCACGTCGCGACCTGCGTCGAGCGCGTGCCGCGCGCGAACTTCGCGACCGAGTCGACGAGGCCGCGAATGCCGCCGCTCTTCGTCATCACGCCGACCATCGAGAGCATCGCGATCACGAAGCCGATGATCAGCAGCTTGTCGTGGCTCGCGAGTTGCGGCCACAGGCTCTTCACGGCGAAGTCGGACAGGCTGCCCGCGAGCGCGCCGCCGATGCTCGCGCCGCTCTTGAGGCGCGCGAGCAGCATCGCGACCCACACGCCCGAGAACAGCGCGAGCACCGGGCGCCGGAACACGACGGCGAGCAGGATCGCCACCAGCGGGGGATAGAGCGACGAGCGCTCGGGCGGAGTCCAGCCGGCGAGCTCCGCGCGCACGCGCTCGCCGCCGGGCTGAGTCACTTCGACGAACAGCGCCCCGCGCGTGGCGTCGTGGCGCACGCCGAAGCTCGCGCCGCGCGCTTGGCTCTGCGCCGTGGGCCCCTCCTCGCCTTCGACGGCGAGCGACACCTTGCGCTTCGCTGCCGCCTCGCGCAGGCCGCGGATCAGGCTGCGGCGGGCTTGGTAGTGGAGCGTGAGATCCTCGGAAGGCACGCTGCTCTCGAAACCCACGCCGAAGATGGAGAGCGTGGCGCGATCGGCCGTGCGCTCGACGACGGCGGGTCCGTCGAGGATCAGATCGGCGAGCGTCGCTCGCTCGTCGCTCGCACCATCGGTCGGCGCTGGCCCGATGCGCTCTTGGAGCACCGCATGGGCGTTCTGGGCCGCGAGTCGCGCAGGGTCCGCCTGCGGCAGCAGCTGGACCGCAGCGAGTGCGAGGAAGCAGGCGAGGGCGATCAGGGCGGCGCGCATGGGCGGAGGATAGAGGCTGCGGGCCGTGCTTGAGAAGCACGAGCGGCGCATGGGGCGCGCAGGTTGCGCGTGCTTGGAGCGCGGGCGAGCGGCGCGTATCCTCACGGGCCCATGGCGTTTGCGCTGGCCCCGGAGAGTTCGGACTGGTTTCTGGCCACGATGCCGTGGCTGCTCGGGCTGTGCGCCATCGCGGCCGGGGCGACTGCGGCGGGCGTCTGGCTGCTGCACCAGCGGCTGCGCGAGCTTGCGCACCTAGGGGAGCGCCTGTCCGCGCTCGAGCAGATCCAGTCGACGCTCGCCCGCGTGGCGCGCGAGCGGGAGGATCTCGACCTGCGTCGCATCGAACATGTGCTGATCGAGATCCGCGACGGGCAGCGTCGGCTCGAGGACTCGCTCCTGCGCGCGTCGCAGGCGGGCTTCCACGGCGAGGCGGCAGGTGGAGCCAAGGCTTCCGATGTGGCGGGCCTGTCGGAGCGCATCGTGCAGCGGCTCTGCGCCCATGGTTTCGAACATGTGCAAGTCGTTCCGACGCTCGAGGAGCTCGCCAAGCTGCTCGAGTCCGCGGGCGCGCACGAGGTGCTCGTCGAAGCCCGGCGGGCCGGCGTCCAGTGCAAGGGGCGCGTGCTCGTACGCGACGGCGTCGTGCTCGAGGTCGAAGTGAAGCCCGCCTACTCGATGTTTCCCTGAGCGCACGCCCTCCGAAGGCAAATCATGACTGTCACCACGATCGAGAAGCTCTCCGCTCATGTCGGGCAGGTTGTCACCCTTCAGGGCTGGGTGTACGACCGCACCTCGAAGGGCAAGCTGCACTTCGTGCTCTTGCGCGACGGTACCGGCATCGTGCAGTGCGTGGTTTTCCGCGGAAATGCGGGCGAGGATTTCTTCAATCAGGTCGCGGGCGCGGGGCAGGAGTCGAGCATCACGCTCACCGGCCTCGTGAAGGCCGAGCCGCGCGCGCCGGGCGGCTTCGAGATCGATGTCCGGTCGGGGCGCGTGCTGCAGGCGGTGACGGGCTATCCGATCACGCCCAAGGAGCACGGCATCGAATACCTGATGGAGCACCGCCACCTGTGGCTGCGCTCCAAGCGCCCGTGGGCGGTGATGCGCATCCGCCACGCGGTGATCATGGGCATCCGCAACTTCTTCGACGAGCGCGGCTTCACCTGCATGGACGCGCCCATCTTCACGCCCAACGCGTGCGAGGGGACCTCGACTCTGTTCCAGGTGCCGTACTTCGAGCAGATGGCCTACCTGACGCAGTCGGGGCAGCTGTATGCCGAGGCCGCGGCCATGGCGCTCGGCAAGGTCTACACCTTCGGGCCGACATTCCGCGCCGAGAAGTCCAAGACGCGCCGTCACCTGACGGAGTTCTGGATGATCGAGCCGGAGATGGCCTTTGCCACGCTCGACGATGTGATGTCGCTCGCAGAAGACATGCTGAGTTATGTCGTCGCGCATGTGCTGAAGACGCGCCGCGCGGAGCTCGCCGTGCTCGAGCGCGACATCGGCAAGCTCGAGAAGATCGTGGCGCCCTTCCCGCGCCTCACCTACGCGGAAGCCTCGCAGATCCTGCTCGACCACCCCGACATCAAGGGCACGGAGCTCGCGTTCAAGGCCGGCGAGGACTTCGGCGCGCCGCACGAGACGATCATCTCGAACCTCTACGATCGCCCGGTGATGGTTCACCGCTATCCCTCGGCCATCAAGGCCTTCTACATGAAGCGCGATCCCTCCGACCAGACCAAGTGCCTGTCGGTCGATGTGCTCGGCTCCGAGGGCGTGGGCGAGATCATCGGCGGCAGCCAGCGCGAGGAAGACCTCGACCTGCTCCTGTCGCGCATCCGCCACGAACAGCTGCCGGAAGAGGCCTTCGGGTGGTACCTCGACCTGCGGCGCTTCGGCTCCGTGCCGCACGGCGGCTTCGGGCTCGGGCTCGAGCGCACGGTGGCGTGGATCTGCGGCATCGAGCATGTGCGCGAGGCGATCCCGTTCCCGCGCACGATCTACCGCCTGACGCCCTGAGCGCGCGCGGCTCCTGGCTCGCGGGCTCGTTTGGATCGCGCCACGGCGCAGGTTTGCCCTCGGCCTGCACATCGAAGCGCACGCCGAGCGGGGCGAGCGCATGGCGCAGCGGCGGGACGAGCCCGCGCACCATCGCATCCCTCCGCTCGATGCAGCGCAAGAGCCGCGTGATGCCCTCCGCCGTCTGGCCGGGGAACTCGCGCTCGAGCTCGCCGTCGAGCGCGAAGGCGAGATACGCGCTGACCTTGTCCTGAAGCTGGCGGAGCCGCTCGTCCGATTCGTCTCAGGGCCGATGTTCGACCATCACCAGCAGCAGCGATCCGTCCTCGTTCCGCGCTAACAGATCGACGATCGCAGAGTCCTCCACGCCCACGGAGGAAGTATGGAGGCGGGCGCAGTCGCCGGCTACAGGTCGAACGCCTTCAAGCCACTGGCATCGGACACCCACGCGCGACCGCGTGGTGCGCGGGCATTCGGCGCTTCAAACGCGATGTAGTTCCAGTCACCGGTGCGCATCGCCGCGAACAGGATCGACCCGTCGCTGCGGCGCAGGACATAGTGAGTGCCCGTCGCGTCGAGCGTGCCTTGGTTCCATGGCGAGGAGAGCGCATGTCCAGCCTCGATCGAGCGTCGCAGGCACGCGAGCCCGGCGTCGTGGACGCGCGCGGCGGGCTCGGAGGTGTTGAGCCCTTGCTCCGTGGTGGGGGTGAGCTCTCCCTGCCAATGCAGCTCGCGCCCATCGCCCAGACGCAAGGTCACGCCGCGCGCCGTCGGTTGCGGACCGCTCGCGGGTGCGGATCCGAGCTCGAGCGGCCCCTCGACGGAGCCGTCCTGCGTGGCGAGGATCCACACGGCGCCGAGCTCGTCGACGACCAGCAGGGAGCCGGGCCGACGCGGGAGGAACACCGGCGCGTGTCGGATGCCGGCCGCGGACTTGAGGCGCACAGCCCAGCGCTCGCGGCCATCGGCGGAAAGACGCGCCACGCGGCCTTCGCGGTCGCACACGATGTGGCAGTCGTCGACGGAGACCGGCACGGCCTCGACGCGCGTGCGCGAGCTCCAGTGTGCGCTCGGCGTGCGCGACAGCAGGATCTGGCGGTCGGCGGGGCCGTCCAAGACAAGCGCCGTGGTTTCGTAGCCAGGAAACTCGACGCGGCCGGCCACGCGCTCGAGCGGAGCGCACTCGAGGACGAAGGGCGTGGTGCGCAGCGTCCCATTGGAGAGCCGCACATGCGCGCCAGAGGGAAGCGACTCGATTCGGCACGGGAGCAGATGCTCCGCGGGGCGCGGGCACGCGGGCGAGAGCCGAGCGATCGCCTCGGCGTGCCGACCTGCCTCGGCGAGCGCGCGCGCCGCGAGCACGGACTCTTGGTGCTCTCGAACCGCGTCGATCTCGCGCCGCAAGAGCGCCGCGAGCTCCGCGCCACCGGGCGCCGTCTCGAACGCATCGAAGCACTCCACCGCACGCTGGAGATCGCCGGCAGCGGCGTGTGCGCGGCCAGCGGCGAACAGTGCGTCCAGGTGCGCGAGCGTCTGCGCCTGCAGCTCCTTCTCGCGCAGTGCGGCGCGTTCGAGACTGCGCGTGTCGAGCGTGAGTTGCAACGAGCGCAATGTCTGCTCGAACTCCTGCAACTCGTCCTTCGGCTGCGTGCTCTGCAACACCGCGAGCAGGTCGGCGATCAGGCGCGAGAGACGCTGCTCGGCATGCGCGGCCTCGACCGTGACGGTGTTTTCTCGGGAGGCGATCAGCATGTCCCGCAAGCGGGCGAGCAGGCTCTCGAGCAGCTCCGCGAGGCGCGGAGCAACCTCGCCGTCGAGCGCGGGTCCAGCGGGAAGCGGCGGCATCTGCAGCGCGTTGCGCAGGCCCAGCACAGGATCGCCGCCCGTGCACTCCAGATGGCAGTCCTGAAAGCGAGCGCTCCAGGCTTGTCGAGCGGCCAGTTGTCGATGCCGAATGCGCGAGCGCAGTTGTTCGCGCAAGCTCTCGACGCGCTCGTCGGATGTCTCGCCGAAGAGGGCATCGCTCTCCGCGAGCGCTTCCTCGGGACGATCGAGGTGCTCGCGCACGAGCTCGAGGCGCCGCTCGAAGTCCTCGCTGCGGCGAACATGCACCACGCCCGCCAGCGAGAGCACGAGTGCGCTGCCCAAGGCGACGAGCGTGTTGCGGCGCGCGCGGCGCCCGGTGGCGGTGCGCCGGAAGCTCGACGAGTAGAGCGCGCGCGCTTCGCGCTGGCTCGGCAGCAGTTGCAGGATCGGCTTGAGCGCCGCCACGGCGCGGTCGTGCTGACCCGAATCCGCCAGCGTGTGGCATGCGTCGATGACCCAGCCCGCCCCCTCGTCGAACTTGCCCAGCGCCATCAGGCGCTGGCCAATCTCGAGGCGGGCGGCGACGCTGGCGCCCTCGCGCATCACCACCGAGCGCAGCACCGCAGCGGCGCGCTCCGTCTGGCCGTGATCCTGGAAGCGACGGGCGACGCGCAGGAGGTCGGCGACCGGCGGTCGCAGCGTCTCGTCGCCACAACGCTGGGCACGCCGCAGGGCCGCGAATTCCGTCAGGAAGTCCTGCTTGTGAGCGCGGCGCAGCTCCATCCAGCGCTCTACGGAGCGGAGCGGGTCCTGCGTGGCGCCGTCGAGTCGCGCGAGCAGCGCGCGCGCGGGCCGAGGCTCCATGGCGCCGAGGGCCGGAGCGAGGGTGCCGCGCTCCCAGTGGTCGAGCAGCAGCTGTGCATCCCCTTGGGAGGCGGGGCCGCCATGAGCGAGTCGGCACCAGCCCGCGAGGCGCGAGGCGGCGCGCGCGGTCTGCCCCGACTGCAGCTCGTGGTGAGCGAGTGCGAGCAGCTCGCGCGCGTCCGCGAAGCGCATCGCCCCGAGCCCGTGCAGCGCACACAGCGCAGTGCGCGCTTGACGCAGGGGCCAGCCGAGGCGGTCGGAGATCTCCGCCACGCTGGAGGAGCCGTCGCACTCGTTCCAGATGTGTTCGAGCGTGCGCTGGGGCGGCTCGTCGCCGCGTCGACGAGGCACGAAGTGCGGGTCGACGCGATGCGCGTGCGGTTGCGCGGAGAGCTCGTCGCTGATGCGGGCATGCTCGAGCAGGATGTACTCGACGCTGACCGCCGGCCCGAGAACGGCCGCCTGCGGCTCGTGGGCTGCGCCCGCTTCCAGCGTCGGAGCATGCTCCGGGCGCGGCTCGAGCTCGGAGATCGGCCTCGCGTCGAACCGAAAGTGCACGCCGCTGGCGTCGAGCATGCCGAACATCGCTTCGAGGCGACTCGCCTGCGCGATCTCGCGCATTCGTAGCGCCTCGGTGTGCGCTTCGTTGCGCGCGGTCCAGGCGCGCTGCGTGCGCATGCGCCAGCCGTCCGAGCCCTCGTGCTCCTCCGGGAGCAGGAACAACTGACCGTCGCGCACGCCGACGCGCACGGTGCGATCGGTCGTGAGCAGCGTCAGAACTCCGGCGCGCCCGCTGCGGGCCAGACCCTGCAGCAGCTCACCCAGTCCCAGGCCTGCGACGTCTCCTTGGAAACTCATACGATTCCGACGGATCTATCGGGATCGATCGCGCAGGAACTTCAGCCGCCGTCTGCTTCCAGACGCTGGCGGAGCGCATCGAGATCCGAGCGCGTGTCGAGGTCATCGAGAATGGCCGGATCGTCCACCTCGGCCGCGAGCAGCGGCTGCGCGAAGGCCCGCAGCGCGCGAAGTTCCTTCCCAGCGTCCAGGCGACGAAGCAGCTCACGGCCCACGAGGACTGGGTGACCGAAGGTCCCCTGAGCGCGCAAGCGCGGGGCGAGCCAGCCCGCCTCTGGGCGGCCCGCGTCGTGCCACGCGCGCAGGATGGCCGCGATGGTCGTCGCGCGCACCATGGGGACATCGACAGGAGCGATGAGCAGGTCCGCGCCGGGGAGCGCGTCGCGCGCCGCGATCACGCCGCTCGTGCGCCCCTCGGACCAGCGCGGATTGTGTAGCCAGCTCGCTGGCCTCGCGCAGTGCGCGCGGATTTCCTCAGCGTGCGCACCCGTGACCACCAGCGGGTCTGCATCCACGCACGCGAGCGCGGCCAACAAATGTTCGAGCGCCTTGCGCGAGCCGATGTGCGCCAGCGCCTTGGGTTCGCCCAGTCGACGGCTCTCGCCGGCGGCGAGCACCACGGCGCGCACGCTCATGAGCCCAGCCAGCGGTCGTACAATGCGCGCGCTCGCAGGGGATCGTCGGTGCCTTCGAACAGCGCGCGTCCGTCGGGGAACACGGAGCAGGTGATGTCCTCGATGCGAAAGCGCAGCAGGCCGTCGAGCAGCGCGGCGTCCTGCGCCACAGTGGCGAGGCGTGCCTTCAGGCCGACGAGGTCGATGCGCGCGCGCGTCGAGCGGCTCGGACGCACTTGCACGGTGCGGCGACCGCACAGCGAGAGCGCCTCGCCCGTGGTGTCCGCATCGAGGAACGAAAACTCACGCCGAGCGCAACACGGACAGTCCGGATCGCGGGGAACATCGATCCCATGGCATTCGAGCGACCAGACATCGAGCTCGATCAGGCGCGACTTCGTCTGGGTGCGGCGTTCGCGCGGGCTACCGAGCAAGCGGAGTGCGACGCCCGCTTGCAGCGCCGCGATGGCCGCAACGGCCGGCTGGATCACGCCGGCGCTGTCGCAGGTCGGCAGGGCGCCCGGCGGGGGAGGATCCGGAAACAGGCAGCGCAGGCACGCCCCCGCGGGCGGAACGACGGGAAACACGAGCCCAGAGCTGCCCACGACACCGCCATAGACCCACGATCTGCCGCGCTCGACCGCATGGTCGTTGACCAGGTAGCGCGTGGCGAGGTTGTCGGTGCCATCGAGCACGAGGTCGACATCCGCGGCAAGCTCGCGCAGCAATTCGCCGTCGAGATGCCGCACATGAGGCTCGATGCGCGCGGGTCCACCCACGCGTCCAAGCGCTCGCGCGGCGACGAGCGCCTTGGGCTGACCGATGTCCTGCGGCTCGAACAGCACCTGCCGCGGCAGGTTGCTTTCCTCGACGATGTCGCGGTCCACGATACGCACCGTGCCGACTCCGCTGCGTACCATCGACTGCGCGAGTGCACCGCCCAGTGCGCCGCATCCGACCACCAGCACACGCGAGCGCGCCAGTCGTGCCTGCCCCTCAGCGCCGAGCGGCGCGAAGCGCTCCTGTCGGTCGAAACGGCTCGCGCTCACGAACCCCAGACGCTCCATGCGAGGAATGCGAGTCCAGCGAGCGCGAGCAAGCCGAGCGCGCCGATCAAGAACGGTAGCAGCGCCTTGAGATCGCTCTCCGGAGGCTCGTTGATCTCGACCCAGTTGAAGTAGCGCACGACATGCTCGTCGAGCTCGCCCTTGCAGTGCGGACAAAGGCGCGTGCGCGGCGCGAAGGGAATCACGCCGTCGCAGTGCATGCAGTAGAAATTGCGTTCCGCTCCGCCTTCGGCGACGCCGGGCTTGCGCGAGCGCTCGAGGTAGTAGTCGAGCGCCTCGCGGTTGCGCTCCTTGCGCGTGCGCGACCAGTGCTGGTCGCTCATGTTGCCGTAGCTCGGCGGACGCTCTCTCGCGCTCATCGCGGGGATGCGCTTGTGCGGCTAGAAGCCGAGCTGCAGGCCGATGTAGGGGCCTGAGACGGTGGCGTCGAGATCGGCGCTCTCGACGCCATCATCGTAGGCCACGGCCAAGTCGGTCGAGCGCCAGCCCGCGACGAGCGCTCCGTGGAACGAGCCGTGTTCGCCAAAGACTGCGTAGCGCGCGTTCAGGTCGAGGTCGAGCACGCTGGCTTCGTCGCCGCCGATGTCGACCGCCATGCCGGCCGCGGTAGCTTGGAGCTCGAGCTTCCACACGCGGCCCGCGGCGCGCGCGGCGAGCACCGGCACTGGCACCAGCTCGTCGATCTCCTGCGCCGCGAACATGACAGATTCAGGAGTCACGGTTGCGTTCAGGTCGAATACGAGGGCGCCGACACCGATGCCGAGCTCGAGCATGTCGGTGGGGGCGAAGTCGAAGGTGAGGTACGCACGGTGTACGGCGAGGTCGAGCTTGCTCGACACGCCTTCAGTGGCGGGAATGTCGCCGAAGGCGACATCCAGCGTGCCGTTGCCCTCCCATCTCGCCGCTTGTGTGGCGAGCGTGAGGTGCGGCGCGCCCCACTTGAAATCGAGCTGCGCGCCGAGCGCGCCTTCCGCGTCGGCGATGCCGAGGTCGGAGAGTGTCGTATCGGCGAGCAGGTTGCCGCCGGTCGCGAATCCGATATCACCCTTCGGCTCGAGCAGCGCGTAGTTGGGCGTGCCCGTGATCTGGGGGGCGGAGCAGGCGGCGAGCAACAGCAGGGAGGCAGCGGAGATGAGACGCATGGTGGCGGCTCCTGAGGGGGAAAATGGGACGATGGGCAAGGTGCGAGTTGGACGCGCCGATGTCCACAGGCTGAGGGGATTGCGATGCTGCACATCGAGACGAGGGAGCGGGTGTATGAGCTGCCGGCGGGGCGGCCGCGGGTGGTCGGTCCCGGACGGCGGGAACAGGGCTACCTCGAGCAGATCGAGCGGCTCGAGGCCCAGCGGACGCAGGCGGAGCGCGAGCGTGAGGCCGCCGAAGCCCAGCGCCTGCGGCTGGCAGGGGAGCTCGAGTGGTCCGCCCGCGTCGAGCGCGGCTCCGTGCGTCGCGCGGAGCGCCTCGAGGACGAGTTGCGCACCTCCGAGGAGGCCCAAAAGCGCCTGCTGCTCGCGCTGGGCGCCGTGCAGCGCGAGAACGAGCTCCTGCGCCGGCGGGTGGACGCACTCTCGGCGAGCCCTGTCCCGCAGCTAGGGGCCGGCAGCGGCCGACGTACTGGGCCTGCATCCTCGCCGCGCACGCTCTGGCAGCGGCTGTTCGGTCGCTAGGACGCAAAAAGCCGCGTCGAGTCGGCGGTGGGTCCGACCGAGGTGCCCGTGGAGCAGCCTTTCGGTGCGCTTCAGCGCTTGACAAGCGCCGCTCGCCGTCCGATTCTCTGCGCCCCCGTTGGAGCGCAGCCCCGCGGGGTGCGTGCCGCACACCACACGGCGCTTGTTGTCTCGCGAGAACGGTGGGCGTAGCTCAGTCGGTTAGAGCACGAGGTTGTGGTCCTCGGGGTCGGGGGTTCGAGTCCCCTCGCTCACCCCATTTTCTTGCGCTCGCGCCGAAAACCCGCTGCGAGGGCGCGCTGGTCCTGATGCTCCGCGGGCCGATCTGGACGCGCTCGGGCGGGGCGCATGCGCGTCTAGGCCGCCGATCCCGCGAGCGAAGTTGCGGTCGCGATTTTCAGACCGGGGGTTGGCTTCGTCGTGTTTCAGGAGAGAAACACGAAAGCTGCTCAAGGCGCGTCACATGGCCGCCGAAAGCGGTCCGGAGCCTGAGAGCGGCCCCCACGGAGGGGGCCGAGCGGGTTCCGCGACTGCAAGCACCGGTTTCAACCGGGAAACAGAACCCCATGGGCGAGATGGACGATGTTGTTTCCGAGTTCCTCGTCGAGAGCCACGAGAACCTCGACCGCCTCGACACCGACCTGCTCGCGCTGGAGTCCAACCCCAACGCGCGCGAGATGCTCGCGAGCATCTTCCGCTCGATCCACACCATCAAGGGCACCTGCGGGTTCCTCGGGTTTGGGCGGCTCGAGTCGCTGTCGCACGCGGGAGAGAACCTGCTGTCGCTCCTGCGCGACGGCAAGGTCGGCGTCGACCAGGAGGCGACCGGCGCGCTCCTGTCGCTTGTCGACGCCACGCGCCGCATGCTCGACAACATCGAGAAGCAGGGCAGCGAAGGCCCGGACGAGTTCCTCGAGTTGAAGGAGACGCTGACCCGCCTGCAGGGTGAGTTCGCCAAGCCCGTGCAGCGGCCCGGGGGGGCTCCGACGGCCGCGAGTGCGCCGATTCCCTCCGCGACCCCGCCCGCAGAGCTCGCTCTGGCTCCGGCGCCTGTGGAAGCAGCGCGCCCCGTGGCGCCCCCGTCCCCTGCAGCGCCCGCCCCGAGCACATCGGCGCCCGCCGCCGCATCGACCGAACACTCGGTCGCGGACAACTCGATCCGCGTCGATGTCGGCCAGCTCGACAAGCTGATGAACCTCGTCGGCGAGCTGGTGCTCGCGCGCAACCAAGTGCTGCAGTTCACCACGAGCTCCTGCGACAACGGCTTCCTCGCGACGACGCAGCGCTTGAACCTGATCACGACCGAGCTGCAGGAGAGCGTCATGAAGACGCGCATGCAGCCGATCTCGAACATCTGGAGCAAGCTGCCGCGCGTCGTGCGCGACTTGTCGCAGTCGCTGGGCAAGAAGATCCGCGTCGAGATGGACGGCAAGGAGACCGAACTCGACAAGACGATCCTCGAGGCGATCAAGGACCCGCTCACGCACATCGTGCGCAACTCGTGCGACCACGGCATCGAGGCGCCGCAGGTGCGCGCCCAGCGCGGCAAGCCCGCCGAGGGCGTGCTGCACCTGCGCGCGTTCCACGAGGGCGGGCAGGTCATCATCGAGATCTCCGACGACGGCGGTGGCATCGATGTCGAGCGCGTCAAGCGCAAGGCTGTCACCAACGGCCTGATCACGCAGGAGCAGGCGTCGCGCATGGGCGAGCGCGAGGCCTGCATGCTGATCTTCGCGGCGGGCCTTTCGACCGCTTCGGCCTTGAGCAACATCTCCGGCCGCGGCGTCGGCATGGATGTCGTGCGCTCGAACATCGAGAAGACCGGTGGGCAAGTCGACCTGCACAACCGCTTCCTCGAAGGGCTCACGATCCGCATCAAGATCCCGCTGACCCTGGCGATCATCCCGGCGCTCGTGGTGGTCACCGGCGAGGAGCGCTTTGCCATCCCGCAAGTCTCGTTGCTCGAGCTCGTGCGCCTCGAAGGTGAGGCCGCGCGCAAGGGCATCGAGATGATCGAAGGCAGCCCCGTGTACCGACTGCGAGGCGCGCTCTTGCCGCTCGTACACCTCGATCGCGAACTCGGGCTAGCGCAACGCACGAACGGCGACGCCGCCGTGAACATCGTCGTGTTGCAGGCGGACGACCGTCACTTCGGCCTCGTCGTCGATCGCATCTGCGACACCGAGGAGATCGTCGTCAAGCCGCTCGGCAAGCTGCTGAAGGGGCTCTCGACCTTCGCCGGCGCCACGATCATGGGCGATGGCAAAGTGGCGCTCATTCTCGATGTGATGGGCATCGCCCAGCGCGCGCGTGTGATCAGCGAGGCGCGCGAGCGCGCGAGCGTCTCCGCGAATGCCGCGACGAACGCCAGCGAAGGCGAGCAGCGCCGACTGCTGCTGTTCAGCGTAGGCGGCGGACAGCGCATGGCCGCAGCTCTCGAAGAGGCGGCGCGCCTCGAGGTGTTCGCGGCGGATCAGATCGAGCTGTCCGGACACCAGCGCGTCGTGCAATACCGTGACGACATCCTGCCGCTGATCTCGCTGGCCGAGCACTTCGGTGGCAGCGAAGCGGACATCGCGGGTCAACCGCTGCCCGTCGTCGTCGTGCGCGAGGGCGATCGCAGCTACGGTCTGGTGGTCGAGCGCATCCTCGACATCGTCGAGCAAGAGTTGAAGGTGCAACGCTGCGCGCCGCGCGCCGGGTTGCTGGGAACGGCCGTGATTGGTGGCAAGGTGACCGACCTGCTCGACATCGCCGCTGTCGCAAAGCGCTTCGCGAGCGAGTGCGACACCCACGCCATCTAGAGCACCGAGGAGAGCAACCATGAGCAAGCCCCGTCAGTTCTGCACATTTTACCTCGGCCGCGCGCTGTTCGGCGTCGAGGTGCACAAGGTCCAAGAAGTGCTGCGCGATCAAGTGATGACGCCGGTACCGCTGGCTCCGGATGTCGTGCGCGGCTTGATCAACCTGCGCGGCCAGATCGTCACGGCGATCGACCTGCGGCGTCGGCTGGATCGCGGTCCGCGCGAGAACGGCGGCCGCTCCATGAATGTCGTCCTGCGCACGGAGGAGGGCGCGGTGTCGCTGCTCGTTGATGAGATCGGCGATGTGTTGGAAATAGACGACTCGGTGTTGGAGCGACCGCCGGAGAACCTGCGCGGCGTCTCGCGCGAGCTCATCAGCCGCGTGGCGAAGCTGGAGCATGAACTGCTGCTCCTACTCGATACCGACAAGGTCCTGCTCGTGCCCACCGAGGCCTGATTGCAACTTGAGCCCCAACGCCCAACGAGGAACACTTGTGCGAGCCTTGGTCATCGACGACTCAGCCGTGATCCGTACCGTGCTCACGCGCATTCTCACCAAGCTTGGCTTCGAGGTCGTGCAGGCTGCGCATGGCAAGGAAGCGCTCGAGTGTCTCCGCGGCGGGCCGTTGCCCGCGATCGCACTGGTCGACTGGAACATGCCCGAGATGAACGGCTACGAGTTCATTCGCAGCGTGCGCCAGAGCTCGGAGTGGCGCGATCTGCCGCTGATGATGGTCACCACCGAGACCGAGATGGAGCAGGTAGTCAAGGCGCTCGCGGCGGGAGCCAACGAGTACCTGATGAAGCCGTTCACGCCCGAGATGGTTGAAGAGAAGCTGCAGCTCCTCGGGATCCGCGGGGGCTAGTGGACTCCATGGCGAGCCTGCGTGTAGCCGTGGTCGGCGACTCGGCGCTCGCGCGCAAGGTCCTCAAGGATGGCCTGAGCGCGGCGGAGGACATCGAACTGTGCGCCTGCGTGGGCTCCACGGCGCTGGTACTCGCCAAGTGCGCGGACGCGAGCCCCGATGTGGTCGTGCTCGATCTGTGCATGGCGGAAGAAGACTGGCGCGATTCGCTCGCTCGTCTGCGCAAGAGCTTTCCGCGCGCGCGCATCCTCGCGTTGGCGCACGACGGAACGGATGGTCGCGCAGCGCTCGCGCAGGCCCTGTCCGGCGGCGCCGACGACACGCTCGCTCGACCCGAGAGCGACGCTGCCCTGTGTGTTGCCTCGCGCGCGTTCGGCGCTGAGTTGCTCACGCGCGTTCGCAGCCGTGCGAGCATACCCGCGGTGGCTGCGCTGCAGGCGGGCGTCGCGCGCAGTCTCGCCCCCGCTGCCGTTGCGCGCACTCCGCACCCGAAGGCCCGCGCGCGCATCGAAGTTCTCGCGATCGGCGTGTCCACGGGCGGACCCAACGCTCTGGCGGAGTTCCTCCCCGCGATTCCCGCTGATTTCCCCGTTCCGATCGTCCTCGTGCAGCACATGCCCCCTGGATTCACGGCCAACCTCGCCCGCAACCTCGATCAACGCTGCCAGGTGCGCGTGAAGGAGGCCAGCGAAGGAGATGTGGTCCTCGCCGGGCGCGTCCTGATTGCGCCGGGCGACTTTCACATGGAAACGCGGTATGCCGAGGGTGCTGTCAGTGTGACGCTCCATCAAGGAGCGCCCGAGAACTTCTGCCGACCTGCGGTCGATGTGCTGTTTCGGTCCGTGGCCGCGACCTATGGCGGCAGCACGCTGTGTCTCTTGCTGACCGGAATGGGACAGGATGGCATGTTGGGCGCGGAGCTCATCGGTCAGGCCGGTGGTATCGTGCTGGCGCAAGACGAGCCGTCGAGTGTCGTGTGGGGGATGCCAGGTGCCGTCGTACGCGCGGGGCTTGCTGATGCGGTCCTGCCGCTCTCGCAGCTGGCCGGCGAAGTAGAGCGTTGCGTGCGCGAGTCGCGCGGCTCGTACGCGAGGGGTGCGTGATGGCGATCAGCGCCGAAGACTTCCGTTTCGTCACCGAGCTTGTCCGCACGGAGGCCGCCATCGTGCTCGATGCGGGCAAGGAGTACCTCGTCGAGGCGCGCCTTGGGCCAGTCGCGCACCAGCTCGGGCTCGGATCGATCGCGGTGCTTGTCACGGAGCTGCGCGCGCGGCGCGATCCTGCCTTGCTGACGCGCGTCATCGACGCGATGACCACCAACGAAACTTCGTTCTTTCGCGATGTGCAGCCCTTCGAACACCTGAAACGCAAGGTGTTCCCCGAGCTGATCGAGCGCCGATGGAACGAGAAGCGTCTGTCGATCTGGTGTGCGGCGGCCTCGAGCGGGCAAGAGCCGTATTCGATGGCGATGCTCCTGCGCGAGAACTTCCCGGAGCTGGCGATGTGGCGCGTGGAAGTCCTCGCGACGGACATCTCGACGCAGGTGCTCGCGAAGGCGCGCGAGGGGCTCTACAGCCAGCTCGAGGTGAACCGCGGACTTCCGGCTCCGCTGCTCGTGAAGTACTTCCACAAGCAGGGCCTCGAGTGGCAGATCGACGCCAAGCTGCGCTCGTCGATCCAGTGGCGCGAGTTCAATCTTGCGGCGCGCACCTACCCGCCGATGGGGCCCTTCGACCTCATCATGCTGCGCAATGTGATGATCTACTTCGATGTGCCCACGAAGCGCTCGATCCTCGGCAACATGCGCCGCGTCCAGCGCCCCGACGGGTACCTGTTCCTCGGAACTGCCGAGACGACCATCAATGTCGACGACAACTTTGCGTCCGACACGCTCCACACGGCGTGCTATCGCCTGAAGGCCGCCTGATGGCTGCCTCCTCGACTCCCGTCGGGCTGGACCTCGCGCGAGCGATCTCGACGCTGTTCGAGCAGGTCTGGAGTGCGGCGCTGGGCGAGCATCTCAGCCTGGCTGCGGATGCTTGCTGCGACGGGGAAGTGCTCGAACGCTTCTGCGTCTCGATCTGCGGCGATTGGTGCGGCGCTGTCGTGCTCTCCTGTCCTCAAGGGACCGCGCGCGAGTTCGCAGCGAGCCTGCTCGGCAAGGAACGCGGTGAGCTCTCGGCTGGCGAGATCGAAGCGACACTCCTCGAGTTGGTGAATATCTTCGGCGGCAACCTGAAGGCCGTGTTGCCGGGTCGCAGCGAGCTGGCCTTGCCCTGCCGTGCGCCGCTCGAGCTGCCGCTCGATCACGCCGCGCTCCTGCACGAGGAGCGTCTGGCGTTCCGTGGCTGGCCGCTGCGCCTGCAAGTTTTCGCGGCCCCACGCTGAACCTGTCGGTTTCTTGCGGATTTCCGCAACGATGTTTCAGACTTGAACTGGCGCTCTCCGACCAAGGGTGCACGCCGATCGGCGCGCGCCGCACTTCGCGGCCGCTCGCCCAAGGCGCGCACGACAACCCCAGCAACGAGGGCACCCAGACGATGAACAAGGTCCTGATCGTCGACGACTCCGCCACGATGCGGAAGATCATCACCCGTGTCCTGCGCCAGGCCGAGATTCCCTGCGCCAGCGTGGTCGAGGCCGGCAACGGCGTCGAGGGCATGGCGAGACTCCAGAGCGATCCCGACATCGACCTGATCCTCTCCGACATCAACATGCCGGAGATGAACGGCGTCGACTTCGTCAAGGCGGTGCGCGCGACGCGCGCCAAAGAAGCGCTGCCGATGATCATGGTCACCACCGAGGGCGGTGAGGCAATGATGAACAACGCGCTCGCTCTTGGAGCGAATGGCTATGTCACCAAGCCCTTCACGCCCGAGTCGATTCGCGCTGCGCTGGAGGCGTACCTTGGCTGATTCGTCCACGCGCTCTCTGCCGGGAGATGCGGAGTTGCTCGCCGCGCTCGAGCGTGCCGTCGACGAGGTGTTTTCCTCGATGGTGTGCGCGTTCGAAGCGCTGGCCGAGCACGGGAGCCCCGTCGCCGCTGCCGCTCGCGGCGGTGCGCGCGAGAGCTTCGACCGCGAGGCGGTCGTCGAGTTTCGCGGAGCGATCTCTGGGCAGGTCGTGTTTCGCTGCACAGCGTCCGGCGCGCACGACATCGCGCGCGGGCTGCTGATGCTCGACGGCGAAACGGCGCTGGCGGTCGATGAAGTCAACGACGCGCTCAAGGAGTGCGCCAACATGATCACCGGACATGTGAAGACACGCGTGCTCGATCCACTCGGCGCGTTCGACCTAAGTATCCCGTTCATGAAGGACGCCGGCGCGCAGCCTGCGGGTCCCGTGTGCGGCGCGCTCGTGTATCGCTTGCAACAGGGGCTCATCTCTGTGGAACTGTGGCGATGCGAGGGCGCGCCTCATTCCTAGGAGTCGCTACACATGCAGGCCACTCTCGAACGACAGCAGGCCACAGATCGCGAGCTGGTGCAGCGATGTTTCGCCAAGATCGCCGAGGATTTGTCGATGCTGCTCGACCGACCGCTCACATGCGGGGCGGTCGAGGTCGCGCGCGCGCGACAGCGCGTCGCGGGCGAGAAGGTCGTGCATGTGGCTTTCCGCCTCGGCGTGACCATCGATGGAACGCTGCGGCACGGCGCGTTGCTCGTCCCGTTGCCCGAAGCGATCGCGATGGCGTGCTACCTGATGATGATGGCCGACGATGTGGTCGTGGCGCGCCGCAAGGATCGCGATCTGGAGCGCGCCACGAAGGATGCGCTCCTCGAAGTGGGCAATCTCATCGGCGGCTCGTTCGACTGCGCCATTCGGGAGCTGTTCCCGCGCCGCACGGCGACGCGCTCGGAAGGCTGTCAGGGCCTGAAAGTGGGCTTTGCACCAGCCTTTCCGCGCGAAGCGGACGAAGAACATGTGGTGGCGCGAGCCGCGCTCACGCTGCACGGGTTCCCCGCGTTCGATGCGTGGCTGATGCTGCCGTCGATCGCGGAGAACGAGTCCGACGCCGTCAGCCCTTGACCTGCGGCAGGCCGTGCGCGTGCACATGCCAGCCGCGGTCGACCACTTCGATTCCGTTGCACAAGGCGTCGAGCAGCACGCGCCCGCGAGCGATGCGCGCGCTGAAGTCCGTGGTCGAAGTGCTGTTCCCGCTGCTCTCGCCGTCGTCATCGAGGAGCTGGCCTTTCGCGGGCCGACGGGGGTCGAAGTAGACCTGGAGCTCGGGCTCCTCCAGGCGCTGCGCCGCGGAATGTGGCTCGGCTGGGCTCGTGACGAGGATGCGGCCGACGCGTGCGAAGATGGGGGTGCGACCGAGCGACGCTTCCACGGTGCAACGACCCGCGGGCAGGAGCTCGCGCAACGCGGAGACGAGCGCGCGCTGGCGGGAACCGTGCCACTGGGCCTCGACCGTGAGCTCGCCCTCGGGCAGGGGTTCACGCGTGAGCGCGGGTTCGCCTTGCAGGAAGGTCGAAGGGGCCGGCCCACGCCGATCCTCGAGCCGCGCTCGCGCGAGGCGCGCCGTTGCGCCCGGCGTTTCGAGCTCGACTCTGAACCACTCGAGTCGCTTGAGGCCACCGGCGTCGAGACAGGGGAGCGGCGATCGGGGGGGAGCGGGCGATGTCGTCGTGGGGCTGGCCAAGGAGCGCGAGCAGTTGGCGGCGGCGCCCGGGCACAAGGTGGGCTGCAATCTCAGCGCGTTGAGCTACGCTCTGGGGCCGGCGGACCGCGGCATGAACTACATTCGAAAATTCGCGTGCGCGTGCGCGTGCTGTTGGGCCGTCGGCTGTGGGCCGGGCGAGCCCGCGCCCATGGACACGCCGGTGCCGGCGCAGTCCGTGCTCGTTCCACCCGCCCACGCGGCGCTCGACTCGACGGCGCTCGAGCGCCCCGCTGTGCCGGCGGTGACTCCGGGCATCGCGCGCGTGCAGGAACCCGCCGATGCAGGGCCCGGTGCGCTCGTCCGCGTGCGCGAGTTCCATCCCAACGGTGGGCTCTTCACGGAACGCAGCGAGCGTCTCGGCGAGCAGGGCGCGTCCACCCGCGTGGGACCGATGAAGATTTGGTTCGAGAACGGCCAGTTGCGCTGCGAAGGCGCCTACGACGACGAGGGCAAGCTGGGCGGCCATTGGCGCTACTTCGACGAGCGGGGCGTGCTGCTGCGTGAGGGCGATTTTGCGTCCGGCCTGCGCGAGGGCGACTGGGTCGAGTACCACGCCAACGGCCGCAAACGCTACGAGGGGCTCTTGCACCGCGGGCAGAACGAAGGGCCGTGGAAGTACTGGCACGAGAACGGGCAGCTCATGGCCGAGGGCAGCTACCTGAACAACGCTCGCGAAGGGGCGTGGCGCTTCTTCGACGAAGAGGGCGCGCCCGACGCGCGCTTCACTGGCTTCTACGAGAAGAACCAGCGCGTGCGTTGAGCGGTGCTTGCACGGCGTGAAGATCGGCGTAGGTTGCGCGTAGGTGGCCTGGCGCACGCGTGTGCGCACCTGCTGGGCGCGTGAGCCCCTGACCTCTGGAACCAAGGAGAGCATGCGATGGGCGTGATGGACTGGCTGAAGCGCGGTGTGGGCGAGCTGATGATCGCGCGGCCCGACGAGGCCAAGGTACAGATCGTCTGGAAGCACCCGGATCCGACGATTCCGATGAAGTCGCAGCTCACCGTCGAGTCGGACGAGCGCTGCGTGTTCTTCCGCGACGGCAAGGTGGTCGCGACGCTCGGCCCCGGGCGCCACACGCTCGACAGCGCCAACCTGCCCTTCCTCTCGAACCTCGTCGACTCGTTCACCGGCGGCCGCGTGTTCATCGCCGAGGTGTTCTTCGTGAGCATGACCGAGCAGGTCGGCCAGAAGTTCGGCGGCCGCGTCGGCAACGTCGAAGACCCCAAGTCTGGCGTGCCGGTCGAGACGATGGTGCACGGGGAGTTTTCCTTCCGCGTGAGCGATCCGGATCGATTGATCGTCGGCCTCGTCGGCATGGGCGGCGGCGCTCCGGCGCAGGTCTCGGCGTGGCTGCGGGAGCAGGTACTCAAGGTGATCCGCGACCGCGTCGCCGAGCTCGTGGTGAAGAACAAGTGGCCGCTGCTCGATGTGACCTCCGGCGCGTACACGGAGGAAATCGAGGCCGATGTGCTCGCGGGCGTCGGATCCCACTGCGCTTCGTACGGCCTCGTCATCCCGCGTCTGGGCAACTTCGTGGTCGCGATCTCCGAGCCGGATGCAGTCAACCTCAAGAAGCTCTACACGGACGCGGCCTACCTGCGCGCCGTGGGCGGCGTGGACAACTTCCAGCGCTTCGCGGCCGGCAAGGCCATGCTGGGCGCGGGGGAAGGCATGGCCAAGGGGGGCGGCGAAGGCGGCGCTGGCGGCGGACTGCTCGGCGGCGCGGGGCTGGGCGTCGGTCTGGGCTTGGCGCAGCAGATGATGCAGGCGCCGCGCCCCGTGGCAGGGGAGTCCGCGAGCGCCAAGGTCAGCTGCCAAAAGTGCGGCGCACAGGTCGCGCCCGGCAAGTTCTGCGGCGCTTGCGGTGAGGCCCTCGCCTCCGTTCCCTCGGGTTTCTGCGCAGGCTGTGGCGCCGCACTCGCAGCGCACGCGCGCTTCTGCGAAGCCTGCGGTCGGAAGCGCTCCGAGCTGCCGTGACAGAAAATTCCGCCCCCCCCCCTTCCCACCCCCGCGGGGCGTGATACCGTCGAGCATGGTGAGGGTCCGGCTTCCGCGACCGCGGCGCGCCGGAAACTTCTACTGGGGAACTTGCCCCGGCGGGGGTCCCTCCTAGGTACGCTAGGAATCCGGTTTGACGCACTCTAGCTGAGCGCGTTACGCTTGGAGGCCGAGATTCTCTCCCTCCTTTTCTCACTAACTTCTCAGGAGACATGTACATGGTCCGTTCGACCCTGATCGCCGCCGCTGCTGCCCTCGTGTGCGGCTCGAGCTTCGCTCAACAGGTGGACAACGTCTACCCGATCCCCGGTGCCATTCAGCAAGGGCCGGTGATCAACCTGCGCACCGGCCAGCCGGTGACCTCCGCGCGCGAATCTCAGATCCGCGCCGTCACCAACTTCATCTACGACAACACCTGCACCTGGACCGGTGGCGGTTTCTATACCGGCACCGGCTACTGCGAGACCTACATCGACGAAGGCCGGATCCCCGGCGGCCTCGGCGGTACGGCTCCGGTGGGTGCGACCACCGACAACGATGTGACCTTCTTCGAGGTCGGCTACTGCACCAAGGCTCTCTTGGGCACGGTCGACATCAAGGTCGGTTTCTTCGACACGCTCGGCGGCCAGTGCGGCGGCTTCCCGCCGGCTCCGATGCCCCCGGCGCTCTCGACGCAGGGCACCGTGTTCCAACTCCCGATCGCCACGATGCCGGGCGGCACGTCGACCGGCGCCCTGCAGTGCTGGGTCGTCGGGTTCGACTTGGGCAACACGGGCTTCTGCATGCAGTCCGACGCCGACGGCCTCTACGACAACAACGCTGACCTCGACCGCTTCAACTGGTCGTGGCAGATGGACAATGTGTTCACCGGTTCGGGCGACCAGGGCATCTTGCTCTCGGGCGATCCCTTCGCCACGGTTCCCGGCTCGTGCACATACACCGTGCCGTGCTCAACGGACCCGCTGTACGGCAACCCCTGCGGCTCGGGCCTCTCCAACGACGACGGCTTCTGGATCAATGTCGACAACGACCTCGCCGGCGGCGGTCTGACTCCGGGAACCTCCTGCCCCTCCGCTCCGAGTGGTGGCACGGGCTGCTACTGGTTCGGTGGCGCCCCGGGCAACCCCTTCTCCGGGTTCTATATGGTGCTGGGCAACAACGGTTCCTGCGGCGGTTGCGCGGCTCAGGCCGTCAACTACTGCACGGCCGGCACGACCTCGAACGGCTGCAACGGCACGATGACCCTCGCGAGCGGCGTCCCCAGCGCCAGCAACGCCGGTCCGGCGATCCTGACCGCGACCAACCTTGAAGGCGCGAAGACGGGCCTGCTCTTCTACGGTGTTGGGCGCGTGGCCGTGCCGTGGAGCCCGACCTCGTCGAGCTTCCTGTGCGTCAAGTCGCCGACCCTCCGCTCGGCCACCCAGAGTACCGGCGGCACCGCGAACGCGTGCGACGGCTCGATGTCGCTCGACATCAACGCGTCCCTCGCGGCCCAGACCGGCTTCCCGGTTGCCGCTGGCGGCATCTTCGACATCCAGGCGTGGTTCCGCGACCCGCCGGCCCCGAAGACGACGCACCTGTCGGACGGCCTCGAGATCACGCTCTGCCCGTGATCGGCTAGCGCAGCGATCCGCGCGATCGCTGGCGCAAACTCAAGCGAGCGGCGCCTCCCCGCCAAGGGGGGCGCCGCTCGCCCTGCTTGTGCCGTTCGCCTCCTGTGCCCCGCCTTGCGCGGAGGTTGGCGAAGGAGTCCGGGACGCGGTGGATGCGGCCCCGATGTGCGAGATCGCAGGTTTGGAGGGAATGCGGGCGGCCGCCGGAAGGCGGACTTGGGCCGCGACTGGGCAGGGACAGCTCCCGGCTTCGCCCCGAGATGCGATCATGCCGCGGCGCTGCGGCCGCGGTTCTACAGCGGCATCTCGCGGACTCGGGGTCGCAGGCGCAATGGTGGCTCGGCTCGCGCAGCCGAACGGAGGGCCGGTGTGGGCAGGCACCCCGTGCCGGACAGGGACTCGCTCGCGGTTGCGACGCCTCGGGTCGTGCCGACGCTGCGCTTCGTGGGGGTAGTCAGGGCGCCCGCGTCGGAGTCGCGAGCGTCGATCCCCGCGGGTGGGTCGGCCTGAACTGGTCGGCCTGAGTTGGTCGGTGCGGGTTGGTTCGCTGCGCATCCCAGGGGCACCCCAACCTTGCGCGAGTCGACGGGCCGCTGCGCCTGTGCCGTCTTTGGAGACATGCTGGCACCACGCCGTTGCGCGTCGAAGTCCGGGCCGCGCTGACACCGGCGTGCAAGTGCACGGATGTGCGCAGGGCTCTCTCTGGGTCAACCGAGTCAGTCGCCGGCACCGCTGGGGTGCGCGAGGCCGCCGCGATGAGCGCGAAGCAGGGGGCTGCGGACAGTGCGCCGAGGAGCCCACGGTGGCGGGCTGAACAGGAACCCGCGCGGAATGAGCGACCCGCGGCGAGGTAGCGGCGTGGCCGCCGTGGATCATGCAGGCCAGAGCCGCTTGGCGGGGAGGTGAGGCGACGGTCGCCCTGGGCGGAGACACTCTAGGTACGGCTCGCCTATGACGCTCCGAGGGCGCTGGCGGGGCGTCGGTTGGACATGGGTCCCGAGATACGGTGCCCAGGCCGCGGTGCAGCCGGCGCGGCACTGGGCGCGGCGGGCGAGCCCGCCGCGTGCTCGTCTGCCCGCCGGATGCCGCCGGGAGCTCGCGGCACCCCTACGGGAGATGTCAGCGAGCCGACGCGGGGTCGCCAAGGTCAGCTTCTCGGGTCAGCGTCCGAGGCTGCGCTTCCAATGCACCATCAGGGGCAACAACGAGGGTGACCCGCCCATGGCATCCTCCAGGGGCACCCACTAGGGGGCCTTCGAGACCCGGGGTGGCTTCGGCTCGCTCCGCCCACCCAGATCGCGGCGCAAGCGCGGGGGCCGGCACGCCTGAACGGCGAGCCGGCCCCCGCGATGGGAAACGCCAGCGTTGCTACTGGCAGATCTGGAAGCGAACCGCGTCGGTGAGGTTCGTGGTGTAGGTGTCCGCGGGGTCGCGGCTCCAGATCTGGGCGTTGACCGGCTGTCCGACGATTTGCAGCAGGGGGTCCGAGCCGGAGGTCATCAGGGCCTTGAAGTCGTAGTTGAAGGTGCCGGTGCAGTTGTTGCCGGTGGTGCTGCCGCCGGTGTTCGCCGCCGGGGTGCGCTTCACGGGCCCCTGCACGCACAGCGTGCCGCCTTGGAAGGGCGCGGCGGCCTGCGCGAAGCCGTAGAAGACGAGGCCTTGCTTGTTGTTGAGCAGGTTCGTCGCGGTGATGCGGAACGGACCGGCGCTGGAGAGGCTCGGCGTACCTTGGTAGCCGATGGCCGGAACGCAGAACTGGCTGTTCATCTTGGCGGTGCAGTAGGTCGAGGGCGGGGTGCCGCCTTGGCACTCGCAGCTGTCGGGAATGCCGTTGCCGTTCACGTCCGGGGCTCCACTCGCGATGTCGCAGCTGTCGGGACGGCCGTTGGCGTTGCAGTCCGGCAGGCCACCCGCGATGTCGCACTCATCCGGGATGCCGTTCGAGTTGCAGTCGAGCGAGGTGCCGTTCTGAAGGTCGCAGCCGTCGGCGACGCCGTTGGTGTTGCAGTCGAGTGCGCCGCCGGCCGGGTCGATGCGGTAGATCTCGCCGTCGGAGTAGTCGAGGATGTAGAGCTCGCCGCTGGCGTCCTCGCCGAAGGAGCTGATCGAGTTGATCGTGGGCGTGCCCGCGGGCTCGAGCTCGGTGGTGCGGACCGTGAAGCTCGACACCTGTCCGTTGACGTAGCGCAGCGACCAGATCGCGCTCGAGCAGTAGTCCCCGTAGAAGTAGGTGCCCTGCAGGCCACAAACCGTGCTTCCGCGGTAGACATAGCCGCCGATCGCGGAGCAGTGGCCGCCGGAAGCCTGCGTGTAGTCGCGCAGCGGGGCCGTCAGAGCGGGGGAGTTCGGCGTGCAGCCCGAGAGGCCGGTGCTCGTGTTGCCCTCCATGCAGCGCCAGCCGTAGTTGCGACCGCTCCCGCCAGCGGGGGCGAAGTCGATTTCCTCGACCGCGTTCTGCCCGACATCGCCGATGTACATGTCACCGGTCGAGCGGTCGAAGCTGAAGCGGAACGGGTTGCGCAGGCCGATGTGCCAGATCTCGTCGAGGGGCGCACCGGCGCCGACATAGGGGTTGTCGGCGGGGATGTACGGCGCGGGCAGGTTGATGTCGAGGCGCAGCATCTTGCCGAGCAGCGAGCTGGTGTTCTGCGCGGCGTTGTTGGGGTCGTTGGCGCTGCCGCCGTCGCCGGTGGCGATGTAGAGCTTGCCGTCGAGCCCGAACTGGATGCAGCCGCCGTTGTGGTTCGAGAAGGGCTGCGCGATCGTCAGCAGCACGAGCTCGGTGGTCGAGGCGACATCGGCGTTGGTCGGGCTGACCTGATAGCGGGCGATCACCGTCGCGCCCGAGGTGGCGGCCGTGTAGTTGACGTAGAAGTAGCCGTTTTGCGCGTAATTCGGGTGGAACGCGAGGCCGAGCAGGCCGCGCTCGCTGCCGGTGGAGATTTTGCCGAGTCCACCGCCCGCGGCCGAGCCGAGGTTCAGGAAGTTGGTCGTGAGCGTGGTGCCGTTCTTGATGATGCGGATCTTGCCACCCTGCTCGACCACGAACTGGCGGGTCGTATCGCCCGGAGGCGAGCACAGGTACACGGGCTGCGAGAAGCCGCTCTTGAAGAGCGTCGCCTGAAGAGTCTGGGCGAGAGCGGAGGGCGAGGCTGCGGCGAGGGCGAGAGCCCCTAGAGCTGCTGACTTGGCGAAGTGGCGCATGGAGGCAGATCCGGTAGGTGCTGGAACGGCAGACCAGGGGCTCTGGGAGCCCCTTTCCATGGAAGCAATGCTCGACGATCGGCGTGCGGATGTCAAGCCGAGCGCCACGGCTGCCTGAGCCGGGGCGGATCGGGCGAACCCGGCGGCGGGCTGAAGAGTCCTGCGGAATCCGGCCCGACCGGCTCCGGCCAAGCCCGGGGCTACCAGCGTCGACCCGCGGCCATCAGCGCCAGCGCGCTATCGCCGTCGACGGCCTTGGAGAAAAAATAGCCCTGAGCGTGGTCGCACTCGACCGCGCGCATGAGCGAGAGCTGAGCGGCCGTCTCCACGCCTTCGGCCACGACGCTCTTGCCGAGGTTGCGGCCGATCATCACGATCGTGCGCGCGATGCGCGCGTCATCGCTCTGCTCACCGCGCTCCGAGCCGAGGTGCTGGACGAACGAGCGATCGATCTTGAGCGAGTCGATCGGGAAGCGCTGCAGGTACGAGAGCGAAGAATAGCCCGTTCCGAAGTCATCGATCGAGAGCTTGAGCCCGAGCTCCTTGAGCTTGAGCAGGATCGACTTGGCGGCGTCGGGACGCTCGAGAATCGCGCTCTCGGTGATCTCGAGTTGCAGCGCCTCTCCCTTCACGCCCGTCTCCACCAAAATCTGCGCGATCTGATGCGCGAGATCGGGCTGGTTGAGCTGCTTGCTCGAGAGGTTGACCGAGAGCGTGCAGGCGCGCGGATTGCCGAGCTTGCGCTGCCATGTCGCGAGCTCCATGCACGCCTGCCGCAACACCCAGCGCCCGAGGGCAACGATCAGCCCGGTTTCCTCGGCGATCGGGATGAAGTCGGCGGGCGAGATCGGGCCGCGCTCGGGATGCGTCCAGCGCACGAGCGCCTCGAATCCGCCGATGTGCCCCGTCGCGAGCGACACGATCGGCTGGTAGTGCACGCGCATCTCGTGGCGCTCGACGGCCCGTCGCAGGTCGCGCTCGATTTGCAGCTGCTGCACGGCGTGGGCGTGCATGGCGGAGTCGAACAGTGCGTGGCGCGCACGGCCGGAGGCCTTGGCGCGGTACATGGCGGTGTCCGCGTCGCGCAGCACGTCCTCCGGACGGTGGTAGCCGGTGAGCGAAGTGGCGATGCCGATCGAGGAGCTGACGAACAGCTCATGGCCGCCGATGTTGAACGGCGCCGAGAGTTCGCCGTGCACGCGATCGGCGACCTTCACGGCGTCCGAGGCGTCACCGACATCATCGAGCAGGATCGCGAACTCGTCGCCGCCGAGTCGGGCCACCGTGTCGCCGGGGCGCAGCGAGAGCTCGAGGCGCCGCGCGATCATCACCAGCAGGCGATCGCCCGCGAAGTGTCCGAGGCTCTCGTTGATCAACTTGAAGCGATCGAGATCGAGCAGCAGAACCGCGAACACATAGTCGCAGCGGCGCGCTGCTCGGCGCGCGGCGCGACGCAGTGCGTGGCGCAGTCGATCGTGGAACAGCGCGCGGTTGGGGAGCTCGGTGAGCGTGTCGTAGAACGAGCGATGAGCGAGCTGCTCTTCGGCCAATTTCAGGTGCGTGATGTCGCTCAGCGAGCCGGCGAATTGCAGCGCTCGGCCCTGTGCGTCGCGCGACGCCTTGCCGCGACAGCGGACCCAGCGCCAGCCGCCGCCGTGGTACTGGAGTCGGTGCTCGCACTCGTACAGCTCGGTCGCGCCGGCGATGTGCACGCGCAGTTCCGCTTGGACGCGCTCGAGATCCTCGGGGTGGACGCGATCGAACCACTCGCCGATCGAGTCATCGAGCCGCTCGTGCGCGAGGCCGAGCAGCTCTCGCCAGCGCGGGGAGAAGTGGGCGCGGTCCGCCGAGAGATCCCAGTGCCACAGCCCGTCGCTCGTCGCGCACTCGAACAGCGTCGCGCGCTCGTGCAGCGTGGCCAGGGCGTCGCGTGTCTTTGCCAGGGAAGTGATGTCGCGCAGGCGCAGCCAGCGTCGGCCGACTGCTTCGCCCAGCGGCACGAGTTCGAGCGTGACGCTGCCCTGTCCAGCGTGGTGCAGCACGAGTTCCGTGCCCGTGGGAGCGGCGAGCGGCGTTCCAAGACGTGTTCCGAGCAACGCCTCGCGCGTGGAGCCGAACAAGCGGGCCGCAGCGGAGTTGAGCGAGCAAACCTTGCCCGCGCCGTCGAGCGCGAGCAGTGCGTCCTGGTCCTGCTCGATCCAAGGTTCGCAGAGTTCCGCACCCGCTTGCCTTGGTACGAGCTCGTACGGCCGCTCCTCGGGGGCTTCGTTCACGGGGCCACCTCCGCGAGAGCGAGTGCGCGGGCGCTCGCGGCAAGATCGGCGAGCGAACCGAACACGCGCGGCGCGCCAGGCAGGTCGCGGCGCACCAGCGTGGGTGTGAGGCGGACATCGAGCGCCTTGCCGGCCTCCGGCTGCAGCTCGAGGTCGATCAAGGCGACCTGCAAGTTGTCCCCGCCCAAGGCGGCCGAGAGCCGCTCCACATGCGCGCGTGCCTCGCGGCCCGCGCGAGTCGATCCATGGACGAACAGCTCGAGGCGAGGCACCGGCATAGTGGGACTCCGGTCAGGCTACGGCTCGCGCGCGCGACCTTCAACGAGCGTGCGCTCGTTCCAAGGACATCGCGCAGCAACCTCCGGACGCGTCGAGGGGGCGTGCAGGCGAGGGGCGCGATCTTCGGTGCTGATGAGTCGCAGCCGCGCCTACGCTCGCTTCCGAACTCGGCTCACTACGATTCGCCTCGACATTTCGCGCCAGCGGCCCCGCTGCGCTGCGGAGCGTGCGCGAGAGAAGCGAGACGATGGCACCGTGGCGCCGAGTTGGAGTACGGCGCTCGCTCGCGCAGCGAGGCCAAGGCGAGCGAGGTGGCTGTCGCGTCGCCGCGAGGGAGCGGGGACGGCAGGCCCCCAAGGGAGCCCTTGGGCGCGCGCTCGCGCGCCGGTTCGGGCCCGGACCTCAGCGCAGGCGGAGGCCGGAGAGCATCGCAGGTGGCAGGAACGCGACGAGCCGCGCTTCGCCCGGAAGCGCGCGCCCCTCGAGCAGCGCGCAGCCCCCGCGTTCGAACGGGAAGCCAGCCGCAAGCTCGCGCTTGCCCGTGATCAGCCAAGCTGCGAGGGCCGAGATCCACGGCTCGTGGCCGACGAGGGCGACATCACCGGACCCCATGCGGCCGAGCAGCTCCGTCGACGGCGCTTGGGCGAGCTCGGGGCAGGGCTGGCAGGTGGCTTGGAAGCGCGCCTCGAGCAAGGCAGCAGTTTCGTGCGCTCGGCGCCAAGGGGAGTGCAGCACGAGCCGCGGGCGCAGGCCGAGCGCGGCGAGTGCGGACGCGATTCGCTCGAACTCGCGACGACCTTCCGGCGTGAGCGCGCGCTCGGCATCCAGCCCGGAGGCGGAACTGGATTGGGCGATGGCGTGGCGTATGAGCAGGATCTGCATGCGGAACATGTGGCGCTGCGGCCGGGCCCGAGCGGTGGCAAGAATGGCACAATCCCGACGCTACGGGGCACCGAGCGCCCGGACGCCGCGCGCTCTCCTATCCTAACCCCAAGGCCGCCCATGCCTGCTCCAACGCCGTCCGAGCTGCGCGACCCGTCGCTGTACCTCAATCGCGAGCTGTCTCAGCTCGAGTTCAACGCCCGCGTACTCGAGCAGGCCAAGGATGCATCGACGCCGCTGCTCGAGCGCGTGCGCTTCCTCGCGATCTGCAGCACGAACCTCGACGAGTTCTTCGAGATTCGCGTGGCCGGACTGCGCCAGCAGTCTCGGCACGGCATCCCGCGCAACGAGCCGGACGGCATGTCCAACGCCGAAACGCTGCGCCGGATCGGGGAGGGTGCTCACGCACTCGTGGCGGAGCAATACCGTCTGTTGAACGAGGACTTGCTCCCAGCACTCGGGCGCGAGGGTGTGCGCATCCTGAAGCGCACGGATTGGAACCAGCGCCAGCAGGCGTGGATCCAGCGCTACTTCACCCAGCAGGTACTGCCGGTGCTCACGCCGGTCGGGCTCGATCTGTCGCATCCGTTTCCGCGCATCCACAACAAGTCGCTCAACTTCGTCGTGTCCGTCTCGGGCGACGATGCCTACGGTCGCGAGAGCGGCACTGCGATCGTGCAGGTTCCGCGCTCGCTGCCGCGCTTGATCCGGCTGCCGGAGGGGATTGCCACGGGCCCCTTCGACTTCGTGCTGCTCTCGTCGAGCATCCACGCGCATGTCAGCGACGCCTTGAGCGGGATGAAGGTGGAAGGTTGCTATCAGTTCCGCGTCACGCGCAACAGCGACCTGTGGGTGGATGAGGAAGAGGCGGATGACTTGATGCGCGCGCTCAAGGGCGAGCTCGCGGACCGCAACTTCGGCGACGCGGTGCGGCTCGAAGTGGCCGACACATGCCCCGAGGAAACCGCGAATTTCTTGCTGCGGCAGTTCGAGCTCGACGAGCGCGACCTGTACCGCGTGCACGGTCCGGTGAACATCCACCGGCTCGTGGCGATGGTGGAGCTCGTCGATCGGCCGGATCTGAAGTACCCGCCCTTCGTGCAGCGCATTCCGCGCCGCATCGAGCAGGGTGGAGCGGACATGTTCGAGGTGCTGCGCAAGGGGGACTTGTTGCTCCACCACCCGTTCGACTCCTTCGCTCCCGTGGTCGAACTCGTGCGGCAGGCCGCAGCGGACGCGAGCGTGCTCGCGATCAAGCAGACGCTGTACCGCACCGGGGGCGATTCACCCATGGTCGATGTGCTGATCGCCGCCGCGCACGCTGGGAAGGAAGTGACCGCGGTGATCGAGCTGCGCGCGCGGTTCGAAGAGGCGGACAACATCCGGCTCGCGACGCGCTTGCAGCAGGCTGGCGCGAATGTCGTGTACGGCATCGTCGGCTACAAGGCGCATGCCAAGATGCTGATGATCGTGCGGCGCGAGGCGCGCAAGCTGCGTCGCTATGTGCATCTGGGCACGGGCAACTACCATGTGCGCACGACTCGCGGCTACACCGACTTCGGGCTGCTCACATGCGACCGCGAGATCGGCGAGGATGTCCACCGACTGTTCTTGCAGCTCACGGGACTGGGGCGAGTCACACGCCTGAGGCGCATCGTGCAGTCGCCGTTCTCGCTGCACCGCACATTGCTCGGCCTGATCGAAGCCGAAGCGCGCAACGCCGAAGCCGGCCAGCCCGCGCGCATCGTCGCGAAGATGAACGCGCTCTCGGAGCCGACGATCATCCAGGCCCTGTACCGTGCCTCGCAGGCCGGTGTGCAGGTGGATTTGATCGTGCGCGGCACCTGCTGCTTGAAGCCGGGCATTCCGGGCGTGAGCGACCGCATCCGCGTGCGTTCCATCGTCGGTCGCTTCCTCGAGCACAGCCGCATCTTCTGGTTCCTCGCCTTGGGTGACGAGCTGTGCTACTGCGCGAGCGCGGACTGGATGCAGCGCAACCTGTTCCGGCGCGTGGAAACATGCTTTCCGATCACGGAGAAGCGCCTTGCTCAGCGCGTGCTGAGCGAGGGCATCGAACCCTACCTCGCGGACAATGCGCAGGCGTGGCGGCTCGGCGCGGACGGGCGCTACTTGCGCTTCAAGCCCGGCAAGGCCGCGCGCCGCGCGGCGCAGGAGGTGCTGCTCGAACGGCTGTGCGAGAGCTCGGAGCCGGAGCTGCGGGCAGGAGGTCCGGCCGACTCCGACGCGGCGCGGGCCGAGGTCGCGCGCGCGATCGAGGCGAAGCTGCGGCGCGCGCGACGCAAGCGCGATGGAGGCGAGCTCGGAGGAACGCCGCGCCGGGCGGCGCGCCGCGGCAAGTCGATCGTGCTCGAGCCGATCATTCCGACCGCAGACGATGTCGAGACTCCGGCGCCGGACGAGGAGCTCTGAGCGCCGCAACCTTCGCCCTCGTGCGCGGAGGGCGCGTCAGCTAAAGCGCAGCTCGAAGCCCAGGTGGACGAGTAGCTCGGCCTCTTCCTGCAGCTCGGCGTGCGAGAGCGGGTGCTTGTCCAGCCAACCGTGCTCGAAGGCGAGGCGCAGCTCGTCGCGGCGAACGAACAGTTCGAAGTTCGGTAACGGCCGAGGTGAGCGGCTGCGATGCAAGCGTGCCGCGAGGCGCAAGAGGACCGCCATGCGCAGCGAAGGCTCGAACAGGTCCGTCGGCAGGCTCTCGAAGCTGGCGCGGTCCGGTCGGCGACGGTGGTTGCCGACGAGCGCCGCGAGCTGGGCCTGATCGTCGCGCGAGAAGCCGCTCATGTCGGCGTGGGCGAGGATGTACGCGCCGTGGCGGTGGTAGCCCGAGTAGGAGATGCCCAGCCCGATCTCATGCAGGCACGCGCTCCAAGAGAGCACGCGGGGGCCGAGGGGGCCTTCGAGTTCCCATGCGCTCGCTACCTGCGCGAGCAGGGCGAGTGCCGTGCGCTCGACGCGGCGCGCCTGCTCGAGATCGACATGGTAGCGACGAGCGAACGAGCGGATCGTCCTCTCGCGCACATCCACCTGCTGGATGCGGCCGAAGAGGTCGTACAGCACGCCTTCGCGCAACGCTCCGGGGCTGGTGTGCAGCACCTCGATGTCGAGGAGCTTGAAGATCGCCGACAAGACGGCGACGCCGCCGGCGAGCACGGGCGCGCGGTCCGCCTGAAGGGCTGGCAAGGTCAAGCGCTCGGCGTGGCCCGCGTCGATGAGCGTCTTGCGCAGCCGACGCAGCGAGGTGGCCGTGATGCCGCGCATCGACCAGCCACAGGCGCGCACCAGCTCCTCGCAGGCCACGATCGTGCCCGAGGAGCCGATCGCGACCTCAAACCCGAGGCGACGGTAGCGTCGCGCGATGCTCTGCAGCTCCAGCCCGGCCGCGATCTGGGCCTTGCGCATGCGTTCCTTGGTGATCTCCCCCGCGGGGAAGTACTCGAGCGTCCAGCGCACACAGCCCATCTGCAGGCTGTCGCTCTCGAGGATCTTTCGGCCCTCGCCGAGGATGCACTCGGTGCTGCCGCCGCCGATGTCGACCACGAGCTTGCGGCGCGCATCGGCGGAGTGCGCGTGGGTCACGCCGAGGTAGATCAGGCGCGCTTCCTCGCGGCCCGAGATCACCTCGACGCGGTGCCCGAGTGCCGCGCGGGCCTTGGCGAGAAACGCGCGCGAATCGCGCATGCGCCGCAGCGTGTTCGTGCCCACCACGCGCACGGCGTCGGCTGGCATGTGAGAGAGTCGCTGGCCGAAGCGCTGGAGACACTCCAGCGCGCGCTCCGCCACCTTGGCCTTCAAGCGACCGCCGTCGTCGAGCCCTTCGGCGATCGCCGTGCGCTCCCGCAGGCGATCCACGATGCGCAGCTCCTCATGGTGCAGCTGCGCCACGACCATGTGGAAGCTGTTCGACCCGAGGTCGACGGCGGCGACGGTGTCGACGGCGGCGCGCTTCATGCTCCCGACTTCTAGACGGCCGCGCGCGCTCTGACAACGGCGTGCCGCACCAGCATCACAGTTCCGCGGCGGACTTGAGGGCGGCGCGCCAGCGCTCTTCGGCGGCGCTGTCGCCGGCTTCCTGCGCGAGGTGGAGCAGCATGCGCAGGGCCTCGAGATCGCTGGGATCGAGCTCGGCGGCGCGCGTCAGGCGCGCCCGAGCCTGATCGGCCTCGCGCAGCTGGTGCAGCGCGAACCCCAGACCGCGCAGAGAGGCGGCGCGTTCCGGGCCGCGTTCGAGCGCGCGCTCGAAGCTCGCGCGCGCCTGCGCGAACTTGCCGAGGCGCAGCTGCGCGTGGGCGAGGAACTCCAGCGCGAAGGTGTTGTCCGGGTTCTCTTGGGCGACACGCCCGAGGAGCTTCTCGGCTTCGGCGAAGCGTCCGCGCTCGAAGAGGCGCTGGCCCTGATCACAGGCGCGCAGCTCGTCCGCGCGGTGGTGGGGGCTGGGGCGCGCGCTGGAGGCGAGCGGGTCGGGCAGTGGGCCGGAGAAGGAGGGGGCGCTGGCGTAGCCGAGCGACTCGATGTTGCGCAGGAGCGCCGCGTCGGCTTGCACGGAGGTGCCTTGCTCCAGAGTCGCGCGCGCGAGTGTGCGCGCGATCTGCTCGCGGTGCGCCGCAGCGATGTCCGAGCGCTCCTCGACGAGGTTGCGCGGCTCGCGCGGAGCGCGCACGGGCTCGTAAAACTCCTGCGTGGAGCTGTGGATGTACTTCCCGCGGGCGTCGACCCAGCCCACGAGCGGGGCCATCCCGTAGTGCAGGAGGCCATAGAACGACTCGAAGTACACGCCGCGTGCAGCGTCGGGTGCGCACGCATAGAGGCTCTGGCCGTCGACATCCGGCAGCGTGCGGATGCCGAGCGCCTCGCAGATCGTCGGTCCCACATCTACGACGCTCGCCATGGCGCTCACGCGCTCGCCAGCCCGTGCTCCATCGCGACGTCGCACGAGCAGGGGCACGCGCAGCGTGGAGTCGTACACGAAGTAGGCATGGGAATCCTCGCCGTGTTCGCCGAGGCCTTCGCCATGGTCGCCGACGACCACGATGGTCGTGTGGTCGAGTCGCCCGAGGCGCCGCAGCTCGTCGATCAGGCTCCCCACGGCGGCATCCGTGGCCGCCACTTCGGCGAGATAGGGATTGCCGCTCGCGCGCTCGAGCCACTGTGGACTCGCGGTCCAGGGCCGGTGCGGATCGAAGAAGTGCACCCACGCGAGGAACGGCTGCTCGGGCTCGAGGGAGGCGAGCCAGCGTGTGGCGTCGAGCGCGGTTTCCTCGGCGCCGCGCGCGGCGAAACCCGTGCTGGAGATGATGTCGTTCTCGCGCGCGGGCTGGGTGTACATGGCAAAGCCCTGATCGAGCCCGAAGGCACGGTCGAGCACCTTGGCGGAGACGAACGCACCGCACGCGACGCCGGCTGCTTGCGCGAGCTCGGCGACGGTCGTCGCGGACGCGGGTACGGCGCTCAGGCTGTTGTCCCGCACCGTGTGGCGGTTGGGGTACAGGCCCGTCAGCATCGATGTGTGCGCGGGGAGCGTGGTGGGCGTGACGGTGCGCGCCCACTCGAATGTGATCCCCTCGGCCGCGAGTGCATCGAGGTGCGGAGTGACCGAAGGACTCGCTCCGTAGCAGCCGAGCGCGTCGGCGCGCGTCGTATCGAGCGTCACGAGCAGCACGGACGCGGGCTGGGACTTCGAGCAGGCGCTCGCCAAGGCGGCGAGGAACATGCCGGCGTGCAGCTTCATGGCGTGGCGCGTTCCGGCCACGCCGCTCTCCAGCGTCGCTCGAGCGACGGCGCGAGCGCCGGCAGCTCGGCAGGCACGGCGAAGGACGCGCGCTGCTCGCCCCACCAGTGCACGAGACTCGCCGCCGTGTATCCCGGAGTCTGACCCGTCAAGACCGCGAACGAGAGGCGCAACTCGTGCAGCACCTGCTGCTCCTCCGCGAAGGGGAGGGCGTGCGCGAGAGCGACGAGCGCATCGACCGACTCGCGCGTCCGAATTCGGCCGAGCGCGAGGATGCGCGCGCGGAGCGGCTCGGGTTCGAGCGAGTGCAGCGCGTCGGAAGTGAGCGCGGGCAGCGAACGCGGGTCGGCATGGCGGCCGAGCGCATGCAGCAAGGTCGCGAGTTCGAGCGGGTGCGCCCGCAGCTCCGCCGCGCCGGAGCGGGCGCGTCCGAGCAGCGCATCGAGCGCGTTGGGAGCCGTGGAGCGTCCGAGCGCCGCGAGCGCGGCCCTGCGCACCTCCTCATCGGGATCCGACAGGGCGGGAAAGATGGCGGCGGCGAGCGCCGCGTCGTTCGCGGAGGACGCGAGGTCCAGTGCCGCGGCTCGCAGGGCCGGACGGGAACGCTGCAGGGCGGCTTCGAGGGCTCGCGCTGCTTCGTCGGAGGGCGCGAGCGGCGCTCGCGCGAGCGCCAGTGCGGTCGTTACGGCGACGAGCAGCATGGGAGCTTCATAGCACACGCTCGCGGAGCGGGAAAACCGTGGAACTCCGGCGCTCGCGCGCCTTGAATACGCGGCATGGATCCGAGAGCCAGCGCCCGCAGCCTGTGTGCCTTCATCGACGCGTCTCCGTCGCCGTTCCACGCCGTGGACAATGGCGCCCGGCGACTCGTCGCAGCGGGTTGGACGGAGGTGCGCGAGAGCGAGAGCTTTCCGCGCGGGCTCGCGCGCGGGTTCGTGCGTCGCGCGGGCAGTCTGCTCGCGTGGTCCCGCGATGGCGCTGCCGCGGTCGGGCGCGGCTTGCGCGTGCTCGGCGCGCACACGGACAGCCCCAACCTGCGCATCAAGGCTCGGCCCAACACCGGCGCGGCCGGTTTCCGGCAGCTCGGCGTCGAGGTCTACGGTGGGGTGCTGCTGAACTCGTGGCTCGATCGCGAGCTCGGGCTCTCCGGGCGCGTGATGGTGCGCACGCCGAAGGGACCGGAGGCGCGCCTCGTGCTGTGCAATCGCCCCTTGGCTCGCGTCCCGCAGCTGGCGATTCACCTCGACCGCGAAGTGAACGCGCGCGGGCTGGTGCTCGATCCGCAGGCGCACCTCGCGCCCGTGTGGGGGCTCGGTCGGCCGGACGAGAAGGGGCTGCAGCGTTTTCTTGCGCAGGAACTCGGTTGCGCGGCCGAGGACGTGCTGAGCTGGGACCTGATGCTGCACGACATCGCGCCGGGTTCGTTCCTCGGCGTCGCGCAGGAGATGCTGTGCTCGCCGCGGCTGGACAACCTGTGTTCGTCGTGGTGCGCGCTCGAGGCGCTCGCCGCACACACGCCCGCGAATGCACCGATCGCGATCGCGTGCCTGTTCGACCACGAGGAGGTGGGGAGCACTTCGCGCGCCGGCGCCCAGGGGCCGTTGCTCGTCGACGCGATCGAGCGACTCGTGCTCGCCGAGGGCGGCAGCCGCGACGACCTGCATCGCGCGATCGCCAAGAGCTTCTGCGCCTCGATCGACATGGCGCACGCCACCCACCCCAACTACCGCGAGAAGCACGAGCCCGACCACTGGATCGCGCTCAACGCCGGACCGGTGATCAAGATCAACACCAACACGCGCTACGCCACCGACGCCGAGGGCGAGGCGGAGTTCCAGCTCGCTTGCGAGCGCGCCGGCGTGCCGGTGCAGAAGTACTTCCACCGCTCGAACCTCGCCTGCGGGACGACGATCGGGCCGCTCACCTCGGCGCAACTCGGCATGCGCACGGTCGATGTCGGAACCGCGCAGCTCTCGATGCACTCGATCCGCGAGCTGTGCGGGGCGGAAGATCCTGCGCTGATGGTACGCGCGCTCACCGCCTTCCTCGCGGGCTGAATCGCGCTCGCTGGCCTTCGGCAGCGTCCGCCGTGCACCTTCGCGCCCAGTTCAGGCCTTGGAGAACCTCGCCATGTCGCACACCGTCGCACCGGGAAAGATCGTCGGCATCTACTACACGCTGAAGGACGGCGCCGGGAATGTCCTCGACACCAACCGCAAGGGCGGCAAGCCGCTCGCGTACCTGCACGGCAAGGGTTCCCTGCTGCCGGCGGTCGAGGCCGAACTCGAGGGCAAGGCGAAGAATGACTTCGTGCAGCTCTCCCTGCCGCCGGAGAAGGGCTATGGCGTGCGGCGCGACGACCTGGTTCGCAAGCTCGAGCGCAAGCTCTTCCCCGCGGGGCAGGCGCTGACGCCGGGGATGCGCATGAATCGCCAGCTGCCGGACGGCCGCGTCGCGGGCGCCATCATCTTGGAGGTCGGGGACGAGTACATCACCGTCGACGAGAACCACCCGCTCGCCGGCATGGCGCTCAACTTCGAGATCACCGTGTGTGGCGTGCGCGATGCGAGGGCGGAAGAGACCGTCCACGGCCACGCCCACGGCGCGGGTGGCCACCAGCACTAGCGGCTTGCTCCGCGGTCAGGGCGCTGCGCGGCGCAGCCAGTCGAGCTCGTTCGCGAGCTCGTACAGGCGGTGTTCGTCGAAGCGCTCGAAGCGCATCCAGCGCACGCTGGTCGCACCCTCGGCATCGTCGCTGCTGCGCACCGGGCGATGGCCGGGCACGGTGAGCAGCGCGTGCTGGCCGCCGCCCGCAGCGAGCTCGGCCAGCAATGCTTCGAGGTCGAGCCCGGCAAGGGTTGCCTCTTGGAAGCGGCCGCTGCGGACGCTTCGCTCGATGCAGGCCGTGAGCTCGCGCTCGTGGTCGCGCTGCACGATGCGCCGGGCGGAGCGCAGCTGCTCTTCCGTGGCGTGGGCGTACTTCCAGCTGAAGTCTCCGACCGGGTGACCGGCTTTTCCGCCGTCTTCGAGGCCATCGGGCTCCGGCGGGGTCGGCGGGGCGGCCGGTAAGGCGCGCGGGGGCGCTTCGGACGCGGCGCCGGCGTCCAGAGCGGGGGACGCGAGGCCGGGCTCGGACGGCGCAGGGCGCGCGCGCTCGGATGCGCTCGAGGGCGATGCCGACGGATGGGTCGGCGGGGGCTCGGAGCGCAGCCGTAGGGCCACGCTGGCTCCCACGAGGATCACGGTCGCAGCGAGCGCGAGGGCAAGTCGGCGCATGCTTGCCAGCCTAGCCCGACGCGAGTGCCGCGGAGGAAGGAACTTCCGAGCGCCCTGCAGGTTGCGCCGAAGGCAGGTAGACTTGCCGAAGGCAGGTAGACTTGTTTCGAGGGCCGATCATGCGTACCTCAAGCTGCATGCGCTCCGCTTTGCTCTCGATCGTGATGTTCTGCCTCGCGGCCCCCGCGCTGCGAGCGCAGGAGCTCGAGGTGCACGTGATCAACGTGGGCCAAGGGCTCTCCGTGTATGTCGAGAGCCCGACGGGCAAGCGGCTCTTGATCGACGGCGGCAACCTGGGCGACGGCACCGCGATCGTGATTCCGTACCTGCAGTCCATCGGCACCACGGGCCTCGACTACAGCGTGATGACGCACTGGCACACCGATCACTTCGGCGGCCTGACGAACATCCACGCGTCGAGCTACAAGCCGCTGGTCGCGGCCTATGACCGCGGCGACACGAACCGTCCGTCGAACGGTTTTGTCACGAGCTATCTGAACGCAGTGAGCGGCAAGCGCGCGATTCCCGCGCAAGGGCAGGTGCTCGACCTCGGCGGCGGCTGCACGCTCGCGTTCGTCTCGCGCGATGGGGTGCATCCGACCGGCACGGTCAACGTGAGCGGCGATGAGAACGCGCACTCGCTCGGCATGGTGCTGCGCTACGGCGATTTCGACCTGTATGTCGCCGGGGACCTCACCTCGGGCGGGTTGTCGACTCCCAATGTGGAAGGCCCCGTTACGGCTTGGATCGGGCAGGTCGAGGTCGCGATCAGCTCGCACCACGGGTCGCCGTCGAGCTCGTCGGCGACCGTGGTCGGCAACCTCAATCCGAGTCTCGTGGTCCACTCCGCGGGCCACGACAATCCCTACGGCCATCCGTCGGAGACGGTGGTCAACAACTGGAGCACGAGCGCCGCGACGCGCGTGCAGTGGTGCACGACGGACGGCGACACCGCCAGTGTCACGCTCGGGGGCGATCCGGGCGGCTTCAACGCGCTCTCGAGCCACATCGTGATCACATCGAACGGCAGCTCGTTCCGCGCGCGCAGCCCGGCACACCCCGAGAGCGTGGACTTCGCCACCTTCGAGCTGCCTGGAACCTACGCTGGCCCGGGCCAGATCGCGATCAACGAGGTGCTGGTCGATCCGCTCGCGTTTGCCGACGCCGAGGCCGAGTGGATCGAGCTCGTCAACTTCTCGGCCTCGACCCTGAACCTCGGAGGGCTCGAGCTTTCCAACGGAACGCAGTCGTTTCGCATCTCGAGCCAGATCGTGCTCGACGCGGGCGAGCACTTCGTCGTCGGTCTCGACGGACGGCCCGCGCGCAACGGCGACTTCTTCCTGGGTGTCGGCGCCCCGTGGCGGCAGTTCTCGCTCCCCAACGCGAGCGGCGCGCTCACGCTGAAGAGCGCGAGCGGCACGACTCTGGAGACATTCTCGTGGGGCGCCGGTGGCGTGGCGATCGCTCCGGGGGTGAGCGCCGAGCGCATCGCTCCGGCGAGTCCCGCGCTGGCGAACAACTTCGTCGACTGCCCCACCTCGTGGGCCAGCGGCGATCGAGGCACGCCGTGGCTGCAGAATGTGAACGGCATCGGCACCTGCCCGCCGCCCGTGGCCTACGGGACGGGCAAGCTGACGAGCAACGGCACGCTTCCGACGGTGACATGGACGGGCACGCCGAGCGTCGATACCAACGACTTCTCGATCACGCTGCAGAACGCCATGCCGCAGAAGTCGACGATCCTGTTCTACGGCTTCGCGCGGGACCAGAAGCCCTTCGCCGGCGGGACCCTGTGGTGCAAGACGCCGGTCAAGCGCATGGGCGTCAGCGTGACGAGCCTCGCGGGGAGCGTGACCTATCCGATCGCGATCGACGCGAGCATGGCTGGCACGCGTCGCTGCTACCAGTTCTGGTTCCGCGACCCGTTCGTGCCCGATGGCAGCAATGTGGGGCTCTCGAGCGCTCTCGACGTACAGTTCTGCCCGCTCCCGGGGCCGCCGGCGCCCGGAGACATCGTGATCACGGAGGTCATGAAGGATCCCGCGTTCGTCGCGGACTCCAACGGTGAGTGGTTCGAGGTCTACAACGCGAGCGCATCGATCGCCAACCTCGAGGGCTGGACCTTGCGCGACAACGGCACCGACTCGATCACGCTCTCCAACGGCGGCAACGGGATCTATGTCGCGGCGGGACATTATCTCGTGCTCGGTTCGAACGCCGACGCGCTCACCAACGGTGGAATCGTCGTGGGGTACGACTGGGACTGGACGCTCTTCAAGCTCGACAACGCCGACGACGAGATCGTGTTGGTCGCGCCGGGCAACGTCGAGATCGATCGCATCGAGTACGACAACGGCTTCTTGTGGCCGGATATCACGGGTTCATCCTTGAGCCTGCGCTCGGGAGTGCTCTCGGCGAGCGGCAACGACGACGCCAATTCGTGGTGCCCCGCGAGCTCCCTGATCAGTGCCTCGAACCCCGATCGCGGCACTCCCCTCGTCGCCAACGACACTTGCCCCTGAGCCGGGGCGCCGTCGAGCCGAAGCGGCGCGCTCGCTAGCATCTCAAGTCCCATGCGCACGACTTCGCTCCTCCTGCTCGCCCTCTCGCTCGCCTCCTGCGGGGACGAGTCGGCCGTTCCCGCCACGACCACCTCGGCCCCGGTGCAGGTGCGGAAGGGGCCGGTGCCGAAGACGCGCTTCTACGACGATGCGCGCACGCAGAAGGCCGAGCAGGGCACCGAGGTCGATGGCTTGCGGCAGGGCACTTGGCGCGAGTGGTACCCCGAGGGCGCGCTGTCCGCCGAGGGTGCCTACCGGGACGGCCAGAAGGACGGGCCGTGGAAGCTCCTGTGGCCCGACGGTTCCCTGAAGGGCGAGCTCGGCTTCGTGGCCGGCAAGCGCGAGGGCACGAGCGCGTTCCGGCACTCCAACGGCCGCCTGTTCACCGAAGGCGAGTTCCGCGGCGACAAGGAGACGGGCCGCTGGGTGTCCTTCTATCCGAGCGGCGACAAGCTCGACGAAGGCAGCTACGAGGAGGGCCTCCGCGTCGGGCGCTGGACCGAGTGGCACGACGGCGGCGCGAAGGCGCGCGAGGGCGAGTTCGTGCTCGGCAAGGAAGAGGGGCGCTTCACGACCTGGTTCAAGAACGGCGTCGAGCAGACCGAGGGCACATACCGCGCGGGGAAGTTCGACGGCCTGTGGAAGGGCTGGTACGAGGACGGTACGCCCGCCGAGGAGGCGTACTGGGTGGCGGGTCAGAAGGAGGGCATGGCCAAGGGCTGGCACCGCAACGGACAACTGCGCACCGAGGGCTTGCAGCGCGCGGATCGCCCGGAGGGGCTGTGGGTGGCCTACGCCGAGAACGGCGTCGTCCTCAACCGCGGCAACTTCCTCGATGGCCTGCCAGACGGCGAGTGGACCGAGAGCTATCCCTCGGGCGGGGTGCGCAAGCAGGGCAGCTACCGCGCCGGCAAGAAGCAGGGGCCGTGGAGGAGCTTCCACGAGACTGGCGCGCTCCAGAGCGAGGGCGCCTTCTCGGAGAACCTCGCCAGCGGCGAGTGGAAGTACTGGAACGCGGACGGGAGCGTCGATGTCGCGCGCAGCGGGATCTACGCGGCGGGAGTGCGCCAGTAGGGCGCGCCGCTCAGGGAGTCGTCTGCACCGCGAGGCCGGTGGCTTGCTCGATCCGTTGGCCGAGGGCCTCGAGTTCCGCGGGCGCAAGCGCGCGCAGGCGCGAGGCCTCGGGTTGGTGCGACGCGCGCGCGAAGCCATACAGCAGCACGCCCCGCAGGCGCGCGCCGCGCTCGCGGGCGAGGCGCAACAGCTCGACATACGAGCGTTCCTCGTCTCCAGCCAGCGTCGGACCGTCGAAGTCGAGCGCCATGGTCTGGACCCATGTGGGCGCGAGCCCCGCGCAGGTGACGAGGGACTCGAGCACGCGCTCGTCGTCGATGCGCGTGTCGTTGAGGCGCCGCCGACCTTCGTCCGTGGCGGAATCGAGCTTGAACCATGCTTCGCCACCGAGTTCGGCGAGCCGCGTGAGCCCGCGCTGCACGCGCGGCTGCGCAACGAGCGACCCATTGGTGATCAGCACGACCTTCAACTTTCCCAGCAGCTGGCGCTCAGCAAGGACCGTGGAGATGATCTCCAGCACGGCCTCGAATTGCAGGCTCGTGGTCGATTCGCCGTTTCCGGAGAGCGCCACATCGTTCAGTCGCCGCGCGCCCTCGGGCACATGCCGCTCCATCCACGCCGCATCGCAGGCCTGCGCGAGCATGGTTCGCAGCTCGCTCTCGAGCTGCGCGAGGTCGACCTGCGGCGCCGCGCCGCGCACGAGACCGGGCACCTGACAGTAGACGCAGCGCCAGTTGCAGGCGTTGTCCGTGTTCAGGTTGATGCCGATCGAGACGCCGCGCGCACGCCGCGAGACCACGGGATACACATAGCGCATCCCCGCCTTGTCGCGATCGTGATCGTCGAAGGTGAGCTTCACGGGCGCGAGCGCACCAGTCACTTCGTGCCGAAGGCGTCCTTGGCGTACTTCGAGCTGCGCAGGGGAGCGAACTCGGGATCCTCGGCCAGCTCGCCGAGTCGCTTGAGCGAGATGGGCGCGCGGTTGAGCAGGTCGGCCGCATCCTTGAGTTTGCCCTTGCGCACATAGGCTCGCGCGAGCTGCTCGGACACCTCGTCCTGCGCGAGCGTCGGATCGTCCTTGCCCACGGACAGCGCCTGACGCAAGTCCTTGATGGCCTCGTCGTCGTCGCCGAGGCGCACATACATGTCCGCGCGCCGCACATAGGCGTCCGCCCAGCGCTCGTTCTTGGAAACGAGGTCGTCGTAGTCCTTGAGGATCTCGCGCCGCGTACTCTTGTCTCCGAGGCGCGCGAGAATCACCTGGGCGGCTTCCTTGAGCTGGCGATCGCTCGACGCGACGAGCGGCTCCATGGACTTCTTCAGCTCGAGGTTGAGCGTCGGATTCAGGGCAGCAAGGCCGTTGACGAGTTCGACGCGCACCGCCAGGTTCAGCGATCCGGATTGGGCAAGACGGACGAAAGCGAGCACATCGGCCTGACTGGCCGACTCGCGCAGCGCGCGGAAGTAGCGCAGCAACGCCTGCGCGTGCCGCGGGGCACTGCCGGGTTGGCTCAGAAGTTTGCGAACATCTCCGAGCGCGGCCTCGACCTTCTGGTCCGTGAGGCCATCGAGCGCCATGCCGATCAGCGCGTCGTCGCCGCCGCCGAGCAGCTGCGTGAACAGGAGGTTGTTCTCCGGTCCTCCGAATGCGAGCAGCGTGCGCAGGGCGAGCTGCCGCGTCTGGCCGGATTCGGCGCGGAACAGCGCTTCGACCTCGGGCCGCACGCGCGCGATCTCGCGCGTGCTCACGAGCGCGCGCAGCGCGTTGCGACGTCCCTCAGGCGTGCCACCCTTGAGCGTCTCGAGCAAGTCGGTCGTCACGGCCGAGGTGTCCATGCGCGCGAGCGCGTTGGCAAACTGCAGCGCGCGCAGGCGCTCTCGGTCCGTGCCGGGCGAGCCCGGATCGATGCGGCGCACGATCAGCGGCGTCGCTTCGGGGCCCAGAGCGACCAGGCGCTCGGTGAGCGCCGCGATCTCGCGTGGTGCTGGAGCGGCCTCGAGCTCCTTCGAGAGGGCGACGATTTCACCTTCGAGGCGCTTGTGAGTTTCCGCGCGCGAGGCGCGCGTGCGCTCGAGCAACTCCTCGATCGACTGGCGGCCCACCTGTGATCCGGACGGCGCGGGCGACTGAGCCGCGAGCGCGGCGGTCATCGATAGGAGGAACTCGCACCACATGGAGGCATCCTAGCCTGCGTTTGGGAGTCGACCCAGAGTGCGCTTCGTGGGCTGGCCGCGCGGAGGCCCTAGTCGGCCTTGGGGCGCGTGCGACGAGGCATCGGAAGGGCGACCGTCGACCGGCCCTTGCGGCCGACCTGCCCGTGGCGGCGCGGCTCCTTGGACGGCACGCTCGGCGCGCTGGCGAAGCGCTCGCCTGCGAGTTCCCCCGGCGCCACGCGACCGTAGACGGCGGCCATGCGCGCACGCTGGCGAAAGATCACATTCAACATCCCAGGGGCCTGTTCGACGTCGGGCCCCGTCGCAAGCGAGTCCGCGCCCAAATTCGGCCCGTCCCCGCCTGCCGCTCGGAAAGGCCTTCGCTGCGCACGCGTTGGGCGAGGCTGACGCGGAGCGCTCGATGGTGTTCAATCTTCGGCCCGATGTCGCCCGCCGCCACCCATGCCCATCCGCCGCCCGCGCGCGCTGCCAACCTCGCTCGCGTGGTGGTCGTCGGGGGCGGCCACGCAGGCATCGAAGCCACGCTTGCGGCGGCGCGTTTGGGAGCCGAGGTCACGCTCGTCACGATGCGCGCGGATCGCATCGGCGAGATGAGCTGCAACCCAGCGATCGGCGGGCTGGGCAAGGGGCAACTCGTGCGCGAAGTCGATGCGCTCGGTGGTGCGATGGGGGAGCTCGCCGACGCCACGGGCATCCAGTTCAAGGTGCTCGGCACGGGCAAGGGCGTGGCGGCGCAGGGCCCGCGCTGCCAGTCCGATCGCCATCGCTATCGCGAGGCAGCGACGCGGCGCGTGGCGGCGCAGCCGGAAGTGCGCGTGATCGAGAGCATGGTCGACGGCCTGTTGCTCCACGCGCGTGGGGAGGTCACTGGAGTGCACGGCGTGCGGCTCGCCGATGGGCGCGAGTTGCAAGCCGATGCGGTGGTGATCACGACGGGCACATTCTTGCGCGCCGTGATGCACACCGGCGAAGAGCGCTCGTCGGGCGGGCGCGTCGGCGAGGCGAGCGCCACCGGCGTGTCCGCGGATCTCGCGCGGCTAGGACTCGCGCTCGGTCGGCTCAAGACCGGCACGCCGCCGCGCCTCGCGCGCGCCTCGCTGCGTCTCGAGCGACTGTCGGAGCAGCCCGGCGACGCGCTCCCGCAGCCGTTCTCCTTCGCCACCGATCGCGCACGCTTTCCGGCGCTGCCGCAGATCCTCTGCCACCTCACGCACACCACCGCTGCGACCCACGAGATCATCCGCGCCAACATCCACCGCGCGCCGATGTACGCCGGCCGCATTCAGGGCGTCGGGCCGCGCTACTGCCCGTCGGTCGAAGACAAGGTCATGCGCTTCGCCGACAAGCAGAGCCACCCGATCTTCCTCGAACCCGAAGGCCTCGACACCGATGTGGTGTACGCCAACGGCGTGTCGACATCGCTGCCGCGCGAGGTGCAGCACGCCTTCGTGCGCACGATTCCAGGCCTCGAACAGGCCGTGTTCCTGCGCGAGGGCTACGCGGTGGAGTACGACTATGTGCTCCCCTTCCAGATCGATCGCACGCTCGCCGTGCGCGCGGTGTCCGGCCTGTTCCTCGCGGGGCAGATCAACGGGACATCGGGCTATGAAGAGGCCGCGGCGCAGGGCTTGATCGCCGGCGCCAATGCCGCGCTGTGGGCGCAGGAGCGCGAGCCCTTGGTGCTCGGGCGCGATCAGGCCTACATCGGCGTGCTGGTCGACGACCTCGTCGTCTCGGTGCCGACCGAGCCTTACCGCATGTTCACATCGCGCGCGGAGCACCGCCTGCTCCTGCGTTCCGACAACGCGGACCGGCGCCTCGTGCCGATCGCCCTGGCGCACGGGCTCGCCGGCGCGGCCGCGGCCGAGCGTCTGGCCGCGCGCGAGGCGCGACTGGCGGCGGCGCTCGCGCTGCTCGGCGCCGAACGCTCCGCGGCCCACGGTGGTCGCACATGGGGCGAGGTCCTGCGCCGTCCCGAGATCGATGTGATGACGATCGAGCGCGAATGCGCGCCGCTGCGTGAGCTGGGGCTTGGCATCGACGAGCGAGCCGCGATCGAGGGGGATGTGAAGTACGCCGGCTACATCGCGCGCGAACGCGAGCAGGTCGAGCGCCTGCGCCGTCAGGAGGAGGTCGAGATTCCGCGCGAGCTCGACTACGACCTTCTGCGTGGCTTGGGCAACGAGGCGCGCGCCCGGCTCGCGGCGGTGCGGCCTCGTACGCTGGGGCAGGCCTCGCGCATCGCGGGCGTGCGTCCGCCCGATGTCGCGCTGCTCGCCATCCACGTGCAGCGCGCGCGTGGCGGCTGAGCTGCGCGCTCAGGTGCCCTTGCGGAGCACGACCGTCTTGACCGTCTGGAACAGGATCGAGAGGTCGAACGGGAAGGACTGGTTCTTGATGTAGAACAGGTCGTACTGGAGCTTTTGCAGCGCGTCCTGCACGGTGTTGCCGTACGGGTAGTTGATCTGCGCCCAGCCGGTGACGCCGGGCTTCACGATGTGGCGCTGGTTGTAGTAGGGGATCTGGCGTGCGAGTTCGTCGCAGAAGACCTGCCGTTCAGGGCGCGGCCCGACGAGCGACATGTGGCCCCACAGCACATTGAAGAGTTGCGGCAGCTCGTCGAGTCGCGCCTTGCGAATGAAGCGACCGGTGCGCGTGATGCGCGGGTCGTCCTGTTGCGCCCACACGGGCCCCGTCGCCTTCTCCGCGTCGGTCCGCATGCTGCGGAACTTGTAGAGCGTGAAGCGTGCGCCGTTGAGTCCGACGCGCTCTTGGCTGAAGAGCGCCGGTCCCGAGGAATCGAGGCGCACGATCAGCGCGGTGAAGAGCATCAGCGGCCAAGTCAACGCGATGCCGATGCTGGCGAACACGATGTCGGCCGCGCGCTTGGACAGATCGGAGCGCTGCGAGCGGCTGAAGCCCTCGTTGAAGATCAGGTACGACGGTCGCATCGCTTCGACCGCGAGCTTGCCCGCGACTTGTTCGTAGATCGACTCGCGCTCGCGCACGCGGATGCCGGCGAGGCGGCAGCGCAGGAGGTCATCGGTCGGGAGGTTGCCGCGTCGATCCTCGAGCGCGACCGCGACCACATCGACACCGAGGCGCTGCACCAGCGCGAGCAGGCTCGCGCTCGCTCCGCTGAGCGCCGCATCGGGCTGGGGCCGCGCGAGCGGCGGGAGCAGCAGCGAGGCCAGCGACGCTTCGCTCAAGGTCTCGACCGCGTCGCTCCGCGTCACCGCTCGCGCCGCAGCGCTGGCCTCACCCTCCGGAACGAGGCCCACCACTTCGTAGCCCGCATCCGGGTGCTCGGCGATCACATGCGCGAGCGAGCGCGCCTGTGCTCCTGCACCGATGACGAGCACGCGCTGGTTGAAGTTCCAGCGGCGCAGCGAAGCGTGGAACACATGGCGCCAAAAGTACAAGAGCGAGAAGCAGATGAGCAGCGCGAACACGAGCGTGCGCAGCAGCTGAGACGTCGTGAGGCCCGGGAAATCGAGCACGCGCTCAAGGTCCCATGTGCGCGCGAGCAGGACCGTCGCCACCGCGAGCGCGATCGCGCTGCCGGCGGATCCGACGAAGCGGGCGGCGCGGTCGTAGCGCGAAGCCGACACGCGGAAGTCGTACAGCTCGTTGAACGCGATGGCGATCTGGCTGAAGGCCGCGACCAGGAAGGCCGAGATCCAGCAGCGCCACAGGGCTGCCTCGAGTCCCAGTCCGTCGGCGGTCACGCGCCCGATCACCACGCCGCTGGGATGCTGGAGGTGCGAGGCCATCGTCACACCCAAGGTGACCGTGAGCAGCACCGTCTCGCTGAACAGCAAGAACGCGCGGCGCATCGGCAGGTAGTGGCGGAGGACGCGGAGCATGGGGACGGGGGACGGCCGCGCTCGGCGGCAGGCCGACGGGGCATGCGGATTCTAGGGGCGGGTTGGAAAGGGTCCATCGGCTGAGTTTCGCGGGCAGGTTGACCGCGCGCGGGGGCGTCACGGCAAACTCGCTGGACGATTTTTCCGTCCCGCTCCGCGCGCCGGTCCTCGGCCCACGCTGCGGCCAACGACATCCATGCGCGTCCAGCGTGTGCTCCGGCAGCGCGCCTCGGCGTCGAAGCGCAGCTCGAGCAGCCAGCGTTGCGGAAGCCCTCGCGCGAGTTGCCGCGCCAAGGCGCGCGCAGCCCGCTCTTGGCGCTGGGCCTGTCGCGTGGAGTAGTGCTCGCCGGGGCGGTGCCCCGCATCCGTACCGAGCCAACGACCGCTCTTCACCTCGACGCAGATCCAGACGCTGCCCCGCTCCAAGACGAGGTCGAGTTCTCCCTGCGGAGTGCGAACGCGCTGCCCCAGACAGCGCCAGCCGAGCGCCTCGAGCTCGGCGCGCGCGAAGTCCTCAGCATGCCGACCGCCATCTCTCGCAGGAGACGCAGCCGTCGGCCTCCAAAGGGAGAGCCAGTCGCGAAGGCGCGCGACTACGGCTCGTTGCGCACTTCCTGAATCGACTGGCGCACGAACTTCACGCGCACGCCGTCCGCGATCTCGAGCGTCACTTCCTTGTCCGAGAGGGCCGCGATCGTGCCGAACATGCCGCCCGTGGTCATGACCTTGTCGCCCTTCGACATCTTCGAGAGCATCTCCTCGCGCTTCTTGCGCTGGGCGCGCTCCGGGCGGATCAGGACGAAGTAGAAGATCGCGAAGATCGCGATCATCGGCGCGAACGAGATCAGCGTGTCGACCCATGTCGCCGTCGGAGCTTCGGGCGGGGTCGTGGGGCTCTCGCCGCTCGTCGCGGCGGCGGAGGTCGCCTCTTGGATGCGGGCGAGGATGGCGGAGGAGACGATCGTCGCGAGGTTCATGGGGTGGGGAGGCGTCGGGTTCGGCGGGGTCGAGCGCGGAAAGGGGCGAAGAAGCTACTAGAATCCACGCCCGCGACCAAGCCCGGGCCACGGCGGCGGCTAGGCGCCCCATTCCAGCGCGATGGACCCCACCTTCGTTTCCACCTTCGCTCCCAAGGCGCGGGTCGTCGTCGCCATGAGCGGCGGCGTCGACAGCTCGGTCGCCGCGCACCTGCTGCACGGGGCGGGTCACCCGCTCGTCGGGCTGTTCATGCGCAATGGGGTCCATGTCGAGGCCTCCGAGTCCCACAAGAAGTCCTGCTGCTCGGTCTCCGACGCTCGGGACGCCCGCATGGTCGCGGGTGCGCTCAAAATTCCCTTTCAGGCCGTCGACCTGAAGGCGGAGTTCGGCGGGATCATCCGCTACTTCCTCGCCGAGTACGCCGCCGGTCGCACGCCCAATCCGTGCGCGATCTGCAACCGCGACCTGAAGTTCCAGCGTCTGCTCGACTTCGCCGACGAGCTCGAGTGCGAGGGTGTCGCCACGGGCCACTATGCGCGCTTGGATGTGCGCGACGGTCGCGTGCTCCTGCGCCGCGGCGTCGACCGCAACAAGGACCAGAGCTACCAGCTGTTCAGCGTGGCCGAGCGCCACCTCGCCCGCGCGCGCCTGCCGCTCGGCGGCTACGAGAAGCCCCGCGTGCGCGAGCTCGCGGCGGCGGCCGGGCTGCGCACGGCTCAGAAGGCCGACAGTCAGGAGATCTGCTTCGTGCCCGGCGACGACTACCGCAAGCTCTTCGCGGAGCGCGGTTTGCCGACCCATGCGGGAAAGCTGGTCGACACGGCGGGGCGCGTGCTCGGATCGCACACCGGCACCGAGCATTTCACGGTCGGACAGCGCCGCGGGCACAAGGTCGCGGGGGCGCTGCCGCTGTATGTGGTCGCGCTCGACCCCGCGAGCGGAACGGTCGTGCTCGGCAGCCGCGAGGAGTGCTGCGCGCGAGCGATGCAGGTCGAGGAGCTCAACTGGCTGGGCATCGATGTCGCCTCCCGCGATTCGCTGCGGGCGCAGGTGCAGGTGCGCTACCACCACCAGCCGGTTCCGGCGACGATCGAAGTCGACGGCACGCGCGCGCGCGTGGTGTTCGACGCGCCGGAGCTGGCCGTCACGCCCGGCCAAGGTGCCGCGTTCTATCGCGGCGATCAGCTCCTCGGCGGCGGCTGGATTCGCTCGACGGAGCTCGTGAGCGCGGTCGCGTTCGCCGAGCGCCGGGAGGGGCGTTCTGACTAGTCACGCTCGTCTCGCCGCGCCTGCGCTGGCCGCCCTCGCCTGTGGCTCGCTGCTGTGCGGCGCGGCGGGCTGGCTGCTCGGCGCGGCAAGGCGCGGCCGGGGCGGCGAGCCCGTCGTGCGCGTCGTGCTGCTCGACCTATCCGACAGCGTGACGCGCGTGCGCAGCACATGGCCGAGCTGGGTGCGCACGACGCTCGAGCGAGAGGCGCGCGCGGCCGCGGAGGAGGGCGCCGCGTTTGCGGTGCTCGCGTTCGCGCAGGAGGTCGTGCGCTGGTATGGCCCGGCAGAACCCGCGGATTTTTCGTTCGACGCGCGCTGGCTCGCGCTCGCACCCGAGCGCCGCGGTTCCACGGACCTCGCCTCGGCTCTGCTGGCGGCGGAACGCCTCGCCGCGGCCGAGGGGCGCGCGGCGCAGGTGCGGATTCTCGGCGACGGCTCGCACACCGGAGCGGAACCCGCGGCGCAGCTCGCGCGTGTGCAGGCGGAGCTCGTCAGCGCTCCGCCCCCGGATCGGCCCGATCCTTGGTTGCGGACGGTCGAGGCGGCGCCGGAGCTCGAGCCGCACGCGCCGCTCGTCCTGCGTCTGGAATGGGAGCGCGGCGGTCTGGCTGCGGACCAGCCGCTCGCGGCGCGAGTGCGTGGACTTGAGGGTGGAGAGCGCACGCTCGAGCTCGCGCCGGGTGCGAGCGGCGCGCAGCGCCTCGAGCTCGGGCCGCTCGGCTCCCGGCACCTCGAGCTCGAGGTCGAGCTGGTCGCTTCCGAGGATGCCGTGCCGGAGAACAACCGCGCCAGTGTGCGAGTGCGTGCGCGGGGCGCGCTGCACATCGAGCTGGTGTGTTCCGCCGCCTGCGAAGGCGCCGCGCGCGCGCTCGCGAGCGCGTGGGGCGCCAGCGAGGGTTTGGGGGTCGCCGTGCGCGTCTCGGACGAGGTGCGCGCACTGGCGCCGGAGACGGACTTGCTCGTGACGCTCGACCTCGATCCGCGCGGCGTGGATGTCGCGGCGCTCGCGCCGTTCCTCGCGCGCGGGGGCGGTTGGCTGGCGGCGGGTGGCGCTGCGTTGCTCGCGGGGCTCGACGCGCGTTCGGCCGATTCCGTCGCTCGGTTTCTGCCCTGCGAACCCGCGGAGGACGACGAGCCGCGCGATGTGCTGCTGTTGATCGATGTTTCGGGCAGCATGGACGGAGCGGACTTCGACGCGCTGCGCAATGCCGCGGTCGCGCTGGTCGAGCGCCTGCGCCGCGAGGACCGCCTCACGCTGCATTTCTTCACCGATCGGCTCGCCGGTGCGATCGAGCTCGGGCGCGGCGCTGCACTTGCCGGCCAACGCGCGGAACGCGCGCGAGCGCTGCTCGAGGCGCGGCGTCCGAGCGGCCCGACGGATCTTCCCAGCGTGCTCGAAGAGCTCGTCGCCGCGCGCGAGGAACGCCGCTCGAGCGCGCGCGTCGTGCTCCTCACCGACGGACGCGATCAGCGGGCCCTGCCGAGCGCGCGCGGTCGCGTCTGGGTCGCGCTCGAGCGGCTCAGCGAAGCCGGTGCGCAGGTGCGCGTGCTCGCCAGCGGCTCTGAGCCCGATCTGGACTTCCTGCGAGCGTTCGACCGTGCCGAGCTGGGCAGCAGCGTGCTTCGGCTCGGTTCCGAGGTTGGCGCAGCGCTCGAGCGCGCCACCGTGGAGGAGCGCTGGCTCGAGCAGGCGCGTCCGGCGCGCGTGAGTGCGTCGCAGGCAGGCGCCGCGGTCGTGGAGCAGCGCGAAGCGCTGGCTGGCGCACCTGCGGTCGTGCGCACGCTGCGTCTGCGCGCGCGCGACGGCGACGCGGTGCTGCTCGAGGACGACGAAGCGAATGTGCTCGCCGCGCTGCGCCCGGCGGGCGCGGGATCCTGCGCCGTGCTCGCCACGCTGCCGGGCACACTCGGAAGCCCGGACTGGGAGCGGCAGAGCGAGCGATGGTTGCCGTGGGTGCGCGCCCTCGCTCGTGGGCGCGTCCACTCCGCGAACATGGCGAGTGCGCGCTGGAGCGCGCCGCGCACGCTGGAGTTCGGCCCGTTCGAGCCGACGCTCGGTCGCTCGCTGCGCGCCTACTGGTGCGAGGGTGGCGCGGCGGAGCGCGAGCTGGCGTTGGAGCAGGTGCCGAGCGCGGCGTTCCCCGCTGGGACGTATCTCTCGGCCGAGGTCGACGCGCGGGTGACAGACGGTGCGCGCGTGCGGCTCGCGCCGAGCGAGGGCGCACTGGCGGAGGGTGCGCTGGCGGACGGTGCACTGGCGCAGGGTGACTACATGCTCGCGGTCCCCGCCCGCTGCGAGGAGGAGTACCTGCAACCGCCGCGCACGCTCCGGTTCGGGACGAGCTCGCCGCCGCCGCCGCGGTCAGGCTCCGCTGGCTCGTGGCTCGGTTGGAGTGCGCTGGTGCTCGGGCTGGTGGCGCTCACTCTCGGGGCCCTGCTGGGCCTGCGTGGACGCACCGCGGACGCGGCCTAGGGGCAAGGATCGGCTGGCGGGTCAAGCCTGCGCTCGGGGGCGTCGATAGGGAGGACAAGGACGGCCCTTGCGGCCGAGATCGTGCCCATGCGCCACCTGCCTGTGTGTGTACTCGCCAGCCTGTCGCTCTTCGCTTCGTGTGCCTCGACGGGAGGCGCGCGCCGCGACGAGGGGACATGGCTGAAGCCTTCGCCCAACCTGCGGCGCCAGATCGAGGACCAGATCGCGCGCCTGCCGTGGACGCACGGGCTGGAGCGGGTGGAGCAGATCACATGGCTCGCCGGAGTCGGCGAGCCCGCGTACCCGTACCTGCTCGAGCTGTGCGCCGACGCGCGCGCCGATGTCGCCGCCAGCGCGGTGGCGGCCCTCGGCGCCACGGGGGACAGCCGGCTCGTCGAGCCGCTGCGGCAGGTCGAGTGGAGTGCCACGGCGGACCAGCCCCTGCGCTTCGAGCGCGCCCGCGCGGCCATTCGGCTGGGCGATTGGAGCCAGATCGGCGTGCTCGTCGACGGGCTCGAGGACGACTCGGCTTGGGTGCGCGGACTCTCGATCGTCACGCTGCGCGAAGCGACGCGCATCGATCTGGGCTTCGACGCGAACGCGGACGAACCGACGCGCCGCGCGGCCGTGCAGCGCTGGCGCGAGTGGATCTCCCGCCGCACGAGCGAAGGCATCGTGGCGCAGCGCCAGTAGCCGCACTCAGGGCTGCGCGCGCAGGCGCTCGAGCAGCGCCACGAAGCCGGGCTCGGTCCGCAGGCTGCGCAGGTCCTCGTCGGCGAGCAGGTGCACGGCGTCGTCGTAGCCGAGCTCCACGGCGCGCTCGAGCTCGCGCAGGGCCGCGGCGGCGTCTTGGCACAGGGCCAAGGAGCAAGCGAGGTTGTAGCGCACGGTGGCGTCGTCCGGCAGCAGCAGGGCCAGTCGGCGATCGAAGCCCAGCCCCTCGTGGTGGCGGCCCAGCTGCGTCAGGGTCGTGGCGAGCAGGCCGAGCACCTCGACATCGTCGGGACGGTGCCGGGCGGAGCGCGCGAGAAAGTCCGCCAGAAACTCGAGGCCGATGCGCTCGAAAGCGGGGTCGGCGGCGGTTCCTTCGAGGTGGCTCACGATCGGTCGTCGGGGCTGCGCGCGGCCGTCCCTCGAACCAGGAGCGGCGCGGGGCAGTATAACCCCCCTCGGCCGCGCGACCGGTCGTGCGCGGCCTTCGGCTTGGGAGGTGTGGGGGAGCATGCGATGAGCGAGATCTACTTCTGCGACTTGTGCAACGAGTCTGTGCCCCAGATCGACCTCGATCGGGGGCATGCGACGCGGCAGAAGGGGCGCGTCGTGTGCGCCACCTGCCATCGCGCCATGGGACCCGCGTTCGCGGAACCCGCCTCGGGCACGCTCACTCCGGCAGCTCGCGTCGCGCTGCCCGCGCCGGGCTCGATCCACTCCCACGGCCACGCCCATGCCGCGACGCACTCGGCTCCCAGCGGCGCCGTCGCGGCGCTGACCCTCGCTTGCGTGGCGCTCGCCGTGGCGGTCACGGTGGGCGTGTGGGCGCGCGGAGCGCTCGACGAGGTTGCGCTGCAGCGCGCGGCGGAGGACCGCGACGGGCGCGCGCGCCATCAGGCGCTGGCCGCGCGCGTGGAGGCTGCGGCGGCGTCGGACAGCGTGCTGCGAGCGTCGTCGCAAGCGCAGGCGTTCGAGGGACTCTCGGGCCTGCGCGCGGAACTCGCGAGCCTGCGCGGCGAAATGGCCGAGCAGCAGGGCAGCGTCCGTGCGCGGCTGGAGGAGCTCGGCGCAGCAGCGGCACGGGCCGAGGTGGCCCTGCAGAAAGTCGAGCGGCACGAGGGCGAGCTGTTGATGTTGCAGCAGCATGTGGTCGATGCGCAAGCCGCCTTGGCCGCGCTCTCCCAGCGGCTGGAGCAGGCGCTGGCAAGTGCGCCGGCTGGGCTCGAGGCAGCGCAGCCCCCAGCGGCCGAGGATCCGGCTTGGATCGCGCTCATGGAGCAGGTGCGCAGCGCCAATGTGAGCGAGCGCTATGTCGCGCTCGTCGGCCTCGCGCAGTCGCGCGATCCGCGGGCGACATCGGTCGTGCTCCCGCTGCTCAAGGATCGGGACATCTTCCTGCGCATGGCCGCCGCGCGGGCGCTCGGCGATCTGGCGACGGCCGAGGCGATCCCGGGGCTGATCGACACGCTCGACGACGACGAGGCGCTGGTGCGCGAAGCGGCCTACCTGTCGCTGCGCTCGGTCACGGGTCGCGACCTGCCGTTCGATCCGCAATCGCCGGATCCCGCCGAGCGGGCTCGGCGCATCAAGGCTTGGCGCGAGTGGTGGGACAAGGAATGACCGAAGCTGGGCCTGTAGCGCGCGGCGCGCGTTCCTGCGCCACAGTGCGGCGTTGCGGGCAGGCTCGTGCGACTCCTATCCTGTTCGGCCCCGTCGCTCTCGCAGCGCCGATGTTCCGCCCCGATTCCGCGCAGGATGCCCATGACCGCCACCCGTACCGAGAGCGATTCCTTCGGCCCGATCGAAGTCCCGTCCGAGGCCCTGTACGGCGCCCAGACGCAGCGCTCACGGCAGAACTTCAAGATCGGTGGCCACACCTTCTCGCGCCCGATGGTGCGCGCGCTCGGCATCGTGAAGAAGTGTGCCGCGCTGGCCAACATCGAGCTCGGCGAGCTCGCGATGCTCGACAAGAAGCAGCACAAGGCGCTGCTCGCGGCGGCCGACGAGGTGATCGCAGGCAAGCTCGATGCGCACTTCCCGCTGGTCGTGTGGCAGACCGGCTCGGGCACCCAGTCGAACATGAACGCCAACGAGGTGATCAGCAATCGCGCCATCGCGCTGCTGGGCGGCGTGCTCGGCAGCAAGGAGCCGATCCACCCCAACGACCATGTCAACCGCGCGCAGAGCTCGAACGATGCCTTCCCCACGGCGATGCACATCGCCGCCGCGGAGCAGACGGTGCAGCGGCTCCTGCCCGCGATCGCGGCCCTCGAGGCCGAGCTCGCGAAGAAGGCCAGCGCGTGGAAGAAGGTCGTCAAGATCGGGCGCACGCACCTGCAGGACGCGACGCCGCTGACGGTGGGGCAGGAGTTCTCCGGGTATGTGCAGCAGCTCAAGGATGTGCGGCGCGCGATCACGAACGCGCTGCCGGGTGTGTACGAGCTCGCGCTCGGCGGCACGGCGGTCGGCACGGGACTCAACACGCATCCCGACTACGCCAAGCTCGTGGCGAAGAAGATCGCCGAGGAAACGAAGCTCCCGTTCAAGAGCGCGCCGAACAAGTTCGCCACGCTCGCGGCGCACGACGCGCTCGTGTTCCTCTCGGGCTCCTACAAGACGGCGGCGGCGGCGCTGATGAAGATCGCCAACGACATCCGTTGGCTCGGCTCGGGCCCGCGCTGCGGCATCGGCGAGCTCAAGCTGCCGGAGAACGAGCCGGGCAGCTCGATCATGCCGGGCAAGGTGAACCCGACCCAGTGCGAGGCCCTGACCATGGTGTGCGCGCAGGTGATCGGCAACGACACGGCCGTGGCGGTCGCGGGCTCGCTGGGCAACTTCGAGCTCAATGTGTTCAAGCCGGTGATCATCCACAATGTGCTGGAGTCGGCGAAGCTGCTCGCGGACGCCTGCGACTCGTTCCGCGAGAACTGCATCGCCGGGCTCGAGCTCGACATCGCCCGCGTGGACGAGCTGATGAAGAAGTCGCTGATGCTGGTCACGGCGCTCAACCGCCACATCGGCTACGACCATGCCGCCAAGGTGGCCAAGAACGCCCACAAGAAGGGCCTGACCCTGCGCGAGAGCGTCATCGAGCTCGGTTTGATGACCGGGGAGGCCTTCGACAAGGCCGTGATTCCGACCGACATGGTGGCCCCCAAGCGGGGCATGAGCATGGCGGGTGGCTAGGGGTTCCTGCGGGGCCGGCGGAGATTTGGGCTGACTCCCGTCCCGCCCGCCCCTACACTCTTCCGCCCCGAAGGGTCCTACCCACATGAAGATCAACACTCGTCGCAGCACGACCAAGCACGCCAAGAAGACCGGCTACCGCACGCGCCAGCGCACCAAGGGCGGTCGCAAGACCAACCGTCGCCAGCGTCGTCGCCACGGGAAGATCTGAGCGCTCGCTCGCGGCGGGCGCGCCGGCGCGTCCGGCGGCCGCTGCAAGGCTCTGGCGCGTGCTCGATCGCCGCTCGAAGCTGCCTCACATTTTGTTCGCGCTGCACTCCGCGGTCGCGACGCTGTGCGTCGTTGGCCCCGGATACAAGTGGTGGGG
>Ga0194121_10000283_pt1 | contig 91121 bp, 81 predicted proteins | sample TA2MahCa50mmetaG_FD_148609 | JGI IMG/M metagenome (GOLD analysis project Ga0194121, IMG submission 148609) | Freshwater microbial communities from Lake Tanganyika, Tanzania - TA2015020 Mahale Deep Cast 50m | ecosystem: Environmental > Aquatic > Freshwater > Lake | place: Tanzania: Lake... | reverse complement strand
GAGGTACTGCGTAATTTGCGTACCATCCTTCGTTTGCTCAAAGAAGCCCGCAACGACATCCAATCCTTTGCCCCGGATTTGCTGATCTTGATCGATTACCCCGGCTTCAACCTGCGCATAGCAAAATATGCCAAAGGATTGGGCATCAAAGTGGTGTATTATATTTCTCCCCAATTGTGGGCATGGAAAGAGGGTCGAATTCAAACGGTACGGGACAGTGTTGATCAAATGTTATGCATATTGCCTTTTGAACAAGATTGGTATGCTCAACGCGGTGTCTCGGTGCACTACGTAGGACACCCATTGGCGGATCGATGCAGGCCTTACCCTGCTGCCGAGAAGCGAAAACAACGCGAGGCTTTGGCCAAGAATGAGCCTGCCTATGTGTCTTCTTCTTGGGTGGCCTTGTTGCCTGGAAGTCGGTTGCAGGAAATTCGCAAACACCTACCCATTCTGTTGGAAACGATAAGTTCCCTGCAGGGAGTTGTCGCGGTTGTGGCCATGGCTCCAGGTGTCGATTCGTCGGTGTACCAGGCCATTCTTAACACAAGGCTTAGATCCCACAAAGAGGGCTCGGGAAGCGTCCTGCTTACCCATCGGACCCGGGATTTGTTGGCTTGTTCCGACGCTGCCTTGGTGGCTTCGGGGACTGCAACCTTAGAGGCCGCTCTCTTGGACTGCCCTATGGTTGCGGTTTACAAAGTCAATCCCTTGTCCTACCGTTTGGGCAAGGCCTTGGTTAAGGTACCCTATGTCAGCCTCGTGAATTTGATTCTGGGCAGGGAGGCTATACGCGAGCGATTGCAGGGTCAGATGACCGCGCAGGTTCTGAGGGCGGATCTTATCAAATTGCTGCCTTCTGCTGATGGACGACCAATGCCTGACGCGCTGGCTCAGCGAGAAGCCTATGCGGCTTTACGGACCATTTTGGCTCCATCCATGGGAGGCTCGGAGCCTTCTTCAACCTTGACGGCCTCGTCAAGGGCGGTATCCTGCATGGAACAAGCTGGACTCTTGGCTGAATAACGCCTCTCTTGAACGATATTTGCAGTCCTTCGGGGGATTAGCTCAGCTGGCTAGAGCGCTTGCATGGCATGCAAGAGGTCATCGGTTCGACTCCGTTATCCTCCACCAACCATCAGAACTTAACCCCTTGTTTTTCAAGGGGTTTTGTGTTTATAGTCCCTTGCTGCTTCTTGTTCCAACCTCAAATCCACCCTGCACAATGAGTGGTTTTGGGTCACGTTTGGGTCACAAATCTTGGAAGGGTGCTGTATCAGCATCCAATTACAAGGGTAGAATCAGGTTGAGGTGGCGTTATCTAGGTGCGCGCTATTCATTGAGCCTTTCCTACTGGTGCGACTTAAACCTGCTGGAAGCACAGAAGGTAGCCTTGCAGATAGAGCAGGATATGATTGTTGGCACCTTTGATCCAACCTTACTTAAGTATGCACCTATGCGGGGTGTGAAAAAGGCAGCACTTTCTGCAAGAGAGCTATCATTCACACAGATTTTTGAGTATTGGACCAAAGAGTTTAAGCAGATGGACTGTGAAGTGTACACCAACTATAACTCTACCAGAAATATGATACGCAAGTGGGGCAGGGTGACTGCGGGTTGTATTGTCAAGAAACTGAACGGTGAATCCATTTGTGCAGCCACATTCAATAGAAGACTTACCATCCTCAAGAGCTTTGTAGACTGGATGGCGACGCAAGAACACTGGCAGAAACCTAATCCTTTAGAGCAAGTCAATAATCAGATTCTCGCCATAAAACGGACTTTCTCTAAAAATGAAGGGTAAGGATCAGCTGCACATTGCGCCCCGGTTCGGGCAACTGTATGAGGCGGTAGCGACTCAGGTGGTTGAAATAACGCCGATTCAGTAGATTGTGCGCTTGCAGACGCACCACAAGCATATGTCGGCCTTTGAGCGGCTGTTGCCAGCCAGCCTGCAGCTGTAACAGATTATAGCCAGATGTGGGCTCCTCATTGCGGTCGGTCCGATTTTGCGCCGCTACCAGAATCCAGTCGAAGTTGAGGAAAGCGGAGGCTGGCATTCGTGTGGTTGGGGTATACGCAGAATCGCCACTCAGGCTTGCGCCGCCTCCGTTTTTGTTTTCCGTTGACGGGTATGGGTTGTCAGCAACTCTGGCTTTGGTACGTTTTATGTTGTGCTTCCAACTCAGCCAAAGGCTGGAGGGCGGACTCCACGGCAGGGGCACGCCGGTCGAGGTGTTCTGTATCCATACATATTCTCCAGTGGCCGTAATTGTGTTCGCCAGATCCAGACGATAATCGACCTGAACTTCACCTCCTGTGTGCAGCACGCGTCCCTGGGTGTATCGAAATATTTGTCCACCTTCCGGCAGGAAGCTGAAATAGCCAGTGGGGCGTAGGTAGATGTAACGCGAAAAATAGTTGAAATAGATCGATCCCTTCAATTTCCATCGACCCGTTTGATGTTCTCCCCCCACATCGAACTGCCAGCCTTGCTCCGGCCTGAGGCTGCTGTCGCCCTGCTCGTGGCGAAAGCTGCCGTGGTGCACACCATTGCTCGCCAGTTCAGGTAGTCCCGGCAGGCGAAAACTGTTGCCCATATGTAGATTAAAGGCGCTTCCTTTACCATCCGTCCAGTTCAGTCCACCCGACCCCGTGGCACTCAGATAGCCTCTTAAAAGCGCTGGTGCCCTGATTCGCTGCACAAAGCCGCTGTCTGACAGGTATCGGTCGGTGTATGCATCGCTCCTCTGCCGCGAGACATCAACCCTGAGGCCAGTGAGCACCTCCCAACCTGTGGCGGTACCGGTGTTTCGGACCACAAACAGGCCGGCCTGCGACGCTTTGTAGGCAGGAATCAGGAACTCATATCCCCCGATTCGATTCTGCTGCAGTTGCCCGCTGCTGCCCAACATCCACCGTGAAGCCCCATGTTGGTGGGGCTGATAGCGGAGATTCCAGGAGGCTGTGCCCAGCCACATGCCGTGACTCAACTGCTGGGTGCTGTCGAGATACCTCCGCCCGTGTGCATGCGGATTCGACAATTCCCGGCGGTCGTTGTATTGCCCTCCGAGGTCGATTTCCCAATCGCCCCGATCTCCTTGCAGCTGGGTATGCCAACCCATTCGGTGGTGCACAATGATCTGTTGTGGACTACCTACATCGTTTTTGCTGGAGCCTGGATTGAGTTTGTATCCGAGGGGACGGCCTATGGCACCTGGAAAAAAGCCAAGCTCTTGGCCAAACCGTTTATAGGTGAGCTGGGTAGAGCCGCGGGGCAGACTACGCCGAAGATCCAAAGCCCAATGTGCCTCACGACCTGCTGTGTTGTCGAGTCGCCTACCGGGTAGGGGAATGCGAAAGCGGTTGTAGCTGAAGCTGTCGGCCGGCAGCCTATAATCGGAATAGGTATGTGTCGTGGCGCGAATCGACCAACCCCATGCGTGACCGAGGGCACCCTGAAGTGAAACATGAGCCCCAAAATGATTATTTACACTGCGTCCGATAGCACTAACACTACCCTCCAGTTTGTCTTGGGTCATTATGGGCACGGGGATGAGCTGAATCACACCCGCCATGGCATCTGAACCATAAAACAGACCAGCGGGCCCCTTCACAATGCGAACTTCATCGATCTGGAAGGGATCCACCTCCAGCCCATGGTCGACCCCCCATTGTTGTCCTTCTTGCCGGATATTGCCGTCGGTAACAGCCACCCGGTTAAACGACAATCCGCGAATTACTGGTTTGGCGAGTCCGATCCCGGTCTGCATCTGCGCAATTCCAGGCAGACGCTCCAGTCCCTGCATAAGCGTAAAGCTACCATTCCGGCGCAGCTCCTCGCCATCCATTCGTTCACTGGTCTGACCAGTGTGCCAGGGTTCAGAAGGTTCAGTTCCCTCTATAAGAACCTCGCCTAAAATGAGGGAGACGGGTTTGAGAACGACATCAATCGTGTCGTTGGGGGAATGAGACTTTGTGATATGGATGACTTGAACTTCATATCCAAGGTGACGGATATAAAGGGTAACGGGGAATTGAAGAGGGGGTTGAATGCGAAAAATCCCCCTGTCGTTGGTCACCCCGCCCCAATTCTGTTCAGCTGAATAAACCACAGCTCCAGTGAGTGTGTGACCCCTTGTGTCAATTACCCTTCCCACATAAGCATCGGGAGCTTGTCCCCGGGCAAGACGGCACCCACCGACTGGCAACAGGAGCAGCACAAACAGAAAGAAATGTAATACGGAAATCATATGCAACAAAGTTGCAAATGTACGGATAATTCAACCCCAAGGATGTCTAATCGGCGAGTTGAATGGCCATACGGGTGAATGACCGCACGACTACAACAATATCCTCAGGGGCTCCTCGAGTAGACTCTGTAGGCGTTGCAGGAAAGCGGCACCTGTGACCCCGTCCACCACCCTGTGGTCGCAGCTTAGGGTTAGTTTCATGCGGTGACCAACAGCGAGTTCACCGTTGCGCACAACAGGTTCCTGGCGAATGGCACCGACAGCCAGAATGCAGGCATCGGGGGGATTGATGATGGCCGTGAACGATTCAACGCCAAACATGCCCAGGTTGGAGATGGTGAAGGTATTGCCCTCCCAATCGGTTGGCTGAAGTTTTTTCTGCCGGGCACGATCGGCCAGTATAGCAGTTTCCTGGGCAATCTGGCTCAGTGACTTTTGGTTGGCGAAGCGCACCACAGGAACCAGCAAGCCTTCGTCCAGAGCCATGGCCACACCAAGGTGCACATGACGGTTGTATCGGATGGTATCGCCCTGCCAGGAGGCATTCACCGCAGGATGGTGGGGTAAAGACATGGCCACCGCCTTCACAATCAGGTCGTTGATGGAAATTTTGATGTCTGATGCTTCATTCAACCGGGCGCGCGACTCAACAACCCGATCCATATCCACCTCCATATTCAGGTAGAAATGGGGCGCGGTGAATTTGCTTTCTATGAGACGGCGGGCGATGGTTTTGCGCATCGGACTGACCTGCACCAACTCAAATGCCTCATGAGCGTAGCCTTCAAACGCGGCGGTCGGGGAGGTGTATGAAGTATGTGTGGCGGGGTGTGCTGGAAGTGACTCCAGGTCGCGGCGCACAATTCGACCGCCGTCACCGCTACCCTGAACCCGACTTAAGTCGATGCCCTGCTCCTCAGCCATTTTACGGGCGATTGGACTCGCTTTGGTTCGACCGTCGCTTTGGCTTTTGATGGCCTGGTTTTGTGTGTCATTTTGAGTCAAAACCGATGCGGCTGATGTCTGAGGCGTAGAGGGCGAACTGGGTCCACCAGCTTCGGGTGACTGGCTATTGTTATCTGTTGGAGCGCTCACGGGTGTAGCCAAAACAGAGACTTCAGAGGCAGCTGAGATCTGGGTAGCTGCTTCTGAGGAAAGTAGAGCGCTGATGTCCTCGCCATCCTTGCCCACGATCGCAATGATGGCGTCGACCGGCACACTGCTACCCTGGGGAACTCCCACGTGCAGCAAAACGCCATTCACGAAATTCTCCAGTTCCATGGTCGCCTTGTCGGTCTCCACATCAGCTAATATATCCCCCGATCGAACAGAATCGCCAACTTTTTTGTGCCACACGGCAATGACCCCCTCAGTCATGGTGTCGCTCATTTTGGGCATACGCAGTACTTCAGCCATATTTTTTTGATTGCGCGTAAAATTACGCGACATTTTCCCATTAGCCAACCCAAAACAGGCAAATTCTGTAGCGATTTACGGGCATTGCCCTAATGAGACGGAATAATGCTCGTTTAAGGCAAGATGCGATTTAAGTATATTTGTGAGTCTATGTCGACCCATTCCAACCAAACCGGGGAACCCCGTCTAGCCTCCGTTTATAGGGAGTCGGATTCCGCACCCAAGGTGCGGGCGAGCCCAAGGGTTGCCCTGCCCGAGCATCTGAACCCGGTCACCGGCAAATTTCTGAGGTTGCTGTGGGATGAATTAGGTTCGGAATTAGGGGTCGGCGATGACCTGGAACCTTACGGGCGCGACGAAACCGAGGATCTTCTGTATCTGCCCGACGTGGTGGTGCGACCCCAGCGGGCCGATCAGGTAGCTCATCTGTTGCGGTTGTGCCACGAACACCGGATCGCGGTCACCCCCCGAGGGGCTGGAACCGGACTCAGCGGAGGCGCCCTTCCGGTGACCGGAGGTGTATTGCTCGATATGAGTCGAATGAACCGAATTCTGAAGATTGATACCCAAAACATGCAGGTGACGGTCGAGCCGGGTTGCATCACGGAGGTGATCCAGCAGGAAGTGGCTGCTCATGGACTCTACTACCCGCCCGATCCCTCGAGTCGCGGCTCCTGTAGCATCGGTGGCAATCTGGCTCATGGAGCTGGAGGACCACATGCCGTTAAATATGGTACAACCCGCGATTATGTGCTGAATTTGCAGGTAGCGCTGGCCTCGGGTGAACTGATTTGGACCGGGGCATCGGTTCTTAAATATGCCACGGGATACAACCTCACCCAGCTGATGGTGGGCAGTGAAGGCACATTGGGTGTCGTTACCCAAGCCGTACTTCGCCTCATTCCGCAGCCCACCCAGACCCTGCTTATGCTGTTGCCCTTTCCAACACTGGAGGCGGCCTGCTTGGCAGTTGCGGAGATTTTTCACCTGGGAATCACCCCATCCGCACTCGAATTTATGGAGCGCGATGCTATGGAATTGGTTTCGGCCTACCTGAAACGCGATATCCATATTCCCGATGAGGTGCAGGCCCATCTGCTCGTAGAACTCGATGGTCCACAGGTGGATGTCTTACAAAACGATGCGGCCACCCTATTCGATGCACTGCAGCATCGAACCGTAGGGGAGATACTCCTTGCGCAGACCGCAACCGAACAACAGCAATTGTGGCAGTTGAGGCGACAAGTGGCACACGCGGTGCGCGCGGCTTCGGTCTACAAGGAAGAGGATACCGTGGTGCCCCGGGCGGCTCTACCCCAGTTGATTTCTCGGGTAAAGGAATTAGGAAATTCGTATGGGTTTAAAAGTGTGTGTTACGGACACGCGGGCGACGGAAACGTGCACGTTAACATCCTCAAAGGGGATATGGGAGAGGAACAGTGGAACGGTGTCATACAACAAGGCATAAGGGAATTGTTTCGGGAAGTGGCCGCCCTCGGAGGCACCCTCTCAGGTGAGCACGGCGTGGGATGGGTACAACAAACGTATTTGCCCGAGGTCATGGGCGAAACGCAGCGACAACTCATGCGGGGCATTAAAGAGGTATTCGACCCGAGAGGGATCCTAAATCCCTGTAAAATATTCACAGTCAATGCATAAGAGATTCCCACATATTGTAGGACTACTGTTGGTTTTTTGGGGGATATACGTTCCTAAAACCGTGCAAGCACAGGCATCAACGCCCACGACACTACAACGATCGCCCGGATTTATGGGGCCCAACGCCCTACCCCTGAGCTGGACACAGGAGCCGGCTCCACCCAAACAAGGTCGTATCGATCTTTTGTGGGAGGTACACCGGGGTGGCGGCGACCGCACCCACAATCCGTTTGTGTTCATTCGGGTGCCATTTGCCCCGGGAAAGGTAGTAATGGACCTCACCTGGAGGCCAGTGGAGTGGTTCGTGACCGACGAGCAGACCCGAATCCGGAGGGGCGCGCGCGACTCATCGGGGTTCAATACCTCCGATTTGTGGGTTGCCTTCATCGGCAAAATACTGGATGCCGGGGGCCGTGGAAGAGGCTGTGATTTGTCGCTACACGTGGCTACCAAAACCACGGCGGGAAAGAATTTCGAGAGCGCACGACACACCAATGCGCCCGGATATCTGTTTGAGTTGCAGGGCGGCCGTGTTTGGAATGCGCCCGGACGTTTTCCGGACCGAATAGTGGTCTTTGCGCGGGGTGGGCTTCTGGTCTGGCAGGAATCACTTTATGCCCAAAACGATGCATTCGTATGGGGAGTGCGCAGTCATGTGGGCTACAAGGGATGGCAGTGGGGCGGGGAGCTGACAGGCTACCAGGGCTGGATCGGTCGGGGTGATAGTCCGGTCGTTGCTCGTATCGACCTGAGAACAAAGGGAGAACGGATTCAGGGGATGGTCGGCTACCAATATGCTTTTAATGATTTGTCGACCCACCTCTTCCGTGCCGGACTGTCGATGCCTTTATCCTCCGAAGCCATGCCAAATACAACCGCTAAAAACGAAAGATGATTAGGTGGCAAAAGAAACAAGGGCTGACTCTGGTCATCACAGGTCTGCTAATGGGCGCAGCGGTTTATGTTGCCGATGCATGGAAGAGCCGTCAACTGCTGGCCCAGGTATACGCACTCCCCATTCTGGAGTCCCCCCCGGAATGGCAGGAATTGGTATCGAGGGAGCCATTACTTCAATCTGATGATATGAATGGGGTAGTACTGTTGTGCAGCGACTACCGAATCGATCCTTTGAGTGCCCTGCCCAAGGGAATTCCCCGGGAAATCAAAGTATTATACCTGTACCCCGATTCTCTTTCCCAGCAAGCGATGGATCATTGGCGTGTCCGCCAAAGGGAAGCCTGGCCGGACGAATGGCAAAGGCAAAGAAGGTTGTATGAAGAACTCGAACGTGAACGTCTGCGCACAGCCCTTGATCGTAGGGGTGACGAACGGATGCGGGAAGTCCGTGCGGCCCTTCTTCCAATGGAACTGTTGAGTAAGGGACAAACAAGAGCATACCGCAGTTCTATGGTTAGCTTACTCTTCGGCGAATTTGCCCAACATTGTATAGGTAATGAGGAATCCCGGTGGCTGCTGATTTATGATGGGTCGCTGCACCAGGAAATACGGAATAAATTCACAAAAAATCCCAGAATCCGCTATGAAGAATGGGGTAATTAGTGCATACCGCGGATGGTTGACCCTATTTTCTCTTTCGATCTGCATCGGCACATGCAGGGCAGATGCTGGGTGGATCATTCCGAACGGTGGACAGTGGCCAGATCGGGTTTTGGCCCACACGGACTTGCCCGGAATGCGCATATTTGTGGAGCGCGACCGCCTCACCTGGATTCACACCGACCGCGGGTTGATGGCCGAAGCCCACGAAAATCCGGGTCAATACAAGAGCCTGCCGGCCCACGCCTGGCAAAGTATTTTTGAAGGCAGTAGTTTTAGGGGACAACCGCTCTACTCCGATAAGGGTGCCCATGTGGTCAGTTATTTTTTGGGCAGCGACTCCAGCCATTGGGTGCGTGAACTCATTCCGGCCCGTTCCATAACACTTCCCGATTTTTATCCAGGCATCGACCTGATCATTCAGACTAAAGGTGGTTTCAAATACGAGTTTCGGGTACGCTCAGGCGCGCATCCCGATCGGATCCAATGTCGGGTGGAGGGTGTCGATTGGGTGTTAAAGGGCCGCAGAACCCTCGTCTACCAATCTCAAATCCACCCGGTTCGTGAGGAGGCACCCCGTGCATGGGCAATCCCGGATCGAGAACCTGAGCAGGAGGTGCCGATGAAATTGAAGCGCAACGGATCATCGTGGGGTTTTCAGGTTTACCCGTGGCCGACCAACAGCGTATTGGTGCTCGACCCAGTGCTCGTAGGCAGTACCTATTCGGGTTCTATGGCCGATAACTGGGGCTTTTCGGCAACCTATGCCTCCGATGGGTCGATTTTTTTAGGGGGTATAGTATTCGATGTCGGCTATCCCACAACACTGGGGGCCTACGATATCAGCTTCAACGGAGGTACCGATATGGTGGTTAGTAAATATGCCCCCGATGCCACTACCCTCATCTATAGCACACATTTGGGAGGATCATCAGGCGATACCCTGCTCAGTCTCGTTTCTGACGTCCAAAACTACCTATATATCCTGGGGAAAAGTTTATCGACTAACTATCCCGCCTTCGGATTCGACCCCACGCACAATGGGGGAATGGACTATGTCGTATCGCGACTCCATCCCACCGGAACCCAGTTACTTTCGTCGACCTACCTCGGAGGAAACGGAATGGATGGCGAGAATTTCGGGAGTGGACAATTACACAATTTGAATGCACTATGGTTCAATTATGGCGACAACAACCGGGGGGAGGTCACCCTCGATCCGGCAGGTCGTGTACTTATAGTGGGAAACACCACCTCAACCAATTTCCCGACTAGCCCATCGGCTCACCAACAATTGATGGCCGGTGTTCAGGACGGGGTACTTGTGAAACTGTCGGCAGGTCTCGACAGTCTGCTCTATTCCACCTATCTGGGCGGTGATCAGCAGGATGCGGTCTATGGAATTCGCGCTATGGGTGTCGATACGGTCTACATCACGGGCAGTACCTTCAGCAGCAACTTCCCGATTTCTCTATCAATGGGGGGCTACATCCCCCAGTATCAGGGAGGGGGTGACGGATTTCTGCTGGCAATCCGAACCACCGGCGGTCCTCCCGTATTCGGCACCTTTCTGGGGAATGCATCCTATCAGCAGGCCTATTTGCTCGACCGGGATGGATTGGGCAGGGTCTATGTCACGGGCATCAGCACCTCGCCTCTCAGCATATTACCTATGGGCATCTACAGTAATCCCGGCGGAAAACACTTCATTCAGGTGTTTAGTTCTGATCTCGATAGCCTGCTCAGGGGCACCATGCTTGGGGCGAATTCCGTGGGTCCAAACTTCTCGCCCACCGCCTTCATGGTCGATGTGTGCGGAAAAATATACCTAACTGGCTGGGGAGGTTCGGTGAACACAGCACGAAACATTCATGTTTCTTCAATGGTGGGCCTCCCGGTCACGGCGCAGCGTCTCCAGACCGCCACCGACCACCACGATATGTATGTGATGGTCATGGAGGCGAATATGGATTCTCTGTTGTTTGCTTCGTTTTTTGGAGGCGGATTCTCCCGCGAGCATGTCGACGGGGGAACCTGTCGCTTTTCGCGCGATGGGGTCATTTACCACGCAGTTTGTGCGGGCTGCGGAGGTGGAAACGACGACTTCCCAACCACGCCGGGTGCATGGTCTGCCACCAACAATTCGTTCAATTGCAATGCAGCGGTCTTTAAAATCGACCTGCAGTACGTGCAGCCTGTTGCCGGATTTTCCACGCAGTACCCCGATACCTTCGTATGTATGGGACTGCCCGTGCAGTTTTTTTCGACCGGAACCCTTAGCGGCACATTTTTATGGGACTTCGGTGTATCGGGTGCCCAGTCGACCCTTCCCAATCCTACTTTTTCATTTCCCGCACCCGGAACCTACCGGGTCACTCAACGCATCAGCAGTTGTGTGGGTATGGATACTATCGGTCGCAACATCATCGTGAAGCCCGTTCCTACTCTGCAACTGCAGCCTGTCCCCGCCATTTGTCTCGGTGATTCGGTAACGCTCACTGCTGCCGGCGCACGGGTATATGAATGGGATTCTCTGTATTCCGGGGGCGGACACAGATCCGCGAGCATTCGGGTTTCACCCCCAGCGAGCAGATGGTATCGGGTGGAGGCCTACGATTCGCTCGGTTGCCCTGTAATTGACAGCGTTTGGGTACGTGTGAATGTGCCGCTGAGGGTGTTTTCTGGTGCGATTTTTCGATATTGTCTTGGCGACACCGCGAGGGTCAGTATTCCAAGTGCTGGTTATTCAGCCGTCCAATGGTTTCCAGACCCGGAAATCAGTGCTACAACTTCTTTCAATCAGAAGTTTACCTTCATGCAGCCGCGTTGGGTTTATCTGGAGTTGACCGATACGGCGGGCTGCAGGCTGCGTGACAGCCTGCGGTTGAATCCTTATGTAGCCCTTTCCGTGGATGCGGGCCCGGATCGCACCATATGTTCATCCACCCAGCTCACCCTCACTGCTTTGGCCCCACCACAGGCACGGTTTCTTTGGAGTACGGGCGATACCACCCGGCAGATCAGCTTCCTCGCCTGGCAAAGTCAGACCCTGTGGGTTCGGGTCTTCGATCCACCTTGTTCGAGTTTGGCCGATACTCTGCGGATTGCGTTTGAACCCCTCCAGGCAGCATTTGGGTTTAGTCCCGACACTGGCTACGCTCCGCAGATGGTATCCTTTACCCAGCTCAGTACGGGCGCTGCGATTCGCAGATACCTCTGGACGTTTGGCGATGGGGGTACAAGCACTCTGCCCGCTCCGGTCTACACCTATATTCGGCCAGGGCGCTACAAGATCGTGCTGCGGATAGATGGCGACGACCCATCCTGTTTCGATACTGCCCGGTCCGATATTTGGATTGACTCTGTTGGGGTGCGTATGCCCACCGCATTCACCCCCGACGGGGATGGCACCAATGATGTGTTTACGGGTTTTACCTACGGTTTTGAGGCACTTTCGCTCTCCATATTTGACCGATGGGGGCGATTGGTGCATTTCGAGTCGGCCCCCAATGTTAATTGGGACGGCACCCAACAGAGCAGGCCCCTGCCTTCAGGATCGTACCCATATATCATACGTGCCGTGCAGAAAAATGGTGTGCGCAGGACCCTGAAGGGCGTGGTGGACTTGATCCGATGAGCTGTTTTCCCTGACCAATGAGATGTTGGTAAAATTCTGTACCTTCGCACCCGCGTTTACCATATGATTCCGTAGCTCAGCAGGTAGAGCAATACACTTTTAATGTATGGGTCCTGGGTTCGAATCCCAGCGGAATCACAGATCTTCTTTTCTATTTTTCTATCTTTGATAGGGATTCGTGTGATAGGGATTCGTGAAAAAATCAGCGATCCAGTTGCTGGTTATTGATTCTAATTTATTGCTCTTAGAGGAAAGTTATCATCTACCTCGTTCAGAAAGCTAACGTAAACACTGGTGCCTCGACCTGGTGTGCTTTCAATCCGCACAGTGTGGTTTTTCATGCGGCGTAGTCGATTGCGCACACTTTTCAGGCCAATCCCCTGTCGCGCCTTTGCCGTTTCGAATCCCACGCCGTTGTCGGCCACGCACATCTGAATCTTTTCATCTTTCTGGGTCAACTCCACATACACAGAGGTGGCAGCTGAATGCTTCACGATGTTAGACAAACACTCCTGACAAATTCTATAGAGGTCGAGTGCAGTTGCAGGATTAAGAGAGGTGTTCAGTATTTCAAAATCGAGGTGAAAAGCACAGGACGGCCGCGAGATATTGAGGTTCCTCAATAGTCTCGCAAGTTCATCTTTCAGCCTCGATGCATTCATCGGATTGGGATCCAGTTGATAGGAGAGGGCACGAACCTCGTTCAATCCCAGGTCGAGGGAGATCAGACCTCGTCGATAACCTTCCCATTCTTTCGAATCCCATTCAGTCTGATCCTCTTTATCCGCCGGCATCATCATGCGTGCGTTGAGGAGAAGAGCGGCTAAATGATCATGTAGCTCTTGTCCAATTCGACAGCGTTCCGCTTCCTGTCCCAATACAAATGATCGCTCAACATTTTGTTGCTTGCGTAGCAATAAATTCGACAGCTGCTCACGCCGCTTACGCTGTAAATAGAGCTCATAAAACGACTCCCAAGTAATGATGCCTAACGCAATCAGGGCACCCGGGAATACCGAAAATCCAAAAATATCGAGAATTTTCAGCCACGGACGGGAGCCATATGCTTCTAAAAACCCGCAAACAATCAGACTCAGTGTTGCTGCAAAAAGAGCAACTGATCGGTGTTTCGCCAAGGGGTAGGCAAAAATGCAACTCCACAACATCAGGAATAGTCCCGGCAATTGCAAAATCATTATGGCAGGGATGATGCTATGGTGCCATTCCTTCATGTAAGGCCAAAGCAGGGCATATAAGGGGACAATGATGGCAACCCCCAAACTGATCCCATTCAGCCAGCGATGGAGCAAGGGTACGGAACGGGATGTTCGTAAAAATGCCATACCAAAGCGGACATACAAAACATACAGGATAACCACCAAAACCCAAGTGACATGATTGGCGGTGCCTCCGTGCAATAGCCAACCAAATTCCCGTGCATGTCCCGATTTCACTACAGAAAGGAGGCTTAGGGTGAAAGCGATCAGGGAGGGCCATAAATACAGAAGCCTCCCTTCAGTAGCCGCCAGGAACAGGGCCAGTAGCCCAAGGCACAAAAGCAGTCCCAATTTCAGTGCCCAAAGAGCACTTTCCTTTCGGGAAAATTCAGCGTATGATGAGGTAGAAGCGACAAAAATCGGCGATATCATTCGTGTGCTGAGGGTGTTTCGAACCCTTATCAACAGCACAACCCGCATACCGGGTTTTACGTGAATGGGTAGAGAAGGCAACCGATCGGGATGCGACCATCGTGAAAGATCCACCAGTAAACCGGCAATTCCTGCCTCATACATACCCAACCCATCATCCCGAAAAAACTGTACGGAATCAAGTAAGGGATTATTTAAAAAAACAGTGATGGCTTGTTGATAATCACCCGGATTTTGGATGTCGATTCTTGCCCAGTATGCCGATTGGGAGATGATGATCTGATATTGATCGACCCGCATCATTTTTTCGGCTAAACTGGGAGAGGAAAAAAGCCTCGACATCTCTTCTGCATCCAGGCTTAGGGATGGTTCAGTATAAAAATGGATGTGCCGAAGGTGTTTCGGGCCACCATTCTCGACCGGAAGGGTCAGGGTATTGCCTCCTGACGCAGGAATAGAATAGGTCAGAAACCACAAAAACCCGAGAAACAGGGCTCTTTTTTGGATGTTCCGTACGTCCAATATCACTGCAACAATTGGTATTTCAAAATCACTGCAACAATTGGTGTTTCATGGCATATGATACCAGAGCTGCGCTGCTGTGCAATCCGGCTTTTTCCAAAATATTCCTGCGGTGGGTGGACACCGTTTCTACACTTAGACTCAATTTTGAGGCTATTTCCTTGGAACTGAAATCCTGCGCAATCAAGCTGAGGACCTCCCGCTCGCGACGGGTGAAATTGGGCAGATCTGCGGTTCGCTGTGCATTGGGCTCCTTGGGCCAGTGAATACCACCCAGAAGGAGTTTACAGACAACTTCCTTCAGGTGTTTCTGGTCGCCATCCTTCATAAAAAAGCCGCTGGCACCCTTCACATACGCATCCCGCAGCAGATGCATACTGTCGAACATGGTCATGATCAGCACTTTTTGTAGCGGATTTTGTGCCTTAATCTGTTCAAGTAATTCAAGTCCATCCATCGGACTCATGCGAATGTCGGTGATAATCAGATCAAAGTGTTGGTCAGTATTCAGCGCATTCAAAAGCGCTTCACCATCGGAAAAGGCCTCTACTTGTTCAACAAAAGAAAATTGACCGATGATCCACTGCAATCCATCGAGTAGAATCCGGTGATCGTCTACTAAAGCAATTCGATACAAAGTGGGATCCGATTTGGTTTCTGTTTCGTTATTTGTAACAAATATATAATTATAAATACATACATTTTATGTTTAATATTGTATGTATAAGAATGAGTTGTGAGCAAAAAAAATAGAAACACCTGATTTTGGTGAGCACAGGTCTTCAGAATTGTTGTCAATTAACTTCAAGTGCTCATCGGTTCGGAGGTAGGAGGTGCCTTGAAAAAAAAACTACTGGGTGAAATCATGGACCCAATCGGTGGAGCGGGTTCCGGTGGTACTTTCATATCAAGGCAACGGTGTGGGTTTATGCTGCTGGCAGGGGTTTAGGGCGACAAACGAGTGATGCTCCAGCCGCCCGCTCCGTTGGGCGAATATGCGAGGCGGTCGTGAAGACGTGATGGACGGCCCTGCCAAAACTCAAAACTCATGGGTCGCAAACGGTAACCACCCCAATAGGGCGGCCTGGGAATGTTCTGAGGATCCGGATATTGTGCCCTTATCTCTTCCATGCGAGCCTCCAGTTCTTCGCGGCCCGACAAAGGGCGGCTCTGTGCACTAGCCCAGGCCCCCAAACGACTATCCACGGGGCGGGAATGAAAGTAGGCGTCGCTTTCAGCAGCCCCCACGCGTGCCACAACCCCAGAGATTCGTATTTGACGCTCACTCAGAGCCCAGAAAAAGGTGACCGATGCACGGGGCTGCGCCTCTAACTGCTGACCTTTGTCGCTCAGATAATTGGTGAAGAATGTGAGACCCCGCTCGTCATAACCGCGGAGCAAAACAATCCGTCCCGCCGGAAATCCATTGGAGTCGAGAGTCGACAGGTGCATGGCATGGGGCTCGGGTTGACCGCTGTTGACGGCCTCGGAAATCCACTGATCGAACAAGGGGAGCGGACTCGGAGGCACCTGCGATTCAATGAGCGTGGCTCGCTGATACTCCATATGGAGACTTCCAACAGGTTGAGTGGGGGTGCCGTGATTCATGTCAAAATCATATTAATGAACCAAATATATCGTTATTTTGGCCATCTTGTTTATGTCCTCTAAACACGGCGTACAACCCCAATTCAACAACGAGCGACCCCTGGAGTCTGGTACTCTGTTGGCCGCCTGTCCATTCCTAGCCGACGCCCCTTTTCATCGGAGGCTATTGCTGCTGGCTGACCACGGTCCTGCAGGCAGCGTGGCCTTTATGTTGAACGAATATAGTGGTTACCGATTGGGTGAATTGCTGCCCGGATTCACGGGTTGGGATGTGCCGGTGTGGACAGGTGGACCGGTGGAAAGAGATACCCTGCACATCATTCAGGTGCAGGCAGCAGGATTGGCAGAAAGTACAGAATTGGTTCCGGGCATCTGGTGGAACGCCCATCCCGCGCAGGCCTTGCACCTGGCCTCGGAGGGTCTGCTTGATTCGGAGAAATGGTACTTTTTTCTGGGCTATACCGGCTGGTCGCCAGGGCAACTCGAATCGGAGTATGATGAACACTATTGGATTCCTGGTCCCTGCAGTCATCGATTTCTACCCATGGATGGATTAGACAATCAGTGGTCCGATTTCCTGACCGGTTTGGGCACACCCTATGACTGGCTGATCCGTGCCCCCAGTCACCCCAGCCTCAACTGAATCAATTGAAGCATGTCTAATAAAATGAATAGCAAATCCAATCAAAAGGGCATGCATACAATAGCAAATGGCGCACAGGTCATGTTCATTTTTAGCCTATGGCTGTCGATGGGTTGCTTTGGAGACGGAAGCGGGAATCTGCAATTGCATGACCTGACCGGAGCCACCATGGGCACCAGCTATTTCGTTCGGTATACAGGAGATTCGGTGTGGGGGCTTCAAAGCAGCATCGACAGTGTCCTGTTGCAGGTCAACCAGTCACTGTCTACCTACATCCCCGATTCCCGCATCTCTCGGGTCAACCAGAGCCCGGTCGGGGGTAAAGTGGATGGGCATTTGCGGGTTAACTTCCTGAAATCGGTGGAGATTAACCGGCAAAGTGGTGGTGCATTTGACCCGACCGTGGGCCCCCTCACCGAAGTTTGGGGCTTTGGTGCTGCAAAATCTCTGAAACTGCCCGATTCATCCACCATCGATTCGATCCGGCCGTATGTGGGAATGGCAATTTTCTCTCTAAAGGGTGATAGCCTATTGAAGGTCCATCCGAAGGCACGCCTCGACATGAGTGCCCTGGCGAAGGGTTATGGGGTCGATCAGGTTGCAGAATATTTATTAGGTAGGGGCATACAAAATTTTGTCGTGGAGATTGGCGGAGAAGTGCGGGCACAGGGTAACAAAAGCAAGGGAAATCCATGGACTGTAGGTATCGAGAAACCGCAATCGGGTGCGGGCAGAATTGTACAACGTACCCTGCTGCTCAGCAACCGAAGCATGGCCACCTCGGGTAACTACCGCAACTTTAAAGAGGTTTGGGGACGAAAAATAGTACACACCCTGAATCCCGATACCGGTTACCCCATAGAAAATGATCTCCTCAGTGCATCCGTTCTAGCTGAAGATTGTATGACGGCCGACGCCTGGGCCACCGCCTTTATGGTGATGGGGTTCGAAAAAGCACGTAAAAAAAGCGGAGAACTAAAAGGCATCGATGTGGTGTTTTTATACCTCGATTCAAACCATGACATCCAAGAATATTCCAGTTCAGGCATTGCCGATACCAGCCGCTGAAACGATCCGGTTTCTGATTCTATCCGTCGCATTGTGCCTCGGCATCCCTTTGTCCCAGCACGCCCGGGCGGCGCGTTTGCTTATTCCGATGGATGCGCAACAACGCGATCACCTAAAGGCCTATGGAATTGCATATCTTACCCTGAAACAGGGGCAGGAAATCAGTTGGCTGCTCAATTACAGGGGTGGTAGTTTTTGTCTCCCACAAACCCCATCACTCGAAACCGAATGCCGGGTGCGCGGGGTGAGCTATGAAGTGATACCCGAGGCGACATATGGACGGATCGTGGCCGAAATCACGGATCCTGAAGCCAATATGGAGGTGGTGAAATTGGAGGTGGCACCCAAAATTGCGGTATATACTCCACCCAACAAACTCCCGTGGGACGATGCAGTCACGATGGCCCTCGTTTATGCCGAGATACCCTATGAAAAGGTATACGATGATGAGGTATTGCAGGGAAAACTCCCACTCTATGACTGGTTACACTTGCATCATGAAGATTTTACGGGACAATATGGTCGTTTTTATGCCTCTTTCAGGAATGCGGAATGGTACCAAAACGAAGTACGATTGGCCGAGTCGACAGCGCAGCGACATGGATTCTACAAGGTTTCTCAGCTGAAGGGAGCCGTGGCCGCGCGTATCCGCGACTTCGTGACGGGTGGAGGCTTTCTCTTTGCCATGTGTTCCGCCACCGACTCCTACGACATCGCCCTATCGGCCGAAGGAACCGATATCTGTGAACATATGTACGACGGCGATGCTATCGATCCATCAGCACAACAGAAGTTGGATTTTACCCGAACCTTTGCGTTTAAGGAGTTTCAGCTCAAAAAGAATCCGCTTGAGTACGAGTTTTCGGATATCGATGTGACCGGCACCCGCGGTTTTTTGCAGGAACAAAACGATTTCTTTGCCCTCTTTGAGTTTTCGGCCAAATGGGACGTCATTCCCACCATGCTCACTCAAAGCCATGAACGGGTTATTAAGGGGTTTATGGGACAAACCACAGCTTTTCGCAAGGAACTGATCAAGAGCGATGTGCTCATTATGGGTGAGACCAGCAGTCTGGGAGAGGCCCGCTACATACACGGATCTTTCGGGAAGGGTACATGGACGTTCTACGGCGGTCACGACCCTGAAGACTATCAGCACCTAGTGGGGGAGCCTCCCACTGATCTAAATCTGTACCCAAATTCAGCTGGTTATCGTCTGATTCTGAACAATATTTTGTTTCCGGCAGCCCGCAAAAAGAAACAGAAAACCTAAGGGCAGGCATCCACGTTTCTGGCGAAATCAGCGAATGGCACGCCAGCCTTCCTGACCGAGTAGAGGCACGAATCGAAAGTCTTCGAAGGTCTCGCTCTCTACCTCTGATTCGGAAATGCGTATGATGCGCATCATTTTTTGAATTTCCTCATTGCCCACAGGTATTACCAGCCAGCCTCCGATTTTCAACTGTTCCAATAGAGCTTCCGGAACGGATGGGGCTCCTGCCGTAACCAGAATTCTGTCGAATGGGGCAAAAGCGGGCAATCCGAGGGTGCCATCCCCGAAAAATACCTTGATTTTCCGCCCCATTTCCTTTAGTCTGTCGCGGGTGGCATGAAACAAGGCCCTTTGCCGCTCAATACTGAACACCCGTGCCCCCATTTCCTCCAAAATACAGGCCTGATAGCCCGATCCGGTGCCTACTTCCAACACCTTCATGCGTTCCTCCACTCCCAGCAATTCGGTTTGGAAGGCGACCGTATAGGGTTGGGAGATGGTTTGACCCGAACCTATAGGCATGGCCTGGTCGGTATAGGCGAGCTCCGTAAATACGTTGTCGAGGAACGCATGTCGGGGCACCCGTCCCAAGGCTGCCAATACCCGCACATCCCTGATTCCCTTCTTTCGTACCTCCTCTACCAACTGTTGACGTAGTCCTTGATGTCGGAAGCTGTCGGGTGTGGAATCGGGCATTCGATTGGGTATTGAGTCGCAAAAATAACTCCATTGCCGTGTCGTTAATCGGTATCACCCGGATAAAATAAAGGCATAAAATCCTATTTTCGCACATCTTAATTCAAGTATGGCTATTTCCATTGGTGTATTGGGTGCTGGTCATCTCGGGAAAATTCACATGCGCTGCCTGCGTGACCTACCGGATCACTTCGAATTGAAGGGTTTCTACGACCCCGACCCCGAACAAGCTAGGCGTGTATCCGAATTGTTTGGTCTCCCCGCCTACGACCATATGGAAGAGTTATTGGACGAGGTGTCGGTTGTGGATATTGTTACCCCTACCGTTGCGCATTTTTCCTGCGCAGAAGCTGCCATCCGACGAATCAGACATGTTTTCATTGAAAAACCGTTGACCCATACTCTCGATGAGGGGCGCACTCTACTTCGTTTGGCTACCGAGGCTGGGGTGAAGGTGCAAGTGGGTCATGTTGAGCGATTCAACCCGGCTTTTCAAGCTATATTGCCACATTTGCAGCAACCCCGTTTCATTGAGGCGCACCGGCTCAGTTTGTTCAATCCACGGGGCACCGATGTTTCGATTGTTTTGGACCTCATGATCCACGACATCGATGTTTTGTTGAGTGTAGTGGGCGATGGCATCCGAAAAATCAGTGCGAGTGGTGTGTGTGTGGTGTCGCCAACGCCCGATATCGCCAACGCCCGGATCGAATTCCACAATGGATGCGTGGCCAACATCACCGCCAGTCGCCTAAGCATGAAAAACATGCGAAAAATGCGATTTTTTCAGTCAGACGCCTATTTGTCGGTCGATTTTCTGAACCGAGAATCCGAAATTTTGCGGTTGAGTCAACGCGAACCCTCTGCAGGCGAATCCGCTACCCCGGTCGATCTGGGTCCACAGTTGGGTGTCCGATGGATCACCCATGCCCGGCAAACTCCCAACGAGTCCAATGCCATTATGGAGGAACTCAGATTGTTCGCTGAAGCAATCGAGTCGGATAGCCAACCCGTGGTGGGTGTGGAGGCCGGCTTTCGGGCCTTAGAAGTTGCCTTTGAAATCTTGGCTCAAATTGAATCGGTCGAACCACCCAAGGAATGACGAGAATACGTGCGATTTTGTTTTTATGTGTTTTGACCGGATGCAGTTTGTATACGGCCGACAAAGGAATCCCTTCTTACATTTACATACCTGACTTTACCTTGGAGACAATCTACGCCGAACATGGAAGTGGCAGCTCAAATATCAAGGACGTATGGGTGTTCATCGATAGCGACCTTCAGGGCGTTTACCCTTTACCTGCACATTTCCCAATTTTAAGGGAAGGACAAATAGATATGGCGCTTAGCGCTGGCGTTTTGCTAAACGGAATTTCCGCCACCCGTGCGATTTATCCATTTTATACCCAGGCCGCCGCTTCAGTGGATCTGTGGGCTGGTCAAACCGATACGGTCAGACCAGAGGTTACCTACCGCACGTCCGCTCAATTCGCCTGGATGGAGGATTTCGAGGGACAAGGATTCAGCCTTCGGTCGTCGCCCTCGAGCGACACCACCATCGGACGGAGCGACAATCCCTTAGAGGTATTTGAGGGCGCCCGATCCATGTATATCGGTGTGGATGCACGCGCACCCTATTTTCAGGCGGAGGGAATCCAGGCCTTTTCACCGCCGGGTGTTGGATTACTCCCCGTTTTTCTGGAAATAAACTACCGAAACACCCAAGCATTTGAAATAGGATTGCAGATCATAGGTCCTACCGGTTCCATCACAGATCTTCCGATTGTGGTATTTGCTCCCTCTCCTCAGGAATGGAAAAAGCAATATGTCAATTTTTCGCCATTTCTGCAGCGGACACCGGGATATACCTACCGAATACTCATCACCGCCCGCCACGAGCCGACATTAGGTGCGATAGGGTCGGTCTGGCTCGATAATCTAAAGTTACTGTGGTGAACCGGAAGCGATATGATGCCATTGCCTATGTTGCCGGCGATTGGTTGTCGGCCTTGCTCGCTTGGTTTTTGTTCTTTCGCTACCGCAAGCTTTATGTAGAGAACCTTCCCCTGCAGGTAAGTGATTGGACTGAACTCGACTCGAACCTCATTAAAGGACTTGTGCTTGTTCCCCTTTGCTGGCTGATGTTGTATGCCGCCTCAGGAACCTACAACGATATCTATCGAAAATCGAGGCTCAACGAATTGGGCAGCACCTTTTTGTCGACCATCATCGGTGTGGTGGTACTTTTTTTTGCCTTGATTCTCGATGACCAGATCATTAGCTATACCAATTATTACAGCAGCCTGTCAGCTCTGTTTTTGCTCCATTTCTCCTTTACTTTCCTCTCCCGTTATACGCAGTTGTCACTAATCTCCGGTCGACTGTATTCCGGTGGGATTACTTTCAACACCCTACTGGTGGGCGATAATCCTCGAGCACTGAATTTGCTCGACGAGATGAAGTACCAACGAAAACCAACGGGAAACCAGTTTATTGGGTGCATCCGTCTCACTAACGGCTCATCACGGGGCAGCCTCAAAGGTATACTGCCCACACTTGGATATATGCAGGATCTTCCAGATCTAATCCGCAAGCATAAGGTGGAAGAGGTGGTGTTGGCCCTCGACGAAAAGGAACATCACCGCTTCAATGAGGTGGTCAACCTGATCCGCGATGAAGGGGCAATCATCAAGATTATTCCGGAGATGTACGACATCATGCTTGGTCACGTCAAAATGCAACAGATATTTGGCTTGCTGCTGATTGAGATTTACCCCGATCTGATGCCGCCCTGGCAAAGCAGTCTCAAGCGGATAGTAGATTTGATCGTGTCTTTGATGGCTCTGATCCTTTTCTCGCCCCTTATGATGTATTGTGCCATACGGGTTTGGATTGGGTCGAAGGGCCCGGTGTTGTTCCGACAGGAACGAATTGGCCTGTCCGGAAGGCCTTTCCTGATTTATAAATTTCGTTCGATGGTGGTCGATGCCGAAGCCAGTGGACCAGTGCTGTCGAGCGAGAATGATCCGAGAATTACCCCCTTCGGACGCACACTGCGCAAATGGCGCTTGGATGAATTGCCCCAGTTTTACAATGTATTGATGGGGGATATGTCACTTGTGGGCCCCCGACCCGAACGTCGCTTTTACATCGATCAACTGATGGAGGTGGCACCACAATACAAGCATCTGCTTAAGGTGAAGCCTGGTATTACCAGTTGGGGACAAGTTAAATATGGCTACGCGGAGAACTTGAGTCAGATGCTGGAGCGCTTGAAATTTGATTTGCTTTATATCGAGAACCGATCGCTCTTGGTCGATTTCAAAATTCTCATTTACACGCTCATCATCTTGTTTGAAGGCAGGGGCAAGTAATAGTCATTTAGAGGTCAACCCCCGACCATTGGATCAGGAAATCGGGGCCTGTGAGCAATTGGGTCTTGTTGTGCCCATTTTGGTGGATGCGGACCACGAATCGCTGCTCGGGAAAAAGCTGAGTGAGCAAAGTGAGTTTTAACGCCCAATTTTTAATTTCTTTTTTGCCCAGATCTTGCTCCAAATAAAGCCAAAGGGCGTCTTCCTCACCCTCACATCCGAGGTAATGGAGATCAATCGCCTGTGAGTCTGCTTGAAGCCTGACATCTTCGCGCAGCATGGCATGGAGCATCCAAAAATTGATGGCACTGTCGCCAAGGGTCAAATCCACCTCCTTTCGGAAACGCTCACTCAACATCATTTCCAGATCATCGGTAAAAACGCGAACAGCCAATTCCAGTTGGTTGCTGTCGATTTGCACCTCCACCAGTCCTACATGGAAGGGATGTGCTCGTTGCGGGAAGGATAAATTGCTCTGAAACGAATCAGATGCGATGGAAAGCGTGTATAAGAACACGAAAATAGCGGTTAAAAAAACCAATTTCGTTCGCATAATTCGCCGTAATTTTTTTCTGATAATCATTTTCTCGTAGAAGCAAAATGATCCACAGAATGCATAAGAATCAGGTTCCCGTCCATACCCCCGGATTGTCTCTCCATTGGTTTAAAATAGTTACCTCCTCAGGGGATATTTCACCCAATTCACGGGCTATGGTCAAAAGGGTAGGGTAGTCACACAAACTATGGCAGGGAATATTCGCGTCATCAAACAAATTTTTTGCCTGTTCGAAACCGTATGTGAATACCGATACGACAGAAAGCACCTTCATTCCGGCCTCCTGTACGGCCAGTGCCGCTTTCAAGGAGCTTCCTCCTGTGGAAATCAAATCCTCAATCAGCACCACACTCGAACCCGGAAATGTTTGTCCCTCGATCTGTTGACCGCGTCCGTGTTGCTTGGGTTCCGGACGCACATACAGCATGGGCAATTGAAGTCGATCAGCAACCAGAGCTGCCTGGGGAATTGCGGCCGTGGCCACCCCCGCAATGGCTTTTGGGTAGGGCATATTTTGCTGAATATGATGACTCAGCGCATCCGCAATAAATGAACGCGTATGTGGCTCGCCCAGAGTGAGACGGTTGTCGCAATAGATTGGAGAAAGCCAGCCACTCGCCCATTTAAATGGTGATTTGGGGGATAGACTAACGGCTTTTATTTTCAGCAGAAGTTTCGCAATTTGTTCCGCTGTTTGTTGTGGGTTCATACATACAAAAATACCGCATTTTTGTTTCGGATCGGGTCATCAACTTTTCCGAAAATGAGAGCTGGACACCCCTCGTTGGGCGAATTGTCTTGCGAGGACCCCGTATTCCCGACCTGCATCGCTGGCTTAAGAAATTGGAGCAGGACAACACCATTCGGGAAATTTCTGTTCATGTTGAGGATCCCCAGACATTTTTTCAGGATTTTGTTCGCTCCATGAAGGGGATTCAGGCGGCTGGTGGGGTTGTGGAGTGTGGAGGTAAGGCACTGTTTATCTACCGATTCGGACGTTGGGATTTACCTAAGGGCAAAATGGAGCCAGGAGAGTCGCCCGGTCAAACGGCCTTGAGGGAAGTTGAGGAGGAATGCGGTGTTGGTCAACTGGAATTGAAAGGAAGATTTTCGGATACCTGGCACATATACCTATTTGAAGGGCAGCATGTGGTTAAGCAGACCAGTTGGTTCGGTATGTCAACCTGCTACAGAGGAATTCCTAGACCTCAGGTGGAGGAGGGCATTGAAAAAGTGGCCTGGATTGAGCCATCTGCTTGGAATCGGGTGGTGATACCACATACCTATCCGTCACTTTTGCCTTTGTTGAAGGAGGCTAAGTTGTGGATACTGCAGAAGACTGGTGTTGAAAATCCGTGAGTTGTCCTATCCCGATTGAAACTATTTTGGGGGGATGACCATTCCGGGTGGTAGCAGGGCCGACGCATCGCTCCCATGACAGATTATGTCGCGCACAAGAGTCGATGAGATGTGGCTGGCTTTGGGATCACATGCCAAAAATAGGGTGTCGACACCATACAATTCCAGATTGAGTTGAGCGATGTTGCGTTCATACTCGAAGTCCTGGGTATTGCGCAACCCCCGCAAAATCCAATTAATTCCCTCCTTGCGACAAAAAACAGCGGTTAGTCCAGTGTAAGACAGAATCTTGACGTTCTTGAGATGTGCAAACGCTTGTTCGAGCATCTGCATTCGTTCCGCGAGAGTGTAAAGGGTTGTTTTACCCTGGTTTTCGCCAATACCAATCCAGATTTCCGGGAACTGTTGCAAGCCCCTTTCAATGAGGAGCTGATGCCCTAGGGTAATGGGGTCAAAGGTTCCGGGAAATAGGGCTACGTCATTCACAGGAGTGATTTAAGTGGATAAAACCTCAAATATACTGAATACACCTTCCCCGTAGCGCCGCGACTCCTTATAGCCTATAAGGTCCCCGAAGTTGTATGTTTGGTCATGCTCCAAAATCAGGATTCCTCCATTTGTGAGCAGAGCCGAACTCATGATTTTTTGGGGTAGGGTATGCAGCAGAGGCAGTCGATAGGGGGGGTCTGCGAAAACCAGTCCGACGGGTTGCGCGTGTTCGATAAAATGAAAGGCATCGGCACACACCACTTCGACGGGCAGGTTCCATTTCTGGGCAATAGATGATATTGTTTGACAGCAAACCGATTGTATGTCCACACATATGGCCTTAGGGCAGCCCCTCGAAATCATCTCGAAGGATACCACACCTGTGCCGGCAAACAGTTCTGTGATGGAGCAGGTTGAAAAATCGATTCGGTTCGATAGCCAGTTCAGCAGTGATTCTCTTGCCCTTTCGGTAGTTGGTCGTACATCAGGCAGCTTGGGGACACTCAATTTTCGGCCGCTCAAAGTGCCTCCAGTGATGCGCATCAGATGGGGTTGCTGATTAAATAGGCGGCTAAGGCGGGGGTTGATACATTTGGGTACTGATTCCAGGGCTCAGCTTCGGCCGTCGAAGGCTCCTCTAGTATCCAGGATGATGGGTTGCATAGTCCAAATGACTCAACAAGCAGGGGGTTTAGCGATTCCTCCTCTTTTGCATCAAATCCTGCCAGAAAGACCGAGCCAGAAACACCCTGGTCGAGCAGAAGGGCGTAATAAAGTACTTCTTCCGGTGTCGCTGCTTCAAAAGTGTTACATGCCTGCAGGCAGCTGTTTCTCTTTTGGGCCACCAAAATGCGGTTGTCGAGTCGACAAATGAGCAGTTCGGCCGTGTCTGCCAACCGAGGTCCGATTCCAGTAGTCGGTTTGAGAAATCGCGAAATTGCTGCGGCTTCATAAGCAAACAGGCGGTAACCGGGGAAGATTTCTCCGACAGCCTCCACAACGCCACGGCCAAATCGTGAGGCTACTACCACTTCTGTTTCAGGTAGGTGATACAAACAGGGATCAGAAACAACATCGGAAGCACCAAACAGGATATCCAATGAATCCGCAGGGATTTTGTCGCGGCACACCGATAGGGGCAGGGTGCTACATGCTGCAGACACTAGCATCAACAGGGGTACAGTATCCGAACAAGATGCATCCTCGAAAATTGACATTGGAAGCACACTTTTGATTGCACCGTCTAACCATTTGAATTGTTCGAGTAGTGTGCGGTGCTCCCATTGAGGCGGGACACCACCATATAGGCTGATCACACAATGGTTTGTGACTGAATCTGCTCCCAAAAGATACCATTCCGAATGCCCGATGGTTAAAACCAGCCGAAAGGATTTTTGGGCTGATGTTAATTCTTCCAGATTCTGAGCCGACCAGAGCCAGAAGCTTGGGTCATTCCCAATTTCCAGAGAGGCTGGCATCGGTCATGGAACCTACCCTCAACACCTTTCTGGTATCGAAGGGTGCTGTATCTTCTACTTCAAAAACGCTGATTTCCACCGCACCTTTTTTAATTTTTCCAGCCCTCAGTTCAAATTTTTTACCATCGGTAAAGGGAATAAACGGCAATGAATCTATCGATTTGTCCCTGAAAATGGAGTCCTTGATGCTTACATATATCGTTTCGTATTCTATTCCCTTGAGAATGTCAAGCGAGTCGTCAGGGTTACCGATTACTTTAATCACCTTAAACTTGCCGTCACGGGCAACAATCATCAGCGAATCCCAATTGTCGGCAAACTGCCCCTTAACCTCCCGATAAGCTACCTGTGCGTCACGAATGAGTTTCAAACGATCGATGACATGTGCATAGCGCCTGTCACGTTCTTTTTCGAATCGTATGGGTTCAGCGATCTCCTCCACCAACATATAGGAGAGTACCACAACGACCAAAAACAAGGCTATTTGAATGATAGATGTGCGATTCATATTCTATTCAATTGACGGACAATTATAGCGGTTTTCTACAAAGCGCGCAAGGTTATTTCGGTAAAACCATAAGCCGGATCGTAGTGGTTTAGGATATAATTTCAATCATATTTAGATCCAACAGAATATGTTGATGATAAAGAAGGAGCCACGGAAAACAAAAATCCCAATAGGGTGTTTTGTTGGGGTGAAACAGTTCTCAATCAAAGATATGGAGGTTTTGAGTGGTGTGAAGGCACACACCATTCGGATGTGGGAACAAAGATTCCAAATGTTCGAGCCCCGTCGCACCCCTGGAAACATCAGATACTATAATGAAACTGATCTCAGAAAACTGCTCAACCTGTCTTACTTGAGTCAACAAGGCTACAAAGTATCGGTTTTGGCCCGGATGAGTGAGGAGGAATTGTCGAGCCGGGTATTGGACCTGAGTCTGACCTGCACTGGCAATGAAATCCGCATCCAATCGCTCACCATGCACATGCTGCAGCTCAATGAGCCGGGTTTCACTCAGCTACTCTCCGTATTTATTCGGGATTCGGGCTTGGAGCGGGTCATGCTCGATATAGTTTTTCCATTTTTTCGGGCCATCGGTTTCATGTGGCAGACCGGAACCATAACCCCAGCTCATGAGCATTTCATAACCCATTTGATCCGTCAGAAGCTGATTGTTTCGATCGACCAAATCGATTTTGCTGAGCACGAGAATTCCAGAAAATACCTGCTCTTTCTGCCAGAAGATGAATTTCACGAACTGGGACTTCTTTTTGCCCATTACGTGATTCGATCCAGAGGCCACCATACAGTATATTTAGGGGCGAATGTGCCCTATTGTGATCTCAAAACGATCTATTTGACCTACAAGCCACAGGCGCTTTTGTGTATTTTAACATCGGCGCAGGTTGACATAACCGCTGCTGATTATTTGATGCAATTGTGTACTGATTTCCCCCAGACTGAAATTTTAGCCTCAGGAAAATCTGCCCTAAATGCATCGTCGGAGAATTCCCTTCATGGGGTCACTCTCATGAGCGATTTTTCGGATTTGATAGATTGTTTTGAGACAGTATGCTGACGGTAATTTTTGGATGGATCACCGGCTTCCTGGGCATTGAAGTGGTATCTTCTCTCATTCACCGCTACCTAATGCATGGCCCCCTGTGGTGGATTCATCAAACACACCACAAACCGAAAGGTGGATGGGAACTAAATGATTGGTTTGCTGTGTTGTTCGGTTCAGTTGGAGTGGCTTTGCTTTTTGGTGGATTCCTTGAGATTATTCCCATTTTTTGGGGATATGCAGGTGCAGGCGTATCTGTATATGGACTCGTATATTTCGTTTTGCATGATATTTTGGTTCATTCACGGTTGGGCTCATTCCCAAAGCCAGTTTCCCGTTATTTAATAGCCCTCAGGACGGCACACCGTATGCACCACAAGCACACCACAGCCCAGCCCGGCGAAAGTTATGGCCTGCTCTTTTTTCATTACCGCTACTTCTCCGACCAGAGAGCCGATTCTGATCTCAGAAGAGATCCTGCCCGTTGAGAGGGTTGGTTGACGAGAATGGCTCGCTTCTTTTAGGTGGAAGATTCCTAATCGGTGTATTTTTACACCCCACAAAGCCATCATGTCTTTTATTGTGACTCACAGGTATTCAGTCTGCCTCAAATACATTTTGTGGATGAGCCTCACTACCTACATTTTTCACGTTCAGGTCTATGGACGCGAGTCCTACAGCTTAGCGGCAAAGGTTGGGAGTGGGCTTGACAGTACGAAAAACGACCACGGCTTTCCCAATTTAATAAATCTGCGACCTGACTCTTTTTCGGGATTGGCAGTCGACGCGCCCCAATTCAAAGCAGTCGTGCCGAAGGAGTGGGACCGTTGGGCAAATGAGTATGCATATACTTCGGAATCCAATAGCCGAGCTGAGGGTGCCGTTCGGCTTGACAACGGAAGGGCGGCAACCTATTCGTTTGTGCTTCTGATTATGGGAATGATGTTGTTGGCAGCAGATCGGCATCGGTTTGGGCTGCTGGCTCGTGCATTTGTTCAACCTCGACTATTTGAACAATTTCTCAGGCAGCAAGGCGGCGTTCAGAGTTCAGGCTGGTCGATCGCCCGTGTTTTCTACTTCTTCATGTTGTTTTCGATCTGGATTGCCATTTTCAGGCAACGATTGGAAGTGACAACAGATCAGCTCTTATTGGATTGGGTTCAGATTTTTGGGGCGGCGGTTTTACTCTTATCATTTTTATTGCTCATACACTTTCTGCTGGGCCTGGTCTTTGACCACAGTGAGTGGACGAGTAGCCATTTGCGTACAACTTTAGTTTTCGTTCAGTTCGCACTTCCATTTCTAATGATCGCTGTTTTACTTGGCGCTACCTTGCCGGTCCGGCAGGTCATCCCTTCGATGATTATTTTTTCAGTTTTGCTGTTTGTGGGTTGGTCTTACCGTTTGATATTGGGATGGATCAGAGCGGCTCATGCCAAGGGTGTCGGTTTTGGGTATATTATTTTCTATTTTTGCCTCTTCGAAGTTTTACCTATTCTGTTGGCACTCAAGTACACCACTGTCCACTTCATCTGATATGCCAGAACAACCCGAGCAGTCTTCAGTGCCAGTCGGCAAAATCAAGTCCATCCTATTTTCTCAACCTAAGCCGGATTCTGAAAAATCGCCCTTTTATGATCTTGCGAAGCGGTACAACATTAAAGTTGATTTTCGGCCTTTTATCCAAGTGGTTTCTGTTGAAGGTAAGGACTTTAGAAAGCTAAAAATAAATGTTACGGATTACAAATCGGTAGTGTTCAACAGTCGGAATGCAATCGACCACTACTTTAGGATTTGCCAGGAGTTGCGTGTTGAGGTTTCCCCGGAAACACGTTATTTCTGCATTTCGGAGAATGTCGGGGTCTATATACAGAAATACGTAACCCTGCGTAAGAGGAAAATATACTTCGGGCAGGGTAAGTTATCCGACTTGTTTCCCGTGATGGCACGCTTCAAATCAGAGCCATTTATGTTGCCCTGTTCTGATGCGATGGAGGGTGATTGGATTCAAGAGGCTGAAGGTGTTGGCATCGATTTGCGACCTGCAGTTATGTTTCGGACGGTATCAAGCGATTTGAGTGACTTGTCGGACATCAAATACGATCTGCTCGTTTTTTTTAGTCCACTAGGCATCAAATCTTTGTTTGAAAATTTTCCGGATTTTATACAGGGAAACACCCGGATTGGCGGATTTGGTGCCCGTACGCATGCCGCTATTATCGATCGGGGCTTAAGACTGGACATTACAGCTCCCAATACCGAATTCCCGTCAATGTCGATGGCTATTGAAGATTACATAAAAAAATTTTCCCGATAGTTTTACATTGACACTTACTTTTCGTTATTTCGACCCGTCAATATTTATTGCATATGATGAAACACTACATACCATTCCTGATTGTCCTCTTGTTTATTTGGGTGCCTTTCATGGCATTTGCCCAACAGGAGCCGAAATGGAATCATTATATGTTCAACGACTTCTTCTACAATCCGGCTGCTGCAGGATCGAGGGGAAAAATCAGCACATTCCTTATTCACCGCTACCAGTGGGTGAATCTGCCCGATAATGCGAGTCCACGCACAACTGTGCTGAGCGTACATGCACCTGCTAAGTTTTTGCATGGTGGATTGGGCCTGATGGTGAATACCGACCAGGATTTTTTCAATGAGACTTCCAATTTTAGATTTGCATATGCTTACAGAACGGATTGGAAGGGAGGGGAGTTGGGTATTGGAGCATATTTTGGAGGCATTCAGAGTATTTTAGACGGCACCAAGTTCAAGCCGGAAAACCCCAATGATCCATTGCTGATTAACTCGAAAGCCACCGCGTTCGCTATAGACGCAGGTTTCGGATTTCATTACATCTCAGATCGGTTTTATGTAAACCTTTCAGGTAATCGACTCAATAACCCGAAAATCAGGTACAGCACGGGTAACGCTGCTTTGACTTACCAAAGAAACCTATTTCTCTCTGCTGGGTACACGATCCCCCTGGGCGATATATGGTCAATCACTCCTTCAACGCTCATCAAGTCAAATCTATCTGCCTTCCAGGCGGATGTTAACCTGTTGGCCACCTACAAAGGCAAGTTTTGGTCGGGTTTGGGTTATTCAACCGGTGACGCTGTTGTGGCCTTGCTTGGAGCCAATTTGGGGAAGCATTTGAGAATTGGCTATTCCTATGATTACAATTTATCCGGTTTATCGCGTTTCAATGATGGTTCGCACGAGATTTTTGTGGGCTACGATTTCACCATCAAATTTCCAGAGCGCCCAAAGGTTATCATACGCTCACCCCGATTCATGTAAATTTCCCATCGCATACACTTTTTGTCAAATATTTCTATTTTTGGCCATCGTTTTAAAATCTATGTACCCAATCCTTACTATGCTGAATTATTTGAGTCCAAAATCGCTTTCCTCCATTTCAAGGTGTCAATATGTTCAGGGGGACAGGCGCTCTGCCCCGTCAGCAATTGCTGAACCCTGCTTAAAACTATCTTTTTGGTCCATTTTTTCGGTTATCGCGATCAGTTTGCTTTCCGGTTGCGGTTCGGGAAATTCAGGCGAGTTGACAGGTAGTCTCGATCGGCCAAAATGGTCGCAAGCTGTTCCATACGGCACGGTTTTGTTGAAGGGGGGGTCTCTTCAGGTCGGGCAGGCCGAGCAGGATGCCTTCTCCAGCAACTACCAAACACCCAAAACCATCTCATTGAAGGCCTTCTATATGGACGACACCGAGATCTCCAATAACGAGTACCGACAGTTTGTGTATTGGGTTCGCGACTCAATCGCACATACCATCATGGGTAACATGGAGGAGGATGAAAATGGTAATGAATTGATCAACTGGGAGGCGCCTCTTGATTGGACCGACCCGGATTTTCTGGAAGAAGTTTCTGAAATGATTTTCTCGGGCGGAGATATGGTATTTGGCGGTCATGAGCTGGATACCCGCCGCCTCAACTATGTTTATCAAACCTTAGATTTTAAAGCCGCTGCCCTTAATAAGGATCGGACACGCTCGCGTAAGGATTTTGTTCGTAAGTATAATGTAAACGTTTATCCCGATACCTTGGTGTGGATTCGTGATTTTGTGAAGGAAGATGGTGGTTCATACAATGAACCTCAGGCCCTGACCTACTTTTCCCACCCCTCATTCGACGAGTATCCCGTTGTGGGTGTTAGTTGGGATCAGGCAAACGCTTTTTGCAATTGGCGCTCCAGGGTATTCAACGGATTCCGCTACAGGAATGGTTTGTATCAGCAGTTAGAATTTCGTCTTCCAACTGAGTTTGAGTGGGAGTATGCCGCAAAAGGTGGTCGCAACATCGCTACCTATCCATGGGGAGGTCCATACACGCGCAACGATCGGGGCTGTGTATTAGCCAACTTTAAGCCGGGTCGTGGAAATTACACGATGGATGGAAATTTATACACCGGACCGGTTTATCAATATAACCCGAACGATTTTGGGTTGTTCAATATGTCTGGAAATGTGGCTGAATGGACCAACACCACTTTTGATGAGTCGGCCCAGTGGTTTACCCACGACTTAAACCCGGATTTCCGTTATGCGCCTGAGAATCCCAATGATGTGGTGATGCAGCGTAAGGTAGTTCGCGGAGGCAGCTGGAATGATGTTGGTCATTTAATTAAGACCAGTACGCGTTCCTATGAGTATGGCGATTCTGCCAAATCTACCATTGGTTTCCGTTGCGTCATGGACGTTATCGGAACTGGACAAACAGGTCGTTAGCTATTTTTAATCAATTCGTAAAATTTTAATCTAAACAAATTCATTTATTATGCGTGATTCCAGTTTTTTAGAGTCGAAGCGGGGTAAAGTACTCCTCAATTATGCCTACGGATGGGGTGCTGCTGTTGTAATCATCGGGGCCTTGTTCAAAATCCGCCACCTGGATGGAGCTGATTTAATGCTCACCATAGGTTTGGGAACTGAGGCGGTGATTTTCTTCATTTCAGGCTTTGAAAAGCCGAGTGTAGATACCGATTGGTCACTTGTTTATCCGGAGCTTTCAGACGGAGAGGCCAATTCAAAACCTGCGCGGGCTACCGATTTTGATGGCATGATGCGTGAATCAGGCATCAATAAAGGCACTCTGGAGCGTTTGGGTGAAGGATTTAAGTCGCTAACCGAAAATGTTGGGAAGATGTCAGATATTTCACAGGCGACTGTAGCTACCAACGAATACACGAAGCAGGTGCGTGAAGTGGCGGGATCGATGGCCGGATTTTCTCGCAACATGACCGAGGCGAATCGGCTTGTGGAAGAAATGAATCAGGTCGTTGGAATGGGAACTGATTTAAAGATGTACCAGGATCAAATCGCTCTGTTGAACAAGAATCTGGGTGCATTAAACGCTGTTTACGGTAATATGCTGAGTGCCATGTCGGCACCCCGCCAATAATCCAATCGCTACAAGGCTATGGCATCAGTTAGATTGTCACCCAGACAACGAATGATAAATATGATGTATTTGGTGCTGACCGCGATGTTGGCGCTGAATGTATCAGCGGAGATCCTAAAGGCTTTTGCGATGATTAATAAAAGCCTCGAGGATACCAACCTAACCATCCTTCAAAAGAATGGGGCTCTATATGCGACATTCGAAGAGAAGATGATGGACGAACCAGGTAAGACTAAAGCAGCATACGACAAGGCAATGGTGGTTAAACGTGAAACCAAGGAGCTTTTGGGGTTTGTTAAAAAGATCAAGGATAAATTGATTGATGAAGGTGGTAACGAAAACAACAAGCTAGACGAGCTTGATTTTAAAACTGAAGGTGGCGTTCGCCGTATTTTGGATGATGGTAACATCGATATCAGTTCCACCCTCCTGGTTAACCCGGATGGTAAGAGCAAATTGGGCTTGGAGATGAAAGATAAGTTCAATGACTTTAGGAAAAAGCTAATTGCATTGATTCCGAAAGCAGATCGGGGTAAAGTAAAAATTCATTTAGACGATCCTGCTGATCCGGCCCCTTCAAAAGGCAGTGGCGTGAAGAAGAATTGGCTGCAATCCAATTTTGGAGAAATGCCATTGTCTGGTGTTATTACTTTACTTTCAAAGTATGAGAGTGATATACTTAACACAGAGAGTGAGATTCTGGCCTATTTACTTGAGTCCATTGACGCTGCTTCCTTCAAGTTTGATCAGATTGAAGCCAAAGTGATAGCCAAAAGCAGCTATGTACTTACCGGTCAGGACTTTGAAGCAGATGTAATGTTGGTTGCTTACGATAGTCGTCAAAATCTGGACATTAGATTGGATGGCGGAACGATTGTTCCTGTAGAAAATGGTTTGGGTAAGTATAAGGCTCGGGCCACATCAGAAGGTGAAAAGAAACTGAACGGATACATTTTGGTAAAGAATCCTGGAACGGGTGAAGAGACCAAATACCCATTCAGCACATCCTATACGGTCGCACGTCCTGCTGCGGTTGTTTCTCCTGATAAGATGAATGTATTCTACATTGGTGTCGACAATCCGGTATCGATTTCTGCGCCGGGTGTGAAACCAGCGGATCTAACTCCCGCTATTTCCAAAGGAACATTAACGGGTTCAGGAGGCAAATATGTGGTTCGTGTGATGGAGCCTGGTAAGGTTAATGTAGATGTGCGTTCCAAGGGAGAAGCGGGTAAAGGTAGCAGTATGCTTGGAAGTTCTGAGTTCAGGGTGAAATACGTTCCGGACCCAATTGCCACTGTAGGGGGTCTTACAGCAGGACAAACACCAACCACGAAGTTTAAAGCTCAGGGTGGTATGATTGCTTTGCTAAAAGATTTCGACTTTGACCTTCGTTTTGAGGTAAGAAGTTTCCGATTGATCTACTTGGCGCCCAGAAAGGATGCCCAAGTTGTATCGGTGACCGGCCCGGTTTTTTCTGCTGCTGCTCAGAACATTATTCGTAATGCCAAGCCAGGTGATCGCTTTATTTTTGATGAAGTGAAAGCGGTGGGTCCTGATAAAGTAACCCGTACCTTGCCGGCTGTAACTTATGGCCTTAATTAATTGATTTATGAAGAAAGTTCTCATTGTTTTCGGATTCATGACCTGTTTGTTGACAGGAAGTTTGTCTGCACAGGTACAAAGCCCTGAAATCATTGATGGGGCATTCAGGCGCGTGGAAAAGACGCGTCGGACGAATGATCTCTACATGGTTCGACAACCAGACGCTATGTTCTCTTGGAGTATCATCCGTTTGATTGACCTGAATCAGAAACCTAATTTTTTCTTCACCTATCCGCGCAGCATGTTCATCAATTATTTGATGGGCTCACTAAAGGGCGGTGAATTGGAGGGCTACATTTACAAGACAGAGGATCTGATTCCTGAAAATGCAATCACTTCTGACGCCATTTTGAAATCCTTGGAAAGTTACGACACCGTTATTACGATGGATCCGGTCAGCTACGAAATGGTTCAAAAGGTTGAAAAGAAGGAGTTTAATCCTAATGATGTGATCGGTATACGTTTAAAAGAGGAGTGGGTTTTCGATCGTCGCACGGGTGGACTAGATGTTCGTATTGTTGCGCTGGCACCCGTCACCAACATTAAGTCTGAGGGCAGGGTGGTTGGACAAACCGCTATGTTCTGGGTCTATTATCCTTATATCCGCCCTGTATTGTCAAACTCTGAGGTTTTTAACTGGCGCAGTGAATCGGAGAAATTAACCTATGACGAAGTCTTCATACGTCGGATGTTCACCAGCAACATCATCAAGGAGCCAAACGTGAAGGACTTGCGTGTTGAAGATTACGCAAAAGGACGAGACGCCTTTTACGAGTCGGAACGCATTAAGAACAAACTACTGGATTTTGAGCAATCACTTTGGCAATATTAATCTAACCTGAGATTGATGAAAGCCCCGGATTTCTAGATCCGGGGCTTTTTATTGTTGGGTGTTTTCGGTTAGTGCCTGTATCTTACCTAATCCGCACATGGCTTCTGTATATTTTCACGTTCCATTTTGTAGACAGGCCTGTTACTACTGTGATTTCCATTTTAGTACTGGGCGTATACATTATTCTGAGATGGTGAACTGTTTGGTGCTCGAGTGGGAAAAAGTACATCATGTGCTGAATGGGGAGCAGGTGAACAGCATTTATTTGGGTGGAGGTACACCGAGTATACTTCCTCCCGGTGATATTAAACGATTGATCGATGTGGTTGGCACCCGAAATTCTGTCCGTTCAAATGCTGAAATTACTTTGGAGGTTAATCCCGACGATGTGTCATCGGATTTTCTTGCGTCTGTATGTGAGGCGGGTGTCAATCGCCTCAGCATCGGCATACAGTCTTTGAATGATGAATCGCTCCGTTACATGAATCGGGCACATGACAGTCATATGGCGAGACAATCCCTGTCTATGGCTCAGTCAACGGGGTTTCATCGAATTTCGGTGGATTTAATGTTCGGTTTACCTCATTTGACAGATCTTGAGTGGGTCGATTCCCTGAATGAGATTGCCAATTTTGGTGTTTCGCATATTTCTGCTTACGGTTTGACTCTGGAGCCAGGCACGGTTTGGCACAGGAGGGTGCAGCAAAAGAAAATGAGCGTGCCCGATGAAGAAACCAGTCGTACGCAATACCAATTGCTAATGGACTTTGCCGATCAGAGGGGCTATCGTCATTATGAGGTTTCGAATTTGGCCCTTCCGGGCATGGAATCTGAGCACAATTCAGCCTATTGGAAGGGCACCAATTATTTAGGTATGGGTCCGTCGGCCCACTCTTATGTGGATGGCGTTCGGTGGTGGAATGTATCGAACAATGTCCGTTATATGCGATCCATTCGAGGCGGTGATCTGCCCCAAACCTCTGAGGTGCTAACGCTGGCTAACCGCCACAACGAGTATGTTATGACGCGTCTTCGTATGGATACTGGTATAGATCTGGCCGAATACAATACATTGTTTGGTGCTTATTTTGGTCGAGATTTCAGAAGGAGTTTGCAGAATATCAATCCGGATTGGGTTTATTCCGGCGATGGACGGTTAATCTTGACTAGGGAGGGCAGGTTTTATGCCGATGGGATCAGCGCCAGTTTATTTGCCGATGATTCCACTTACCCGAATCCGCCCAAGGAATGACTGTGGCGGTTCTCAGGTAATTTTTGGCTACATTCGAGGCTGAAGAGCTGGGTTTTGCATGGCTTATGGTTTGATGGTTTTTTGATACAGAAGGAATGAAAAAGTTGATTACCGATGAAATATGGGGGGTACCGGAATGGAATAGTCCCATCGACTTGTCATGGCCATTGAATTTCAATGGTCCCAATCCCAGCGCGTTTTCTATACCTTCACCTAGCCGTGAGCCTCTCAGGATGGGTGCCTTTGTGGGTTCGGTGTCTGAAGGTGGTAGTTGTAATGTTTTTGCGCTTTCGCTACATCCCCACGGACAGGGAACCCACACCGAATGTGTGGGTCATATTTCTCGTGAGCCCATCTACCTCAATGACTGCTTGCAGAGATTCTGGTTCCGTGCCCTTTTATTTCGGGTGATACCCCGTGAAGTGACCGGCGACCGGATTATTTCGAGGAAGGATCTGAAACGAGTCTGGGAATCTATGGTGATGAACACGGTATCAGGCGAACGGATAGGGGCCTCGGATTGTGGTATTGAGGCCCTGATCGTTTGCGCAGGAGGTCCGAGTTGGTGTGAAAATTCAGGTGCTTGTCCCGTCTACTCCGGCGCAAATCCACCTTATTTCGAAGCGTCGGCAATGGAATACGTTCGGGAAATGGGCGTGTTGCATCTTCTGACTGATCTGCCTTCGGTCGACCGTGAGGACGATGGGGGTCAACTTTCCGCTCACCATGCTTTTTGGAACTACCCAAGTGCGCCCCGCAGGGAGGCCACCATCACGGAAATCATCCGGGTTCCGCTTGATCTTCCCAATGGATTCTACCATCTGAATCTCATGATCGCCCCGCTGCTTTCAGATGCGAGTCCCTCCAAGCCGATTTTATACAGTCTATTGAAACGATAGGTTCAGGCGATCTGAGATGTTGGACTACTTATATCCGTTGGTTCGGCTGATTTCCGTCAGGACATCCAGCATTTTACGTGTGTCTTTTGGGCATAGGAGTCCGAGTGGCACACCTTTGCTGCGCATAATGCCCCGATCGGTGGCGCGGTACAGGTAGAGGGTTCGGCGGAGGCCGGAAAATTGCCGGATCACCTCATGCCCGGTTAATTCGGACGCAGGCAGGCTCAGAAATACCTCATTCTGCGCTTCCTGGTCGGTCGATATATAGATGGTGCCCGCGTTGACTTCAAAAGCCATATATCCGGGGCGGATCATGACCCAAATGGCTACCAATAGGAGCAGAGTGCTGATAAAAATTGCGATTCCCAGGGCTTCCGGTATATCGGAGAAGAGTGCCAGTGTGCCAGCAGCCACCACCACGAAGACAAGTCCCCTAAACCAAATAATCTGTTTCAGATTATGTACGCCCGATTTCATACGCCCTCATTGTATGTTTCCATGCCGCGCGCTATGGCCTCATCCATGGCGGGTGTGCCAAAATCGCGGTGCCAGTTACCCTGTTCCATGAGTTGATCCATCCATACATCCTGCATTTTACCTTTTTGAAGGGCGATGTGGTAGGGAATATCAGGGCGAAAGGTGACCATCGAATATAAGGGCGTCCAACGATTGGGGTATTGTTCGTTAATACGTGCTTCTATGCGTTTGCGTAGGAGAAACTCCGGGTCTGCGACTTTATCGCGCATTTCAATAAAATTGGCTTTCGCCAGATCGGCTATTGCATCGGTATTGGCTTTGCGCAGGGCACCAAATTCCGGAAAAATCTGGTTCCAGTCTTCCCGGTGGGCGTCAATCAATTGGTCGAACACCCGCACATCCTCGAAACCACAATTCATACCTTGCCCGTAGAACGGCACGATTGCGTGGGCTGCATCGCCCATGAGCAGGTGGTCACTGCCCAGGTGCCACGGTGTGCAGCGTACGGTCACCAGACTCGAGGTGGGATTGCGCAGGTATTCATCGACGAGCTTGGGCATGAGGACAAGGGCATCGGGAAACTGCTGCTGAAAAAAGTGATGTATGTCGCTCGGATCTTTTAGGCTGCTGAAGGACGGGTTGCCATCGAAGGGGAAAAAGAGGGTACAGGTAAAAGTATGGTCGGGATTGGGCAGGGCAATCATCATATAGGTTCCCCGGGGCCAGATGTGTAATGAATCTGGCGACAAGGCAAATGATCCATCAGATTTGGGTGGGATGGTGAGCTCCTTGTAGCCATGCGGCAAATAATCCTGTGAATAGTCGAAGCGGTCGCTGCGCATGAGGTAATCACGGAGCGCTGAATAGGCGCCGTCTGTACCGATCAACCGCTTGTAGAATATGCTGTGTGCCGTAGGTTCATGGTGCTGCTCCATGTAAATCCGTTTGTTCGGTGGGTCGACTTGTGTGCACCGTTGCTCGAAATGGAGGCGTGCGCCCTCTTGTTCGGCCAAGCTCATCAGGGTTTGGTTTAGTCCACCGCGCGAAACAGAATAAATATGTTCGCCTTTCTTACCGTAGGGTTGGTAGGTCGTGACGCCCGATGTACTGTGCATGGTTCGGCCCTTCATGGGCATTCCGGTGCGCAGTACATCCTGATCGACCCCTACATTTTTGAGCGACTCTATGCCGCGGGCACTCAGAGCGAGGTTAATGGAACGACCGGCGTAGGCCCCTTTTAACCGGGGATCGGGGCGCTGCTCATACATGTCTACCTGGTATCCCCGTTTTCTCAAGTAGACTGCCAGCAGGGAGCCCACGAGCCCGGCGCCGAGCAGGGTAAAATCAGGCAAAGTACGGGTGTTTGCCGTGTTGACCGAATTCGAATCGGAACGGGAAGATTGGCTGTTTGGGATCATGGGGATGGTGTGCGGGCCTCTTGATTTTATATCGGATGCAAAATTACCGCTTCGCGGGCGATGAGGCAAGTAAACCCACCCCATATTTTAGCTTATGGCGGTGGAAAGTAGCCTCGACATCCTATTTTTGCACAACATGAATGATACCCATCCCTTGATTCAGGAACTGCAATGGCGTGGATTGCTGCAGGATCTAACGCCCGGAACGTCGGCTATGCTCGGGCAGTCACCCCAAACGGTATATGTAGGTTTCGACCCCACTGCCGACTCGCTGCACATTGGGAATCTGATCCCCATAATGCTTTTGTTGCATATGCAACGAAATGGACATCATCCCATAGCTCTTTTGGGTGGAGCCACAGGTCTGGTTGGGGATCCCAGCGGGCGCACCACTGAACGTCCATTGCTATCGGTAGAGGAAATCGACCATAACGCGAAGTGCATTGGTAAGCAGCTTAGCCGTTTTTTGGATTTTGACCCGGCTTGTGGAAATCCGGCGCGACTGTTGAACAACCACGACTGGTTTAGGAACATTACCTTTCTTGATTTCATCCGCGATGCGGGCAAGCATATTCCGGTCGCTTACATGCTGTCGAAGGATTCGGTGAAGTCACGTATGGAAACTGGGATATCGTTTACCGAATTTTGTTATCAATTGATTCAGGGCTACGATTACCTTCACCTGTATCGGCACTACGGCTGCAGGCTCCAGATGGGGGGATCCGACCAATGGGGGAATATCATAACCGGTGCGGAGATGATTCGAAGAATGGATCAGGGGGAAGCGCATGCCCTCACTGCGCCGCTGGTTACTCGTTCAGACGGCAACAAGTTCGGTAAATCGGAGGGAAAGAATGTATGGCTCGATGCCGGACGCACCTCGGCCTACCAGTTCTACCAGTTTTGGTTGAATGTGGCAGACGATGATGCACGGCGACTGGTGGCGACCTACACACTTCGAGATCGGGAATATATAGAGCAGTTGAAGGCCGACCACGATCAGGCGTCCCATGAGCGCAGGATGCAGCGTTTATTGGCAGAAGACCTCACCACGCGAGTTCATGGTGTGGATGTACTAGCACAGGTACAGGATGCCTCGGCCATTTTGTTTGGACGGGATACGGCCGATGCCCTCAGGCGACTTCAGCCTGCTCTTTTGTTGGATATTATGGAGGGCGTACCTCGTTATGTTGTTCCGCGGACTTCCATTGAGGCCGGCCGCTCGTTGTTGGCTCTACTTGTGGATGATTCACCCATATTTCCATCGCGTGGACAAGCGCGGGAGATGATTGAGGCAGGTGGTGTGTCGCTCAACAAGCAGAAGTCTGTTGATGAAAATCAGATTGTAACAACAGAAAATCTACTTTGTGGACATTTTATTTTAGTGCAGAAAGGCAAGAAAAATTATTATTTGATTGAAATTGTGTAGTCACAGGCCGCGTAATCAGCCTTTGCTATTTTTGCATATCCCGATAAAGTCAAATATGAGGAAATCACAAAATACATTCCCGGTCAACGGACAGGCGCGTGTTGTGGTGGTGCGTACACTTCCATCCATATAGGAGGGTACATACGCCGTGAAAACGGTTGTGGGTGACCCGGTTCAGGTGAGTGCCATGCTGTTGTTTGTTACAGCAATTGGACGAGTTGGGGTTGATTCCGACGTGTGGGACACAAAGAATCTGCTGTATCGTTTGGCACGGGAGGAGTACCCCGTTTGATGAGCAGCCCGACAACCGCTGTTACGCGGGTCTACACTTTATGGTACTTCAAGTTATTGGCCACCCGACTACCCGACTGCGCATCAGCCTGGAAGGAATATCTTAAAATTGAACTGGCTATTTACTGTGTCGAATAGCGCTAAGCTATTTTAATATTATTACATATTATATAGATAGAAATGTCCCAGAATCTGTTTAAGAATGCCTTTAAGCCTGGGGTATAATGTAGGGCGTTTTTCCGTCTGTGATGAACACCTTGGCTTTGGGTGATTTGAGTACCTCCAGCATGGCCTCAATGCTCCTGAGTTTGAGGATGTTTTCGGTCATGCCCTCCGGTAATATTTTTTGGGTATCGCGTGTTGCGCGAAAGGAAAATGGGGTTTGATCGAAATTTTCAATTGTCGGCGTCAAACAGGGCGGATCCCATTCGCACCAGGGTTGATCCGTGCCGCAGCGCCAGAAGGTAATCGCCCGACATACCCATGCTGATTTCACTGAATTCGGGTAGTTTCTGTTCAAATTGATTTCGGGCCTGAGAAAAAAGCTCCGATAAACTGCGGAATTCTTCATCAATCTGCCCGAGGTCGTCGCACAGGCTGGTCATGCCCATGAGACCACCTACCCGTACGCCTTGAAATTCACCTTCCGCGCAACGACCCAGCAGGGGGAGAACCTCGCTGGGCTTCAGTCCGAATTTATGTTCTTCCTGAGCAATGTGCACCTGCAGCAAGATCCGGGTTTGTGTGCCGATCCGCAACGATTCGCGGTGGATGTGATCCAACAGGGCGGCGGAGTCAACCGAGTGAATGAGGCCAACAGCAGGCAGCAGTGCACGCACTTTGTTGCTCTGCAAATGACCTATAAAATGCCAATCGATGTCGACCGGGAACCTCTTCTTTTTCGCCAACAGCTCTTGTACCCTGTTTTCCGCAAAAATGCGCTGACCGGCTTCGTAGGCCATCATAACCCGCTCGTCGGTCTGGTATTTGGAAACCGCCACCAGCCGTGCACCTGAGGGGTTCAACTTGAGCCTAATTCGCTCTAATGCCGCGGCAACCGGGTTCATCCGTATTTTTGTGATTCATGGTAATCAACCCAAAATTACGGATTTGCCTTTGCTTTTGTTGGGCTCTGACTGCTTGTCGCGACCCCCATGCCCTCCGTGGATATCACAGCGGAATCGTGCCGCCAGACAGTATGGAATTGTTGTTGGTGGAGGTGCACCTGGCCGAAAGCTATCAGAATCTGCATCAGGTTCTCACGCCGGCCGACACCCTTTCTCGGGGCGAAATGGCCAATCTCTACCGGCAACTGTTGAAGCCCTATGGGGTTTCACCAGAACGGTTTTTGGCTTCTTATGCCTATTACGAACAGCAGCATCCGGTGGTTATGGACAGCCTCTACAGCGGGGTGACGCGCCGCCTCAACGAGCGCTTGACCGAACAATACCGATGAGCATACTTTATGTTTGGGGAAACCTAAGTATTTGGGTGCCCGTTTGATTTTATTGTGTTTATGAAATCCTTGGAACAGTACCAAAACTATATGTATCTGGATCCGCCGTTGTCGGCCGCACGGCTCGACTACCAGAGCATTCGTGTGCGGTTGGCCCACTACTGCCGGAGTGAGTCGGCCGCACAGGAGCTTATGACGCTTCGACCCCAGTCCGACTCTGAACAGGTGGCCTCGGCTCAGCGCCTCATGCGCGAGATGTTGAGGATGATGCAGGGCGATGCACAGCTTTCGGATGACCCAATAGCAGACTTGCCCGTATTTCTGGCCAAGGCCATACCGGAAGACTCCTGGTTGGAAGCCGAGAAAATAGCTGATATACGGAGGTTATTGAACATGCTGAACAGGTGGCTCAAGCGCCTGCATGGCGCCGGCCGCCCATTTCCGCTGCTGGCAGCCCTTTTCGAACGGGTTGTGGTGCCTACGAATCTGCTGGTGGAAATGGACCGTGTAATAGGACCAGATGGGAAGGTGCGCCCCCACACCAGCAGCGAATATGCCAAGCTGAGTGTAACACTGAATCGTCTCCAGAATGAAGTCAGGGGGAAAATGGACCAGATTTATCGCCATGGTGCCCGCGAAGGTTGGGTGGCCGATTCCGGGGTGACCCTGCGCAGCGAGCGACTGGTGTTGCCTGTTAAGGTTGAACACAAGCGCAAGGTGGATGGACTGCTGCATGATGCGTCGGCAACCGGACAAACGGTCTACATCGAACCGGCTGCGGTGGTGGGAATCAACAACGAGATTCGGGTCACCGAACTGGCTCTGGAACGAGCTCTTCGAAAAATCCTTCAAGACCTTACCTCTAAATTACGGCCTTATATCGATTGGCTCTACGACGCCCATGCCCGAGCAGTGGAGGTCGACAAACTTAGGGCCCGAGCATTGCTCGCCATGGAATGGCCATATGCCTGTTGCCCGGAAATTGATCAACAAAACATAGACCTGCGTGAGGCCGTACACCCCATGTGGTTGCACGATCCCGAAAGCGCCCGCTGCACCGTCCCCCTCAACATACACCTTAGTCTGGATGCTCGAATGATCGTGTTGAGCGGTCCAAATGCAGGCGGAAAATCGGTTGTCCTAAAAACCCTTGGAATTTTTCAGTGGATGTTTCAAGCCGGAATACCCCTGCCTGTCCGCGATGGCAGCCGGATGCGCATATTCAAAAATCTACTTGTCGAACTCGGAGATGAGCAAAGCATGGACGATGAACTCAGTACATATAGTGCCCACCTTACACACATGAAGTCGTTTCTCGAACGATCCGGTGATCAATCGCTGGTGCTGATTGATGAAATGGGTTCGGGTACCGACCCACACATGGGCGGCCCATTGGCAGAAGTGGTGCTTGCAGAGTTGGTGCGAAAGGGATGCTGGGGACTCATCACCACGCACTATAACAATCTGAAGCTGCTGGCGAACCGCACCGATGCCATGCGCAATGCAGCCATGGGTTTCGACGTGGCCGCCCTTCGTCCACGCTACACCTTCGAGCCAGGTAGACCTGGCTCGTCGTTTGCTTTTGAAATTGCCGGCCGCACCGGTCTGCCACGTACATTGGTCGATACTGCGCGTGCCCAAATGGCAGGTCGCCAACAAGATGTGGAGGCTCTCCTGATACAGCTGATGGCCCGCGAACAGGAGCTGGCCGATCGTGAGCGCTTGCTCCAGGAAAAGGACCGCCTGCTGGATGAAGTGCTCGCACGCTGGAACGGTCAACTTGCCGATCTGTCCGAAAAGCGCAAGAGGTTGTGGGAAAAATCCCGCACACAAGCGCAAGAATTGTTGATGCAGGTGCGCCGTCAAGCCGAAAACTTTTTGGCTGAGGCACGCAAATCGGAAGGAAGTAAGGATAGGCTGCGACAACTGCTGCGCCAGGTGGATGGTGAATGGTCACAATCCGATGTACTGCTCAAGGAAGCGCAACAGGCTGAGGAGGCGCCGGCAACTGTCGGAGAATCAGCCGTATCCACACCGTCAAATGATAGAGCTTTGGGAAATGGTGACCCGGTAGTGGTGGAACCGGAGGGATTTCGGGGTGTCATACAGTCCATTCACGACCGGGAGGCGGTGGTGCTTGCGGGTGACGGATTTTTGCGGGTGCCTTTGTCGCGTCTTCGCAGTTGGACCCAGACTTCTGCCAGCATGGGGAAAGCTAAAGGCAACAAACCTGCGCATAAGGAGGGGGAAGTGGCACGGAAAACGAGTGGGCTGAACACTGAGACCCCTGTATCGGGTGGTATAGCTTTGCGCAGTTCGTCTGGATCATCGGCCTCCGCGGCTGCCTTTCGGATGGTGGAAGAACTCAAAACCGAACTGGATATCCGTGGCATGCGTGCCGAAGAGGCTGTTGAAATGCTCGATAAAGTGCTGGAGCGTGCCTTAGTGGTCGGCCATCCCAGCATACGCGTAATCCATGGTCGCGGAGGTGGTATCCTGCGTCGCTCGGTGCGCGATCATGTGCGGCGACAATCGTTCGTGTCCGGTTTTCAGGATGAGGAACAGGAACGGGGTGGCGATGGTGTAACCGTTGTTTTTTTGAAATAAGCGAATTCCCCTGATCACCTCCAACAGCATAATGGAATACTATATTTGTCCTGGCATCAGTCAATATGCCTAAACTAAACCCAGAGCCGAATCCATGAATAAGGTCTATCCCGATGCACGAATGGCCACAGCCGATATCCCCCATGGGGCAACTCTCATGCTGGGCGGTTTTGGATTATGTGGAATCCCCGAAAACTGTATCTCCGCTCTGGTCGATAGCGGGGTCCGTGACCTGACCTGCATCTCCAACAACGCCGGCGTTGATGATTTTGGCATTGGATTGCTGTTGCAAAGGAGGCAGGTTCGCAAAATGATCTCCAGTTATGTTGGTGAAAATGCCGAGTTTGAGCGGCAATTGCTGAGTGGAGAGCTGGAAGTTGAGCTCATTCCGCAGGGCACACTTGCCACCCGATGTCTCGCGACGGGCTACGGCATGCCGGCAATCTATACACCTGCGGGGGTGGGCACCGAGGTGGCTGAGGGGAAAGAGGTGCGGCGGTTCGGTGACAAAGACTATTTACTCGAAATAGCTTTTCAGGCCGATTTTGCCCTGGTGAAGGCGTGGAAGGGCGACACCCATGGGAACCTGATTTTCCGTGCTACCTCCCGAAATTTAAATCCCCTTATGGCTATGGGGGGCAACATCACCATTGCTGAGGTTGAGGAACTGCTTCCGGCAGGCTCAATCGACCCCAATCAGATCCACACCCCGGGTATTTATGTGCACCGTATTTTTCAGGGCAGCGGCTATGAAAAACGCATCGAACAACGCACAGTTCGTAAACGTCAGGATACAAACAGCACTTAACCGCCTGAGATCGGAATCGATAGATTCTATCGTGTTATGAATCTCCGGCTTGCATTCAATCTGGTTTGGTTGCGCAACGATCTCAGGTTACACGGCAACCCCCGCTCTGTTTGAGGCTGCTAAGGGGGAAAGCCCGATCGAGTTGGTTTATGTGTACGACAGCAGTCTGATGAATCCAACGTCATGTGGGATTCCAATGGATGGACAGCGAAGACAGGCCTGAGTGCTGGCTAATCTAAAGGAACTACAAATTGAATTTGAACAATACGGACAAATCATACACATAGCCTATGAAAATCTGGTCGAAATTCAATCTCAAAGACTTCAGTAGGGGTGGGGTGCATCAATTGTTTTTCACGACGAGCATAGTTTTGACGAGCAGCAGGATGCCAATAGATTGATGGAATGTGCGGCTGCTTTGGGGATTGAATGTAGAGTCCTGTCAGGGGCTGATTTGATTAACTGCCCATCGGATTAGCATTTGCTCATGTTGCAGTTTCAGTTACTATAGAGTGCGAATTTTTTCGGCATTTGTTGCAGTGATGGAGTCACCGCATGTTTTTGTCGGGGGTGGACAGACTGCATATTTTCCACAGGTTGGACGGGTGGGTGTGTCATTCGCACGCTGGTGCCAGGGAATGAACGGGCATAAATATATTGACACGCATATGATTGAGCCGGCGGCCACCGGTTGGATGAGAAATTGCGAGCGACGGGTTTTGGCAAGCTTACTGGTGGACAATTTGTAGTGTGACTGGCGCGTGGGCTGCCCGGTTTGAGCACCATATGATTAATTATTTTGTGGCAAGTAATTATGGCAATTGGACCTATGTGGCCGGAGTAGGTACCGATACAAAACCCAATAGGGTGTTCAATCCCGATTTACAGGCCGAGCTATCTGATCCTGTCGGCTTATACACCCTAAGGTGGACTACCCCTGAGGATTTCGGATAAGAATCGACAGCAATTAACCTAATTATCAGTTCTTCTTCGCTTGCGCTCCGCCGATAAGAGGGTCAGTTCGCGCGACATTTGTCCGGCGATGCTCGTATTCTCCCGGGCGCGGCGCACAAGATATGGCAAGACCGCTTGCACCGGTCCGTAGGGAAGGTATTTCGCTACCCGGTAACCGGCATGGGCCAGATTAAAACTGATATGGTCGCTCATTCCCTTCAACTGAGCCGACCAAACCCGCGGATTACTCGCCTCAATGCCAAGCTCCCGCATCCGATTAATCATTCTCAGGTTGCTCTCTTCGTTGTGACTTCCGCAACAAAGGGCCATTTGCTCTATATGCTCTAGGCAGAAACGCACCGCTTCATCGAAATCGCGATCGGTCGATGCCTTATCGGGCTGTATCGGGCTTGGATAGTTCCTTTCGGCCGCCCGCTCCCGCTCCTTTTCCATATAGGCTCCCCGCACCAGTTTCACAGCAAAATGGCAACCCTCTGCGCTTATCTGAGCATAGGTCTTTTTGAGGTATTCCAACCGATCGTGACGGTAAAGTTGCACGGTTTGGTAAACCAGTGGCTTTACCCGGTTATATTTCAAGATCAACTCATGCACGAGCCCGTCGATTGCATCCTGGATCCAGCTCTCTTCTGCATCCACCAAAACAGCCTGATTGGCATCCGCAGCGGCTTGAATGATGCGACGCACACGCACTCGAACCGTATTCCATTCCATTATATCTTGTTTTGCGGGTTGCGATTGGGCACTAATCCGCTCCATGAGTTCAACAGATGCCACCCCACTCACTTTAAAAACGGCGAAAGGGATCCGGTCATCGCCACGGGCCTTGTGGATGGTGCGGATGATCTCTTCGGCACAGGCATCAAAGGCCTCATCCCCATCAGTTCCCTCTACTGAATAGTCGAGAATGGTGCCAACCCCACCCATGGCCAATTGAGCCACCGCTGGTTCGCATCCCACGATGGTCTCCCCCCCGCAAAACTGATGGAACACCGTTTTCCTAATCGCCCATTGTACGGGGAGGCCGATTCGAATGGCCCATTGAGCCAGTCGGCTTCCCCATTCCACCATCCATGGAATGCCCAACAATCGAAACAAAAAATAGGAATCCCGTAGTTCGGCACTGGAAAATCGCGAAAATGCGATTCGGGTATTGTTGAGATCGGGTAGGGGGCCGGACTGCATATAGGGTGATGTGGATCGCTACAAAGATAGGTTAAAGCAAGGGCGCAGTATGGGTAGAACGGTTTATAATTCAATCATAAGCCCCCGGTGAGCCGAAGGAAACCCCGAACCTGTAAACCGAAATCGGAACGTTCCCTATATGTATTATATAATGTTATATTATTATGTTTGTTTGTCAGCTATTCGATTTTCTTCAGGTTTTCGATAGCCCGATATGGTCGGGCTAAGATATGGTGGTGTTTCAGGGGTGGATCTGGGGCGCTACAGAACAGATTGTCGCAGAGGTTTTGAGTGGCCATTGTTGTGACAAGCAGACGAAAATCGTTTGCTTGATTGCCGTTGGGCATTCTCAACTCAACCAACATCACTGCCCTGTCGTGTAGGGGATTGATCACGAGCAGAGGCTTTATTTATGGTGTTGTAGGATGATTGGAAAAGTTGCGCCAGCGATATACACCCATCGGCTGCAGAGTGTCTTGTACTGTTGGTAGTAGTAGCTTCTGGTGCTGATGAAAAACAACGGATTGGAAGCACGCAGGGTGAAACCGGGATTTTCGGGTTGTTCTGGCTATACCCGCGATAGGGGCGATCGGCATCCAAACACAACAAGAAGCGAGAGGTGCAGGATCAACGCACAAAAAATCGATAGCGATTTAAGCATATCAAGCGAACATGCCTGCCTGCTTAGGTGTTTGCAAGGTTGCAAAGCATCGAAGCATCTCGCGATTTTCCATTGGAGCCAATCACCGAAATCCGATTGATATTGGGCGACAAGCTGAACCATCTGCACAGCTGGTTTCGGAAGTGTAGACCTGACGTCTTGTATGTGATGATGAAATGCAGGAGCGATACCGACTACTGCCAGCACCACATCCAGAAAGTTGTAACATTTTTCATGTCCATGCGCTCATTTTCCCGGTGGTTGAATGACTATGGACATACACTACACTACATATATCTGAATGACCCGGAGAACTGCCAGTCGATTACCGGCAACCTCGAACGTGTCCTGGCTTGGTATCCGGGCGCTGGAGGTGCCTGCCAGCAGCCCGACACCCGTGGCATGAGTCAGTCTGCCGATGGTGGACTTATGGTGAGCAAACCCTATACCTCGTCGGGTCAATACATCAGGCGAATGGGTGACTACTGTGGTTCTTGTCGCTACAACCCCAACCTTTCTACCGAGCCGAATGTTTGTCAATTTAACAGCCTCTACTGGCATTTCCACGATCGACATGAACGATTGTTGAACTCTAATGTTTGTCTGGCTATGGTCTACCGCAATTGGGACCATACGGACAGAAGCAAGCGTGAAGCTCTTTTGTTCAAGGCTGAAGCGCTCTCTTAGCGCATTGAACAATTGTAGACTAGATTTTGACTTATATTACATCTTATTAACAAAATTGAACGTGAGCCACCAATTCCTTCATTATCCCTTTCATTCACCTGGTCCGGCCGATGTTGTAGTCGGCACACTCGTGGATGCCCCCTTTGATCGTGTCGTTGCTGGCTTCGGCTCACCCCTCTTTAGTGTCCTCAACCCGCCGTTTCCCCGCACCCACCTGATCCGTATGGATGGTAATTTACCGGGCCATCGAATCGAACTCAAGTTGGATTTCGGACTCTTCTCCCAAGATTGGACGGGCGTGATTACAGCCCAGGCTGAGTCCTACAGCCATTACTGGTTTGTGGACCAGGGAGTTCGTCTGCCATTTTTCCTGCGCAGTTGGGAGCATTTTCATGGGATCATTGAGATAAGCGCGCGCGTGACTTACATTACCGATGCCATACGTTTTCGTGAGGCCCCATGGATTCCACGTTTCCTGATGCGGTGGATGCTCTTACTTCTGATGCGTTACCGATCTCCACGGTATAAACGATATTTTGTAATGTGATAATTTTTAATCTACCCTGTTTATTTCTGTCAGTTGGATTAAAAATATTCAATTTACACTACTTGTTGTTGTTTTTGCGAAAATTCGTTGATTGAATTATCATAATAAATATATATAAATGTCTGCAAAAGAGTAGAATATATATTATAAAAATGATGAATATTTTTTTGTTTAAGTAAAATTAAAAAAAGTTAAACAAAAGTTTGGAAATTAGTTGCAGGCACTATACTTTTGTTTAACAATTCAACCAAAAAACTTAAACATGGATTCTAATACCTTCAGTGTCAAAGTGAGAGAGAATGGAGTAGCCCTGAAAGCGTATGCCCTTTATTTATCACAGAATCGGGAGGACGCCCACGACCTGATGCAAGAGACGCTGCTCAAGGCGTTCACCCATCGTGAGCGGTTTACCGACGATACCAATCTGAAGGGCTGGTTGTATACCATCATGAAGAACACCTTTATCAATCAGTACAGGAGAAAGGTAAAGCGCAGTACTTTGCTTGACTCCACGGAAAATGAGTACTACCTCAACAGTTCAGCACATGCCGTGCCCAATGAGAGCCTTGAGCGTCTCAATATGGAACAGATTCATATGCATATAAATCGCTTACCTTATGACTTAAAGGAAGCCTTTATGATGAATTTCCGGGGTTATAAATACCAGGAAATTGCCGACCATTTTGGCATCCCCATCGGAACGGTGAAGACTCGCATCCATATGGCGCGACAAATTCTTAAGAAAAAGCTTCATGTGTTTGGTGAAGCCTACGGAATGCAGGTTGCTTAATATTTCCATATTAAATTTAAAAATAAAGGCTTCCTCTTGGAAGCCTTTTTTGTTGGGCGAGGCAACTGCTTGAATTGATTTTGATAGGATAAATTCAGCCGCTTCACAAACTATGGCGTTTGGTTTTTGTTGTTGATAGGAAAACCATACTATGCCAAAAAACAGGGTAATCGTAATCGGCTCGGGGTTCGCAGGATTATCTGCCGCCACGAGCCTCGCACACAATGGCTACAAGGTTACCCTGCTCGAAAAAAACGCGCATTTCGGCGGGCGGGCCCGGGTTATGGAAAGCCATGGTTTTCGTTTTGATATGGGGCCGTCGTGGTACTGGATGCCCGATGTATTCGAAGCCTATTTCGCGCAGTTCGGCAAGAAAGTGTCCGACTACTACCAACTGCAGCGGCTCGACCCTGGCTATTCGGTCTTTTTTGGCAAGGATGATGTGATGACCATTCCAGCACAAATGACAGAAATCGAACGGATGTTTGAGCAGTACCAGTCTGGATCAGCGAAAAAACTAAGATCGTTTTTAGCTCAGGCAGGTGAGAAATATCAGATTGGTATGCGCGACCTGGTCTACAAGCCAAATCGGTCTGTTATGGAATACGCCAGCGTTTCCCTGCTTCGGAATATGCTTAAAATGGACGTGTTTCAGTCGATGCGCAGCCATGTCTATGCTCATTTTAAAGAGCCCCGCCTGCGCAAACTCATGGAATTTCCGGTTCTCTTTTTGGGTGCTACCCCCCAAAACACACCCGCCCTCTACAGCCTTATGAACTACGCCGATTTATCGCTCGGCACCTGGTATCCAATGGGCGGTATGGGTGAAATCGTAAAGGCATTTGTGTCGCTCGCCAGGGAAAAGGGAGTAGAGCTGATGGCCAATGCAGAAGTGCAATCGATTGAGTGTTTGGGTTCGCACGCCAAGTGCGTACACGCGGCACATAGTACCTATGAGGCCGATGTGGTTGTGGCCGCAGGCGATTACCACCATATCGAACAGAATGTGCTGCCCGCATCGCATCGTCAATACAGTCCAGCCTATTGGAAAAGCAGAACCATGGCGCCGTCGAGCCTCCTGTTCTACATTGGTCTGAAAAATCCGTTGCCGGGACTTACACACCACAGCTTGTTTTTCGATGAGGAGTTCGATCGTCACGCCGAACAAATCTATGCACGACCATCCTGGCCAGATCATCCGTTGTTCTACACTTCACTCAGCAGCAAAACGGATTCCACCGTGGCGCCTGAAGGAAAAGAAAACCTAGTGATTCTGGTACCCCTGGCGGTAGATCTGCCCGATCCGGATGAAGCCCGCGAACGCTGCTATCATCAGGTTATGGATCGCTTCGAACATATGGTGGGTATGGGCATCCGCGATCAGGTAGAGTTTCGCCACAGTTATGCCCACTCCGATTTTCGGCGCGACTACCACGCATTCGGGGGGAATGCCTATGGATTAGCCAACACCCTGGCCCAAACCGCGATTTTTAAGCCGTCGATGCGCCACAAGAAACTAACGAATCTATATTTCACAGGTCAGCTGACCATACCTGGTCCGGGCGTGCCCCCCACCATAATTTCCGGGCAGGTGGTGACCGGAGAAATCCAGCGTGACTGGCCCTTGTAGCCGTACGGCTTTTCCCCACTGCCAGTTCTTGTGGATAAGTTGTTCAAAACATTTATCCCGTTTGGTTGGTTCTTGTTGGTAAAAGAATCTATGTTATCACTCTACCGCCACACTAATATTGAATGCAGTCGGATTATTACCCGCAACTACAGCACCTCATTCAGCATGGGGATTCTGGCGTTCGACAAAAAGTTCCGGGATCCCATCTACGCGATTTACGCTTTTGTGCGTTATGCCGATGAGATTGTAGATACTTTTCACGACTACAATAAAGAAGAACTGTTTAAGGAATTTTCCCTGGATACCTGGAATGCCATTGAGCGGGGCATCAGTCTGAATCCGGTACTCGATTCCTTTCAGAAAATCGTTTCCGAATATGGAATTGGTCGTGATTTAATTCAGGCCTTCCTCAACAGTATGGCTATGGATCTGCAGGACATTGAATATGCCGAGAATTCATACCACACGTATATTTATGGCTCGGCAGAAGTGGTGGGCCTGATGTGTTTGCGCGTGTTTTGCGCGAGAAATAACGAACTATATGACCGTCTCAAACCAGCTGCCCGCCACCTCGGTGCCGCATTCCAAAAGGTTAATTTTCTGCGCGATATCCGAGATGATTACCAAAACAGGGGGCGCACCTATTTTCCTGGCGTGGATTTGGGCATTCACTTCGACCAACGGGCCAAAAATGCGATTGAAGCCGACATTGAAGAGGATTTCAGAAAGGCCTATGAGGGTATACGTCAGTTGCCTCATGGTTCCAGAACGGGGGTACTTACCGCTTATCGGTTCTATCTGAATCTATTCCGCAAAATTCGGCGGACAGAACCATCGCGCGTGATGGAGACGAGGATTCGGATCAGCAATTTGGAAAAGGCAGCCTTGTTGGCCGGTTCTGTTTTGTCGCATCGCCTTTCTTGGCTCTAGGCCGAGAATATCCTTTTTTTTCTTTTTTTTGAGTCGCGTTGACTCTATGTCAATATCGGCATTTGTCGCTTAGCGTATTCGCCCGTTCATGAAACACAGACACCGCAGACAGCATCGTTCAGCCGCATATGGGATGGAATCACATCCGGTAGAAAATGCAGAAAATCGAGGCGACAGCTCCGTGGATTCTGAACTGAGCCAGGCGGAACCGATCAGGCACAGACATCGGCGACCTGACCGCTCTCGGTCGGAAGAGTATGGGGTCACAGGCAAACGGGTGGCGGTCATTGGGGGTGGGGTAGCGGGATTGGCCACTGCGGCACGACTATCAACGCGTGGCTACAAGGTAGATTTACTGGAGGCGGGTCCGGAAACGGGGGGGAAAATGCGCGACTATCGGTCCGACGGATTTCGTTTCGACGGTGGACCATCACTGTTTACCTTACCGGAAGTTATGGAGCAGCTGTTTACCGACTGTGGAAAAAAAATGTCGGATTATGTCCACTACGATCGGCTGGATTTGGTGACCCGCTATTTCTATACCGATGGCACCCAGCTCAATGCTTGGTCACAGCCCGGGCGACTGGCCACTGAAATGGAACAGAAAATCGGAGAACCTGCCCAACAGGTTCTGGCTTTTTTAAAACGAGCGTCTTTCATATACCGCATTACCGCTCCGGTTTTTATTAAGCGATCCTTGCACGATTGGCGCAATTTGCTTCGGCCGACTACGTTTTTGCGGCTTTTGGCGATTCCCCGCCTGGGTATTTTCACCAGTATGCACCGCTTTCAAAAAAGGTGGCTGAGCCATGAACGTAGTCTGCAGTTGTTCGGCCGCTTTGCGACCTACAACGGCAGCGATCCCTACAGGGCGCCCGGAACCCTCAGTATGATTGCCCATATCGAACAAGAGTGCGGTGCATATTATCCCCGCGGGGGTATGGTGGCCCTTCGCGATGCCCTGCACCAGTTAGCATTGGACTTGGGCGTGAATGTTAGAGTCAGCACCCGAGTGGATCAGTTGTGGATTCATGAAACCCGTTTGAAGGGTTTGCTCGTGGGGGAGGACCGCGAAATCTACCCCATAGTGGTTTGCGCCAACGACATACTACAGGTGCAGCGTAAACAGTTGCCCCGCAAATACCGACGATCTCGATTTCAATTGCAGGAACTCAGCACATCGGCCGTTGTGTTTCATTGGGCAGTGCTGGGAGTGTTCCCTCAATTAGATTTGCACAATGTATTTTTTTCTTCCCATTACCGGCGCGAATTCCAGTATTTGCAGCGCGGTGACATTGACATTGACCCCACTTGGTATGTCTACATCAGCTCAAAGAAAAACTCAACCGATGCTCCCGATGGCTATGAAAACTGGTTTGTGATGGCCAATGTGCCCGCCCGGCGTGAACTGCCGTCGGAAGAGTTACTGGATCGTTTGCGTCAGGATGCTATGGATCGAATCGGTCAGGCTGTAGGGGTAGATCTACGCCCGTTGATAGAAGAAAAGAGGGTGTTGACGCCAATAGAAATGGAACGTGCCACAGGGGCAGTAGGCGGTGCCTTGTATGGCCCCGCCTCCAACAGCCGCTGCTCGGCCTTCCTGCGCCAGGCGAATCGCGATCGCCGCATCAAGGGTTTGTTTTACTGTGGAGGAACCGTGCACCCTGGAGGTGGGATTCCGTTGTGCCTGCACTCGGCTGCCATTACTGCCGATCTTGTGGAACGCGGGCATCCCCACCCAAAAGCAACGAGAAAACACCAGCGTTGATGTTGCGGTTGCTCGAAATTCTAACTGTTCGCAGCTATTTTCTCCTGTTTTGGGGCATGGTATATGGAATTGGTGCACTGGGATTGGCATGGCCCGCAACCAGAGGATTTTTCTTAATGTTTGTACCGTATGTTTTATTTCTGGGCGCCCTGCACGTTTGGTTGATGGAGCGCCCGGTGCCCATGCCGCACACGGTCTTGCTTTTATTAGGTTGTTTGGCGGGCTGGCTTATTGAGGTGTATGGGGTAGCAACCGGAAATGTTTTTGGGGCCTATCACTATGGAAGCGTACTGGGATATGCCCCCGCAGGCGCACCGCTGGTAATTGGCGTCAACTGGACGGTGCTTATTTATGCCTCAGCCCACTTATCCTTCGCTGCTCAGATCTCCCCCGAAATTCGTCCCTTTTTGGGTGCAACGGCAGTCATGCTGGCCGATATACTTATTGAACCTGTTGCCGCATTTCTCGGTTTCTGGGACTGGGACACCCCAGGGGAGGGTAGCTTTTTCGTAGCTCCTATGCGCAACTACATGGCATGGTGGGTGTTTTCGGTGGTTTTATTGTCGCTTGCCGAAATAGCCGGAATCAGACGTGTGAACCCGGTGGTGCTGCTTTATGCCGCATTTCAGTTAATTTTTTTCTTCTTGCTCAATGCACTGATGATTTTCAACTAAATAATATTCAACTCAATAATATCAAGTCAAATGAGACAAAATCACGAAATCGAGTATAAAATTTTTGGTGAGGAAATGCAGTGCGTGGAGATTGAGTTGGATCCGCAGGAGACGGTGATTGCGGAGAGTGGGGCCTTTATGTTTATGGATCCAGGCATTGAAATGACTACACTTTTCGGCGATGGATCGACTCATGGGGGTGGTTTTTTGGGGAAACTTATGGGCGCGGGTAAGCGCTTGCTCACAGGTGAGTCGCTTTTTATGACAGCCTTTACGCACAACGGGTCGGGTAAGTCACGCGTTACCTTTGCTGGTCCGTATGCTGGTAAGATCATCTGCCTCGACCTGCAAAAATTGGGGGGAAAGGTCGTTTGTCAGAAGGACTCGTTCCTGTGTGCGGCCAGAGGCGTGAGCGTGGGAATTGAGTTTCAGCGGCGTCTTGGTACAGGCTTGTTTGGTGGAGAAGGTTTTATTATGCAAAAATTGGAGGGTGAAGGCTTGGCGTTTGTGCATGCCGGCGGATATATTCTGGAGCGAGTCCTGCAGCCCGGTGAGGTTTTGCGGGTCGATACAGGCTGTATCGTGGCGTTTACCGCCGGGGTCGGTTATGATATTCAGATGGTGCGCGGCGTAAAAAATATGATTTTTGGAGGCGAGGGCTTATTTTTTGCCACACTCACGGGGCCTGGAAAGATCTGGCTGCAAAGTCTTCCCGTTTCGAGGTTAGCTGCGCGCATTTTGAGTTATGGTACAGGTGCAGGCGGCCGGAAGGAGGAGGGGTCCCTACTTGGCGGATTGGGCAATCTCGTCGATGGGGATTGATTTGGTTCAGTGACTCGAAGGGGGTTAATCCAGCTTATCTCCTCGATGGGCTACGGCGTCCCTCATTTCTCTGATGGGATTGACTTTGATTAGAAATTCGAAAAGCATTAATGCCGTTCAGTGACTTGCCGGGGGGTTGTCGTAGATCAGCGACCGATGAAATTTGGAGGGCGCTTTTCGATAAAAGCCTGCATGCCTTCTTTTTGATCCTGTCCTGCGAAGAGCAGATAGAAATTCTTGCGCTCGAATTCAAGTCCCTCCGCGAGATGGGTGTCGTGGGCCTTAAGGACAGCTTCTTTTGCGAGGCGTATGGCCAGGGGTGACTGCCGGGCCAGTTGTCGGGCCATATTCAGCGCCTCTTCCAGATAGAGCTCTACAGGCACCACCTTGTTCACCAGTCCCCACGTCAACGCCTGATGCGCGCTGATGAATTCCCCGGTCAACATCATCTCCATGGCCCGTACTTTTCCCACCTGCCGGGTAAGTCTTTGAGTGCCCCCGGCGCCCGGAATTACACCAAGCTTGATTTCGGGTTGACCGAATTGGGCCGTTTCGGAGGCCACCACCAAATCGCAGTGCATCACCAACTCGTTGCCTCCCCCCAATGCAAATCCTGAAACGGCGGCAATCAGGGGCTTTTTTATTTTCTTGATAGTGTCCCAGGTCGAAAACTGATCGATTAGCAGCATGTCCACAGCGCCCTTTCCCGACATCTGTCGGATGTCGGCTCCCGCGGCGAAGGCCCGGTCATCACCCGTGATCACAATCGCCCGAACCTCATCATCCTGATCCAGTTGCTTCAGGGTGTCGCGCAACTCGGCCATGAGCTCAAGATTCAGGGCGTTGAGTTCTTTAGGGCGGTTCAGTCGGATGAGCGCTATGTTGGGTTCGCTCCGGGTTTCAACAATAAGGTAGGTGGGATTCATATTTAGAAGGAAATAATGCGAATTTCTTACAAATTTCCATCAAATGCCTCAATAATCGAGCGTCTTTTTGCTGTATTTTTACATTAATCATTAATCATTAATCATTAATCACTAATCATTAATTATTTAAAATGTGTACTTTCTCCAAATTTCGTTTGTGGACAGCCTCGGTGCTGTTGGTCTTTTGTTTGATGGGCAACCGGGCCTATTCTCAGCTCGTATTGCCACAGCCCAGCCCAAAGGCCAATGTGATGCAGGTGGTCGGTGTTACTGAAGTTAGTGTCACCTACAGCAGTCCCGGTGTCAAAGGCCGTGTGATTTGGGGCGATCTGGTTCCTTTTGACGAGGTTTGGCGTACCGGGGCGAATTCGGCCACGGAAATCAGCTTTAGCACAGCCGTTCAGGTTGCTGGTAATCCGGTCAAGGCAGGTAAATATGCTCTCTTCACCATCCCGGGGCGCGACAACTGGACCATCATTCTGAATTCGAATGAAGGTCAGTGGGGCTCCACCAACTACAAGAAAGAATTGGACGTGATTCGGTTCACGGTTCGACCGAGCATAAGCGAGCGCCTTCAGGAGCGAATGAACTTTGCTGTGGAGTTGACAGGAGAGGATCGGGCGGATGTGGTTCTTCGTTGGGAAAAAATGCGGGTTTCGTTTGGGATTACCACCGATCTGAAGGCATTGACCATGGAAAACATCAACCAGTACTTTCACAATTCAAAGACGGATTGGTATACCCATCACAATGCCGCATCGTATCTGATGACTAATGGAGGCAATACCACAGAGGCGCTTCGTTTTGCCACTCGTTCGGCAGAATTGAACCCCGAGCATTTTATGCCACACTACACCAAAGCCCGTGCCCTTGCCGCTTCCGGAAACATCAATGATGCACTGGCATCGGCCCGGCAGTCGATCGCTGTAGGTGAGGCCAAAACCAGCGAATGGTTCGAGTCGACCCGTCCCGAAATCGAAGCGTCCATTAAAAACTGGATGGTGCCCGGCGGTAGAGATAAAAAGAAATAATTTCATCGCATTACTGCTTTTTGGTTTTGAAACTAAGATTGGGCCCGCGATTTAAGGGTCTGAGATGTACGAATATGCGGTTTATGAGCATGTGGTTTTCTGCCCGGAGTTCTTTGGGTCTGCAGTCTTTAGGCCTACGATATTTAGGTAGTCATGTTTTCGGGCTTGGGTTACTCATTTTCTTGTTTGGGTCGACATTTTCAAATGCACAAACTGGTTTTGGACCAGCAGCGAGTGCTTCATCCGGTGAATTGTTGGAGGAGGTCAGGGCCCTTCAGATGCCTGTCCGGGTTTTGTATCTTGCGGCCCACCCCGACGATGAAAATACACGGATGCTTACCTGGTTGTCGAAGGGAATGCGGGTGGATGCCGCGTATTTATCGCTCACCCGCGGCGATGGTGGACAAAACCTAATCGGAAAGGAAACTGGCGATGAGTTGGGTCTGATACGCACCTATGAATCGATGGGGGCACGTTCGCTCGATGGGGCACGGCAGTTTTTTACTCGTGCCAATGATTTCGGCTACAGCAAGACATCGGAGGAGACCTTTCAACAGTGGCATCACGATAGCCTTCTCTCTGATGTTGTTTGGGTGATCCGTTTGTTTCGTCCGCATGTCATCATCACCCGCTTCACTCCAGAGCCCAGCGCTACGCATGGCCACCATACCGCCTCGGCGCAACTGGCCGTGGAAGCCTTCACCGCCGCAGCCGACCCCAATCAATTCCCAGATCAATTATTAAGGGGCGTCGACGTATGGAGTACGCGCACTCTATATTGGAACACCAGCTGGTGGTTCTTCGGGCGACCGGATTTCGATAAGAAAGGACTTGAGGCGATCGATGTAGGTGGTTTTTCTCCCATTCTCGGTCGTAGTTATGGGGAGACAGCCGCTTTAAGTCGCTCGATGCACCGAAGTCAGGGCTTTGGCTCGTCTTTGCAGAGGGGGGAAGAATTGGAGTACCTGAAGTGGTTGGCGGGAGATTCCTTTGCGGGCGGCCTCAGCGCACTTTTGTTGGATCAGGGCAGGAGGGAACGGGGTTTGGCTTCGCGATCAACCTATTATCGGACGCTTTCGGATGCTGAACGGGCTTTTCGAATAGACCATCCGTGGCAAATGCTGACCAAATTGATATCGGCCCGGGATCAGCTGCTTCAACTGCCCGACAACGCACATCGAAATGACGATCTCCTGAGACTCGATCGCCTGATATTGAAAGTCGCCGGCATCTGGCACGAATTTACTTCCCCAAAGCACAATGCACACCCAGGTGACACTCTTGTCATGTCGTTCCGAACCATCCGAAGACATCCGGTTGTGGTTCGCCTCGATTCTATTCAGTGGCAAACACAGGGTGGACAGGTTGGGGGGATGGCTGCCAACGAACCAGAATGGCAGACGAACAGGGGCGCTCTGGCGGTCGATACTTTTTTGCCGTACAACCGGTTCGTCATACGGAATCAACGTGTTCGTTTGCCAGACAACGTCCCCCTTTCCCATCCATTTTGGTTGCAAGGACGTGTGGGGCGTACGGGCTTTTTCGATTTTCCCGGACAAGCATGGGCGGGCGTTCCGACAGACCCCGCTGCAGTGCGGGCAATGGCAAACTACACAATCTTCTCAGGGAAAAGGAAAGTGTGTATTCATGTCCCGGTCGACGTTTTGCACCGATACACCGACCCGGCAGAGGGCGAACGCTACCGACCATTCACAGTTGTGCCACCTTTGTATCTGTCGTTTGTTGATCCTATCGCACTGCACACAGGTCCAGGCCCGATTCAGGTAGGGGTTCGTGTTTCGTCAGGTGCCGACATCGGTGAGCTTGATGTGCGCCTTGATCTCCCTCCGGGGTGGATGGTAGAACCTTATCAGCATACTCTTCCCGTTTTGGGGGCAGGTGAGAGCCGCATCCTGCGTTTTGTGGTCAACGCAAACGACAATCCCACTACCGGTATTGCCCGCGTTCGGGCACGTATTGGCAATCAGGAGTTCTCACGCAACCAGCAGGTGTTGAGTTATCCCCATCTCCCGCAACTCAATATGTTGCCAGAAGCGGGCATTCCCATTCTTCACGCGGAGGTCAACCGAATACGCACTAAAATTGCCTATGTGCCGGGAACGGGCGATGAGATCCCGGCTGCCCTGCGCGCCCTCGGGTATGAGGTTACGGAGCACCCGGCGGGTCAGTGGACACCTGAAGAGCTCAGCGATCACCAAGCGGTGGTTTTGGGGGTTCGATTGGTGAACACTGATGAAGAATACCGAAAGTTGTACCCCATGCTTCGGAATTTTGCCCACAACGGAGGAACCGTGCTCATGCAGTACCAAACCAGTCGTGGTTTGCTGAGCGATTCTCTGGCTCCATTTCTTATGCAACTGGGCAGCCAGCGTACCACTGTGGAAGAAGCATCCGTGCGAATACTGATGCCGGATCATCCGTTGCTGAATTACCCGAATAAATTGGGAGTTGGGGATTTCATGGGATGGGTACAGGAGCGGGGCCTCTACTATGCCGCGAGATGGGACAGTTCATCGGCCGATGCTTTGTTTGCGATGGCCGATCCAGGAGAAGCGGAACAATACGGTGCCCTGATCGTGGGAAGAGTTGGCAGGGGCTGGTGGATCTACACAGGACTTAGTCTGTTCAGGCAGTTGCCCGCCGGCATTCCCGGGGCATTTCGACTATTGTCGAGCTGCGTGGAGCTCGGAAGCGGTCGTGTGCCCCAACAAAGGCGAGAGGATAACCAATAGTAGAATCGTTCTATGAGTATGCTGGATTGGTGGGTTTTGTTGTTGACGCAGGTCGGAATCGTGGTATACGGACTCTACGTGAATCGCAGGGATGTTGGTTCCGCGGATTATTTGAGGGGTCGAAATATGGGTTGGTTTACTGTAGGCTTGTCGATCATGGCCACCCAAGCCAGTGCCATTACGTTTTTATCGGCCCCTGGACTCGCCTACACCGATGGTATGCGCTTTGTGCAGTTCTATTTCGGTTTGCCCATTGCCATGGTCTTGATAGCCGTAGTAGCGGTGCCCCTCTACTACCGCATGAATGTTATTACAGCATACGAATACCTTGAGCACCGATTCGATGTTCGACTGCGCACGCTGGCGGCCTTCTTGTTCTTGACCCAGAGGGGATTAGCGGCGGGGCTCACCATCTTCGCACCGGCCCTTATACTCAGCGTTGTATTGCATGTGAATCTGACCCTGACCTGCCTGGCGATCGGGGTTGTAGTGGTGGGCTATACCTTGACGGGCGGAACAACTGCTGTTGCTCGTACACAGAAAATACAAATGGCAATCATTCTGGCAGCTATGTTCTTGGCAGCCTGGTTGGTGGTGGACGGACTCCCGGAAGGGGTGGGTATGGCACAGGCTTTGGATTTGGCCGACACCATGGGGCGCATGAATGCGGTCGACTGGCGATTTGACTGGAATGAAAAGTATACGGTGTGGAGCGGCCTAATGGGCGGCACCTTCCTCATGTTGTCCTACTTTGGAACCGATCAAAGTCAGGTTCAGCGCTATTTGGGTGGACAATCCATCCGGCATTCACGCATGGGCCTGATCATGAATGGACTCCTGAAGATCCCCATGCAATTTGGAATTCTGCTGGTTGGGGTACTGGTTTTTGTGTTCTATCTCTTTCAACCGGCGCCATTGTTGTTCAATACAGAGGCTCGATCTCAGCTTGTTTCGGGTAAAGCCGGTGCTCAGTTTCAACAACTGGAATCCGAGTACCAATCGGTGCTCATGGAACGAAAAGCGACGGCAACCCAATATTTGCGTATTCAAGAAACGGGCAGTCTAAATGGAGAAGGGTCTGCGCAGGCCGATAGACAGGCGGTTGTTAGTTCGCTCAACGAATCGCAGCGAAGGGTTGATGAATTGCGCAGTCGGGCCCATAAGCTTGCCAAAGAGGAATTGCCCAACAGCGATGCGGGTGACACCAATTATATTTTCCTGTACTATGTATTTGAAAGACTGCCAACGGGCATCATCGGACTTATAGTATCGATGATATTGGCAGCATCTATGTCTAGTACTAGCAGTGAGTTAAATGCATTGGCTTCTACAACTGTGGTCGACATCTACAAGCGTCTCTTTCGTCCGATGGCCGATGATGCTGAATGCTTGTGGGTCAGCCGTTGGAGCACGTTGGGCTGGGGCATTTACGCCATATTGTTCTCCATGATGGCCCGTCATTTGGGCACCCTCATTGAGGCGGTTAATCTGTTGGGCTCGTTGGTTTATGGGACTATTCTAGGGGTATTTCTGTGCGCGTTTCTTTTGAAACGCATCACCTCTGCTTGGGTGCTTGGACTGGCTTTGGTGAACCAGGGGGTAATTTTTATTTTGTTTTGGACGGACGCGCTCCCGTTTCTTTGGTTCAACATAATCGGTTCCATCGGTATACTTATTCCAGCCTGGCTGATTGAGCAATGGCCCAGATTTCGATCCATTTTGTTTGTGGAATCACGACTAAACAGGTGATTGTCCTTTTGGTGGTATGCGAATAATAATCGGTGCTCTGCTGGTATTTGAATTAGTCCAATTCGACATGGTATACATCCGAGTCATTCCTGCTGATGTTTTGAATTGAGAATCCACCCGGCTCCGGGATGATTTCTTCCAGATTGAATAGGGTGCAGGAGGAAGGAAGTGGGGCGAATATGAGGGTAAAGCGGTGCCCTTTTCCCCCCGGAATCTTCATCCAACGGGGATGGAGGGTGATGTTTTCCCAATATAGCATGGGACAACGAAGATCTGTGCCTTTGGGAATCAGAAATGTTGATTTCCAGATTCGGATAAGGGTACCGAAAACTGGTGGTCTAAGACTGCAATGTACTACCACCTGACCTTCCGCTTGTAGCGATTCCTTCAGTTTCCGTTGAACGGATTTGCTTACCCGGGTCTTGGGTTTTTTGACTGGGGGTTCCTGAATTTCGATTTCATCCATGTTCTTTTAGTTTGTAAGGGCAAAGGCTCTGATTATTTCTGTGATGATTAGAAAAAATCAGTAACAAAAAACAGACGTTAAAAGTTCCGGGATTTTTGCGTTTTGCTGTTGCGAATCAGCAATGATTCAAAAGCCATTCACGTGGATTGGGTTCTTTCGGATGCGAAACCTCAGGATTCCAAAGTCGACCTATGCATTCAGCGCGGCTCTTTGCTCAATCAGGGCTTTGCTGTGCATGTATTCGTCGAAATCCATAAGCTTGTCGAGGTACCCGAAGCGTCCGATTTCAATCACGCGGTTGGCTACGGTTTGTGCCATCGTGTGGTCGTGGGTGGTGAAGAGCACCGTGCCCCTATACTCTTTCAGGCCATTGTTGAGGGCTGTAATCGACTCCAGATCGAGGTGGTTGGTGGGTTCATCCATAAGGAGAACATTGGCTTGTTGCAGCATCATCCGGCTGAACATACAGCGCATTTTTTCGCCCCCGCTGAGTACCGTGCAGGATTTGAGCACTTCTTCGCCTGAGAACAGCATTTTGCCTAAAAACCCGCGGATAAATTGCTCGTCCTTTTCACCTGGTGAATACTCGCGAAGCCAGTCGACCAGATTCAGGTTTTTGCCATCGAAATACTGCGAGTTGTCGGCCGGCAGGTAGGCCTTATGCACGGTCACACCCCAGCGTACTTCACCCGAAGTGGGTTGGAGTTCACCTGCGAGAATTCGGTAGAGGGCCGAAACGGCCAGGCTGTTGCGCGAAAGGATGCAGATTTTATCGCCCCTGTTAACCTGAAAATCGAGACCAGAAAACAATACCGTTCCATCCACCGAAGCCGAAAGGTTATTCACCTCTAGGATCTGGTCGCCCGCTTCGCGCAGCATCTGATTGAATAGAATAGCGGGGTACTTTCGATTGGATGGCTTGATTTCCTCCAAGTTAATCTTATCCAATGCTTTCTTGCGGCTGGTGGCCTGTTTGGATTTGGATGCGTTGGCGCTGAATCTGCTGATGAACTCCTGAAGTTCACGCACTTTGTCCTCAAGCTTTTTATTCTGATCGGCCTTCTGGCGCATGGCTAGCTGGCTCGATTCATACCAGAAGCTGTAGTTGCCCGAGTAGATATTCATTTTCCCGAAATCAACATCCACTACGTGCGTGCAAACTGCATCGAGGAAGTGGCGGTCGTGACTCACCACCAGGGTTACGTGTGGATAATCTGCCAGAAAATTCTCCAGCCAGTCGATGGTCTCCAAATCGAGGTCGTTCGTAGGCTCGTCGAGCAACAAAATATCCGGATTGCCATATAGGGCCTGAGCCAGCAGCACCCGCACTTTTTTTCGGCTGTCAAGTTCTCTGAGCAGTCGGTTGTGCAACTCTTCAGGAATCTGAAGGCTGCTGAGCAGGCTCGCGGCATCGCTTTCCGCATTCCAGCCATTCATCTCCGCAAATCGTTGCTCAAGTTCACCCGATTTGATGCCATCCGCATCATTAAAATCGGCCTTGGCATAGAGGGTGTCCTTTTCTTTCATGAGGTCATATAGCTCCCTGTGGCCCATGATTACCGTCTCCAATACCGGAAAATCGTCGAATGCATAGTGATTCTGCTTTAGCACGGCCATTCGTTCGCCCGGCGTTATGGAAACATGCCCGGAACTGGCCTCTTGCTGACCTGAAAGAATCTTGAGGAAGGTCGACTTCCCGGCCCCATTCGCCCCTATAATTCCGTAGCAATTTCCCTGTGCGAATTTGAGGTTTACATCCTCAAACAGTACGCGTTTTCCAAATTTTAGAGTTACCCCCGACACCTGCAACATGTTCTCGATTTTGGGTGCGAATATCCGGATTTTAAGGCGGTTTTTCTGTTTGTACTCTTTATTTCTTATCTTCGCACCTCTTCTCTTTAAAAAATGACGAAAAGAAATTTGTCAGTATGGGTATGGTTGCTCTTATTACCAGGTCTTCTTGGATCGTGGGGTGGATGGAAGCAAAGTCATTTCTCTGAGGAGAACACGAAAAGACATTCACCTATACTGTTAGCAGCGGGTGCAGAGACGAACACCAGACAAGAATCAGGCCCGGATCAAAATTCTATATCAGATCAAAATTCCGATTCTGATCCAGGATCTAATTCTGATATAAGTTCCGGCTCCAGCAATAATTCTGGCCCGGGTCAAAAATCTGACTCCGACGAACCGGCCCTTCCTGCACCAAGTCCTTTATTCTTTTCGGCGGCCCATACGACCTATCTGCCTACGGGTGTTCTACTGGGTTCGCCCTCTTCAACAGCTGTCCTTAACTGGTCTTTTCAAGACCTGCAACGATGCAGATTCCACAGCATCAACGATCAGCGCTACACCACCAGGCATATCAGCCGCTTATGGCAACGAGCCCTGCGCTTGCGCACCTGGTTCACCTGCATTATGCCCGCCCAGGCACCCTGATCGACCCCGAATTCCCCTGGAATTCCCCACAAAGATTCGTAAACCGGGAATCACTCATCCCTAGATTTGGAATTTTATTGTTTATAATTAATCATTTATTATTAAAAATTCATCATTAATAACTATCATTTACAATTTATAATTAACCATTTAAAAATTAGAGTTTTATGAAAAGCAAAGGAGCTGTTAAATTTTTGGTGTACGCCTTTTTGGTGGTGTGCCTCTATCAGCTGAGCTTCAGTTTTCTGGAGGGAATCTACCTAAATCGTGCGAAGAAATATGCCAAGGGCGACAGCGCCCGAGAGAAGGCCTATCTCGACTCTATCTCCGATGTAGAAGTCTTGAATATGGGTATACGGAAGTTTACCTTTCAGCAAATCAAAGAGCATAAGCTCAACCTGGGGCTTGACCTTCAAGGGGGGATGAACGTGATTATGGAGGTGTCGGTTTCGGAGGTGGTGCGCGCGCTCAGTAATTTTAGTAAGGACGCCACCTTTAACAAAGCAATGGAACTGGCCGAGCTCCGGCAGAGCAGCAGCCAGAGCGATTTCGTGACGCTGTTTGGGCAGGCTTGGAAGGAAGTGAGCAGCGGTGCCCGTTTGTCGGCCGTTTTCGCTACCCGAGAAAACCAAGGCCGTATCACCTTCAACAGCAGCGATGAGGAGATTATTGATGTGATCCGGGCCGAGACTGATGGAGCCATCGATCGTTCCTTTAATATTCTTCGTACGCGTATCGACAAATTCGGGGTTACCTCGCCAAACATTCAACGTCAGCAGGGTACAGGTCGCATCATCATAGAGCTACCGGGTGTCGACAACCCGGAGCGTGTGCGCAAACTGCTTCAGGGTACCGCCAAACTGGAATTTTGGGAGACTTATGAAAATGCCGACATCATCCAGCGCATTTTTGATGTAAACAAGCTTTTGGGTGAGGAGAAAAAGCGCAGCACAAGTGCGGAGGACTCAGCCTTGGCTGTATTAGCCGCTACGGGTGAAATGTCGACCGACTCAAGCGCCCGCACAGAATCCGACACGTCGGACAATAATGACTTAATGAAACAGCTGGCCAAGGCAGATACCGCTGCGGATTCTGATACTAGCAAGAGTATGGCCCGGACTCGTTTGGAGAACCCATTGTTTTCCCTGATGATGCCAGCCGTGACCCAGGAACGCGACGGTAGTTCACGATCTGTAAAGGGTCCTGTAATTGGCACTTCGAACGCACGCGATACTGCCAAGGTCAACGCCATTTTTGCCCGTCAGGATGTGCGTGCACTTCTGCCGAGAAACCTGCGTCTTCTTTGGACCGTTAAGGGTAGGGGCGAGGGCGAACGCTTTTTGGATTTAATCGCGGTGAAAATGCGTTCCAATGATTCTCGTGCACCATTGGAAGGGGATGTGATTACCGATGCGCGGGAGTCACTCGACAACATGGGTCAGGTTGAGGTGAGCATGACTATGAACCCTGAGGGTGCCAAAACCTGGAGGCGCATGACAGCGGATAACATTGAAAGAAGTATAGCCATTGTATTGGATGACTATGTTTATTCTTATCCGACGGTTCGCTCCGAAATCAGTGGTGGCATGTCGTCCATCAGCGGCAATTTTACGGTCGACGAGGCGAAAGACCTTGCCAATATTCTGAAGGCGGGTAAATTGCCTGCACCCGCGCGAATCATTGAAGAAGCTATAGTTGGTCCAAGTTTGGGCGCAGAGGCCATCAGTTCCGGCCTGTGGTCTATTGTTGCCGGAATGCTCTGCGTTCTTTTGTTCATGGCTGCATATTATGCCCGCGCGGGTGTGGTGGCTAACGTCGCCCTTTTGGCCAACGTGTTTTTCATTTTTGGTGTATTGGCATCCCTTCAGGCTGTATTAACCCTCCCCGGTATTGCAGGTATCGTGCTCACAATCGGTATGGCGGTGGATGCCAACGTGTTGATTTTTGAACGTATTCGCGAGGAATTGTCGGGGGGTAAGAGCATGCGGATGGCCGTTGCGGACGGATTCAAAAATGCCTATTCATCGATTATTGATGCGAACGTAACGACCCTCCTGACTGGTATCATTCTTTATTCATTTGGTACGGGTCCCATACGGGGTTTTGCCACAACACTCATTGTAGGTATTCTCTGTTCGCTCTTCAGTGCGATTTTTATCAGTCGACTGATCATTGATTATATGGCGGAGAAGAACAGGTCGGTGAGTTTTGGTACGGGTTGGAGTATGCGTCTGTTTAGTAACCTCAACATTGATTTTCTTGGTCGCCGTAGGTTGTGGTACGGCATTTCTGGTGCCGTAATAGTAGCCGGATTGATCAGCATGTTTGCTCAGGGTTTCAACCTTGGTGTTGATTTCAAGGGTGGGCGTTCTTATATCATTGAGGTGCCGCAGGGACAAAAATCAACGGAAATAAGGGCTTCCTTGGCTGGACCACTGACCTCAGCACCTGAGGTGAAAACTTTTGGCAGCAATACTAAGTTTAAGGTCACCACTTCATATTTAATCGGTCAAAAAGGAGAGGAGATTGATGAGCAGGTGCAACGTAAAGTATTTGAGGGTTTAAGTCCTATACTGGGTAGCAAGGTCGATTTTGGAACCTTCCGCGACAAGCATATTTTGAGTTCTCAAAAGGTGGGCCCAACCATTGCTGACGACATCAAGACCTCAGCAGTTTTGTCGATCGTGGTTTCTATTTTGGTGATCGGACTTTATATCCTGCTTCGTTTCCGCAAACTCAATTACTCAATCGGTGCATCAGTGGCGCTGTTGCATGATGTGCTGGTGGTTTTGGCTGTGTTCTCCCTGTTCTGGAAATTTATGCCCTTTGGTATGGAGGTCGACCAGGCCTTTATAGCTGCGATTCTCACTATTGTGGGTTACTCCATTAATGATACGGTGGTGGTGTTTGACCGCTTACGTGAATACCTTGGGGTTCACCATGTTTCGGAAAATCAGAAGATCATCAACACTGCCCTGAATGATACGTTGAGCCGAACGATCATTACTGCCTTAACCACCATTATGGTTGTTCTGGTGTTGTTCTTGTTTGGTGGCGAGATAATTAAAGGCTTCTCATTTGCCCTGCTCGTGGGATTAGTAGTCGGGACTTATTCCTCCATTTTCGTGGCCTCGTCGCTGGTTGTGGATACCGATAATTGGTTCAATAAGCGTAAGTCAAAGTGATTTTTTGATTCCATAAAATACAAGGCGCACAAGAGCGCGCTTTTTTTTGTAGAATTCCAAATAAACCGCGGCCATGGGGTGCGGGTGAGAATAGGATTAAACAGATTTAATCGACAGCTATGAGCCAACCTTTAAGGTATTCACCCTCTGTATGCCCGATATCGACAGGATGGTCAGCGGGTTTTCTCAGATACTGAAGTAGTCTTACCTGTCGGCGGGCATCGACCGCTGCACCAAAGAGCATTTTACGGAAAAGCATTGGTTCAATAACTTGCGAACAACTGAAGCTTAACTACAGACTGCCTGGTGCGATTTTTCTCATAGTCTCGAGGATTAACTCATTGAGCTTGTAGGGCATTGGGAACCGCCCCTGTTTTTTTAGCAAATACCGGTGAATCGAGTATGATAAGATCGTATTCGCCTGAATCAGACTGCTACAGAAAATCAAAACAATCGGCGGTTATGGCCCGATGGGATATCTGAAGATTGTTTAACAGGACGTTGCGGTGTGACTAATCGACCGGACCGATTGGGTGCCTCCTTTGAGGGCGTATACGCTGAAACCTCCAGTATTGCTGAATGCATTGAGTTCACATCGATTTTGGTTGTATTATCCAACTATTCACCGGTTTTCACGCTGGTCGAGAAAAAACCCTGTTTTTTGTCCAACCAAAGGATCCATTTCTAATAGACAGTCATGCTTCCGGATGAGGTTGGGGTATTCTGATTTGGAATGGGTGCGCCACCCCGAGTCTTGCTGGAGCCCTTCAAGGTACCGTGTATAACTTTTTTGCTATAGATAAAGGTGTTTGAAGCCCGCCTCGAAGAGTACCGATTTCAGGATAAGAAGGAGACGATCACTCTCACTGATCAGCACTTGAAGCACCACGGTTTGATCATATAAATCGGCGATTACGTCTGGCATGCGGTCACCCGATGCATACAACAGCGGCCATGCATTAGCGTGTTTTGGTCGAACCAGCGGCGGTGCCAGTTAGCTGCCCATTCCACTGTGTGCTATTGAGCGCGCCAGGCACGGCCACCGATTTGGTTTGGTTGCGCAGGTTCACAAACCTCTAGATTTCATTGGCTTGCAACGAACGGCGCACGTTCAGTACGTCGGGGTGGGAGTACAGGGTACGCGCGCCGGAGCGAACGATTTGGTGTCATGGAATAATTTCCGGACATGTTCCTGTACGATTCAGCATAATAATTTTTGATTGCCAAGTGATCCCCATAGATCACAGAATTTGGGGCTTATCGCTTGGGAGTTTGCTGTATTTTTGGGACATGGCAGAAACACTCGATCTGAAAACTCTGGAGGGCATCGACAAACTGGAATTCCTGGCCCGGCAGGTGGTGGAGGGGTTCATCACTGGCCTTCATAAAAGTCCATACCACGGTTTTTCGGTGGAATTTGCCGAACACCGACTCTACAACACCGGTGAGTCGACCCGCAATATCGACTGGAAATTGTTTGCCCGTAGCGACCGACTGTATGTTAAGCGATATGAAGAAGAAACCAATCTGCGTTGCCAACTGGTTGTGGACACCTCAGCCTCTATGTATTTTCCCGAAAACAGCCGCAGCAAAATCCGCTTCTCTGTCTATGCCTGCGCTGCCCTGATGAACCTGTTCAAACGTCAGCGCGATGCGGTGGGTCTCACCTTGTTCGACGAACAGGTGAACTTGTCGCTTCGGGCCCGGGGACACGCAGCCCACCACAAACTGCTACTGGCCCAACTCGAATCCGCTTTGGGGCAGCCCACGCCGCAACACGGCACCCGAGCCGTACAGGCCCTGCATGAGGTAGCCGACACGGCCCCGCCACGCTCGCTCATCATCCTGTTTTCGGATATGTTCGAACCCTCCGCCACCCAGGAAAATTTGTATGCGGCGCTGGGTCATCTCCGCTACAACAAGCACGAGGTACTCTTGTTTCATGTGGTCGACAAGCCTCTGGAGCTGCAGCTCGACTATGAAAATCGTCCACACGTGTTTGTGGATATGGAGTCGGGCGAAGAGGTGCGTCTCAATCCAATAGGAATTCAGGAATCTTATCGCAAAAGAGCCACCGATTTCCGAAAGGAGCTTATGTTGCGCTGCCGGCAATACCGAATCGATTTTATCGAAGCCGACGCCAATCTGGGCTTTGCACAGATTCTGATGCCCTATCTGCTCAAGCGATCGCGTCTGGTGTAGTCGGTTTTTGGCGGCTTTTGATCCATCCATTGAGCAATAGGCTCAGGAGGATCAGAATGGTGCCGAAATAGAAGGAGCCGCTCATGTGCTCGGATTCCCCAAAAATCAGTCGCGCAAAGACAATGCCATACAAAGGCTCCAGGTTGACCGTGAGAACGAGCGTAAAGGCCGTGATTTGTTTCATGAGTCGGATGCTGGCTAGAAATGGATAGGCTGTGCATAAAAGGGAGAGTATCATTATCCACCCGGCATCTTGTACGGTTGGGGTTTGGAAGCCACCACCCGTAGTCCCCATCAACAGCCATATGGGTACGATACCCAGCCAGCCGCCAGCCATTTCGTGTATTGCCACGGCCGAAGGGGGATAAATACGCGCAAATCGTCCGTTGAGTACGGCGAACAGGGCGGAAAGGGAGGCTGAAAATACCGCTATCAGCATACCCCCCGCATAAGCTGATTCAGCCTGAAAAATGAGATAGAGCGCTGCGATGGCCACCAGGCCTAAGCCAATTTCGTATCGGCTCACCCTCCTTCGCTCGATCAGTGGTTCGAAGAGGGCCGCAAAGAAGGCACCCGAAGAAAAACCAGCCAGAGTTGCCGAAATATTGGAAATCTTTATAGCATGGTAGAAGGTTAGCCAATGCAACGCTATGATGAGCCCTGTTCCCCAAAGTGCCATGCGGGCCCGAAGGGGTAGGATCGGGAGGCCGGTGCGCCAGTGGGTATGGGCCATCATCGCCATTAGGGCCACGGGCATCCGGTATAGGGTAAGATCGAGGGCAGATAGGCTGATCAGCTTACCCAGAATCGCCGTAAACCCCCAGATGAAGACCACCAAATGGAGCTCTGCCAGCGACTTCTGGTACTTACTTAGGCGCAACACGATACAGGTATAGGGCTATGACCATAAAAATCAGGTTGGGAGTCCATGCTGCGAGCATGGGCGGCATGTTTCCCTTGATGGCGAAGGTGAGAGCAAATCGAATGAGCATGATGTAGGCGAAACATAGACCAACCCCCACACCGAGTTGCAGGCCTATTCCACCCCGTACCTTGCGTGAAGAAAGGCTTACGCCCATAAGGGTTAGGATAAAGGCCGAGAATGGAATAGACAGGCGGTTGTGTTTTTCGACCAGAAAAGGCTCGATTCCACTGCTGCCCTTCAACCGCTCACGTGCGATGTAGGCTTCAAGTTGTCGGTTGTCCAGTAAGGCCGCATCTTCCACCAGTGGGCGTCCGAAATCTTCGGTGGTGAAGCGAAGTGATGTGTCGATGTGTGGAAAAAAGAGAATTTGTTCCCTTTTTTTACTTTCGATGCGGCGGAGGTGACAATCCTCAAGTGTCCATAGTCCCATTTGCCCATTCCAGCGAATCCGTTCGCACATCAGCTTCGAGCGCAGTTGTCCGCCTATAAAATGCTCCAGCGTAAACCGAAACCCAGTAGAGTCGGGGGTGGAGTAACTTTCCACATAGGCCAGTTGTCCGGGCATCGGCTGAAAGTGGAAGTGGTGACGGTTAAAGTAAAAGCGTTCCCGGAAGTAGCGGTTATCGAATTCAATCCGTTTTTTATTCGACGGGGGGAGGACATAGCCGGCCAGATACCAGTTCCCGCCCGCGATTAGGGTGGCTCCAAGCAGGTAGGGGTACATCAGACGACCGAAGGGTATGCCGCTGCCGAGCATGGCCACCACCTCACTGCGGGCCGCCAGCCGGGCCGTGAAGAAGATGACCGCTACGAAAACGAACAAGGGACTGAACAGATTGGCGAGGTAGGGAATCAGGTTGAAGTAATAGTCGAATAGGATTTCCTGTATAGGCACCCGCTTACCTACCAGCGCATCGAGCCGCTCTGTGAGGTCGAATACCACCGCAATCCCTACAAATAGACCGAGGGTGAACAGGTAGGTGGTAATGAAGTACCGGAGGATATAACGGTCGAGCAGGCGCATTCGGGGTCAAAAATCCTCAAAAATGCTTCAATATTTACGCTATTTTTGAGAATGGCTTGGGCTTGTTTTCGGGTGGGCCATGACCTATGAAATATTCAACGAATGAAAGAGCCAATTCACCCACGTAAAGTTTTTTTTTTGCTGGGACTGATTCTGACGACATGTAGCCCGATGGTACGGGCTCAGGTCACCTTTCACATCACGCAATTACCTTCGTATACCCCACCAACCGACACCTTATATGTAGCGGGCACCTTCAACGGATGGAACCCGGGCAGCGCGACCCATCGGTTAATCAGGCAGCCCGACAACAGTTGGATGATTACCCTTCCGCCTGCAACGGGCAGTATTCAATACAAATTTACCCGGGGCAATTGGACAAAAGTTGAAGGGAATGCAGCAGGCGCCCAGCGGCCCAATCGTCAGTTTGTATTCGGAAGCGCCGACACCGTCCGCATCAGCATTGAGAGTTGGGAGGACCTCCACGGAGGGGGCGGAGGAGGTGGTGGTTCCAGCGCGAATGCCCAGGTGATTCTGCTCACCGATAGTTTCTACATCCCCCAGCTGCAGCGCTACAGGCGTATCTGGATGTATTTACCAGTCGATTACGCCACCGCGCTTTCAAAGCGATATCCGGTTTTTTATATGCACGACGGACAAAATCTATTTGATGCCACAACCTCATTCGCCGGGGAGTGGGAGGTCGACGAGCATATAACACGTTTGTTTGGACAAGGTGATTACGGTGCCATAGTGGTGGGAATCAGCAACGGAGGCGGTCAGCGGATCAATGAATACAGCCCGTGGGTTAACCCCCAATACGGAGGCGGACAGGGTGAGGCCTACGTAGACTTCATCGTTCAAACCCTTAAACCCTTCATCGATACCCACTACCGAACCGACACAGCACGAGCGTCTGCCGGGTTGTGGGGGAGCAGTATGGGTGGACTCATCTCCCAGTTTGGGGCGATGCGCCACCAAGAGATTTTCGGGATGGCTGGTATATTTTCTCCCAGTCTCTGGTTTTCCTCCCAGGTATTTGCACAGATTCCCTTGGAGGGCCGTCGACTGCCGATCCGCTTTTACCTGCTTGCCGGTGCCCTCGAAAGCAGCAGCATGGTGGCACAGACGCAGCAGCTTGCACAAGCCCTGCACGATGTGGGGTTCGACAGCACAGATTTGGCCCTGCGGATCAGGGCCGATGGTCAGCACGCCGAGTGGTTCTGGCGCCGCGAGTTCCCGGAGGCCTACCGATGGCTGCTTAGGCGAATGCCGACTACCGATCCCAATCTCATCATGACCAACGTAAGGTGGTATCCCAATCCGTCGGGTGGACGAGTGCGCCTCATAGGATTGGACGATTTTGATGAGCCTGAAGTGCGTGTTTTCGATGCCTTCGGTCGGTTGCGCTTCGCTGGCAGGGTGACCTACGGAACAGACCTCGACATTACCGGCTGGTCGCCTGGGGTTTATACAACCTCTCTTGTTAATCACCCCCACATCCGCCCATTTCGACTCATGGTTCAGTGAAAGAACAGCGGGACAATCAATAAACCGATGAGAATATTGGGTTTGTTTATGGCTGTGGGTAGGCCTCTTCCGGTAAATTTCTGGCCATACCGGCAATTCTACGGGCGCGCTTCTTGAGGTAGCGACTCGGTCGATCAGGGAATCGTTCTCGGGGGTTGGGAAAGGCAGCCACAATCAATGTAGCTTGCCGCGCAGTAAGTTCTTCCGCGTTTTTGTTAAAGTAGGCCTGGGATGCGGCCTCGGCCCCATAGATGCCGGGACCCATTTCAATTACATTCAGATAAACCTCCATTATACGCCGCTTTCCCCAGATGCCCTCAATGAGCAAGGTAAATCCAGCCTCGAACCCTTTGCGGACCCATGTTCTGGACGGCCACAAAAACACGTTTTTTGCCGTCTGCTGGCTGATGGTGCTAGCGCCCCGTGTGCGACCCGCTTTGTTTTTACGGTTGTAATCCATCGCTTTTTCCATCGCCTCAAAGTCGAATCCGTAGTGTTCCATGAATCGCTGGTCTTCAGCAGCTACTGCGGCACGAATCAGATGGGGAGATATTTTTTCGAGTGGAACCCAGTCTTTATAGAGGCTGTATTCTTGACCTGGCTGTTTTCCTTCCGCGAGCCGTAGCATCATCATCGGGGTCACCGGCACGGGAACCCATCGGAAAAGAACCAGACAGAATAGCACAAAAGCTGCCAGCCAAAGGAAAAATCTGAAAACTCGCCGCGCAATTCGGGCTAAGGTCGACATGAAACTGTAGAGCGTATAATACGCCACAAAAATAGGAGTATTTCGCTGAACTGATTTTTCGATTGGGATAGGGTGATTTCTTGAATGTGATGGACGGATTTCTTGAGTGGGATGGAATGATCATCTGCTTTCCTGAACAATTGCAAAGGATTGTTTGTTACTAGAGAATGTATATTAGATCGCTATTGGCCTTGTTACTGTGCGCCGTTGCGTGCAGCGAGTCACAACCCCAATCCAATCCAACTCAAATGCCGATTTCTTTTTATGACCTTAAAGCTAAGACGCTGGAGGGGCAGACCGTTGATTTTTCCTCATTTAGGGGCAAAAAAGTTTTGTTGGTGAACACGGCTTCCGAGTGCGGGTTCACACCCCAATACGAGGCGCTGCAAGGTCTGCATAAGAAATATGGCCACAAATTGGTGGTGGTGGGCCTTCCCACCAACGATTTTTGGGGTCAGGAGCCGCTCGACAATGCATCGATCGGTACTTTTTGCGCGCGTAACTATGGGGTTGACTTTCTTATGTTAGAAAAATGTTCGTCCCGCGGTCCCAATCAACATCCGGTCTTCGCCTGGTTGACCCAACAGCAACTCAACGGCCGAAGTTCAAGTCGCGTTTGGTGGAATTTTCAGAAGTATTTGGTTAATGAAAACGGGCAGCTCATCGATTATTATTTCTCATTTACCAAACCAAGCAGCCGTCGGATCACCCGTCATCTGGAGAATTAAGTACGGGGATGACTGTAGATAAACGCGCTGTGGTGTTGGAACCCTACCGATACACAGGGATGCTGATTGCTTCCCTGATGCTATTCATGTGGGTTGTTTCCCTGGGATTGGGTCTGTATCTGCCTTTGGACTTATCGAATCCACTCACAAGCCTGCGCATCCTCATCCAAACGCATTTGTTTACGGGGCTTTTCATAACGGCCCACGATGCCATGCACGGCACTGTGGCGCCCCACCGACCGCAATTAAATCGTTTTTTTGGTCGACTTAGCTTGCTGCTTTTCGCGTGCAACCGATGGTCACGTCTGCTGCCGGCACACCATGCGCACCACCGACATCCGGCATCCGAGGAGGATCCCGATTATGGTCCACCTTCCTTTTTCCGCTGGTTTTTCCGATTCATCACCTACTATGTGCGGTGGCACCAAATTCTTGTGATGGCGATCCTGTTTAATGTGGCCGCATTTTGGATCCCGAAGCCCAATATGGTGGCCTTCTACATCATCCCTTCGCTCTTGAGTCTCCTTCAGCTCTTCTACTTCGGCACCTATTTGCCGCATCGGGGCGAACATGAACAGGCCAATATTCATCGTGCGCGCTCACAGTTGAAAAATCACCTGTGTGCATTCATCACCTGCTATTTTTTTGGCTACCATCAAGAGCACCACGAACAGCCAGCGGTTCCCTGGTGGCGACTACCCAGAGTGCGTTGAATGGGTGAGGAACGGATAGGAGAATTTTTTATACGAATGCTAAATTTATTTTTCTATTTATAATGCAAAATATTACAAATAAAAATACAATATTTTCTTTACTTCTGATTTGGATGGCTGTGGGATTTCAGTGCGTTTCGGCGCAAACGGGGGAGATCCGGGGGCAAATCAGAAATCTGTCCACCAATGAAGTCATTCCTTTCGCGAACATACTTATTCAGGGTACCACCACCGGAACCACCAGCGATGATCGGGGCAATTTTCGGTTGTCGGCTCTCAAACCCGGCTACTACAGCCTGCAGATCAGTTATTTGGGCTTCAAAACCCGAACGGTGGTCGATATTCAGGTATTCGGCTCACGCCCCGCAATTGTGAATGTAGAATTGGAAGAGGATGTCCGTAAACTAGAGGCAGTTGAGATTATTGCATCACCCTACACACGACTGGAAGAGAGTCCGGTCTCCGTCAATACTCTGGGGGTGTCAGAAATACAACGCAATCCGGGTGGCAACCGCGACATCAGCAAGGCAGTACAATCATTGCCCGGCGTTTCAAGCGGGGTGAGTTTCAGAAACGATATCATCATCCGGGGTGGCGCTCCCAACGAGAACCGTTTTTACCTCGATGGAGTAGAGGTGCCCGTCATCAACCATTTCGCCACCCAAGGTAGCTCAGGAGGTCCGGTGGGCATCATTAATGTCGATATGATTCGCGAGGTTGATTTTTTTTCCGGGGCTTTTCCTGCTAATCGGGGAAACACCCTCAGCTCGGTTTTTGAATTCAAGCAGAAGGATCCACGGACGGACCAAAAAAGTTTTCGGGCTATAGTGGGGGCCAGCGACGTGGGTTTAATAGCCGAGGGTCCGATCAGCGATAGAACATCCTATGTGGTTTCGGCGCGCCGTTCCTACCTGCAGTTCCTCTTCGCCGCGATTGGCCTGCCCTTTTTGCCGACATTCAATGGTTTCCAAGCCAAAATCAGGCATAAAATCGACAACCGCAATGAAATTAGTTTCGTCGGACTCGGAAGCATCGATCAGTTTAGTCTCAATACGGGCCTGAACCTGAGTTTAGACCCAGGCCAGAACCCCGATATAGATTCGGCTCTGATTGAACAGCAACGCTATATTCTGGGATACCTGCCAGTGACGACCCAATGGCATTATACAAATGGACTGGTGTATAAGCGGTATGGCAAAAAAGGCTACAAAACTTTCGTTTTGAGTCGGAATATGTTAAATAACGTCAGCTACAAGCATCCCGGAAACGATGAGAGCCGTGAGCGCATACAGGATTACCACAGCCAGGAGAGCGAAAACCACGCTCGCTATGAGCATCTCCTGCACAGCGGCTTGTGGAAAGTGAACTATGGAATCAACTTCGACAGGGCGCGATATACGGTGCGAAATGTATCGTGTGAATTGCAAAGAGATACCTTGGTGGTTCGCTCGTTTAACAGCAAAATTTCCCTGACCCGATATGGTTTGTTTGGCCAGGTTTCAAGAACGTTGGCCGAGGATCGACTGCAACTCAGCGCAGGCCTCAGAATGGACGGCAATACCTATTCACCGGAAATGCAGAACCCGCTCGATCAGCTCTCGCCGAGGGTGGCCATGTCGTGGCGCCTGGGCAGCAGTCTGAGCTTCAATGCGCATTTAGGCCGCTATTTTCAACTGCCACCCTATACCGTGATGGGTTACCGCGATGGCAACGGTAGACTGCTGAATAGTGTAAACAAACTACAATACATCGCAGCGAACCATTCAGTGGCTGGTTTGGAGTTTTTGGGTCGTAACAATTTCCGATCCACACTCGAGGGATTCTTCAAGCTCTACAGCCAATACCCCTTCCTCACCGATCAGCAGATCAGCCTTGCCAATCTTGGGGGTGACTTCGGGGTCATCGGAAACGCACCCGCGCTCAGTAACGGTCGGGGTCGCAGCTATGGCATTGAGTATCTCGCCCAACAGAAGCTCTATAAGGGTACCTACGGAATTCTGGCCTACACCTGGGTGAGATCGGAATTTGAGGACGAAGAAGGTAAGTATATACCCTCGTCGTGGGACAACCGCCATATCCTAACGCTCACGGCTGGTAAGATCATACCCAACAACTGGGAATTGGGCATTCGCTACCGCTATGTGGGTGGTGCCCCCACAACCCCATATGCGGAATATGCGTTGGATACGGCCGTTTGGAACGCATTTGGCCGTGCCGTTTTTGATTTCGGCAGACTTAACACCCAACGGGCCGGGGCCACCCAGCAGCTGGATGTACGAGTCGACAAAAAATGGAACTATAAGAATTGGGCTCTGAATCTCTATCTGGATGTTCAAAATCTACTGAACCAGCAGACCCGTTTTCCTGACTTTTGGGTAGCCCGAACCGATTCCGAGGGAAAACCACTCCCCGACCCTGATAACCCAGGTAGGTACCAGAAGTCACTCATCCCCAATACAGTAGGCACCCGTTTGCCCACCATAGGTATCATAGTGGATTTTTAAAAGAGAACGGACTCTAAATTATTGTTAAGCTAGCTGGCAAAAGTCGTTATGACTGATTTCGTAGGTTTTCGATCTCAAGGGCAAACTCTTCGGCCTCGGCCCTCTTTTGGTCAGATGCCTTCCGATTGGTGTTGGAGAGTTTAAATGAATCCTCAAGTAATTTTCGATAGCGCAACTCCAATGCCTCTAGGGGTGATTTTTTCTTAAAGAAACCGAACATGGAGAGAAAACACGCTCCCGCTCATAAAGTTTGGGGCAACCTATCTTTTTGTAGACGCGTGTTTCAAACAGATCAGGTCGGAAAAGAGGCGGTATAGAGCCGCAAGGGCGGGCTGCTCGTATACCTCCCGCCATTGTTGTTCGACTGTTTCGTAGTCACCACGCGATGCAGGACCAGTCTGCCGATCGTGTAGGTTCGACTCTTCAAGGAAGTCACTCAAAACCTGATGCAAAATGGGGCTCAGCAAACGAGGATTGCCTCCTTTTGCCCTGAGCCACTCACTGGTTTCCGCTAAAAGAAAGAGGGTGAAATTGGCCGAGCTTACAGCCGAGAGGTGATGTGCATGCCTGATCGGAGCTTCGGCCTGAATAACAACCCCGGAAATTCGTTGGGCCAGCTCCAAAATTCGACCCGTGCATTCTGATTCCGAACCCTCAACAAACAGGGGTGTGTTAGGCCAGTCGGGACTCCTCTCCCGCCTGAGGGCTGCCAATGGCCACAAAATACCGCATCGGGGATGGGGTGAAAGCTGCGATAAAGTGCCCGAGCCTGAGGCATGAACCAAAATTTGTGCAGAACGAACCGGAATACGTTGGGCGCATTCACAGATGGCGGAGTCGCTTACTGCCAGGAGAACGAATTCGGCTTCTGGCCAGAGCGTTGGATCGCTGTCGAGCGGCACAGTACCGAGCCGTGTAGCGAGGGCACTGGCCGACGATCGTTTGCGGGCCAAAACCCCCACACATGTAACGCCCGAGTTGATGAGTGCCTCACCCATTTGCCATGCAAGGTGGCCACTGCCCACAATGATCAGACGATCGGGACAAGGATGTCGAATTTCTTCAGGTTTCGTCGACATTCTTGCTAAGGGAAAATGATCGGGGTCCGTTCTTCTCGCGGTGGCGAACAACCACCGCCATTGACAGTCCTAAGGTGGTGAGAACCGCACCCAGCCACAGCAAATTAATCATAGGGAATCGAAGCGCTTTCATGATGATGTAATCGCGCGGCTCAGGTGCTGCTACAGAGGCTGCGAGCTCAATTTGCTTTTTGTCGGGGTGAATTCTGCGAAAACTAAGGTTAATTCCAGCTTCCTGACGCATATCATCGAACCGGAACTCCACACCTTTGCGGATGGCATAAACCGGCCGCAGCTCGTAGGTCTCATTGAGTGTTTTCCAGATTACTCTGGCGGCAACAGCTGCATCGGCGTCCTGCAGTTGTGTTGCCAGATCGACCGGTAATTCGGTGGTCACCCCCTCAAAAATCAACAACCCATCCCGTACCATTATCGTATCTCCTGAAACTGAAAGCATCAGGGGTTCGGGTGGAGCCCACTCCTTGCTGCTCCCTGTGGCCTCTTTGTCCATCACTTGGGTGACATGGGTGTATAGATCACTGAGCGCATAATGTCGGGTATCCGGCGTTGCGATCAAGCCCATTTTAGGGTTGATTTGAGCGTTGGGAAGCAAAATAAATCGATCGATCACATGCCCCTCGTCATCCAGTTCCTCGTACTGAACTTTGTAGTAATGGTTGGGTTCAGCCACCGAATCTCCCAGATAGGTCACCCGATAAGGGGGCATATCCAGGCCCTCACCCTCCCACAGCAGGACGTTTTCGCGATTTTGTTTTTCGTCAAACTGTCCGCCATACGCGTATCCGGAGCGGTTCAGGGAAACCACTTCCCGTCCGGAGGCCGAAATCAGTACCCCCACCATCATTATTGCAAAGCCAATGTGGGCAACAGCACCGCCCGAATGAAGCCATATTTTTTGTTGTTGCCACAGCAGTCCAAAATGTCCGATGATGGCCAGTAGAGCGGAAGCGAGCAATAAGATGTAGGTCCAGTTTGTGTATTTCAGGGGAATGGCCACCGCAGCAGTGAGGAGCAAGGTGGGGAGGATGAGATATAGAAACCATTTTTTCCACGGTATTCGTGTGGAACCTTTGTAGGGTAACAAATGGGCGAGTGTGCCAAGCAGGAGGATGAGCACCGCAATGGGCAACTGCCAACGGTTGTAGTAGGCCACAACATCGGCAGGTGGCGCCATATTGGATCCGAATATGCGGTTCCAGACAGGGATTGATGTACTAAACAACACCTGAAAGGCACTCAGCGCCATCACGAGTGATCCCATAAAGAGCCAAAACTCGCGCGACCATAGGGGTTCTTCTTGTTGTTGACGGGGAAGATGTTTCCAAGACAGGGCCAGGAGGAGGGCAGCCGATAAAACAAATGCGAAGAGAAACACCAGCAGCTGGCCCGACATGCCCAAGTCTGTGAATGCATGCACCGAACTGTCGCCCAATATGCCGGAACGGGTGAGAAAGGTGGCATACAACACCAGAATATACGATAATATAATCAAAATCGTGGCTGAGGGCAACGACTGTTTCCTTTTCTGCCAGATGTGCATCAGGTGTAAACCACCAACCAGACAAAGCCAAGGAATGAGGGACGCGTTCTCAACCGGATCCCATGCCCAGTAGCCCCCAAAGTTCAGTGATTCATAGGCCCATGCAGCGCCCATAACAATACCCGTTCCCAACATGGCTATGGCAAACAAGGTCCACGGAAGGGCGGGCCGCACCCATTCCCCGTATTGACGGGTGGCGAGCCCACCCATAGCATAGGCGAAAGGCACCAGGGTAGACGCAAATCCGAGGAACAGCACAGGGGGGTGGATCACCATCCACGGATTCTGAAGCAGGGGATTCAAACCTTTTCCATCTGTGATGTACTTGAGGTAATCGGCCTGTTCAAAAATAGGGGCCTGCATGGTTTCGCGCAGGAGAATAAACGGACTGCTGCCGATTTTGATGTCACCCATATAAATGCCCAGGAGCATCGATGACAACATCAGCTGGGCAAGGAAAACGAAGGACATCACCGGAGCCTCCCACCGGCCGGCGGTTCGGATCAGCGATAACCCAAGTACCACATTCCAGAACATCCACAGCAGAAAACTACCTTCTTGCCCCTCCCAGAAAGATGATATAATGTAATGTGTGGGAAGGGCGCGGGAGGCGTGCGACCAGGCGTAATGGTATTCGTAGCGGTGCAGGTATATGATCACAAAGAGCACCACTCCAATGGTCACCACGGCCAGAGAATGCAGTCCAAACGCCCATCTTCCAAGTCCCTGCCAGCTTAGGGTTCGTCCCCCCTCCAGCCCGCGGGTGTGGGCACCGTAACTAATCACCCCGAGCAGCGCAGTAATAAAAGAAATAAGTACTGAAGCGTGTCCGAGTTCTCCCGGAACCAGCCATTCACCCATATAGGTCATAGTGCGTGATCGAGTGTGAGGTTTCGTAAAGGATCATCCATGGACCAGAACGATGTACGGGTCTGAGGAGTAACGTCCACACTATCCTCGTTGTATTTCGACGGACATTTCGTGAGAATTTTGCTGGCCGTAAACTCGGAACCTTCCATTTTCCCGATGATCACAACTTGCTCTGAACGCTCAAAATCCTGAGGCTTACTGTCGTGGTACACCACCAGTCGAACCGCACCCGCCTGATCTTTCAGATAGAAGCGAAACAAGTTGGGGTCCTTTAAGGGATCGTACTGCATATCACCAGGATTGTGTAGCGTTCCCACCACATGAAATTCTTTGCCGGGGTATGCCTCAGCTGTGGCAAAATCCTCATACGAACTGCTTTCATCGACCGTGCTGAGGATTACTCCTGCGACCACAACGATGAGCAACAACAGGAATAAATGAACTTTCGACATAAACAAATAACCAGATAAAAACAGAATGCAAATATCGGCATAAAGAAGAGGGAACAGGCTTTTGTCTTGCCAATTATATTTGCCCCATGAATCCCATCATTGAATGTGTGCCCAATTTTTCAGAAGGGCGCGACCTACGCGTACTCGACGAGATCAGCGCTGCCATTTCCAGTACTGAGGGCGTACGCCTGCTACACCGCGACCCGGGTAAGGCCACCAACCGCACCGTGTACACCTTTGTGGGCCATCCTGAAGCGGTGGTTGAAGCAGCATACAGGGCGATTTCCGTGGCTACCCGTCTCATCGATATGCGACAGCACCAAGGCGAGCATGCCCGTATGGGTGCCACCGACGTTTGCCCGTTCATCCCGATATCTGGAATCAGCATGGAGGAAACCGTGGCGTATTCACGCACCCTGGCAAAAAGGGTGGGCGAGGAGCTGAACATTCCGGTCTACCTCTACGAAGCATCGGCTACCCACCCTTCCCGCAGGAATTTGGCCGACATCCGCGCGGGCGAATACGAGGGACTCCCTGCCAAAATGCAGGATCCTGATTGGAAGCCTGATTTTGGTCCCGCTGTGTTCAACCCACAATCGGGCGCCACAGTCGTCGGAGCACGGCCGTATTTGGTGGCCTATAATGTGAATCTGAATACACCCTCGGTGCGACTTGCCAACTCTGTGGCTTTTGATGTACGGGAAGCGGGAAGGGTGAAACGCGAGGGCCACCCTATTACGGGGAAGGTTGTGCAGGATGAGACAGGTCAACCCGTGCGCATTCCCGGAACTTTGAAGGCTGTTAAGGCAGTGGGATGGTATATCGAGGAGTACAAAACGGCACAGATCTCCATGAATCTGACCGATTTGTCACAGACCCCCCTGCACATCGCATTCGATGAAGTGGTTCGGGCCGCTACAGCCCGTGGCATTCGCGTAACGGGTTCCGAGTTGGTGGGACTGGTGCCACTTATCTGCCTCACTGACTCGGGTCGACATTTTCTGCGTAAAATGGGTAGGAGTGAAGGGGTGTCGGAAAAAGAACTTATCGAATGCGCGGTTCGTACGATGGGATTATCTGAGCTTTCGCCCTTCCACCCCGAGGAGCGAATTATAGAATACAAAATGGCTGCCGCCTCCGACCAGAGGTTGATTCACCTCTCTCTTTCAGATCTTTCTGACGAAACAGCCAGCGAATCGCCAGCCCCCGGTGGCGGCTCCATTTCAGCAGCGGTCGGGGCTTTGGCCGCCGCACTGGGCGCTATGGTCGCAAATTTATCGGCCGGTAAAAGGGGATGGGAGGCGCATTTTGAGCGCTTCAGTGTCTTGGCAAGGGAATGCCAGAGCTACAAGGAGGCTCTTCTGAAGAAGGTCGACGAAGATACCTTTGCCTTCTACGGAATCATGAACGCATTCTCATTGCCCAAAAGCACACCAGAAGAACAGCTTCACCGCCGCAACTGTATTGAACTGGCCACAGATGAAGCCATTCGGGTTCCTCTGGAAACTATGAAGCAGGCTTTTGCCTGTCTCGAGCCCATTCGTGAACTCATCGAAAATGGCAACCCCAACTCCGTTTCAGATGTGGGCGTGGCCTTGTTGTGCATACGCAGTGCGATCTATGGTGCCTGGATGAATGTCACCATCAACGCAGCCAGTTTAGCCGATCAAAAAAAGGCTGCGGATTACCGCCGCGATGCCGACGCCCTGCTACAGGATTGCCTGAAACTAGAGCCGGTGTTGCTCGATGCCGTTCGCACCAAACTGGGCGGGTAATCGAGAGCGTACATTAGGTCGATTTTTTCTGAAAGGCCCGATATTGAACAGCCCATCCAGCCAAATAGGCTATGCTTTGCAGCGCAGCTACCGATTCTAGTGTTGTACCCGGCACTACGACTAACCCGATTGCGAGGGTCATAAGGGTTGCGAGCGACGAACAGGCGTTGACGGGGTATCGGCCCAGCCCGGCCTGGTGGTGGGCCAGGATGTTTGAGCGTGACAAAAACCACAAGCCCGGAGCCATAAATATGAGCAGTCTGGGGATTCCCCCATATTCCGGACCGAGCAACCGGATCCAAACCGAATTGGGAACGATAAGGAGGATTCCAATCGACAGGGCACTCAGTAGGCTGACCCTTCTATACCATTTTAACGTGAGTGTATGGGCATCCTGTTCATTATCCATCTGGGAGATTGCCGTGGCCTGTGACAGCGAAACCGACCGGGTCAGCAGCCATACCGATTCACCCAGGGCAACCGCCACGGAAAACCGGCCCACAGAACTGAGTCCGTTTTGTGTGCCCAGGAAATAGTAGAGCAGGCGATAGGCAAAAAACTGGGATAAACTGGCCATTTGTGCCCAACTGCCAGTTCGGAGTAATGAACGCCATAAGGAAGCAACGGGGGATATTTCCTTTGAGTTGTCTTTGGCGATTAGTGAGTGACGAAGGGGGATTAGTGCAACCAAAAGCAGTACGAGTTGGCCGCTGTTGAAGGCCGTGAGGAATCCCGAAAGAACGTTCTGACCACGGTATCCCATTTCATAAGCAACAACCAGCAATTGCACGCCAAGCCCCAGTAGTCCCAGCAGGTTGTCGGTCCGGATCCTGTTCAGGGCCACGAGCATACTGCGAACCACAACCGTGGTGTTCAACAGCAACAACGTGGTGGTCCAGCTGAAGGTGTGCATCGACAATCCATACGATGTGGCAGGCAACAACAGTCCACACGCAAGGCTTACCCCCAGACTCCACAACAGGGCCACAAAAAGTAATTGGCGCGGTGAATGGCGGTTCACCCAATACACCAAGGTTCCACCTCCCACCCAGGAGGCCAGATGACTGCCGAGAGTGAGGGTGGCCAGCAGCAGGCTGATTTCGCCCCGTACATGTGCGCCACCCCAACGTGCAGTGAGAAATAGCAGCAGAACAGAGCCCAGTGCTTGTCCCGCCCTACTTAAAATAGTAAAAGCGATAGTTTTATTAGATAATGTTAAAAATTTATTATCCATTGACTTATCAATTTTCCCACTGATTCCTTGCCGTAGACTCTCTGTATGCCTTCCCAGACTCCGGGTATAGCCATAGGCCTCGATTCTGTCCAGCATTCCAAAATCTCGGCCCATTGTTCAGGGTCATGCGTGTGCAAACTCCGATGTGTGCCGAAAGCGTCGAATGCCTCCAGGGCTGGTAGTGGGGAGCTGATGACCGGACATCCACATGCCATGGCTTCGGCAGTAACGATGCTGAAGGTCTCGTGGTGACTAGTCACAAGTAGGGCCGTGGCCTGCCTGTACTGCCTTGCGAGGGTTTGAGAATCCGTGAATCCCACCCATTCTACGTTCGGGCATTTCGATGCATAACGGTTGCGTGCTTCTGTTGGGTTGAAGGCCCCCGCTACCCAGAGTCGGGCGTTGGAAAAGCGCTTTCTGAAAGCACAGAATACATCGAGTACAAAGCCAAAATTTTTGACCTCGGCCAGGTTGCTTACATGAAGCAACAGGGGAGAGAAGTCGGTTTGGTGCGTTTCCCTTTCGCTGCCCTCATAGCCCGCAATTTGGGAGACCTCAGCAGATTGGCGAAATATTTCGGTATCCACCACATTCGGTACAATAACTGGACTTTCGCTGCTGAGTTTGTGGGCGCGTAGGGCATGTGCAAGTGGTAGACTCACGGCTCCCACCGCTTGAGATCCCGAAAAAATCCATTTAAATAAACACTTTAAATATATAGGTGTATTTATATATTGATCAGATATATAAATAGACCAATGTTCTATGATTTTGTAGGATATTCCATATCGGGCACGCAGCCAGCGGGCAAAAAGGCCTGCTTTCCAGGCCACCAGCACGAGCGCATACTGAGGACGACCGTATGTGATTTGATACAACTTCCAGGCTTTGTGCATGGCCAGGCAGTAGCGAAGTGCTTGCAACAAAGGAATGGTCCCTGAGCGATATCGGGCCACGCAGGCTGCGCCCCAACTGTGCTGCTGAACCTCAACGCGCTCTATTTCTTTAGCTGCTAAATGGGGGACTGCTGCCACGATGCCCACCTGGTGGCCCACCGTGGCCAGTGCATCCAATTGAGCCAGACAAAACAGTCCGTTGTGGTCATCTTCACCCGACGGATACCAACTGGGTAGGCCCAATACATGAGCCCTTCCAGTGGCTTGAGCGCCGTTCTGCTTGTTCATGGTCGAAAAATACGCCACAACCAGTAAAACGCAGTCCCCCCGTTATTTGTACCTTCGTGTGTCGGTCCATTTTGCTGCTCTACATGAAACTCCTGGTTTGGTTGATGGTTCTCCTCGTATGCATACTCCTTCCGGGACGTGTCGCAGCACAGGGTGCTCAACAAATTGTGATAGAGCAGTCGGATGAGTTTAGTTACAGTGGATCGGCCGGAGTCAGAGCCTTGAAGGGCAATGTTCGCCTCCGTCACAACCGGACTGTTTTGTATTGCGACAGTGCACTTATGTTTGATGGCGGAAGACAGGCGCGGGCTTATGGTCGCGTGCGGATTGTGGAACCGGGTGAAAATCTGCTGGTGCGTTGTCGCTACCTCGAATATGATGCTGAAACGGGATCTGCCCGCCTCTATCAGGACGTTGTCTTGTCCGACGACGTACTTCGATTATATTCTCCAGAATTGACCTACAACACCTCAAAGCGGGTGGTAAATTACACGCAAGGGGCACGAATGGAGGACGGCAGCGCACGATTGAGTAGTCGCCTCGGCCGCTATGCCGTAGAATCAGGCGAGATGATTTTTAATCGTGAGGTAAAACTGGAGGACGACTCCCTAACGCTTTCAACCGATTCCCTGCGCTACAACCGCAAATGGGGTCGTTTGTATTTTGTGGCTCCCACGCATTTCGTTATACAGGGAACAGATGTTGAGACAAGTGGTGGTTGGCATGAAATGCGCACGAGAATCAGCCATTTGTATCCCTTTTGCCGGGTCCAGCACTACGACCATCATTTTCTGTGGTCCGATAGCCTGTATTTTGACCAAAATCGGGGTTTAGGAACAGCAAACGGTCGGGTGCAGTGGATAGATACGCTATGGAAAATAGAAATTCGGGCCAATCATGTGCAATTCGATCGTACCCGAGCCTTCTATAAAGCCTGGGGCGATCCCCTGCTTCGGTCATTTGGCGGGGGTGAAGGCGATTCACTTCAAGGAAGGAGGTCAACCCAAAGCAGTTCATGGGTTCCGGATACACTCAGCCTAACAGCCGATACCCTTATGGCCATGCGCGTGTCGTCTCGTACAAATATCGCAGATAAGTTTTCTGAAAATAGTAAAGCCGGAATCGATACTTCCTGGTTGTTTAAGTCATGGGGCAGGGTGGCTGGACAATCACGTGATGCGCAATTGAGCTGCGATTCACTGGTATACCTTCAGTCCGACAGCTTGGCACTGCTCATGGGAACACCCTTGCTGTGGCCTGCGACTTTTCAGGTGAGCGGACCCACTATGAAGTTCTACAATAGGGGAGAGAATTCCGGAACACTGCTTTTGCCCGAGGGTGGTGTGCTCGCCGATCGTTTGGAGGATAGCTTGTTTCATCAAATAACCGCAGCCAGAATGCAGGTTTCTTTTGATTCTGGTTCCATTCAATACCTGCATGCGGTGGGGCAGGTGCTGACTCTCTACCATATTCCGGGTGAGGACAGCGGCTACGTGGGACTAAACCGAATAGCATCCGATTCGGTCAATATATACTTCGCCCGCCAACGCCCCAACAGAATGATCTTTCTTGGGAAGCCAGAGGGCGTGCTTTGGCCGCTAGCCCAGGTGCCTGCCGGGGAGGATACGGTTGCTGGATTTGAGTGGATGGGAAAATTGAAAATATCGGTTCAGGAGCAGATTAAGGGAGTGATTCTTAAAAATCCCGATCGGGGAGGGTATGAATTATTCTCCGTTCCGAATCAGGTGGATGCTGTAGATCTGAATGGGGGTCGAAATCTCAAAAGAAAGAGTAGAAGAAGGTGACTCCAAGGTGAACCTGCGGTTTCCTTTCTAAAAGGGCTTTTTCGTAGGGGTATTTGGAGACCGACTAATCTTGCAGACAACGAACGGAATAGCCGAGGCGCTTGTCGCTGTTGTCGCGAAACAAGTTTTGAGCGCTGAACGACACCCTCCGGTGGTAGGCATTTGCGCTGTTTGCGGGTACCGGGGTCGATGACCACCAATAAGTGTGGCTGAGCAAACCATCGAATGCACCCGTTTCTCTTCTGAAGCCAGCCGGGA
>Ga0194121_10000276_pt1 | contig 91715 bp, 76 predicted proteins | sample TA2MahCa50mmetaG_FD_148609 | JGI IMG/M metagenome (GOLD analysis project Ga0194121, IMG submission 148609) | Freshwater microbial communities from Lake Tanganyika, Tanzania - TA2015020 Mahale Deep Cast 50m | ecosystem: Environmental > Aquatic > Freshwater > Lake | place: Tanzania: Lake... | reverse complement strand
GCAACAAGGCCGTCCGCGCCTTCGTCCGCCAGGGCTGGACGGTCTTTCCCGTGAACCCAAGAGAGTCCAACATCGAAGGCATCGCTGTTGTCGCGCGCCTCGCCGACATTCCCGCGAAGCTCGATCGCACAAGCGTTTACCTCCCGCCTGCGGTGACTTTGAAGCTTCTTCCCGAAATCGCCGCGAAAGGCTGCGACGAATGCTGGCTGAATCCCGGCGCAGAATCCCCGGAAGTTCTTGCCGAAGCGGGGCGGCTCGGACTGAACGTCATCCAAGCCTGCAGCATCGTGGATGTCGGCGAGTCGCCGGCCGGGCTTTGAACGGCGGGGTGAAATCGCGCCCTCGGATCACTCCTTGCGGACGATCCGCGAGAGCGTGTGCTGGAGGACGATCGCCTCATCCGTGTTGCCGCTCACGAGCTGGCGGTTGGCGTCGAGCAGCAGCTCCATCGCGCGCACGAGTTCGGGCTGGGTGAAATTGCGCGACTGCCGCAACGCGCCGAGCATCACGAACGGGTGCATCGCCCGCGGGTTGAACCGCTTGTCCTCGGGGAATGCGCCCGCGGGCACGCGCTCGAGTTGCGACTTGATCTGCGCATAGGCCCCGCCCGAATTGAAATTCATCTTCGCGTCCAGCCAGCCCGCCGCAGCCATCTCGCGCGCAAACAGCATCGCCCGCACTTTCGAGATCACGCCGTAGAGCAGGCCGACCTCGCTCTTCTTCCGGTCGAACTTCATCTCCCACAACTCGCTGTCGAGCGTGCGCAGCAGCCGCGGCAGGTCGCGGTCGCCGAGCGCGTCGGCCAGCGCAAACGCGCGCGCGTGCTTGTTGCGCGTGACGACGGCGTCGACATCCGCCGTTTCGATTCCCGGCCGGGCGGCGGCGAACAGCGCGAGCTTTTCGATTTCGCTGTCGAGCTGGCGCAGGTTGGGACCGACCAGGTTCACGAGCTTGGCAAGCGCCTCGTCGGAGATGTCCTTCTTGAGCCCGCGCAACTGCCGGAGCGCCGCGCCCTCGGCCTTCGCCGCCCAGTCGCGGTCGTCGAGCGTGAGCGGGTCGAAGGCCTCGACACGGCCGACCTTGTCGAGCGTCTTGTAGAGCGCCTTCCGCTTGTCCACCTTGCCCGCCGAAATCAGCAGCCGCACGCCGTCCCAACGGAACGTTTTCAAGACCTGCGCGAGTTCGCCGAGGGCGGCGGCGACCGCGGCGGCCTTCGAGGTGCGCTCGTCGTCGAGGAAACTGCAGTTCTGGAACCAGATGACTTTCGCCCCACCGAAGAACGGCAGCGTCTGCAACGCCTCGTGGAGCTTGCCGATCGCGCGCAATGCCTCGCCGCTGTTCGCGGCCGCGGCGTCGATGGTCTCGTGATCCATGCCGCCCGCCTCGGCGCACCACTGCTGGTGAATCTGCCGGGCGCGTTGCTTCACGCCAAAGTCATCCTCGCCGCAGACGAGGGCCACGGGGGATGGGGGCGCGGCGTCGGTGGCCGCGGTTGCGCCGGGCTTGGGCATCGGGGCGCGGCGGTTCAAGGTTCTCCGGCTTCGAACTTGGTCCCGGCGCTGTCCCCCGCCTCCGCGATGCGATCGAGCGTCTCGGAGACGTCCTCCATCCGGTCGAAGAGGTCGCGGGCGACGTAGATGGGCCGCTTTTGCGCGGCGGCCAGCGCGATGGAATCGCTCGGGCGCGCGTCAATCTCGACGATTTTCCTGCCGAGTTCGTTTTGCTGGAGCAGCACGAGCTTCGCGTGGAACGTGGACTCGCGCAGGTCGGTGATCACCACGCGCTCGACGGTGACGCCGAAGCCCTTCATGAAGCTCACCAACAAGTCGTGAGTCATCGGCCGCTGCTTCGGCACGTCCGCCCGGAATTCCTCGATGACGCGCGCCATGTGGGTGTCCACCGCGATGATGAACACCTTCTCCTTGTTGCCGAGGAAGATCGCCATGCCGTTGTTCGACAGATACGGATGGATGCAACGGATCTGCACTTGCACGGCGTCTTTCTTCATGCCGCGAGTGTAGGCCCGGCGGGGTGGGTTGACAAGGTCGCGGCCGGATCCGCGACCGGACCCCGCGCGCGAACCGGCAGCGCCGCGCGTTCCTCGTGCTGAGCATCGTCACGAACCTCGTCGTGCTCGGCTTCTTCAAGTATTTCAACTTCTTCGCCGACTCCGCGCTCGCGCATACGCTGCTCGGGGGCTGCGAAGTCGTGGTGCGCGTGTTCTTCGCGCGCAACATGTCGGGCCGCTTTGAGTATGGCTATCATCCGACAGCGGGCGTTGTGGAGCGCGAAGACGGCACGGTGCAGCTCGTTCGCGCCGGCGGACGTCGGTTTCATCCGCAGCGCTTCACAGCACGCCGGCCCGACGGGACCTTCCACGTGATGGTCGTGGGCGACTCGGTGCCGCGCGGGCCGCGCGCCCGGCAGGCAAGGCCCATGAGGGCAGCGCAGCCGCCACGCGCGGTGCCGCACTCCACGAGGTCGCCCGGCACGTTGCGTTCGGCCGCTTCCCGAATCGCCCGGTGAATGCCGCGCAGCCGGGGGTGGCTCATCATGCTGTGCGGCCTGATATGGTGGTAGAGTCGGCCGAATTCGCCCGGAAGCAGGCGGTCACGCCATTCGGCCAGCCGGTTCGCCCAGTCGGCCAGCCGATTGTGCTGGCGCTTCCGCTCGGCCCGGAAGGACTGGGTGCTGGACGCGGGACTGGGATTGGGATTGGGATTGGGATTTGTGCCGGACACCGACGCAAACTTAGAAACACCGGCGGGTCAAGGCAAGGGCAAGGACGGTTCATGTGACTAGCGTGAGCAGAACGGCTTTTTTCTGTCCGCCCATGCCCCGTTCCTCTACCGTGCCTTCGATGCGAAACATTCCAACCGAGTATGTAGCGTTTAAACGGCGGGAGCAGCGCACCGAGTTCATCGTCCGCCACTACCGTTCCTATCTGACCGGCTCGGTGCTGGACGTCGGCTGTTACGAGGCCCCGCTGCGCGCGCTGCTGCCCGGGGTCCGTTACGTGGGTGTGGACATCGTCGGCAAGCCTGACCACGTGATCGACTTGGAACAGGCGGAGCGGCTGCCGTTTACCGACGGTCAATTCGAGTGCGTCGTTTGCGTGGAAGTGCTCGAACATCTGGACGGCCTCCACCGCATCTTCGACGAGCTGGTGCGTGTGGCGCGGCGGCACCTGATTATCTCGCTGCCGAACTGCTGGTGCGCCGCACGCCGGCAACTCGAGAGGGGGCAAGGCTCCATCTCCCACTACGGTCTGCCTCTGCAACGACCGTCGGATCGGCACAAATGGTTCATCAACCTTACGCAGGCCCGCGAGTTTTTCGAGGCGAAGGCCGTCGGCCCCCTGCGGCTGGTGGACCTGCGCATGGCGGAAAAGCCACGTCCGCTGCCCCTCCGCCTGCTGCGCCACTTGCGCCATCCCGGCGAACGCTACGCGAACCGCTACGCGCACACGCTGTTCGCCGTTTACGAGAAGACCGCCGTCGCCGCCTGAATCGCTGCATGGCTTTTCGCCCGTCCGCCACCACCCTCCAGCCGGAGATGTCCGCCGAGGAATTGTCGGCCCTCCGGCAATGGCTCACCGCGTCAGAACTGCGCGGACGGCATCTGGAAGTTGGCACCGCTGCCGGCGGCACGCTCTGCTTCATGCTGGGCTGCTACGCGCCGGAGCGCCGGCCGGCATTTTCGGTTGTGGACACGATGGCTTACTTCCCGAACCAGTTCGACATCGTGCGCGGCAATTTGCGCCAGCACGGCATTGCTCCGGAGGCCGTGGACTTCCGCGTCGCGCGCAGTAGTGAGGCTTTCGAGCGCTCGGCGGCGACCGGCGAGCGGTTCGGCTTCATCCTCGTGGACGCCTCGCATAAGATCCGCCATGTCATGGCCGACCTGCGATGGTTGCGACTGCTCGAGGTTGGCGGACTGGCGTGCTTCCATGACTACGGGACGGCGTTCAAGGGCGTGACGTGGCCGCTGAACCGCCTGCTGCGGAACTACCCCCAGTTCACCCGCGTGGGCCAGGCTGGTAGCCTGCTGGCCATCCGACGTGAGCGTGAAAGCGCCCGGCGCGAAGTGAACGGGCTGGACCGGCTGTGGGCGCTGGCGTGGTCGCCCGTTTTGCAGTTGGAACTCAGCCTGCGCAAGCGCCTCGGTCGCCCTTCCACCGGCCGCTGAGGTCGGTCTTGCAGGTCGGTGGCCGCTGACCGGTCCCATTGCTCGATACACGTGAGCTTGAGCTTACCGCCGGTTATGTTGCGGACGATGGCTCCGGCCAGTCTGCATCGTTTCTTTGTGATCTCAAAGACTTAGGCTTTGCCCAGCTAAGCAGCCCCTGATCGACGTCCGCACGCAGAGAATGCGTGGTGTGCTATCAGCAAGCCCGCTTTGGAAGGCGTGGATGCGATACCACGAACTCGCGCAATGGGCTCCACAGAAATTGAGACTCAGGAAACGCATTATCGGATCGCAGTCTCAGTCCTCGTCGGCGCCAGCATTTCCAGACACGCAGCGTAAACCTTTGCTGTCGGCACCCCATCGGTGCTCAAACTCGGCACGCGGCTCAGAAAGTCAGTTGATTCTTGGGCCTCGCTCGCCCCTTCTGACATCACCACCCGATGCACCACGCGCCACGGCCGCCAAAAATGCAGCACAGACGGCCCGAACAGCGCCACCGTTGGGCACTGACACGCGGCGGCCAGGTGCATTGCAGCCGTGTCCACGCCTACGAACAGACGCGCCTTTCCCAGCAACCCGGCCAGTTGCGCCCAAGTGGTCTGCCCATCCGTGTTCAACACACTGGGACCCAGTTCCTGTTGCAAGCGCCGCGCCCCCTCGCGCTCTTCCGCATCGGGCCCCGAGCTGAGCACCAGCTTCAAGTTCCGGGCCTGAAGCATCCGTCCCAACTCAACCCATCGTTCCAGCGGCCACCGCTTGCGCTGCCAGCGCGTCCCGGGATGCAGCACCGCAAACTCGTCCAGCGCGGCGGCTGGGGACCACTCCGCCCTCCGTTCCCGGCTGAAGGTCAAAGGCGGCACCGGCGATCCCAACGGGATTGTCTCGTGCACCAGCATAAAATCCTTCTCCACCCGGTGGCCTTGCAGCCAGTCACTGTCTGAGAAACGGGTGATCGCCCGGCGCGCGATCCAGCTTATCCGCGCGTAGAATCGGGTGGCGACGCGTTCTCGTGCCCCGCTCAACCACGCCAGCCAACGCCCTCGGTCGCTGTCGCTAAACTCGAACGCATAATCAAAGTGTTGCCGCCGCAACTCCCTCACCAGTTTGACATCGTCGCGCAGCGCCGAGAGCCCGCGTCTTTTTGCCTCCGGTGCCGCCGTGGTCACGATGCGATCGATGGCCGGACACCCCGCCAGGATGGATTCCGTGCCGCGCCGCACCAGCACCCAAATCATCGCGGCAGGGTAACGCTCCCTCACTGCCATCAGTGTGGGCGTGAGCAGTAGCGCGTCACCGATGTGTTTGGGCTTGAGGAACAGCAAATGCACAAGCGGGACTTGTTTAGGCGGTGCCGTCCGGGTTGACGAACACATTCTCGGCCGAAGCATTTCCGCTTGCCGGTGCTTTTGAGCCGTCCGCACACTCCAGCAAATGGCTGTCCGATCAACCGCCCGCACCCGCGCCGCCGAAATCCAGCGCAAGCACCCGCAGGGCGTCGTGCCCCGTCTCACGGCTTGAGGCGCTCATCCAGATACTCGACGCCCGCCGCCTTCTTGAGTTTCTCCACGTAGGCGGGCAGTTGCTTGTCGGCCTCCTGCTGGCTGAGGAACTCGCGGATGTTCTCCTGCACGCGGTCGAACGCGGTTTTCCCGGCCGGGATGCGCTCGGCGACCTTGATGATGTGGAAGCCGACCTTGGTGGTGACGAGGTCGCTGACCTGGTTCGCGCCCAGCGTGAACGCCGCGGCCTCGAATTCGGCGGCCATCATCCCGCGCGGAAACACATACTCGCCGCCTTTGTCCTTCGAGGGGGCGTCGTCGCTGAAGTCCTTCACCAGTTTCGCGAAGTCCTCGCCCTTGCGTGCGCGCTCGAGCAATCCCTCGGCGACGCGCCGCTTTTCCGCCCGCTTTGCCTCGTTCAAGTCGAGCTGGCTCTGGGGGTCACGGGTGCTGATGAGGATGTGGCTGGCGCGGACCATCTCGGGCGTTTCAAATCGCGACGGGTTGTCGTCGTAGAATTTCTGCGCGGCCCCGGTGGTGATTTGAATCTTGTCCTTGATGTCGCGCGTGAGCACCTGCTTGGCGATGGCGGTCTCGAGGAGCCTGCCCTTGTAGACTTCGTAGATCGCGCCGGTGGACTCGACCTGCCGCCGCAGCGCCTCCTCGGAGCCGACGCGCTTGCGCATCTCATCGAGGAATGCCGTGACTTTCTCGCCGGCCTTCGCGCGGTCCGCGTCGTCGGCCTTGATGAGCAGCAGTTCGGTGACGATGAAGTGCTCGAGGATGCGCTTCTCGTAGGTGAGGCGCTCGGCCTCGCGGATGACCTTGCCCTGCGCCGCCATCGCCGAGCGCATCGCGGCGAATTCCTCCTCCACCTTGCTCGCCTTGATGGTGATGTTGGTCGAGCGGGCCAGGACTTTGTCGGGGAACAGATCGAGGGTCGAGACGGGTTTGGACTTCGGTTCCGCGGGCTTGGCTTGCGGCTCCGCGCCCGTGGACACGGCGGCTGCGAGGATCGCCGCGGCGGCCAGAAGTTTCGTCGGGCTCATGTTTCAACCGCGGAGCGTAGCGCTGTGCTACAGTTTCACAACCCGAACGTTTGTGATGTCGGGGTCCTTGCGGACTTCCTCGACGAGTTCCGCGGGAGGCAGGCTGTCCAGGTTCAGCACGGTGAGCGCCTGCCCGCCGGCGGTGTCGCGGTTGAGGCTCATGTTGGCGATGTTCACCTTGTATTTGGCCATGAGCGAGCCGATGAAGCCGACGATGCCGGGCCGGTCCTTGTTGGAGACGATGAAGAGGACGCCCTCGGGGACGATTTCGACGGGTTGCTTGTTGAACCGCACGATGCGCGGCAGGTGCCGCGAGCCGATGATCGTGCCGCCCGCGGAGAAGCGCTGTTCGCCCGCGAAGACCGCCACGTGCAGCCACTCGTTGTAATCCGATTCCTCGTTGGACTTGATTTCCTCGACGAGCAGGCCGAGCGATGTGGCGAGCGAGCGCACGTTGACCTGGTTGACGTCCTTGCCGCCCGCGTGCTCGAGGAATCCTTTGAGGACATAGCGCGAGATCGGGTCGGCCGGCACCTCCGTTGCCTTGCCGCCGTAGGTGATCACGATGCGGTCGCAGCGGTTGGGCGCCGTCTGGCCGAGCAGGCGGCCGAGTTTCTCGCCGAGGCCGAGATAGGGTTTCACGTGAGCGTAAGTCTTCGCGTCGAGGTTTGGCATGTTGACCGCGTTCCGGATCGCGCCGTTGGCGAGGTAATCGGTGATCGCCTCGGCGACCTCGATGCCGACGTTTTCCTGCGCCTCGTCCGTGCTCGCGCCGAGGTGGGGCGTCATGACGACGTTTGGATGCGCCCGCAGCGGCGAACCCGCGGGCAGCGGCTCCACCTCGTAAACATCCAGCGCGGCGCCGGCGACGTGGTTGATGTCCATCGCGACGAGCAGGTCGCGCTCGTTGACGATCCCGCCGCGGGCGCAATTGAGAATCTTCACGCCGCGCTTCATGAGCGAGAAGGCGCGCGCGTCGAGCATGCCCTTGGTCTGGTCGGTCAGCGGCATGTGGACGGTGATGAAGTCGGCGAGCTTGTAAACCTCCTCGAGGCTTTCGAACAGCTCGACCTGCAGCGCCTTCGCGCGGGCGAGCGAGAGGAACGGATCGAACGCGAGCACGCGCATGCCGAACGCCTGAGCCCGCTTGGCGACCTCGGTGCCGATGCGTCCCATGCCGAGGATGGCGAGGACCTTCCCGTGCAGTTCGACGCCGGAGTAGGCCTTGCGGTTCCACTCGCCGGCCTTCATCGAGGCGTTCGCCTGCGGGATGTTGCGCGCGAGCGACATGAGCATCGCGAACGTCAGTTCCGCGGTGGAGACCGTGTTGCCGCTCGGCGTGTTCATCACCACGATGCCACGCTCGGTCGCCGCCTCCACGTCCACGTTGTCCACGCCCACGCCCGCGCGCCCGACGACGCGCAACCGCGTGGCCGCCTCGACGACCTTGCGGGTGATCTTGGTCTCGGAGCGGACGACGATGGCATCCATTTTCGCCACGACCGGGAGGAGTTCCGCCTCGGAGTGGCGCTTGTCGAGGATGGTGACCTTGAACTCAGTCCGGGCCTGGAAAGCCGCGATGCCGCGCGGCGATATCGGGTCGCAGATCAACACGTTCATAAACAGGGCGCGCAGTTTAGGGAGCGACCAGAGACTGGTCAAATGAACACAGCGGCGATGCTCACGCCGGGTGGAGAGGACAAGTTCCGACTCAAGTGTTCCTGCAAACAGCGCAGGCGCAAGTTTGGACTTGCGAACGCATTCCGCGGCGGCAAAGTCCACGGAGACCCAAGTTTGAGTCGTTATGCAGGCTAAAAACCATTCATCGCGGTCATGCGCCACGCGGCGACCCATCGCCGTCTCCGCCTTTACGCTCATCGAATTGCTCGTCGTCATCGCCATCATCGCGATTCTGGCCGGGATGCTCCTCCCGGCGCTCGCGAAGGCGAAGCAGAAGGCGGGCAACATCACCTGCCTGAACAACATGAAGCAGATGGCGGTTTCATGGCAGTTGTATTCCGGCGACAACGACCAGCGGCATGTCCACGGCCATTACAACTTGACCAACGCGACCGGCGGCACGGTGGCCTCCACTCTCAACACGCTGGCTTGGAGCCTTGGCGACCAGAGGGACACGCGGGCCAATCCGTATCCGCCCTATACAACGTTCCGCGACTCGATCACCAACAAGTGCCTCGAGGACGGCCTCCTGTATCGCCACGTCGGAAACGTGAAGAGCTACAAGTGCCCTGCCGATCGCCGCACGGAACCCACCACGACCCAGCCCCGAAACCGCAGCTACTCGATGAACAGTTGGGTGTCCGAAGTCCGTGTCGGAGGCACCGGCACCGGCCCGTGGGGCCAGAACAGCCAGTACGCGCTGTTCCGGCGTGAGGCGGATTTCAGCGCGACGTCTCCCGCCAATGTCTGGGTTTTGATTGACGAACATGACAACGGAATCAACGACTCGTGGTTTGCCGTGGACATGGGCGGCAGCCGGACGTGGCTCGACATCCCGTCAGCCCGGCACGGTGGCGCTTATGCGCTGAACTTCGCCGACGGCCATGCGGAGATCTTCAAGTTGCAACAGGTCGGGCTTTTTGAGAAATGGGGCATCGGTCCCAATCCGCCCAATTTCCTCAACGTGCAGTTCGCAGTCCAGATTGCCGCGCAGGACTGGCAGAAGCTCCGCGATGTGTCAGGTGGCCAGTGACATGACGCCATGAGGAACTCGTTCGCCATGGTAGTGGCAACCGCCAGCATCGCCCTTGGCGGTTGCGGCAAGCCGGCGACTTCCACGCCGCCACCGGTCGTGGCCCAACCACCGGGCCGGCACGCACCCCAACCGTCACAGGCGGCCCCGGCCGCGGCGGCGCAGCCGGGTTCCGCCGCCGAGCCATCCACGCCGTCTGCCGCGGCGTCCGGGGTGGCACTCAGCCCCGCGCAGGAGGCAGCCATCGTTTCGCCGGTTCAAGCCGCCCTCGACGCATTTCAGCGGGCCAAGAACAAGGTGCCGAACGACCTTAATGAAGTGATCGCCGCCGGGTATCTCCGGGGGATGCCGGTCGTTCCGGCTGGGACAAAGATATTCTACGATCCTATCACGGTGACGGTTTCCGTTGGCCCAGCGCGCTAGCTCCACGTTTCAAGGAGGAGCGAGCCTGCTGGTCCTTACCGGCGCTGTCTCGACTTGTGGACCTTCCGCGCCAGCCGAAAGGACAATGTTCTTCAACCATGCCGTGTCATTCGATTGCGGGAAGTCGGATCGGTAGTGCGCGCCGCGGCTTTCCTCGCGCAGCAATGCACTTCGCGCGATCAGTTCCGAGGCGGTCAGCAGGTTGTGCAAGTCGAGCGCCTGCTGCCACGCGAGGTTGAATGCGCGCGGGCCGGGCACACGGAGCTGCTCCACACGGGCTCGCAGCGCGGCAAGTCCCTCGAGCGCCGCGCGCAACCCGGCGCCGCTCCGGATGATGCCCGCCTTCTCCCACATCAACTTTCCGAGCTCATCGCGAAGCGCGAAGGGGCCTTCGGATTGTCGATTGAGGATTGAGGATTGGGGATTGAGGATCTTCCCGGCGGCGGCAACCGCCACGTCCACCTGCGCGGTTTCGATGTCACCGTGGCTTTGACCTTTCACCCACCGCGCCGCGGCTTCGCCCGCGCGCGCGCCGAACACCGTGCTCTCAGCCACGCCGTTGCCGCCGAGCCGGTTCGCGCCGTGGACGCCCGCGGCGTCCTCGCCCGCGGCGAACAGTCCGGCGAGGTTCGTGAAGCCGTCGCGGTTGATGCGCACGCCGCCCATGTTGAAGTGCGCCGTCGGCGCGACCTCGATGCGCTCGCGCGCGAGGTCCACGCCGAGGCGCAGGCACCGCTCGCGCATCCCGGCGAAGTTCGTCTCGACGAACTCCGCGCCCAGATGCGCCACGTCAATCCACACCGCGCCGTTCGCCGTGCCGCGGCCCTCGGCAATCTCGGTGAAGCACTCGCGCGACACGCGGTCGCGCGTGCTGCGCTCCTTGCGCCCGGGATCCGCGCGCTCCATGAAGCGCTCGCCGCGTCCGTTGAAGAGATGCGCGCCCGCGCCGCGCAAGCCTTCCTCGAGCAGCGCGCCGTTGAGCCGCGAGCCGGGCACGACCATCCCGGTCGGGTGGAACTGCACCATCTCCATGTCCATCAGGTGCGCGCCGGCGCGGAAAGCCGCTGCGAGGCCATCGCAGGTCTTTTCCTGCGCGCACGCGGCGCGTTGATACATGAGCGGCCCGGCGCCGGTGGCGAGCAGCACGGCCCTGGCGCGGACCGCGATGAACTCGCCGCTGCGCTGGTCGAGCAGCACCGCGCCACAGACGCGCGACCCGCCGGCGGAGGTGAGCAGTTCGAGCGCGCGCGTTTCTTCAAGACACGGGATTCCAAGCGCGAGCACCTGGTCGCGCAGGCGCGCCATGATTTCGATGCCGGTCAGGTCGCCGACGTGGACGGTGCGGTCGAAGGTCTGCGCCGCGAAGGCCTTTTGGTGGATGCGGCCGTCCGGCGCGCGGTCGAAGAGGCAGCCGATTTTGTTTTCCAGCTCGAGCACGACGCGCGGCGCGTCCTCGCAAAGCGTCCACGCGAGTTCCTGGTCGTTGAGGAAGCCGCCGCCGCGCACGGTGTCCTCGAAGTGCGCCTGCACGGAGTCGCGCGCGTCGAGGACGGCGTTGTAGCCGCCCTGCACCATGCGCGTGCAGCCGGACTTGCCGAGCAGTCCCTTGCTCACAAGCAGGATGCCGAGCGACGGGTCGAGCCAGCGCGCGTGCAGCGCGGCCATCAGCCCCGCGCCGCCGGTGCCGAGGATGAGCAGGTCGGTCGTCATTGCGCCGCCGCCTTGCCAAGCAATCTGGCCAGCCAGCGCCGCACCTGGGCGCCGAGCGCCAGCCGCTTCAGCCGCTCGATGGACTGCGTGGGCGAGATGCCGCGCGGACACGTCTCGCGGCAGTTGCCGAGCGTGTGGCAGCGGAACGCGCCGTCCTCGCCCGCGACTCGGGCGAGCCGTTCCTGCTTCGCACCGTCGCGCGGGTCCACGAGCAGCGAGAGGGCGCGGTTCAGCGCCATGGGCCCGAGGTAACGCGGGTTCATCGTGACGAGCGAGCAAGCGGACCAGCACGCGCCGCAGTCAATGCACTGTGGCTGGTGGTTGAGCGCCTGCCACTCCGCGGAGTCGTGCGGCAGACGATGGAAGTCCTCCAAATCTGCGCGCGGGTGGAAGTGCGGGAGCGAGCGTTGATACGCATCGAAGAACGGCGTCATGTCGGCCGCGAGGTCGCGCACGACGGGCAGGTTGCGGAGCGGTTCGACGCGGAGTTCGTTCCCGATGGTCCGCACGAGCGCGGCGCAGGCGAGGCGTTCGCGGCCGTTCACGACCACCGCGCACGAGCCGCACATGCCGACGCGGCAGGAGTAGCGGAACGCAAGGTCCGGCGCGGACTGGCGCTGCACGGCGAGGAGCGCGTCCAGCACGCTGGCTTGTCCGCCGACCTCGACTTCGTGCCGCTCGAACCGCGGCGCGCCCCCGCCCGTGCGGCGCAGGTGAAGCGTGACGGCGGGCATGTCGCGAGTATGCGCGGCTTCGGCCCGCGAGGCAACGGGGTGGTGGCGCGCCCCGGGGTTCCTTTGCCGGCGCGTCGCGGCAGGCGCTACTTCGCCTCGAGCTTTTTCTTCAAGTTATCGAGGCCGGCCTGCAAGTCGGGGCCCATCATCGAGTCCATCCGCAGCCCGAACCAGCGGTTCATCGGGTTGCCGCCGAGCTCGCCGTAATTCACCCACTTGACCTTCACCGCGTCGCCCTCGGGCGCGAAGGAAATCTCACCCTTGGACACATGCTTGCCCTGCTCGAAGTCGAGGTCGTAGACGATCAATTGCGCCGCCTCGGCCTTCGTGATCTGCAACTTGCCGCTGCCGCTCGACTTGCCGGACCACTGGTAGGTCGCGCCCGCGCCCGACCCGGGGCCGGAAAACTCAATCTTCATGTCCGGGAATCGCGCGACGGTCCAGGCCGTCCACTCCGGCCAGGTCTTGAGGTTGTTGACGATGGTGAAGGCGGCGTCGGGCTTGGCCGCGATGGTCTGCGAGCGCTCGACGCGATACGAGCCGGGCAACAAGAACCCGATGACCGCCAGCAATGCCACGACGATGACCAATCCGGGCACGATGTGCTTGAACCATTTCATGATGAGCGCGGAGGATGCCAGCGGGCGTGGTCGTGGCAAGCTTTGAACTTGGAAACGCCGTGTCCCTCCGCATAGTGCGCGCGTCATGAACATTTCCCGGATTCTCTCCGCGTGCGGCGTCGCCGTCTCGCTCGCCGCGCCGCTCCAAGCCGCCGATGACTATCAACTCGGCGAGGATTCGAAGCCCCAAGCCGGCGTGCCGCAAGGCGCGGTCGAGAAGTTCTCGTTCAAGGCGAGCAAGATTTTTCCCGGCACGGAGCGCGACGGGTGGGTTTATGTCCCGAAGCAATACGACGCGGCGAAACCCGCGTGCCTGATGGTGTTCCAGGACGGCGCGGGCTACATGGGCACCAACGGCCAGTTCCGCGCGACGGTGGTGATGGACAACCTCATCGCGAAAAAGGAAATGCCCGTGACCCTCGGCGTGTTCATCCAGCCCGGCACGGTGCCGGCGGCCGAGGCGGGGCAGAAGGCGCGCAGCAACCGAAGCTACGAATACGACTCGCTCGGCGACGCCTACGCGCGCTTCCTCATCGAGGAGCTGCTGCCCGGGGTGGAGAAGAAGTGGAACGTGACGAAGGATCCCGCGGGCCGCTGCGCCGTGGGCATCAGCTCGGGCGGCATCTGCGCGTTCACGGTGGCGTGGGAGCGGCCGGAGTCGTTCGGCAAGGTCATCAGCCACATCGGCAGCTTCACGAACATCCGCGGCGGGCACGCGTATCCATCGCTCATCCGCAAGTCCGCCGGCCCGCCGCCGCGCGACCTGTCCGACACGGACAAGGCGCGCTGGGACGCGCGCAAGAAACTGCGGGTGTTCCTGCAGGACGGCTCGAACGACCTGGACAACCTGCACGGCAACTGGCCGCTGGCCAACCAGGACATGGCCGCGGCGTTGAAGTGGGCGAAATACGATTCTGATTTCAAGCTCGGCGACGGCGGCCACAGCGGCAGGCACGGCGGGTCAATCCTGCCGGACACGATGCGCTGGATGTGGCGGGACCACGCGAAGTGATGCCGGCGCGCAAATGACGAATGACGAAATCCGAATGACGAAAGAAGCCCGAAGCCCAATTTTCAAAATGAACCCCCACTCACTCGCTCGCCGTATCGTGTCGTTCGTGCTTCGCCATTCCTTCGCCATTCCGACTTCGTCATTCGTCCTTGCGGGCTTTGCCGCCTCCGCCGCCGATGACTTCAAACCCACGCCGGACCATCAGTTCAATCCGGCCGTCCCGCACGGGCGCGTGATCGAGCACAAGGACTGGCAGAGCAAGGTGTTCACCAACACCATTCGCGACTGGTGGGTTTACGTGCCGGCGCAATACTCCGCCGACAAGCCCGCGAGCGTGATGGTCTTTCAGGACGGCCGCGGCTACGCCTCGACCAACGGCCCGTGGCGCGCGCCCATCGTCTTCGACAACCTCATCGCGCGCGGCGAGATGCCCGTGACCATCGGCATCTTCATCCAGCCCGGCGACAACCGCGCGCCCGGCACGCCGCCGCGCAAGGACAAGTCCGGCAAGGCCGCCGGCGCGAGCAACCGCAGCTTCGAATACGATTCGCTCGGCGACCGTTACGCGCGGATGCTCGTCGAGGAAATCCTGCCCGAGGTGGAGAAGGACTTCCGTCTGTCGAAAAATCCAGATGACCGCGCGATTTGCGGGGCGTCCAGCGGCGGCATCTGCGCGTTCACGGTGGCGTGGGAGCGGCCGGACCAGTTCCGCAAGGTGCTCTCGACCATCGGCAGCTTCGTGCATCTGCGCGGCGGATTCGATTACCAGGCGCTCATCCGAAAGACCGAGCGCAAGCCGTTGCGTGTGTATCTCGCGGACACGAGCGGCGACCTGGACAATCCCTTCGGCCACTGGCCGACGGCGAACCGGGCGATGCACGCGTCGCTCAAATACATGGGCTACGACGTGAAGTTCGAATGGGCCGAGGGCTACGGCCACAATCCGAACCACGGCGGCAGCCACTTCCCCGACGCGCTCCGCTGGCTCTGGCGCAAAGAAACGCACAAGCCGGAAATCAACACGAAGCAGGACCTCGGCGGCGACATGACGCTGCACCGCCTGCTCGTCGAGGGCGAAGGCTGGCGCGTGGTCGCCGACAACATTGCGTTTGCTGACGGCCTCACGCCGGACGCGGAGGGCAACCTGTGGTTTGCCGAGATGCGCTCGACGCCGCCCGCGGTGTGGAAGGTCTCGCCGGGCGGCGCGAAGACGAAGATGATCGAAGGCACGTCTTGCAGCGGGCTCAAGTTCGGTCCCGACGGCAGACTCTACGCCTGCGTCGGCAAGGACAAGCAGCTCGTGTCGTTCGAACTGCCGTCGGGCAAGAAGACCGTCGTGGCCGAGGACGTGCAGCCCAACGACCTTGTCGTTTCGCACAAGGGCCACATCTACTTCACCGAGACGGGCAAGAAGCAGGTCACGTTCGTCAACGCGAAGACGGGCGAGAAGCGCGCCGCCGACACGGGCATCACCGCGCCCAACGGCATCACGCTCTCGCCCGACCAGGGGACGCTCGCGGTGAGCGATTACCGCGGGCAGTTCACGTGGGTCTTCCGGATCGAGGCGGACGGCTCGCTGTCGGCGAAGGAGCCTTACATGACCATGCGCATGCCGGTTGACCCGAAGGGCGAGTGGAAGTTCAACGAACCGCCGCCGAAAAGCGCCGCGAGCGCCGGTGACGGCATGGTGAGCGACAGCCTCGGCCGCTACTACGTGACCAGCGCGCTCGGCGTGCAGGTGTTCGACCCGACGGGCCGCATGTGCGGCGTGCTGCCGAATCCCGGCGACAAAGGAATGACGAGCGTCACGATCGCGGGCGACAAGCTCGAATGGCTCTACGTGGCCTGCGGCGACAGGATTTTCCGCCGCAAGGTGCAGGCGACCGGAAATCTCTTCTTCAAATCACCCGTCGCCGAGGCGCCGGCGAAGAAGAAGTAGCCCTGTTCTCCACCAAGAATTGGTTGGCGTCCGACCCGGCCCTCCACCAACTTCTCCGCGAAGGTGCGGTCGCGCCGCACCGTCTGAAATCTCCGCATGAGCGCCATCGCCGTCCCCGTTGAGTTCGCCGATCCGCTGAACGCCCGCATCCTCGCGGTGAGCGAGGATCAGTTGCAGGGATTCCAGCGCGACCCGCTCGGCGAAATCGCGCGGCAGACCGGCCTGCCGCTGGACACCGTCATCGAGCGCATCCGCGCGATGCTCACCGCCGGCAACATCCGCCGCGTGCGCCAGACGCTGCTCGCCACGAACCTCGCGCAGGGCGCGCTCGTCGCCTGGCAGGTGCCGCAGGACAAACTCGACGCCGCGTTCGATTGGATGTTCCAGCAGGACCCGTTCAGCGGGCACGTTGTCACCCGCTCGACCGACGCGGCGACGCCGGGATCAAGTTACAAGCTGTGGACGACGCTGAAAGTCCCGCAGGGCTTCTCGCTGCGGAAGCACTGCGAGTTCCTCTGCACACGGACGGGCGCGGAGAAGTTCGTGCTGCTGCCTGCAAAGAAGCTGTTCGCGCTCGGTGTCGGCCATGTGCGGCGTCGCGGCATGGAACCCGGCAGCCGCGCCGACGTGCCCGCCGAGGCGACGGATGTTTCCGTGGTCGCGCTCAACGACCTCGAATGGCGCGTGCTCACCGCGCTCAAGCGCGAGTTTGAGCCGGAGGAACTCGTGCCGGACCTGTGGGCGGCGCGCGCGGCGGAAGCAGGCGTGCCGCCCGCCACGTTCATCGAGTTCGCCGAGGAGTTCGAGCGGCGCAAGATCATCGGGCGCTTCTCGACGTTCCTCGAACACGTCAAGCCGCAGAGCGACGGCGGGCGGGTGACGCGCTTCAACGCGCTCTTCCACTGGGCGGTGCCGCCGGGCCGCGAGATGGACGCGGGCCGCGAGGTGGGCCGGCATCACATCATGACCCACGCCTACTGGCGCGAGGGCGGGCCGGAATTCCGCAACGTGAACGTGATGGGCGTGGCGCACGGCACCGACAAGACGGTCGTGCTCGCGCACAAGTCGGCCATCGACGCGCACCTTCGTGAGGCGGGCATCGAGGTCGGCTACACGAACGTCTTTTGGGGCGGTCGCAGCGAAATCAAGCCCAGCGAAATCGCGCCGCAGGCGTATCGCGACTGGTGCGCGACGATGGGCCTCGAGGCTGAGCGGATGCGGGAGTAGCGAAGCCGGCCTTCCGTGGCATCAATCTGCGGCGGTCGGTCGTATCGGTTCCCTCCAACGGGACTCAGCCGTCCGCGCGGGTGCCCGCGCTTCTACACCGCCTGCAGCTTCAGGAAGTTCCGCATGATCTGCCTGCCGTTCTCCGTGAGGATGCTCTCGGGATGGAACTGCACGCCCCAGATCGGCCGCTCCTTGTGCCGCACGCCCATGATTTCACCCTCGTCCGTCTCGGCGGTCACTTCGAGGCACGCGGGCATCGAGTCGCGCCGGATCACGAGCGAGTGGTAGCGCGTGGCGTTAAAGGGATTCGCCATGCCCTCAAACAGATCGCGGCCGTCGTGGCGGATGGGCGAGGTCTTGCCGTGCATCATGCGGTGGTTCACCACCACGTCCGCGCCGAATGTGTGTCCGATGCACTGGTGCCCGAGGCACACGCCGAAGACCGGCACGCGCTGCCGCTCGCCGAACTCGCGGATGATCTCGTTCGAGAGCCCCGCCTCGCGCGGCGAGCATGGCCCCGGCGACACGAGCACGCGCTCCGGCCGCAACGCGCGCGCCTGCTCCACGGTAAGCTGGTCGTTGCGGTGGACCTGCATCGCCACGCCCAGTTCGCCGAGATACTGGACGAGGTTGTAGGTGAACGAATCGTAGTTGTCCAAGACCAGCACCATGCGTCGCGCGCGAACGTATCGCACGGGAGCGCGGGGGCAAGCGGCGAAATGCGGACTGGAGCCGAGGCGTGAGACGCGAGAGGTGAGAAGTGGCGGACCGGCAGCGCGGAGTGATTTAGTTTTGCCCGCAAACCGCACAGCCGCTACAGAAGGCCATGCCCGACCCGCTGCGCATCCGGAGGATGACTTCACAGGATGTGGGTTTTGGGATGGAACTCTGCGCGCTCGCGGGGTGGAACCAGACTCGGGACGACTGGATGAACTTGTTGCGTTGCGCCCAGGACGGCTGCTTCGTCGCCGAGTGGGAAGGCAAACCGGCAGGCACAGTCACGACGACGCGCTACGGCACCGACCTCGCGTGGATTGGCATGATGCTGGTGCATCCGTCGCAAAGGCGACAGGGCATCGGCCGCGCACTGATGCTCCACGCCCTTTCCCGCCTCCACGAACGTGGTGTGCGCTGCATCAAACTCGACGCCACGCCGGCCGGCCGGCCGCTCTATGAGAAGCTCGGTTTCCAAACGGAATGGACGTTTACCCGGTGTGTTCACGCGCGGCTCCCAGTGGTTGAGCCTCCTGCCAACTGCAAAGTCCGAAAGCTGCTGCCGTCAAGCTACGAGCCAGTTCAAGCCCTCGACTTGAAGGCGTTCGGAGCTGACAGGTTTTTCTTGGTGCGACGGATGCAGGACTTGGTGTCGCGCTCCCTTGTTGGCGCCACGATGAAGGCACGCGTGAACAGTTTCGGCTTCGTCCGAAGGGGGACCATTGCGTCCTATCTCGGGCCGATCGTTGCCGGGTCGCTTCCCGCCGCGGCGCCGGTGATCAAGTCCCTGCTGAACCCTCTCCAAGGTCGGGCTGTCCTTTGGGACATTCCCGACGCGCAGACAGGCGCGATCGAGTTCGCGAAGCGACTCGGCTTCGAGCCCGCGCGGCAGCTCACGCGAATGTTCCTCGGCGAAAACCTCTGTCCCGGCGTTCCGCGGATGATCTTTGCCCTCGCCGGCCCGGAGATTGGATGAACCACGAAGACACAAAGACACGAAGCGAAGGCGTTCTTCTTCGTGTCTTCGTGTCTTCGTGCCTTGGTGGTTGTCGTTGATTTCATGAACTCTCATCACGACGTTCTCCTTCTCGGCACCGGGCACAACGCGCTCGTGCTGCAGGCGTATCTCGCGCGGTGCGGGCTGCGCACACTCACGCTTGAGCGCGCCGCCGAACCCGGCGGCGGCTTGCTCACGATGGCGAACCCGCGGCTGCCCGGATTCACGCATCACCCGCACTCGTTCTTCCACCGTGCCATCACGCGGATGCCGTGGTTCCGCGACCTCGAACTTGCGCGCCACGGCGTGCGCTACATCGAGCCGGAGTTGAACGTGGCCATGCTGCTCCGCGATGGCAGTGCGTTGGAGTGGTGGACGGATTTCGAGCGCACCGCCGCGTCCTTCGCCGGATTCTCGCGCAAGGACGCCGAAGCCCTGCGCCGCTGGACCGAGGAGTTCCGCCCCATCGTCGAGCAAATCCTCGTGCCCGAAGCGCAGTCGCCGCCGCTGGAGCCGGAGCATCGCCGACAACTGCTCTCACGGAGCAAGCTTGGCCGTCGCCTGCTCGAAGTCTCCGCGCTCTCGCCAATCGAATTTGTCTCGCAGAACTTCGAGCACGACGCCCTCCGCGCCGGGCTGCTCTTCTTCAACGGCCTGCGCGAGGTGGACCTGCGTCAGCCCGGCTTCGGCCACGCCATCCCCGCGCTGCTCGCCTCACCCGCGAAGGCGCAGATGTGCGTGGGCGGCTCGGGCAACCTCGCGCGCGGGCTCGTCGCTGACATCGCGGAACACGGCGGCGAAGTGCGCTGCGGGGTGAACGTGGAGCGAATCGTCGTCCGTAACGGTCGCGCGTCCGGCGTGGCGCTCGACTCCGGCGAGATGCTGTCGGCGGACGCAATCGTGTCCGGGCTCAATCCACAGCAGACGTTCCTCCAATTGCTCGCGCCCGGGTCTGCACCCGAGGCGTTGCGCGAACGCGCGCGCAGGTTCCAATACAACCTGCTCGCCCCGCTCTTCGCGCTGAACGTCGCGCTCGACGAACCGCCGCGCTGGGCGGCATCCGCGCGGCGGCCGGAGCTCGGTCGCGCATTCATGTTCATCCTCGGACTCGAGCGGTTCGGGCAGTTTCACGACATCGTCTCGGCTCACGAGCGCGGTGAAATCCCGGCGACTGTCGCGTGGGGCGCGTGCCCGACGCTGTTCGACCCATCGCAATCGCCTGCCGGGAAACACACGGCGTTTCTGTGGGAGAAACTGCCCTTCGCGCTGCGCGGCGACGCCCGGGAGTGGGACCGCGAGGCCGCCGGGCACGGTTCGCGGCTGCTGAAGTTCTGGTCGCAGTTCGCGCCGAATCTCGCGGGGGGCGCGGTGCTCGACTGGTTCGCGCGCTCGCCGCTGGACACCGAGCGCACGCTGCCGAACATGACGGGTGGCGACTTGCTCGTCGGCTCGTTCGCGAACGGACAGGTGGGTTTCAACCGGCCGTTTCCCGGCGCGGGAAACTATCGCACGCCCATCGAGGGGCTTTACCTGTGCGGCGGTTCGACGCATCCGGGCGGCAACGTCACCGGCCTCTGCGGCTACAACGCGGCTCGCGTCATCGCCACCGACTGTGGCAAGCCGGTGTGGTGGAATCCGCCGGACATCGAGCCGCGACTCGCTGCGCTGGCTTGATCGTCGCGGCTTGCGTCAGCGGATTCCCGGCAGGCCGACGCTCGCCTCGATTTCCTGAAGCGGCCCGAGCGGGCGCTTCTTTTGGTCGTAGCGGTCGATGTTCGGCTGCCCGCTCCACAGTTTGTAAACCACCGTGCCGTCGTTCACGAGCACGAGCGCCTTGAACTGCCAGCCCGTCTCGTGGGTCTTGCGGTTGAAGCGGAACATGTCCATCACGAGATTCCCGTGGCGCCGGTTGCGCGTGACGGTGATGTCCATCTCGTAGCCCATCGCGCGGTCTTGGGCGGCGATGCACTGGCGCACCGGCACGGGCAGATCCTCGAGCCGGATGGAGTGGTTGGGCATGAAGCGCTGCATCAGTTCGAGGTGGTTCAGGATTTTCACGTTCGGGTTCGAGAACGGGTCGAAGCCCGACGTCTTGAGTTCGCACGCCGAGTCGGCGCCGAGCCCGATGCCGTCGAAGGCCGCCTTGGCGTCGTCGAAACTGCGCCACGGCGACTTGTCGGTGTGGCCACCGCTCGGGAACACACTGGCGCAACCCGCGCCCGTCAACAGCAACGCGGCGCACGCGGCCAGCCTGAGAGTCTGGATTTTCATGTGAAGTGGGGGTGAGATTCAAAAGAACCACAAACCGGGACAAAGCCGGTTCCGGCGCCTCAAACGGGTTCCTTGAAGCCCGTCCTCAATGCCGAGGCAAGGTAGCACGAATTGCCCGCACCTCAACCAGCCGGGGCTCAGGGAAAACACCGAGATTCGAGCGGCCTGTCGCCCCCCCCATGCTTTGAACCAAAACTTTGAACTTTGAACTTCCGTTCGCCTCCCTGCTACCGTCCCGCCCATGCGAATTTTGTCCGGCATCCAGCCCTCGGGCGCGCTGCACCTCGGCAACTACTTCGGCATGATGCGCCCGGCCATCGAACTGCAGGCGCGGGGCGAGTGCTTCTACTTCATCGCCGACTACCACTCGATGACGTCGCTGACGGACCCCGCCGGGCGCCGACGCAACACGCTCGACGTGGCGCTGGACTTCCTCGCGTGCGGACTCGACCCGGCGCGCTCGGTCTTCTTCCGCCAGTCGGATGTGCCCGAAGTCACCGAACTCACGTGGCTGCTCTCGAGCGTGACGCCGATGAGCCGGCTCGAACTCTGCCACAGCTACAAGGACAAGGTCGCCCACGGCCTCTCTCCGAACCACGGCCTCTTCGCCTATCCCGTGCTCATGGCGGCGGACATCCTCATCTACGACTCGAACCTCGTGCCCGTTGGGCGCGACCAGAAGCAGCACGTCGAAATCACCCGCGACATCGCCGCGAAGTGGAACGAACTCTACGGCCAGACCTTCGTCATCCCCGAGGCCGAAATCCGCGACGCCGTCGCCGCCGTGCCTGGCACCGACGGCCAGAAGATGAGCAAGAGCTACGGCAACACCATCGAGATTTTCGGCGACGAGAAGGCGCTGCGGAAAAAGATCATGTCCATCGTGATGGACAGCCGCGCGCCGCAGGAGCCCAAGCCGGACGCGGACAAGAATATCGCCGTGCAACTGCTCCAGCTTGTCGCGCCGCCGGACATTGCCAGCGGCTTCGAGCAACGCCTGCGCGCCGGCGGCCTCGGCTACGGCGACTTGAAGAAGGCGCTCTTCGAGCACTACTGGAACTGCTTTGCACCCGCCCGCGCGCGGCGGGCTGAATTGGAGAAAAACCTCGACCACGTCCACACCGTGCTCCGCAACGGCGCGGCGAAAGCGCGCGCGCTGGCGCAGACGGTGGTGAACCGCGCCAGGTCGGCGAGCGGGTTGACGTAGCCCGGCGGCACGAGAAGGACGTCGGGGCTAACCTCGCCCGTCCGCGGCTCGGTGCTCGATTTGTGCCGTTGCCCATCGTGCATGCTCCGCGATGAGCGGCTCTGGATCGCGGGTCGCCTTCAAGAGTGCAGGCCGTGCGTCTTCGTGCCCCGTGTTCCCGAGCGCGACGCAGACGTTGCGCAAGAGGCCGCGCCGTTTGGTCCGGAGGATCGGCGTGCCGGCGAAGCGCTGCTTGAATGCCGCGTCGTCGAGCGCGAGCAGTTCGAGCAAGTCGGACTGCGCGAGGTCCGCACGGGCGTGGGCTTTCATCATCCGGCCTTCGCGGGCAAACCTGTTCCAGGGGCAAACTTCGAGGCAGTCGTCGCAGCCGAAGATGCGCGCGCCCATCGCGGGACGGAGTTCGACGGGGATGCTGCCTTTCAACTCGATCGTGAGGTAGGAGATGCAGAGCCGCGCATCGAGTTCGAACGGCGCGGTGATGGCGCGCGTCGGGCACGCCGTGATGCAGCGCGTGCACGTGCCGCAGCGGTTGCGCTCGGACGCGTCGGGCTCCAGCTCCAGCGTGGTGAGGATTTCGGCGAGGAAGAACCAGTTGCCGAGGGCGCGGTTGATGAGGTTCGTGTGTTTGCCGATGAAGCCGGCGCCCGCGCGTTGCGCAAGGTCGCGTTCGAGCACGGGACCGGTGTCCACATACCACAGCGAGCGTGTGCCGGAGCCGCCGAGCGCGTCCACGAACGCGGCGAGTTCTCGCGACCGCTCGCCGAGCACGTCGTGGTAATCGCGGAACCGCGCGTAACGGGCGATGATGCCGGGCCTTGGGTCGCGGGTCTCGGGTTTCGGCTTGGCGCCGTCTGGCGCGGACTCCGCGCCCGAAACCTGAAACCGGGGCGACGAAACTGCGCCAGCGTAGCTGGCGACGAGACAGATCACGGACCGCGCGCCCTCGAGCACGCGCTGCGGCTCGACCCGTTTCGGCGCGTTGCGCGCGAGGTAGCCCATGTCGCCGTGGCGTCCGTCGGCGATCCACCGCTCGAAGTTCGGCGCGCTCGCGGGCGGTCGCGCCGTGGTGAAGCGGCAGTCGTCGAAGCCGAGTTCGAGCGCCCGCGTGCGAATGGCGTCCTTCATCCTGACTTCTCGCGCGCCTGGCGGAATTGCAACAGCACATGTTGCGCGACTTCGCGGATGGAGCGCGACTCGGTGTTGATGAGCAGGTCCGCCTGCTTGTAAGCCTTCTCGCGCTGCGCGAGGAGTTCGCGAATCTTCGACAGCGGGTCGGGGTCTTGCAGCAACGGCCGGTGGGTGTGCCCGCGCGTGCGCTCCAGGATGGTCGCGGGCGTCGCCCACAGGCAGGCGACAAGCGCGTGCGACTTGAGGCTCGCGAGGTTCGCGGGATTCACGATGAGGCCGCCGCCCGTGGAAATCACCATGTCGGCACGCGCCGCGAGCCCGTCGAGCACCTCGGTTTCGAGGCGCCGGAACAGGGCCTCGCCCGCCTCGGTGAAGATGTCGCCGATGTTGCGGCCTGTCCGCGCCTCGATCATCGCGTCCGTGTCCACGAATTCGAAGCCGAGCTCCTGCGCGACGAGCTGGCCGACGGACGACTTGCCCGTGCCCATGAAGCCCGCGAGGGCGAGGTTGCGGATGGTTCGGGGCTCGGCCATGTGGCGAGGATGCCGGACGCGGCGCGGCCCGTCACGTTTCCAGTTGGCAATTCGCGCGCGGCGTTCCCATCATTCGTGCGCGACGCATGGCCGACAACAAGAAGCACGTTTACGACGAGAGCAAGATCAAGACGCTCTCGAGCATCGAGCACATCCGCCTGCGCACGGGCATGTATATCGGGCGGCTCGGCGACGGCTCGCACTATGACGACGGCTGCTACATCCTCCTCAAGGAGGTCTTGGACAACGCGGTGGACGAATTCATCATGGGCCACGGGCGCGAGGTCCATATCGAACTCAAGGACGGCGTGGTGTCCGTGCGCGATTTCGGCCGCGGCATCCCCCTGGGCAAGGTGATTGACTGCGTGTCGCAGATCAACACGGGCGCGAAATACAACGACGACGTGTTTCAGTTCAGCGTCGGCCTCAACGGCGTGGGCACCAAGGCGGTCAACGCGCTGTCGCAGGCGTTCCTCGTGCGCAGCCATCGCGAGGGCGAGTTTGTCGAGGCGGCGTTCAAGCAGGGCCGGCTCAAGAAGGATGGGAAGGGCAAAACGAAGGAGGCGGACGGCACGTTCGTGCGGTTCACGCCGGACCCGGACATCTTCAAGGACATCCAGTGGCGCGACGAGTTCATCGAGAAACGCCTCCGCCACTACGCGTATCTGAACACGGGGCTGAAGCTCGTTTACAACGGCAAGCCCTTCGTCTCGCGCCACGGGTTGAGCGACCTGGTGATGGAGAACCTCGCCGCGGACAACGCCGAGCCGATCTACCCGCCGCTGCATTACACGAGCAAGATGCTCGAGTTCTGCTTCACGCACAGCAACAGCCGCTACGGCGAGGTGATCCTGTCGTTCGTGAACGGCCAATACACGAGCGACGGCGGCACGCACCTGTCGGCGTTCCGCGAGGGGTTGCTCAAGGCGGTGAACGAGTTCAGCAAGGGCGGCTTCGAGGGCGACGACGTGCGCGAGGGCATCGTGGGCGCGGTGGCGATCCGGTTGAAGGACCCCGTGTTCGAGTCGCAGACGAAGAACAAGCTCGGCAACACGGAAATCCGCACCGAGCTGGTGAACAACGTGCGGCAGGAACTGCTGCACTTCTTCAGCCGCAACAAGAACATCGCCGAGATGATCCTCGCAAAGGCCGAGGACAGCCGGCAGCTCCGCAAGGAATTGCAGGAGGTGAAGAAGCTCGCGCGCGAACGCGCCAAGGCCATCACGCTGCGCATCCCGCAGCTCAAGGACTGCAAGCGGCACTTCGACAAGGAGCGCGGCAAGGGCGGCGGCTCGATGATCTTCATCTGCGAGGGGCAGAGCGCCGCGGGCTCGATCGTGAGCTGCCGCAACGTGGACACGCAGGCCATCTTCACGCTCAAGGGCAAGCCGCTCAACGTGTGGGACCTCAAGCGCGACGCCGTCTACAAGAACGACGAGCTCTACAACCTCATGCGCGCGCTCGACATCGAGGACAGCATCGCCAACCTCCGCTACGAGAAGGTCATCCTCGCCACGGACGCCGACGTGGACGGGCTGCACATCCGCAACCTGATGATCACCTACTTCTTCCGCTTCTTCGACCCGCTCGCGCACGACGGGCACCTGTTCGTGCTGGAGACGCCGCTGTTCCGCGTGCGCACCAAGGAGCGCACCACCTACTGCTACAGCGAAGCCGAACGCGACGCCGCCGTTGCGGCGATGGGAAAGAGCGCCGAGATCACGCGCTTCAAGGGGCTCGGTGAAATCAGCCCGAAGGAATTCGCGCAGTTCATCGGCGACGACATGCGCCTGAGCCAGGTGGAATACGCGCCCAAGACCGAGGCGACAGGCATTCTGGGATTCTACATGGGCAAGAACACGCCCGAACGGCGCGACTACATCATGGAGAACCTCGTCGTGCCGGTGGAGGACTGACCGCATCCGCCCGTGGTTCCACCCTTGACCCCGCCCGCACACGGGACTAAGCAGGGCCGGTGAAATTTTCCCTCTTCGGCATCACTTCGATCACGCCCGGCCGGCATAATCTCAAGGACCCGCGACTCGACCAGGTGGACAAACTCGTCGAGGCGCAGAAGAAGGCTTGCGCGCAGGTGGACGTCGTCACCGACAAGGAACTGCTCACAGCCGACGCCATTCTCACAACGCGCGCCGCGCTGAGCGACCTGTTGATGAAGGACCTCGAAGCCGTCGAGACGCGCCTCGGCCGCGGGCCCGCCGCGGCGGAGAAGGCCGTGCTCGAAAAACTCGCCGAGGCGTTGATGAGCGAGAACCCCGTGTCCTCCGTCGGGCTCGCTCCGGAGGAACTCGCGGCCATCTCGGCGCACAACTTCATCTCCACCAAGCCGGTCGTCGCCGCCGACGCCGCGGAACTTGCGGAGCCGGACGCGCTGCTGTTGCGCGCGTTCGCGGAGAGCGGGTGGATCAGCTTCCTCACCGTCGGCGGGAAGGAGAACCGCGCGTGGCCCATCCGCGCCGGCTCGACCGCGTGGGAGGCCGCGGGCAGCATCCACACCGACATCCAGAAGGGGTTCATCCGCGCCGAGGTCATCAGCTTCGCGGACCTCGTCGAATGCGGCGGCGAGACGCAGGCCAAGCGCGCCGGCAAGCTGCGCCTCGAACTCAAGACCTACGTGATGCAGGACTGCGACGTGGTGAACTTCCGGTCGGGCAAGTAGCCGCCCATTGCTGCGCGCCGCCCAAACTTGCCTCGGCCTGTCCGCTCCGGTCTAATCCGCGTGACGATGAGCGCCGCCAGAAACAAGCCCGACGCCGCACAGCCCGAGCTTCCCATCGGGGGCGCACCGAAGCCCGCACCATCGAAGTCGCGACGCGACGGCAACGGCTCCGGCCGCATCGTCGCTGAATCCGTCACGTCGCCGCACGCGGCGGCGCGTCCGTTTGTGCCGGGCAAGATCGAGCTTCCGCTGCACCGTCGCATGGACCGCGGCTTCCTCGAATACGCCAGCTACGTCATCCGCGACCGCGCCATCCCGCACCTCGCCGACGGCCTCAAGCCTGTGCAGCGGCGCATCCTGTGGGCGCTGCACGAGAAGGACGACGGCAAGTTCATCAAGGTCGCCAACGTCACCGGCCACGCGATGCAGTATCACCCGCACGGCGACGCCTCCATCGGTGACGCGCTCGTGGTGCTCACGAACAAGCGCTACCTCATCGAGGGCCAGGGCAACTTCGGCAACGTCTTCACCGGCGACCTCGCCGCCGCGCCGCGTTACATCGAGTGCCGCCTCACCGAGCTCGCGCGCAACGAGCTGTTCAACGACGAGATCACCGCGTTCGTGCCGAGTTACGACGGGCGCAACCGCGAGCCCGTCACGCTCCCGTGCAAGCTGCCCCTGCTGCTCATGCTCGGCACCGAGGGCATCGCGGTCGGTTTGTCGGCGAAGATTCTTCCGCACAACTTCCCCGAGCTGCTCGCGGCGCAGATCGCGATCCTCAAGAAGGAATCGTTCAAGTGCCTGCCCGATTTCCCAACGGGCGGGCTGATGGACGCGCGTGATTATCGCGACGGCCGCGGCACGGTAAAGGTGCGCGCCAAGATCAAGGTCAAGGACGAGCAAACCGTCGTCATCAAGGAAATCCCGCCCGGCACGACGACCGACTCGCTCATCGCGTCCATCGAGGACGCCGCGCGCAAGGGCAAGATCAAGGTCAAGACGATCAACGACTTTACGTCCGAGGACGTCGAGATCGAGATCAAGGCGCCGGCGGGTGTGAGCGCGGCGCAGTTGGAGGACGCCCTCTACGCATTCACCGACTGCGAGGTCACCATCGCGAGCCGCATCGTGGTCATCCGCGAGAACCGCCCCGTCGAACTGACCGTCAGCGAGGTGTTGCGCGAGAACACCGGGCGCGTCGTCGCGCTGCTCAAGCACGAACTCGAACTCAAGCAGCGCCAGCTCGAGGACGAGCTGCACTTCCGCACGCTGGAGCGCATCTTCATCGAGGAACGCATCTACAAGCTCATCGAGAAATGCCGGACCCGCGACGCCGTGCTCGCGGCGGTGCGCGACGGCTTCAAGCCGTTCCGCCGCCAGTTGCTCCGCGAGTTGACCGACGCCGACGTCGAGCGCCTGCTGCAGGTGCGCATCCGGCGCATCTCGCTCTTTGACATCGCGCAGCACCGCGAGGAGATGGAGCAGACCAAGACCGGGCTCGGCGAGACGCGCCGGCACCTGAAGAACGTGGTGAAGTTCGCCCTCGCGCACCTTGAAGCGCTGCTGGAGAAATACGGCCCGCAGTATCCGCGGCTCTCGACGAAGTCCTCGCGGCACGAGGAGGTGGACGCGAAGGCCGTCGCGTTCAAGGCGTTCAAGGTCGCCTACGACCGCGAGAGCGGCTACGTGGGCCACAAGGTCAGCGGCGACGAGTTCAAACTCGAATGCACCAAGTTCGACAAGGTCCTCATCGTCTCGAAGGACGGCACCTACAAGGTCACGGAGCTGCCGGAGAAACTGTTCGTCGGGCCGGATCTGTTCTACTGCGGGCTGCCCGAGCGCGAGCGCGTGTTCACCTGCGTTTACACCGACCGTGAGGCGACCTATCTGAAGCGCTTCACCTTCGGCGGCTCGATCCTCAACAAGGTTTATCGCTGCATCCCCGACAAGGCGCGCATTTTGTTCTTCGCGCCCGACACGCCCAAGCTGCTTTACGTGCGCTACAAGCCCGCGTTGCATCAGAAGATCCACCAGCAAACGTGCAAGCCCGACCAGGTGGACGTGAAAAGCCCGAAAACCCGCGGCCGGATGATCTCGGTCAAGGCCATCGGCTCCGTGACCGCCGAGCCCACGCGCGGCTGGGACGAGCATGCGACGACGACCGAGATTCTGTTTGCGTGACGCTGCGCCGGACGTGACGCTCGGCGTTCGACCCGCGGAGCTGAATTGGGGCCGGTGACGGCCGGAAAGAAACGACCCGACTTATGCCAGACGACTATCAAATCGGCTCCGATGTGGAGTGGCTCAAGCACTCGAACGAGGAACTCGCGCGGCTGCTGAAGAAGCGCGACCGGCACATCGCGTTGCTTCGCATCACACTGCTGCTCGCGCTCGGCGCGCTCGGCTGGGCGGTGTGGAAGTTCAGCCGGAAGGCGCCGGTGAACGAGTTGTGGAACTTCTGAGCCGGGCGCGCGCGATCCGGGCGGAGGGGCACAGCCGCCGTCGTCAGTGATACTCCTGCACGGTGCGGACTTCGTAGCCGGACTTTTTCAGCGCGGCGATGCCGAGGGCGGCGGCGCGCGCGCCCGAGAGCGTCGTCATGATCGGCGTGTTGGTGTAAACGGCGGTGGTGCGAATCTTCACCTCGTCGGCGCGCGGCGTGGCGCCGCTGGGCGTGTTGATGACGAGTTGGATGTCCCGGTTCTTGAGCAGGTCAATGGCGTTGGGCCGGCCTTCGGACAGCTTGAAGACGCGTTCCACTTCCAGCCCGGCTTTTTCCAGCACCGATGCCGTGCCGCCGGTGGCGACGAGGTCGAACCCGAGACCGGCGAACTGTCGCGCGACTTCGGCCACGTCTTTCTTGTGGTGGTCGCTGACGCTGATGAAGACCCTGCCCTTGAGCGGCAACGGCGCGAGCGCGGCCATTTGCGACTTGGCGTAGGCGATGCCAAGGTCGGCGTCCAGACCCATGACCTCGCCGGTCGAGCGCATCTCGGGCGAGAGTAGAATGTCCTGCCCGTGAAAGCGGTTGAACGGGAATACGGACTCCTTCACGGCCCAATACTTCGGCCAAACTTCCTGGGTGAAGCCGAGTGCCTTGAGCGACTTGCCGGCCATGACTTTCGCGGCGAGTTTCGCGAGCGGGAATCCGATGGCCTTGCTGACGAACGGCACGGTGCGCGACGCGCGCGGGTTGACCTCGAGGCAATACACATCGTCGCCCTTCACGGCGTATTGCACGTTCATCAGGCCGATGACCTTGAGTTCGCGCGCCATCGCGTGCGTGTAATCGCGGATGGTGGCGATGACGTTCTCGGAAAGCGTGTGCGGCGGCAGCACCATCGCGGCGTCGCCCGAGTGGACGCCGGCGAACTCGATGTGCTCGAGCATCCCGCCGAGGATGATCGTGCCGTCAGCCGGGTTGTCGAAGTGCCCGACATCGGCGATGCAGTCCACGTCCACCTCGGTGGCGTCCTCGAGGAATTTGTCCACGAGCACGGGACGTTCGGGTGAAGCCTCGACGGCGAACCTCATGTAGTGCGACAGCTCCGCGTCGGAATAGACGATCTGCATCGCGCGACCGCCGAGCACAAAGCTCGGGCGCACGAGCACGGGATAGCCGAGTTTCTTCGAGGCCGCGAGCGCCTCGGCCTCGTTCACCGCAAGGCCGTTGGCCGGCTGCGGGATGTTGAGCTTGCGCAGCATCGCGGCGAAGAGCTTGCGGTCCTCGGCGGTCTCGATGCTCTGAGGCGAGGTGCCGATGATGTTGACGCCGTTCTTCTGGAGGCCGAGCGCGAGGTTGAGTGGCGTCTGCCCGCCGAATTGCGCGATGGCGCCCCAGCATTGCTCGCGCTCGTAAATGTGCAGCACGTCCTCGAGCGTGAGCGGCTCGAAGAAAAGTTTGTCGCTCGTGTCGTAGTCGGTCGAGACTGTCTCGGGATTGGAGTTGACCATCAGCGTCTCGAAGCCGTCCTCCTTGAGCGCGAAGGCGGCGTGGACGCAGCAGTAGTCGAACTCGATGCCCTGCCCGATGCGGTTCGGGCCGCCGCCGAGGATCATCACCTTCTTCTTCGGCGTGGCCTTCACTTCGTCGTCGCCGCGGTCGTAGGTCGAGTAGTAATAGGGCGTGTAAGCCTCGAACTCGGCCGCACAGGTGTCCACGAGGCGGTAGCTCGGCACAAGGCCGAGGTGCTTGCGTTGCGCGCGGATGTCGTCCTCGGTCCGGCCGGTAAGATGGGCGACCTGCCGGTCGGAGAAGCCGAGCGACTTGGCTTTGGCGAGTTGTTCGGGCGTCATCGGTTGTGGGCGGCGGAAAAAAAGTCCGGCGAAGTAAGCCTGACCCGGAGGGCGGCTGGCAAGCCTGTTGAGGCCTGCCCACGCTTCCTCATCTTCATCTTCATCCTAATCCCAATCTCTCCAGCGAGACGATGAGGATGAGGAACACGATCGTGGCTCGGGTGTTAAGGACGTTCCCCGAGTTTGGGCGGCGCGCCGGATCCGCCCTCCGCGAGGGGCACGTTCATCGCGCGGCGCAGTTCCGTGGCGAGCCATGCGAGTTCCTCGTTGGTGCGGCCGGTGAAGAAGCCGTGCTTTGTGCCGCCGGCGGCGATGACCTGCAGTTCCATCACGGGCACTGCATTGACGGTCATGCCGCTCGGGCCGACTTGGATGGACGTGATTTCGGCGCGCGTGGACTTGAAGGTCTTCGAGCCGAAGGGCGACTGTCGGACGATCATGAGGTCGGTTGGCGAGGCGCGCAGCGAGGCCTTTCGACGCGCGAGGTTGATGGCGCCGAGTAGCATGCCGATGCCGATGGCTTCGAATCCCGCGAGGAAGACGAAGATGAACCATGGCGGCTTGTCGCCTTTCACGCTGTCCGAGAGCCCAGCCACGGTGAACGCGGCGAGCACGACGCTGGAAAGCAGCAGCCAGAAAATCGAGAAGATCAACAGGAACCGCGCCTGGCCTTTGAAGCCCGTTGGTGGAAGCGTAGCGAGGATCGCGTCGCCTTGCGGCATGACCCGGATGTTGGTGCCGGTCGGCGGTTCGCGGCGTTCTTCGTTGACGAGCGCCTCGGCGGTGGATTCACCCGGCCCGAAAACCTTGGTTGCCTCAAGGGGAACGCCGGTTTCCTTGCCGAGCTTGGTGGAGAGTTCGCTGGCGAGCGCCTCGACGAGCGCTCGCGGGTAGCCGAGCACGATGAAGCGCGGCTTGCCGTCATCCATCTCGGCCATGAGCGTGCCGACGTCCGAAAGCGGTCCTGAGGTGACGGGCTGGTCGTTGATGCGCGCGGCGCCGGAGGAAGCCATGAAGCGCCGGATGGCGCCCGGCTTGAACCGGCGGGTCCAGTGGAACGGCCCGCCGCGCTCACGGGCGCGCAGCTCGCCTCCTTCGGACTCGATTTCGCAATGGCCGATCATGGATATGACGCCGAAACCGATGATGAAAAGGCCGGCGAGAATGAAGGGAATTCCGAACAGGGCGAACAACACGCCACCGATGCTGAAGGCGCTTTTCTGCGTTATCACCAGCGCCATGACGGTCCAGAAGACGGCAAAGCCGCCAAACAGGACGCCAAATGCGACGGCCACGCAACCGACCGCTTTCAGCTGGCCTGTCTGACGCCGTGGCAGCACGTAGCGTGTGCCGTGGCGAATGAGTTCAACGCGGATTTCGGGAGGCAGCGGCGATGCCATAACGTGACAAAAGACAATGGCCGCGCTGCAAGAGTTGCAAGCCGGATTTCAGAAATCCCAGCCGTCCTGGCTGTGGAAACTCCACCAGTCGTTCTCGCTGGGCAATCCCTTGTAGCGTCCGGCGTGGCCGTCCTTGTAAACGAGGTTGATGCCCATGTTGTGCGGCATGGTGCGGAAGTCCCAGTAGGGCATCTCCCAGATGAGCACGGCGTCCTGCGGGCGCACGGATGCGCTGTCGTGCCGGCCGCTCACGGGGCGGGGCAAGTCGTAGTTGTTGATCTGGCGGTTCCAGTAGATGTGGTTCCAGACGTAAGTGTTGGTGAAGTTGGCGACCACGCGCGTCCACAGCACGTCGTTGCGGAGTTGGATGCCCTTGATGCCGCCGGCGCATTGAAAGCTTTTCGACTGCACGTTGGTTTGGACACCGAGATGCATGGCGAGCAGTTCGGGCAGCCAGATGGCCTCGGTCCGAAGCGGAAAGGTGTTGCCCCAGTAGCGGCCCCAGTTGCGCGGGAGCGGCAGGCGTTCGTCCGCCTCCTGCGTGTAGAGCCCGATGGCCAGGCCGAGCTGGCGCTCGTTGTTGAGGCAGCTCGCCTCATGCCCCTTGGCCTTTGCCTTGGCCAGCGCCGGGAGAAGCATCCCCGCAAGAATTGCGATGATGGCGATGACGACGAGAAGTTCGATCAGCGTGAAGGCACGCGCGCCCCCGGTCGGGCCGAAGCAGATCCGGGTGGTGCGAAGGGTCGGTCTCATATCGGTAAGGCTGGAACGGTCGCGGGCAGTCGTGCCCAGAGTTGTGCGCACCCTACGAAGGCCGAGGAGGCGAGTCAACGACCACCCTGATGCCAGATGACTGCTGACAAATCGGGCCGGCGCGACTATTCCTCCATCAACACGATTCAGCCGTGAAGCCGTCCCTCCTTGCCGCAGCACTTCTCATTGCCATGCCTCGCGCCGCCTTGCCACAGGATCACCCGCTCGCGCCCGACCTGGTCGTCCTCAACGCCGACATCCGCACCCTGCACCCGCGCAATCCGCGCATGCAGGCGCTCGCCGTCCGGGACGGCCGGATTTTCCTGCTGGGCGACTCCGCGACGGTCCGGAAGCTCGCGATGAAGCAAACACGCGTCATCGACGCGAAAGGGATGCTCGCGCCCGGCATGCTCGCGGACTTTGTGATGCTCGACCGCAACCTCTTCACCGTGCCGCCCGACGAACTCCAGCATGCGCGGGTCGCCCTCACGGTCATGGACGGCCGCGTCGTCTACGAAGCGAAGTCCCGCTGACCGACCAGGGCGAACCGTGGCCGGGCGCGCCGGATTTCAAGTTGAACTCGCGGAGCGGCAAGGCGTAGATTGCGCCCGCATTCCGGCCGGAGAGATGGCTGAGTGGCCTAAAGCGCAGGTTTGCTAAACCTGTGAACGGGTTTCCGTTCCGAGGGTTCGAATCCCTCTCTCTCCGCCACCTTCCAAGATGCTTCGTTCCGGTCGCGCCCCCGTCCAACATTTGGATTGCCTGACTGCACACGGCGGCCTATCACCTTGTCCAACCTCTCAACCAGGGATTGATCATGAATCGCCCCAAGACGTCACGTCGGCGTTTCCTCCAGGCCGGTGGCCTTGGCGTCCTGAATCTCGCCGTGCCCGGCGTGGTGGTCGGGAAGGACAAGTTCGATGCGTCGGGCAAGGCCGTGCCCTCGAAGAAGTGCTGCATCTTCCTGCTCCTGTGCGGCGGCCCGAGCCACATCGACACGTGGGATTTGAAGCCGGACGCGCCGTCCGAGATTCGCGGCCCATACAAGCCGGTCTCCACCAAGGTGCCGGGCATGCAGTTGAGCGAACTGCACCCGATGCTCGCGAAGGTGACGGACCAGTTCTGCTTGATCCGCTCGATGACGCATCCGCGGCCGATCAACAACCACTTCGACGCGATGCACAACCTGCTGTGCGGCCAGGTCGTCGAGCGGGTGCGCGAGGGCGTGCCCGATGAGTTGCCCTACATCGGCTCGGTGGTGGCGAAGAATCTCTCCAACGATCGCAACCTGATTTCCAACGCGTGGCTCATCAAGTGCGTGGGCCCGCCGGTTTTCTGCGCGCCGAACATCGGCTCGGGCGGCTATCTCGGGTCGGCCTACGCGCCGGTGTTCATTGGCTCGGCGGACAACCATCCGGCGATGCCGAAGTTCAGGTTGCCGGAGATTTACGACATGGCCGATCCCGCCCGATTGCAGCAGCGGCGAAAGTTGCTCGACGCGCTGGAGTCTGATCGCCTCGGCGGAACTGCGCAGGCGAAGGACTGGGATGAACTCCGCGAACTGGCCTACGACGCGATGACCCGGCCCGAAGGCCGGCAGGCATTCGATCTCAGCCGCGAATCGGCGACCGTTCGCGAGCGCTACGGCATGCATCCGCTCGGCCAGAACCTGTTGCTTGCGCGGCGGATGGTGGAGGCCGGCGTGCGCTTCGTGACCGTCAATGGCTGGGTTGGTCCCGCGCCCGGCGAGACCGGTGGCGGACCTCCCAGTTCCAGTTGGGACATGCACGGCGGCAACATGGGGATGGGCAACGCGTTCAGCACGGGTTCTTATGGCATGGGTTTTTGCCTGCCGCGGCTGGACCAGGCGCTCTCCGCGCTGCTCACGGATTTGAAGGATCGCGGGATGCTGGACGACACGCTCGTCGTGGCCGTCGGCGAATTCGGGCGCACGCCGGTCATCCTCACGCAGGGGCCGCCCGGCCGCCAGCACTGGCCGCAGTGCTTCTCGGCGATCATCGCGGGCTGCGGCATTCGCGGCGGGGCAATTTACGGCGAGTCCGACAAGACTGCGTCCTACCCGGTGAGCAATCCCGTCACGCCGCAGGACCTTCACGCCACCGTGTTGCACGCGCTTGGGGTCCCGTTGAATGATCTCGGAAAGAACACCGGCATCATTCGTCCGCCCTTCTCCACCGGCAAACCGGTCACGGCGCTGTTCGGATAAAACGGCGGGAGGGCCACACCGGGTTCACCCGGCGTGCATCTCACTCCGTTTCCGGCTCGTCCGACTTCTTCGCCTGAAGCAATTCCTCATACGCCGCCTCACCCTGCTCGACAGCTTGCGCGGGGTTCATGCGGGCGAACGTCACCGCCATGAGCGCCGGGAAAAAGCCGTCCACGACCGTGCACGCGGAGAAGAGCCAGCAGGCGAGTTGGCCCTCGGTCGGCGGGGTTTCGACGATTTCCGCGGACATGCGCAGCGACACCTCGCCGTCCGAGTAATCGAGCAGGAAGCGGGCGTTGCGGAGGATGAAGTTGACGCGCATGAGGAACTCGACGACGGCGGCGCGGCGCGCGGGCGGGATGCTCACGGGAACGCGGCAGATCAGCTCGAGCAATTCGCGCGGCTGCGTGACCTGATAGAAGAGGTTCACCGTGACATGGCTGAGAACCATCCGGACCGACAGGGCCTCGCCGCCACCCTCGACGTGGTGGATAAGCGACGAGCCGGCGAGGAACTGGCGGACCGTTTCGAGCGTTGGATTGAGGACGGCGGGTGCGGTGGCGGGGGTTGGATTTGTCATGCGGGGAGACTACGCCCCCACGTCGGACAACGGCGGTCGCACGGCGCCGCGCCGAAATCCACTTGCCTGCCGGACGTCCGCGGATAGTGTTTGCCACGATGAATCCCGCGGCGGCCATTCGCATCTTGCTGCTCGCCTCCGTGCTGCCCGTCCCGGCGTTCGGTCAGGTCGCGGCGACCATCAACGTCAACACCACGGTGGTGCCCACGCGCGCGGCGGTGCTCAGTGGCGGGCGGTGGAACAACTCCTTCCTTCCGCGCCAGCCGGTGCTCTCCCATCCAATGGGTGGTCCCGCGCTCGGGCCGAACTATGCCGCCGCGGGCCGGAACGCCTCCGGGCTCGTGACCGTGGCGCCCGCGCCCGGCGCTCCCGCAGCGCTGGCGACGCGGGTGCCGCAGCCGGTTGTCCCCGCGCGTCCCGCGGCTGCGACTCCCGCGCCCGGTTCGAAGCTGCCGCCGCTTGCACAGGTGCTTGCACCGCCCGCGCCCGCGCCTGCGCCGCGCCAGGCATCCCAAAGCGCGCAAGTCGCGCGCCGGGTCGTCGAGGTGCAGAAGGCCCGGGCGAAGGAAGGTTCGCCGGAGGCGCAATTCGACCTCGGCGTCCGTTACATGAACGGCGACGGCGTGCTGCCGGACCTCGAACGCGCGCGTCATTGGCTCACGGAAGCCGCGCTCAGCGGCCACGCCGCCGCCGCGCGAAAACTCGCGGAACTCGACGCGTTGCCGCGCTGAGTTGTCCGGCGGGAGCGGGCCCGTCCGACCTCCCGGCCCGCCCAAACACCGCTCCGCTCACCCACGCTTCACGTTCGCGCCGCAGTGGGCGCAGAAGTTCGCCGAGGGCGGGCAGTCCGTGCCGCAGTTCGCGCAGGCCACGTGCTCGTCGAGGTGCCGGTGATGGATGACGAGGTTGCGCACGTAGGGAATCCACGTGAACGCGTAGGCGAAGATGAACACCGAGTCGCGCTTGCCGACGAGCGCATAGAGGAAGAGCAGCAGCGAACCCACGAGGCTCAGCCACCAAAACGCGACCGGCACCACCACCTGCTTTTTCTTTTCCGTCGCGCGCCATTGCACGAAGAAGCGCGCCGCAAAGACCGCGTTGCCGAGCCACCCCACGACCTTCCACACCGACCACGTGATGCCGAGGAACTTCCCGTCGAAGAACACCAGGTCGTGCAGCCAGTCCATGCGCGGAGGATGGTCGCGGCGCGGGAAAAAGGGAAGTGTTCAGCTGCCGCGCCCTCATGGGAACGGACGCAAACATATCGTCGCCAGCCCCCGCGCGCGGGTGCTATAAACCGCCATGCTCACGCGCCGCACTTTGCCTCAAGTCATCGCCACCCTTGCCGTCGTCGTTCTCGGCTGTGCCGCGCAGGGCGTCGCCGCGGACGCCGGCGCGCGCTGGTTCAAGGGCAATCTGCACACGCACTCGTTCTGGAGCGATGGCGATGACTTCCCGGAAATGATCGCCGACTGGTATCGGACGCACGGCTACGACTTCCTCGCGATCTCCGACCACAACACGTTCCAGGACACGAACCGGTTCCGCGAGATCACCGGCAACCGCCTTTACGAGGCGGCGCTCGAGAAATACCAGCGGCGCTTCGGCGACTGGGTCGAAACGGAGGTGCGCAGCCGCATCGTGTTCGCGCGGCTGAAGACCTTTGACGAGTTCCGGAAAAAGGTCGAGGAGCCGGGCAAGTTCCTGCTCATCCGCGCCGAGGAGATCACCGATTCATCGAAGCTCCCGCCCGCGCCGGTGCACATCAACGGCATCAACCTGCGCAAGCTCATCAAGCCGCTCGGCGGCTCGAACATCGTCGAGATCATGCAGAACAACTTCGACGCCGTGGACGAGCAGCGGCGCGCGACGGGCGTGCCGATGTTCGCGCACTTGAACCATCCGAACTTCGGCTTCGCGATCACCGCGGAGGAATTCATGCAGGTGCGCGGGCAGCGGTTCTTCGAGGTCTACAACGGGCACAATCGCGTTTACAACTTCGGCCACACAAACGCCACGCCGGGCATGGACCGCTTCTGGGACATCGTGCTCACGTGGCGCCTCGGCGTGCTCGGGCTCGGCGTCGTCTACGGCGTGGGCACCGACGATTCGCACCACTACCACGACATCGCGCTCTACAAGGGCATCGATGCCGCGAAGAAAGCCGCCGCACCAAAGAAGGAGGCCGAGTCCAAGAAACCCAAGGAAACCGCGCCGGCTGTCACCCCAAAAACCGTCGCCGACGACGCCGCGGCCGCACGCGACCCGAACCGCGACCTCGTGACCAAGACCTACTCCGGCCGCGGCTGGGTGGTTGTCCGCGCGCCGAGCCTCGCGCCCGAGTCCATCGTCGCCGCGATGGAGGCCGGGGATTTCTACGCGAGCAACGGCGTGAAACTGCGCGACGTCCGCCGCGGCCCCGGCGAATACCGCGTCGAGATCGAACCCGAGGCGGGCGTGAGTTACACCACGCAATTCATCGGCACGCGGAAGGGCTTCAACCGCGACAACCAGCCGGTCCGCAACGCCGCCGGCGAGCGGCTCCGCAAGACGCACACCTACAGCGCCGACGTCGGCGCCATCCTCGCCGAGGTGAAGGGCCCGGTTGCGAGCTACCGCCTCAAGGGCGACGAGATTTACGTCCGCGCCCGCGTCATCTCCACGAAGACCAAGCAGAACCCGTCCGAACTCGGCGAGGTCGAGCAGGCGTGGGCGCAGCCGCTCGTGACCGGCGTGAAGTGATCGCGTCGGCGGAGTTTCTCCTTCACGCATTCGCGGGGCGTCCTTACGCTGCGCGCCATGGGAAACACGATTCGGATCGCCGCGCTTGCGGGCGACGGCATCGGGCCGGAAGTGATGCGCGAGGCGGTCAGGGTCCTGCGCGCGGTCGAGAAGCGATTCCAACTCGACTTCCTCATCAGCGCGGCGCCCGTCGGCTGGGCGGGGATCGACGCGGCGGGGCAGGCGCTGCCCGACGCGACGCTTGAGCTGTGCCGCAAGTCGCACGCGATTCTCTTCGGCTCCGTCGGCCTGCCGGACCGCGACCCCACCCTCCCGAAGGAAGAGCGCCCCGAGCGCGCCGCGCTGCTGCGGCTGCGGAAGGAATTCGGCCTCTACGCGAACTTGCGGCCCGTCAAGCTCCCGAAGGCGCTCGCGCACGCGTGCCCGTTGCGCCCGGAGCGGCAGGGCGACGGCATCGACATCCTCGTGGTGCGCGAATTGACCGGCGGACTTTACTTCGGCCAGCCCAAGAAGACCGAGGAATACGAGACGCGCGACGCGCAGCCGGGACGCGAGCAGACGGTGGTGCTGCGCCGGCACCAGCGCGCGGTGGACACGATGGTCTACACGACGCCCGAGATCGAGCGCATCGCGCACGTCGCGTTCAAGGCCGCGCAACTGAGGCGGCGGAAGCTGTGCAGCATCGACAAGGCGAACGTGCTCGAGAACGGCGTGCTCTGGCGCGAGGTCGTCACGCGCGTCGCCAAGGATTACGCCGACGTGGCGCTCGATCACATGTTCGTGGACAACGCCGCGATGCAACTCCTGCTGCGCCCGGCGCAGTTTGACGTGCTGCTGTGCGAAAACCTGTTCGGCGACATCCTCAGCGACGAGGCCGCGGCGCTCGCGGGTTCGCTCGGGATGCTGCCGAGCGCGAGCCTCGGCGCGACGACCGGTGGGTGGACGTTTGGTTTTTACGAGCCCGCGGGCGGCACCGCGCCGGACATCGCGGGCAAGGACCTCGCCAATCCCATCGCGCAGATCCTCTCCGCGGCGCTGATGCTGCGCCACAGCTTCGGGCTCGACGACGCGGCGAAATCCATCGAGGCCGCGGTCGCGAAGGTCATCGCCGACGGGTTGCGCACGGGGGATATTTACACCGCGACGGACGCGGGCGCGCGGAAGGCCGGCACCCGCGAGATGGGCGGCGCGATTGCCGCGGCGGTCTGAGTTCGCCGTGGCGCGCGCCGGTCACTTCCGCAGCCGCGCCATGAAACCCGGCTCGGTTCCCGCGAGGTCGGCGCGGCGCTGTTCCGCGAGCAGGGTGCCGTAGGTCTTCGTGTCGCGCACGAGCATCGCGAGGCGTTCCTTCAAGCCGTCGCTCACGATTTCGCCCTCCTTCGAGACGTCCTCCTTCTCCATGAACGCCACGCCGTAGGGGAGCGACCACGCGTAGCATTGCCGCGCCACGGTGCGGAGCTGGTCGGTGACGGTCAGGCCCTTTTCGTGCGAGGCGACGACCGTGGCAAAGAGCCGCCCGGCAAACTCGTGCCAGAAATGATCGAGGAAATTCTTCAGCGTGGAGCTGATGCTGCCGTGGTAATCCGGCGTGCCGAGCACGAAAACGTCCGCGGCGTCCACACGGGCTTTGAGCGCGGGGAAATGCGGCGCGGCGAACGTCTCGTCGGGATTGAATGGCGGCAGCGGTTCCTGCGCGAGGTCGAGCACGTCCACGGAACAGCCCGCGGCGCGAAGCTGCCCGGCAACGTGCAGCACCACGGCGCGCGTGACCGACTTCCCGTGCAGGCTGCCGACGACGGCGAGGACTTGGAGCGACGACATGACTCCTTTTCGCGGAGTGAGTGCAAAGTTCAAAGTTCAATCTTCACCGTCGAACCCGGAACTTGAAACTTGGAACTTGAATCGCCGCCGCCCTACCATCCGCGCGCTTATGGATAACGCCTCCGCGCCCGCCAATGCCGGTGCCGCCCTCGAACGCGCCGACGGGCGTCATCCCGGCGAGTTGCGTCCGCTGCGGTTCCAAAACCACATCGCCCCGCACGCCTCCGGCTCGACGCTTGTCGAGTGGGGCAACACGCGCGTCATCTGCGCCGTGATGATTGAGGACACCGTGCCGCGCTGGATGAAGGAACAAAACGTCACCGGCGGCTGGCTGACCGCGGAGTATTCGATGCTGCCTTACTCGACCCTCACGCGGAAAGCCCGCGACAGCGCGAAGGGCAAGGTGGACGGCCGCTCGACGGAAATCCAGCGGCTCATCGGGCGCGCGATGCGCTCCGCCGTGGACCTCGAGAAAGTCGGCGCGCGCACGCTGTGGGTGGATTGCGATGTGTTGCAGGCGGACGGCGGGACGCGCACGGCCGCCATCACGGGCGCGTTTGTCGCGCTGTCGCTCGCGGTAAGGAGATTGCAGACCGAGGGGAAGCTCGCGGCCGACCCGATCGCGAACAGCGTCGCCGCCGTGAGCGTGGGCGTGGTGAATGGCGTGCCGCTGCTCGACCTCTGCTACACGGAGGACGCCGCGGCCGAGGTGGACATGAACCTGGTGATGACGGGCAGGGGCGAGTTCATCGAGTTGCAGGGCACGGGCGAGGAGGCGACTTTCGGCGACGCGCACCTCGCGGCGATGCTCGAACTGGGGAAGGCCGGCATCCGGCAGTTGCTCGCGGCGCAGCAGGAGGCGCTCCGGGAAGGATGACAAGGTCAGGGTCCAACGTTCCGTGGAGGATCGGTTGACTCGACTTTCGCATCACGATTGTTGGGCGTCATCGACCGTCCACCCTTCCCGCAGCCCGTTGTTCCCGATGGAATCACCGACCCGACTTTATCTCCTGCGCCACGGCGAGGTGGAGGCGCGCTACCACCGCATCTTCGGCGGGCGGATCGACATGGAGCTGTCGCCGTGCGGCCATGAGCAGGCGAAGGCGCTCGCGGGCTGGTTGCGCGCGGTGCACTTCAACGCCATCTACTCCAGCCCGATGAAGCGCGCGCAACAGACGCTCGCGCCGCTGGCCGCGCATTCGCCCGCGGCGCCGCGGACGATGGATGACTTGCGGGAAGTGGACTTCGGCGCGTGGACGGGGCTGAGCTGGCAGCAAGTGCACGAGCAGTTCAACGTGAGCGCGTTCGACTGGCTGCACATGCTCGAGGAAGGCGCGATTCCCGGCGCCGAATCCGCCGCGAACCTGCGCGCGCGGGTCGAGCCGTGCCTGCGGAGGATTCTCACCGAGTGCCGCGGCCAGACGGCGGCGATCGTCTGCCACGGCGGCGTGATCCGGATGCTGCTCGCGGTGCTGTTGCAACTGCCGGTGCCGAAGCTCGCGCACTTCGACATCGAATACGCAAGCGCGACGGTGGTGGAGTGTTTGCCGCGGCGCGCCGAGGTGGAGTTGCTCAACTTCACGCCGTGGCGCGACGTGCCATGAGCGCGAGTCGAGCCACGAAGCGGACTGGCGGGACGCTCCTGTGCGTGTCCGTCGCGACGCGCGAGGCCGCGGCGGAAGCCATCGGCGAACGGCTTGGGGAGGTGCTCGGCTGCGGGACGGCGATTTGCACGAACGCGCAAACACGGCGCACTGAAGTCACGGCCTGCCTCGACCGCCGCGGCGGGCTGAGCGCCGTGGAGCGGGGGCGGATCCGGTCCGCATGGGCGGAACTTCGCACCGCCGGGTTCGACGCCGGTTCGGGCCGGATTCAGACGCGCCGGCTGCGGCGCGAGGATTGGGCGGAGTCGTGGAAGCGGCACTTCAAGCCCGTCGAAATCAGCCGGGTGCTGCTGCTGAAGCCGAGTTGGAGCCGCCGCAGGCCGCGCCGTGGCCAGGTCGTGGTGGTGCTCGATCCCGGGCTGAGCTTCGGCACGGGGCAGCATGCGACCACGCGCTTCTGCCTCGAACAGCTCGCCACCGAGCGCGTGCCGGGGCGGGCGCAGTCGTTCCTCGACATCGGGACGGGATCGGGAATCCTCGCCATCGCCGCGGCGAAGCTCGGCTACAGGCCCGTGGCGGCACTCGATTTCGACCCCGAATCGGTCCGGGTGGCGCGCGAGAACGCCCGCACAAACGACGTCCTGCGGTCGATCCGACTCGTCCAGGCGGATTTGCGCGCGCTCCCATGGCGGGCGCGGGAGACGTTCGACGTGATCGCCGCGAACCTTACAAGCGACCTGCTGATCGGGGAACGTCGGCGCATCCTCGCGCGGTTGAAACCGGGTGGGGCGTTGGTGCTTGCCGGGATCCTGCGGCGGCAGTTTGCGGGGGTGAAAAAAGAAATGGCCCGCGGCGGGATGAAACTGGCAGTCAAGGACATCGAAGGGGAGTGGTCATCGGGTTTGTTCCGGCGCAGGGCGTGAAGTTTGCCGGCGCGGACGGCCCGTTTGAACCGCCCCTCGGGCCCGCGGTCGAACGGGGGAAACTATTGCAATGAACTTGGTCGCCCGTATCATCCGCCGCCAACCGAACGAACCCAATGCGCCAGTTTTGGACCATCGCCCTCAACGCCTTCATGGAACTGGTGCGCCAGCCGGTCTTCCTGCTGCTGATGACGTGTTCGGCGCTGTTCATCGTGTTCATCGCCGCCGTGCCTTATTTCGGCTTCGGCGACGACCCCAAACTGGTCAAGGACGGCTCGCTCGCGGTGATGCTGGTCAGCGGATTGGTCGCGGCGGTCCTGAGCGCGTCGTCCTCGGTCGCGCACGAAATCCGCTCCGGCACCGCGCTGGCGGTTCTGGCCAAGCCGGTCGGCCGGGTGCAGTTCCTCCTGGCCAAGTATCTCGGGCTGGCGGGCGCATTGACGGTGATGACCTACGTGAACGCGCTGGCGTCGCTGCTGGCCAGCCGGATGGCGTTCGATGCCTACGGGGACGCGGACCTGGCCGGGACGTCCATTTTCTACGGGTCGGTGGCGTTGGCGTTTCTGCTGGGCGGGTTCACGAACTACTTCCTGCGGCGGCCGTTCGTGCCGGATGCGACGCGGTTCGTTGTGGTGATGACGACGGTGGCGTTCGTGATCATCGTCAACTTCGTGAAGCTGTACCGGCCCGGCATCGGGAATCCGGAGGTGGACTACCGGCTCCTGCCCGCGACGGTGCTGGTGCTTTACGCGCTGTGGATCATTGCCGGGCTTGCGCTCGCCTGTTCGACTCGTTTTGAAGTCGTCCCGACCCTTGCGATATGCACGGCATTGTTTTTGCTTGGCCTGATGAGCGATTACCTCTTCGGGAACCTCGCGGACTCCAAGTCCGCGTGGCGTCATGTGGGCGAAGCCCTTTATGCGGCGGTGCCAAACTGGCAGTTGTTCTGGATTGCCGACGCGATCGAGGGCTCGAAAGCCATTGAGGGCGTGTGGACCTACGTCGCCAAGGCGCTGGGCTACGTGGTGTTTTACCTCGCCGCCTCGCTGGCGCTGGCGCTGGTGCTGTTTGAAGATCGCGAACTCGGCGGCACGCAATGAACCGGGAGTAACACCCCAACGGAATTGAAATGGAACGCAACGTCCAACGCAAAGGCCTGACCAACCTCCTGCTGCTCTTCGTGGCGGCGGTCGTCTCGGGATTCCTCTCCAAATTCTCGAGTTCGCTGTGCGACGAGGTCGCCACGGTTTTCCTGTGGCTCGGCTTCCTGGTGTCCGCGATGAGCTACTTCCAGATGCGGCTCGAAGCCCGCGAGTCGCTTGAAAAGCTCGAGATGGAGGAACTCGCCCGCACCGCCCATCGCACGTCCATCTTTGAGACGGCCGATGCCGAGAGCTTCCCCGCCCGGCGCGCGCGGGACCAGTTCGAGAAGTGGCTCGTCCCCGCCTTCACGGTGCTGCTGCTCATCCTGCAATCCGTCGCGGCATGGGCGCTATGGCGGCGCGTGCTCAACCCGCCCGTCGCCGACGTCTACGCCCCGGGGGTCGCCATCGCCGCGATCTTCGTCGGGAGCTTCCTGATGCTGTTCATCGCCGGCCGGTTCGCCGCGAGCTTCGCACGGCTCGAAGACCAGCGGTTGCTGCGGCCCAGCGCCAGCTACATGCTCCTGGGCGCCTACTTGACGATCGTCTCGGCGGCCGGGATCTCGCTGGTCTACTTCCACTACGAGCGGGTGGACCTCTACGCCGCGCGCGTGTTGTGCGCGATTCTCACGCTTGCCGCGGCAGAAACGCTCATCAACCTCATCCTCGAGGTCTACCGGCCGCGCGTCCGCGGCAAGTCGGCGCGGCTGCTCTACGACAGCCGGCTCGTGGGCTTGCTCGGGCAACCGGAGGGGCTCTTCACCACCGCCGCGCAGGCCATTGACTATCAGTTCGGATTCAAGGTGTCGGAAACGTGGTTCTACAAGTTCCTCGAGCGCTCGCTGTCGTGGCTCATCCTCGTGCAAGTCGGCGTGCTGATGCTCTCCACGTGCGTGGTGTTCATCGAGCCGCACGAGGAGGCGTTGCTCGAGCGCTTCGGCAAACCCGTCGCCGGCCGCGAAGTGCTCAAGCCCGGGCTCGCGCTCACGTATCCGTGGCCAATTGACCGCGTGCACCGATTCCAGACACAGCAGATCAAGACCTTCAGCGTCGGCTACATCCCCGACCCCGAGAAGGAAAAGGAAACCGTCGTCCTTTGGACCGTCAGTCACACAAAGGAGGAATACAACCTGATCGTCGCCAGCCGGGAGCGCGAAGTCAGCACCAACGCATCCGGCTCGCAAGCCGTCCCCGTCAGCCTCCTGACCGTCAGCATCCCCGTCCAATACCGCATCAAGGACATCGTGCAGTGGGCCCGCGGGCACACCGACGGCGCGAGCCTGCTCGAGAAAATCGCCAGCCGCGAAGTCAACCGCCACCTCGTCAGCGTGGACCTCCTCGAAATCATGTCCACCGGCCGCGAAGCCGCCGCCGCCGTGTTGCGCTCGCGCATCCAGAAACTCGCCGACGACCGCAAGCTCGGCATTGAAGTCACCTACGTCGGCCTGCGCGACATTCACCCGCCCATCGGCGTCGAGACCGTGAAGGTCGCCGAGGCCTTCGAATCCGTCGTCGGCGCCGAGCAACAGCGGGCCGCGCAAATCCTCCTGGGCGAGGGCATCGCCGCGAAGACCAACGCCCTGGCGACCGCCGAGGCCACGCGCATCCGCGAGGATGCCGCTGCCTACAGTCTCCGCCGCACCAACTCGGCCACCGCGTCCGCCGAGCAATTCCGCGACCAGATCAAGGCCTTCGACGCCGCGCCCGTCATTTATCCCGAGCGATTCTACCTGCAGACCGTCGCCCGCGCGATGCAGGGTCCGCGCAAGTATATCCTCGCCGTCACCAACGCCCACGAGGTCTTCCAACTCAACCTCGAAACCAAGATTCGCAACGATCTGCTCGACGTCCCCGTTCCGCCGCCCAAGAAGTAACCCGCCCGCCATCACCATCTCAACACACACACTTGATACCATGAAGGGAAACAAACTCGCCGTCACCATTGGCATGCTGCTGCTGGTCCTGTTCGTCCTGCTGCTCTTTTTCTTCCAGGTCCGACAGAGCGAAGTGGCCTTCGTCTCCACGTTCGGAAACCCCACCGCGGGCTCGGTGTCGCCCGGCCTGCACTTCAAGCTCCCGTGGCCCATCCAGAAGGTGCACAAATTCGACGCCCGCGTGCAGTCCTTCGAGGGCAAGTTCGAGGAAGCCCTCACGAGCGACGGCAAGCCGCTCATGGTGCAGGTCTACCTCGGCTGGAAGATCGTCAACCCGCAGCTCTTCTACAGCAGCTTCGGCGGCTCGACCAACGACGCCACGCGCAACCTCGACGGCCTCGTCGGCAGCGCCAAGAACGCCGTCGTCGGCAAGCACCCCTTCAACCACTACGTCTCCACCGACCCCGCGCAACTCAAGTTCGACGACATCGAGAAGGAGATGCTCGCCTACATCAAGAGCGAGGCGCAGGCGAAATACGGCGTGAACATCGAGTTCCTCGGCATCAAGCGCCTCGGCATCCCCGAGACCATCACCCAGAGCGTCTTCGCCCGCATGAAGGCCGAACGCGAGCGCCTCGTGCAACAATACCAGGCCGAGGGGCAGGCCCGCGCCATCGAGATCACCGCCGAGGCCAACCGCAAGCGCGACGAAATCCTCGCCAAGGCCGACGCCGAGGCCACCCGCGTCCGCGGCCAGGCCGAGGCCGATTCGCAGGAAGCCTACCGCATCCTCGAGCGCAACCCCGAGCTCGCCACCTTCCTCATGCGGATCAAGGCGCTCGAGGACAGCCTCAAGGACCGCGCCACGCTGATTGTCGATACCCGGACGCCGCCCTTCGACTACTTGCGCGGCGTGAACACGACCACCAAGACCAACAAGTGATCGCGCCATGAGCCAGCCTCACGACCACGACCACGACCACGGCCCCGGCGGACATTCGCACGGGCCCGAAGGCCACACCCACGGCCCCGGCGGTCACGACCACGGGCCCGCCAATCCCAGGCCCGCGCCCCCACCCGATCCACAGCCCGTGATCGTCGAGGACGCCGGCTCGCGCGCGCTCGAGGAGGCGTTGAGCAGCAGCTTCGTGCTCGTGAAGGCCCTGATGGTCGCACTGCTCATCGTCTTCGTCTGCTCCGGCATGTTCATCGTGGACCAGAACCAAGTCGCCGTGAAACTGCGCTTCGGCAAACTCGTCGCGACCGGCGACGGCCAGCTCTACCTCCCCGGATGGCATTGGGCGTGGCCGTATCCCATCGACGAGGTCGTGAAGATTCCGCGGCACCTCCAGCATTCCGTCCGCTCCACCGTCGGCTGGTATGCCGTCACCCGCGAACAGGAACTCGCCGGCAAGGAACCCGACATGACCGGCTCGCTCAATCCCGCTTCCGACGGCTATGCAATCTCCGGCGACGGCAACATCATGCACGCCCGCGCCGTGGTGCGTTACCGGATCAGCGACCCGGTCAACTACGCGTTCAACTTCACCGTCACCTCAAACCTCGTCGAGAACGCGGTCAACAACGCCATCCACGCTGTCGCGGCGCGGTTCAATGTCGACGGCGCCACCCGCACGAACGTCGCGGCCTTCCGCAACGACGTGTTGCGCCGCACGAGCGATCTGGTATCGCGCCACGCGCTCGGCGTCGAGGTGGACGAGGCCAATTCCACCGTCGAGACGAAGGTCCCGCGGCAGGTCGGCGACGCCTTCCGCGAAGTCTCCATCGCCGAGGCTGCGCGCAGCACCGCCATCAACGAGGCCAAAGGCAAGGCGAACAACCTCGTGGCCACCGCGAGCGGCGAGGCCGCGGACATCTTGAGCAAGGCCAACGGCAACGCCAGCAAGCTCCGCGCATCCGCGCTCGCCGATGCCGAGTCCTTCACCAAGCAATTCCCCGCCTACCGCGCCAACCCCACGCTCTTCCGCGAACGCCTCTTCACCGAGGCCATCGGGCGAATCCTGACGAACAAGGCGGACCTCTTCCTCCTTCCCGAATCCGCCTCCGGCCGGCCGGAAATCCGCCTGCTCCTCAACCCGGAACCGCCCAAGTCCTCGACCAACGCCCCCGGACAGCCCCACTAACATGCAAACCTCAAGGTTCGCCACGGACGAACACGTCCACCAACACCCGCACGACCACGACCATCACGATGGCGCGGATTGCCAGAGCTGCGGCCACGACCACGAGCACACGCAGATCAAGCTCGGCCAGACCCTCGTCGGCCTGATCTTCATCATCAACTCGTTCATCGTGGACTGGTTCTTCACCAGTGGCCGCGTCGTCTCCGAACTCAGCGCCATGATCGGCGCCATCATCCTCGGTTACCCGATCGTCTGGACGTCCATCAAGGACCTTCGCCGCGGCATCCTCTCCATCAACGAACTCGTCGGCCTGGCCGTCCTCGCGGCATTCGCGGGCGGGGCATTCGGAGCCACGGGCGAGGCGGGCGGATACCAGACCGCGGGCATCGTCGCGTTCTTCATGCTCCTCGGTGAAATCATCGAGACCCGCACCGCCGCCGGCGCGCGCCAGTCCATCGAATCACTCATCCGCCTCACGCCCACCAAGGCCCGCCGGCTCAAGGACGGCTCCGAAACCGAGGTCGCCGTTCATGAACTCGCCGTCGGCGACGTCATCCGCGTGCGTCCCGGCGACAACGTCGCGGCCGACGGGCAGATTCTCTCCGGCGAAGGCTCCATCAACCAGGCCAACATCACCGGCGAGTCGCTGCCCATTGACAAGAAGCCCGGCGACTCCGTCTTCGCCGGCACCATCAACCTCACCGGCGTCCTCGAGATCAAAGTCACCCGCGCCGGACGGGACACCACGCTTGGCAAGGTCCGCGACCTCATCCTCGCCGCCGAGAAAACCAAGCTCCCGATGCAAAAGATCGTGGATCAATACATGGGCTTCTACACGCCGCTCGTGCTCGTCATCGGCGCGCTCGTGTGGACCTTCACGCAGGACCTGTCGCGCGTCATCGCCGTCCTCGTCGTCGCCTGCCCGTGCGCGTTCATCCTCGCCACGCCCACGGCGATGGTCGCCGCGCTCTCTGCCGCGGCGCGCCTCGGCATCCTCATCAAGAACGTCGCCGACATCGAACTTGCCGCGAAGATCAACGCGTTCGTCTTCGACAAGACTGGCACGCTCACCACCGGCAAGCTCGCCGTCAGCCGCCTCGCGCCCGCGGCGGGCGTCACGCCGTCCGACCTGCTCAAGACCGCGGCGAGCGCGGAGAAATACAGCAACCACCCCACCGCCAAGGCGCTCGCCGAGCTCGCCGCCGAAGCCGGCGTGCAGTTGCCCGAGCCGAAGAACTTCGCCGAGACCGCCGGCCGCGGCGTGAAAGCCAACGTGGACGGCACCGTGGTCCTCGTCGGCCGGTCCGCGTGGCTCACGGACAACGGCGTCACCGGTGAATTCCTCAAGAGCGTGGACATCAACGAAACCGAGGGCTTCAGCCTGCTCTTCGTCGCCCGCAACGGCCAGTGCATCGGCTGGGTCGGCTTGCAGGACGAAACCCGCCACGAAGCCAAGGACTCCCTCGTCGAGCTCAAGGCCGTCGGCGTGCGCCGCATCGCGATGGTCAGCGGCGACCGCCAGCCCGTCGCCGCCCGCGTCGCCCGCGACATCGGCTGCGAGGAAGTCCTCGCCGAGTGCCTCCCGCAGAACAAGGTCGAGTTCGTCAAGGCCACGCGCGCCCGCGGCTACAAGGTGGCCGTGGTCGGCGACGGCGTGAACGACGCGCCCGCGCTCGCCGCCGGCGACCTCGGCATCGCCATGGGCGCCGCCGGCAGCGAGGTGGCCATCCACAGCGCGACCATCGCGCTCATGAACAACGACCTTCGCCGCCTGCCCTTCCTCGTGAAGCTCTCGCGCATGACCCGCTCCGTCATCAACCAGAACTTTCTCTTCGGCATCTTCTTCATCATCGGCGGTCTTACCGCGGCGGCGTTCGGCTACCTGAGCCCGATCATCGCGGCCATCATGCACAACGCCGGTTCGCTCATCGTCGTCTTCAACAGCGCGCGCCTCGTGCGGCAGGGCGAGGAACTCGAACCCTTCCAGCACGCGCCCGCGCCCGAACCACCCGGCGCCGACGCCGGCAAGCACGCCGCAGCGGGCCAGTTGCAGCCGAAGATGGCGTGAGTTTTTCAGACCGTAACCGCCGCGCCCGATGAAATGCTTCAATCATCGTGAAATGGACGCCACCGCGGTGTGCAAGCATTCCGGGCGGGCGCTGTGCTCAAATGGCGCGGCGGAGGTCGGTCTGGCGACGGCGTGCAAGGGACGGGGCGAGGCTGCTGCCGGAGCCATCGCGTCCGAAGTGGAATTGCGCAGGCGCCATCCAGAGTTACAGGCACCAACCTATAACACGCTGGCTTGGTTTTGCTTCTTGCCGGGGGTGTCTTGGCCGGGTTCGGAATTTATCCCCTCTTTATCATGTCAGGGGAATGGCGCGTGTCCCCGTTGCCGATTCTGTTTGGTCTCGTTGTGTTTTTTCCCGGTTTCGGATTCCAACGCCATGCACGCGAGTTGAAACCACGAGCAGCAAGAACTTCATGACGTCCCTCGACAATCCGCAATCGGAAATCGAAAATCGGCAATCCTCCGAGACCGTCGTCGCCGTGCGCGGGCTCACGAAGATTTTCAACGACTTCTGGGGCCGGCCCAAAGCCAAGGCCGTGGACAACGTGGACTTCGAAATCCGCCGCGGCGAGGTCTTCGGGTTGCTCGGGCCCAACGGCTCCGGCAAGTCCACCACGATCAAGATGCTCCTTGGCCTGCTCTACCCGACCCGCGGCCATATCGAGGTCTTCGGCCACTCGCCGCGCCACGTGAAAACCAAGGCGCGCCTCGGCTACCTGCCCGAGGAGTCCTACCTCTACCGCTACCTGAATTCCCGCGAGACGCTCGAGTTCTTCGGCAACCTCTTCGAACTCGCGCCCAACGACCGGCGCTACCGCGCCGAGCAACTCCTCGAGATGGTCGGCCTCAACCAGGTCCGCTCCCGCACCGTCGGCGAATTCTCCAAGGGCATGCAACGCCGCATCGGCCTCGCGCAGGCGCTCATCAACGACCCCGACCTCGTCATCCTCGACGAACCCACCGCCGGCCTCGACCCCATCGGCTGCCGCGAGGTCAAGGACCTCATCCTCACCCTCGCGCGCCGCGGCAAGACCATCATCCTCTCCAGCCACCTGCTCGCCGACGTGGAGGATGTGTGCGACCGCGTGGTCATCTACTACGGCGGCAAGATTCACGCGCAAGGCACACTCAACGAACTGCTCAGCGAGCGCGACACCGTGCGCATCACGTCGCCCGCGCTGCCCCGCGAGACGATGCAGAAGGTTCTCGACACCATCCGCGCGGACGTCGCCGGGGACAAGGTCACCGTGGACAACCCGACGCAGAACCTCGAGAGCTACTTCCTCGGCGTGGTCGAGAGAGCGCGCGCGGGCGAGCAGCAGACGTCCGGCGCGTTGTCCGGGTCGCAAGTGGCCGCCTACCTGCGCACCGGCGCGGTCGACGCCTCCGGCACGGACAAGTTGCTTGAACGCTTCACCGCGCCCGCCGCCGTCACGCCCGCCGCCGCGCCGCAGGTCGTCGTGGCCGACGAGCAGGAGTCCGCGAGCCGCAAGAAGCTCGACGCGCTCGCGAAGTCCGCGCCCGCGGCCGCGCCCGCGCCACCGAGGGTCGCCGTGGCCGATGCGGGCAAGACCGCCGACACCAAGGCCGACGACAAGCTCTCATCCCTGCTCAGAAAGAAGTGACTGCACCCCCCCATCATGGGCGGCGGATGAACCTCGAAGGCGCAACGGACACAGAGGGGGCCCCGCGCGCGCGCGAGGCGCATCTGCGCCGCCTGACTCGCATTGCACCGACGCCACTGTGAACACCTACGAAATCTACACGCATCCGTTGCGCGGCAGCGCGGCGGTGAAGCGCGGCTTCTCGTGGCCCGGGTTCCTGTTCAACTGGATCTGGGCGCTCGTAAAGCGCGTGTGGATCGCCGGGTTGGTCCTCACACTCGCGGCGGCGGCGATCGGCCACCTCTTCTTCGAATTGCGCCAGTCCAACCTGCTCTTCGTGCTCGCCGTCAAGCTGGTCTACTGCGCGATCGCGGGCTTTCGCGGGAACACATGGCTCGCGGCGTCCATCGAGGCCCGGGGCTACAGCTTCCGCGGCATCGTGCCGGCGCGGACGCCCGCGGAGGCGCTCGCCAAGGTCGCCACCGTCGGCAACGAGTGGCCTGCGGATTGGAGCCAATCGCCGCCGCCGCTGTGGTTCACGCTGGTGCCCCGCGAATGGCAGCAGGTCGTCGCCGTCGCCGGGCTCACGTATCGCGCGGCGTGGCGATTCAAGCTCGTGCCCGTGCTCACGACGCTCCTCCTCACCATCGTCATCGGCCTTCCACTGCTCGTGAAGACCGACGGCTCGGCGCGCGGGCTCACGCAGATCATCATCACGTATTCGCTGAGCCTCATCACCTTCATCCTCGGCATGGCCACGCTGTGGCTCGCGTGCGGCACGCTGGCCAAGGACGTGGAGGATTGCCAGATGCAGGTCGTCGCCGTGAAACCCGTTCCGCGGTGGCAAATCTGGCTCGGCAAATGGTCCGGCATCATGCTGCTCAACGCGCTCCTGCTCACCCTCGCGGGCGTGTCCGTCTACGGCCTCATCCAGGTCCGCGCCTCGAACCTCCCGGAGGCGCAGCGGAAAATCCTGCGCGAGGAACTGCTCGTGGCCCGCGGTTCCGCCCGCGAGGAAAAGATCGACGTCGAGAAGGACGTCGAGACCATCCTGAGCGAGAAGACCAAGGGCCAGGACCTGACCGTCTTGGACCTGGAGGCGATGCGCAAGGAGCTCCGCGAGATGCTCAAGGCCGAGTTCCAAATCGTGCTTCCCGCCTACCGTCGGCGATGGACGCTGGAGACCGGGATGCCCGCGTCCGCGCTGATGGGCCAGCCGCTGCACATCCGGATCAAGTTCAATTCCTCGCGCATGCATGGCTCGCCGCAGCCGTATCCGACGGCGTGGGAAGTCGGGCCGCCCGAGTCCAACGCGCGCCAGCGCATCCTGAAGACGCTCACGACCGACACCTTCCACGAAATCGCCATCGAGCCGCGCCAGCTCACTCCCGACGGCAAGCTGATCGTCGATTACATCAACGCCAACGACATCCCGATGGTGATGGTGCCCGAGAACTGCATGGAGTTGCTTTACCGCGAAGGCGGCTTCGGCGTGAACCTGTTGCGCGGGCTGCTCATCATCTTCTTCTGGCTCGGCCTGCTCGCGGCGCTCGGGCTGGCAGCGGCGAGCTGCCTGTCCTTCCCGGTGGCCGCGTTCGTCGCGCTCACGGTGCTGACGATCGGCCTCTCGACAGGCACGATCGCCACGGTCGTCTCCGAAGGCTCGTTGATGGGCGGCAACGTCGCGCGCATCTCGGGCGACATCAACCTGCTCGACCGCATCTTCCTCCCCATCCTCGGCGGCATGCTCAACGTGGTGAACCTCGTGCTCGACTTCTCGCCGATCGACGCGTTGAGCACGGGCCGCAGCGTCCCGTGGAAGCAGGTCGGACTCGCCTTCGCGCAAATCTGGCTGCTCGTCGGTGGCGTCGTCTCCGCCGCGGGCATCACATTCTTCACGCGTCGCGAACTCGCCACCGCGCAATCCCAGCAGTGACATGAAACCGCGCAAGCTTTTCAAGGTGATGCTCGTGCTCCTCGCGTTGGCGATGCTCGCGGGCGCGGGAGTCGTGCAATCCTCGCTCAACGCCGACCGCACGCGCCTGAAGCTCACGCGGCTCCCGCCCGTCGAGAACATGCCGCCGGTGCTCACGTTCACCACCGTCGCGCTCGGCGGTTTCCGCGGCCTCATCGCCAACGTGCTGTGGATTCGCGCGAACGACCTGCAGCAGGACGAGAAGTTCTTCGAGGCCGTGCAGCTTGCCGACTGGATTACCAAGCTCCAGCCGCACTTCGTGAGCGTGTGGGTCCACCAGGCGTGGAACATGGGCTACAACATCTCCGTGAAGTTCCCGGACCCGAGGGATCGCTGGCTCTGGGTGCAGCGCGCCATCGAGTTGCTGCGCGACGAAGGGCGCATCTACAACCCGCAGGAGGCGCTCATCTACCGCGAGCTCGCGTGGCACTTCCAGCACAAGATGGGCAACAACCTCGACGCCGCCCACATGACTTACAAGATGCAGTGGGCATCCGAGATGCAGGCCGTCCTGGGCGGCGACCGGCCGAACTTCGACGAACTCGCGAACCCGCAGACCGACGACGCCCGGGCCCGCGCCAGGACCCTGGTCGAGAAATACAAGATGGACCCCGCCTTCATGAAGAAGGTGGATGCCGAGCATGGCCCGCTGGAATGGCGCCTGCCCGAGGCCCACGCGATTTACTGGGCGGCGCTCGGACTCGTGAAGGCCAAGCCCGACAACCAGATCGCCCCCAAGCCCGAGGACCAGATCACCCTCCGGCGCGTCATCTACCAGGGCATCTCGCTCGCCGCCGTCCGCGGGCGGCTCGTCTTCAACCCGGGGGACAAGTTCATCGAGTTTGGCCCGAACCTTGCGCTCATCCCCAAGGCCAACGATGCCTATGAAAAGATGATCCATGACGACGTGAAGTTCCGGGACAACATCCTCAACGCCCACAAGAACTTTTTGAAGCAGGCCGTCAACGACCTCTACATCCACGGCCGTGAAGCCGAGGCCGCGCGGCTCTACACCTATGCGAAGGCGCGCTACCACGACTATTATTACTTCTTACCGCCCGACGTCCATGCCTACGCAATGGCGCGGACCTACGAACTCGTCGCCGACGGCGGCGGGGGACGCGACAAGCTCGAGGGCATCGTCGAGGCGTTTCTGTTTCAGTCCTTCCGCTATCAGGCGCTCGGCGAGGATGATCGCGCGTTCGGCTATGTGCGGCGCGCGCAACAGGTCTGGTCGTATCACATGACCAAGATTTCCGTGGCCGATCCCGGCCGGCTGGAGCTCAAGCCCATGACCTTCTACTACACGAACCTTCTTCACCGCGTCCTTTCCGAGCCGCCGCCGCGCGGCTTCAGCGACGGGCTCAAGGCCATGCTCCGCACTGCGCGCGGAATGCCGCGTGAGGCCAACGCCCCGGTGCTCCTCGCTTCGTTGACGAACATGCCCCCCGAGCCGCCGCTCGTGCTCAACTTCAACTCGCCATCGGAACGCGACAAGCGGGATGGCGAGAAGTTCCTCGCCGACAACCGCCTCAAAGCCGGCGTGCTCACCACTCCGAGCGGGCTCCAATACCGCGTCGTCGCCGAGGGCAAGAAGGACGGCCGGACACCCAAGCTCACCGACAAGGTCGTCGTCCACTATCGCGGACGCCTGCTCAACGGCGCGGAATTCGACAGCTCATTCAAGAAGGGCAAGCCGATGGAGTTCGACGTGAGCGGCGTCGTCAAGGGCTGGACCGAGGCGCTGCGTCTGATGAAGGAAGGCGCGAAGTGGGAACTCTACATCCCGCCCGGGCTCGGCTACGGCGTCGCCGGCTCATGGGAAGGCGGCATCCCGCCGCACGCCTTGCTCATCTTCGAAGTCGAACTCATCGAGGTCAAGCCGGGGACTTGATCCCTCGGGATTCTGCGGCCACCGCTGGCCTTAGTGGATTGGCTCACCGCCCTTGCTGTTCCGGCCGTCACGTTTCCGAAGCAGGTAGTGTGACACGAACCACTCTTCGCCGCCGCGCCAGCCCCACAGTTCGGCGCAAGCCATGAAGAACACCCTCCAGCGCACAAGCCACCGCGTTGCGTCCGTCGCCCCGTAGGTTTCTGCAAACAACGCCCGCACCTCGGGCGCGTGCGCGTCCATGTTCCGCAGCCACGCCTCCGACGTGCGCGAATAATGCGACCCGTTCACCGCCCATTGCTCCGCCACTTCCATGTCGCGACCGAACTCGCGCAACACCTCCGCGGACGGCATCACGCCGCCGGTGAAGAAATGCCGGGCCATCCAGTCCGACGCGTCCCGCGCGACGAACGGATACGTGAACTCCCCGTGCGTGAAGATGTGGATGAACAACCGGCCCTCCGGCGCGAGCCACCGCGCGATGTTCGACAGCAGCAATTCCCAGTTGCGCATGTGCTCGAACATCTCGACCGACATCACGCGGTCAAAACGCGCGCCGGGTTCGAAGCGGTTCATGTCGCACGTGACAATCGCCACGTTCTTCAACCCGCGCCGCGCCGCCTCCGCGTCGATGAACTCCTTCTGGGTGCGCGAGTTTGAAACAGCCGTGATGCGCGCCCCGGGGAATTGCTCCGCCATCCACAACGAGAGCGAACCCCAGCCGCAGCCGAGTTCGAGGATGGACATGCCGTCGCCCAGTTGCGCGCGCGAGCACGTGAGCCGCAACATCGCTTCCTCCGCGTCGGCGAGCGTGGAGGCGTCGTGCTCGAAAAGGCCGCTGCTGTATTTGAGCCGCGGGCCGAGGCAGAGCTGGTAGAAGCGCGTCGGGACCTCGTAGTGCTGCTCGTTCGCGGCGCGCGTCTCGATCGCGATCGGGCCGCGGCGCATCTCCGCGAGGAACGCCGCCGCGCGCGACCGTCGCTCGTCCTCCGTCCCCGCGGATTCGTCGCGGATTCTTTGCGCGAGCAACCGGCGGATGCCCGCGCGGATGATCGCGTCGGGCACGAGGTTGGTTTCGAGGAGCGCTTCAGCCCAGTTCATGAACGGTTGAATTGAGAGGCAGTAAGTTGACTCGGGGGAAATCGGTCCGCCTGCTTCGCGTCGCCCAGTCGCTGTGTCCCCGCGTCATTCTCTTGGGAACCACGGCAGGAACTTGTTGGTCGTCTCCTGATAGCGGCGGTAAGCCTCGCCCTTGCTGCGGATCGCCTGCTCCTCGGTTGCGGGAATCCCCGTGAGCTTCGTGAGGAAGTGCCACATGAGCAGCGGCGCAAAGATCATCGCCAGCCCCCCCCACCCCGTGAGCCCGGTGATGAACCAGCCGACCCACACCATCAGTTCGAAGAAGTAATTCGGGTGGCGCGAGAATCGCCACAATCCCTCGCGGCAGATCCGGCCGTGGTGGTCCGGGTCCGACTTGAATTGCGAGAGCTGCCAGTCTGCGACCGTCTCGCCAACGAATGCCCCCAGCCACACAATGAAGCCCGCCCACTCGATCAGCTTCAGGGGCGTGGTTCCGTTCGTGCAGATGACAAGGAATGGAATGGAGAGCACCGTCTGCAACACGCCTTGCAGGAGAAAGAACGAGAACATCTTCCGGTTGGCGTCCGGGCCCCACTTCTCGCGGAGCCGTGTGTAGCGCGCGTCCTCCCGCGGGCTTCCTGTCACGCGGAAGTAGAGGTGCGTCGCCAGCCGGAGGCTCCACAGCGAAACCATGAAGGCGATCAGCAGCCGGCGGGACGGATCCCCGCCCGCGAAGAATGCGTAGACCCCCACGAGCGGGAAAAAGCCGCCCGCCCAAAACACGTCGACGATTCCCGCGTTCTTCATCCGACGCGACATCACCCACGCCACCAGCATCAGCGCAAGGGACAACGCGAGGCCGGCGGGCAGCAGGATGGAAATGTCGCGGAGCATGGGGCCGGTTTCTTCGTGCGTGAGTCGTTCGGGCGTCGTCTCGAGGCTTTCCGTGTTTGCGCAACAGGAGCGCGTCCGCGGGCGCGCCGGGCGGCAGCCGCCGGAGACGCAGCAAGGTGTATCCGGCCATCGCGATGTTGCCGAGCAGCAAAATCGCCACGAGCCGGGCGGCGCGGGCGGGCGCGGCGCGCTGCTTGCAGCCCTCCACACACAGAATGCGATGGAGCCAGAGCAGGCGGCGGGGTGTCAGGGCAGGATCGAGTAGTTCACGTAACCGATGAACATCTCGTCATTCGTCTGCTCGCCAAAGGTCACGGTAACGGCGGGGTTTGGGTTCCGGCGGTTTTGCGGCGAGTTGTCGAAGGCGCCCGTGCAGACGATGCGCGTTCCGGCTGGGAGGCGCTTGGGCGTGGTGAGACGATACAGCGTCTGCCACTCGAAGTCGTAACGCGGCACATTCAGCAGCACTTCGCGCGAGTTGTCCGGATACACAGCCTCATACTTGAAACGCGACCCGCGGAAATGCATGTGCGGGCTCAGTTCGTAGAGCAGCACGTCCTTCGTCGTGGACGGCGTCAGTTGCGCTGTAATGGCGGGATGGTCCGCCGCGCCGGGTGGGATCGAGTAGAAGAGTCCGCCGAAGAACGAGAGCGCGTCAAACGCGGACTTCGTCTGCAACTCGGCCGCGGGCGGCGCCGGCGAAAGATAGAGGCCAAGCTCGGTCTGGTCCGACTCCGTCTCGCCCGTCGCGGTGTAGTGCATCTGGAACCTGAACAGCGTGCCCGACGGGACCAACTTCCCGGTGCCTTCGGGATACGGCACCTGTTCCGCGCCCGGCACGTAGCCGGCGAAGAAACCGTCGAGGCCCATGAGCGTGCTGTTCGTGCCGAAGTAGACGAGGACGTGATGCACCACGCGCCGGTTGATCGGCCTCACGACGGCGGCGCGGAGCCACACATTGGTCGTGAACGGCGTGGGCACGTCGAAGTAGCGATACGCGATCGGTCCCGTTGCCGGGATCGACTGCAACGGGATGCGCACGATGGCGTCCGGCGTGCCGAGGGGCCAGTCGGGAACGGGCGCGGGCGGATTGTCCGCAAGCGGGTCCGGGCCGGAGCCGCGCGGCGCGCCGCCATTGAGCCACTGCACGAGCGTGTTGAGTTGATCCGCGGTGAGCGAGGTATCGTTGGTGAAGCTCCCGTATTGAGGGTCCGCGTGCCACGGCGGCATGCGTCGCGACAAGACTTCGTAGCGGATGCTCGCGGCCAGATTGCTGACCACGGAGTAGTTCGTCATCGCGAACGTGCCGATGTTCCCCGGCGTGTGGCAGCGCACGCACTTGGACTGGAGAATCGGCGCGATGTTCGTCGCGTAGGAGATGTTTGCGAATGCGGGCGGCTCGACGGCGCAGCCCTGCGCGGGTGTGCGGCTCGGCGTGACCGTCTGCCCGGCGATGAACTGCGCGAGCGCGTTGGAGAGGTAGCTTTGCGTGAACCCGGTGGGCGGCTGGTTGAAGTCCAGCCGGTCGTCGAGCGCGCCGCGGTAGAATTGGGTCCAGTTCGTCGTGCTGAACGCGAAGCACTCGGTCGTGGCGACCGCGCCGAGCGCTCGCGCCGCGAGCAGGCCGGGGTCGTGCAGCACGGGCAGGTCCACGGTGTGGTTCGTCGCCCAGTGAAAGAGATTCGTGCGGCTCGGAGTGTTGTCGGCGCCGACGAGGTGGAACACCACGCCCTGCGGGCCGAACCGGTCGCGCAGCGCCTTGATCGACGGCACGCTCGCCGCGGAGTTGGTGCACGTGGTGCCGATGAGAATGAGCACGACGGCGCGCTTGTGCGACGGATAGAGCAACGGCTGCGAGCGGTCGAGGTGATCGACGAGGTTGAGGTCCGGCGCGTAGAACGGCGCCCGGGGCGCGCCCGGCCGCACGAGCCGGTAGAATCGACGCGGGACGATCTGCGACGCGCTGTCGAACCAGCCGTGGTCGGCGGTGTTCGTCACGGTGAACGTCAGCAGGTCGGTCCAGCTTCCCGGCGTGCCCGGGGTCGTGGTGGATTGGAGGATGTGCTCCATTCCATGCGCCCCGCGCAGACTCAGGCGCTTCGGCCCCCCGGTCGGCGTGATGGCGACGTCCGTGATTTGCGCGTGCGAGGTCCATGTCGCGGCGGCGAGCGCAGCAGCCGCGAGCAGAGCAGGCAGGCGGGGGTTCATGGTGCGTGAACAGGATGCACGGCCGCGAACGCCGGGCAATTCGAATCTCCAGCCGCGTCGCGCCTCCCGACACGCAATCGTGCCGAACTTCGGCTTGTTTCCGCGGCGGCACGGACCTAGTGTCGGCGCGTGTCCGGACAGCGGGTCGGAGCCGTCTGAAGGCAACTGCACGCACCGTCGCATGATTGAGCTGGTTCAATTCCCGTGGAGCCCCTTCTGCATTGTTCAGCGGCGCATCCTTGAGTTCGCGAAAGTCCGGTTCAAGGCGAGGAACATTCCCAACGGCGACCGCCAGCTCGTGTGGGAACTCACGCGGGGCCGCTGTTATCAGGTGCCCGTGCTGCGCGACGGCCGCTCGGTGCTCTTCGAACTCGACGACGACACGCAGGTGCTCGCCAAGTATCTTGACGACAAACTCAGCCTCGGGCTTTTCCCGCGCGAGCTCCGCGGCGTGCAGAACATCGTGTGGCGCTACATCGAACACGCCATCGAGGACCTCACTTTCCGGCTCAACGACATCTACTGGGAGGAGTTTGTCGAGATGTCCGCGCGCATGGGATTCCTCCGGCACAAGGAGCGCAAGTTCGGCCGGGGCTGCCTCGACCAGTGGCGCGAACAACAACCCGCGCTGCTCGACCAGCTTGAGAAGCGACTGCTGCCCTTCGAACAGATGCTCCTGGAGGGCCCGTTCCTGCTCGGCAAACGCCCGCGCTTCGTCGACTTCGACCTCTTCGGCATGCTCGCCAATTTTCTCTACAGCGGCCATTACCAACTCCCGGCGCTTTACCCGCAGCTCGCGGACTGGAACACCCGCATGGGCCGCGTGACGCACGGGGACTTCAAGTGATGCCACTGATCCGCCCCCGTCCCCGTCCCGGCGCAGCACTCGGTCCTCCGCGGATGCCCGCGGCGTTCCCGGCGGCGCTCTCACCAACGTGAAAAACTACATCCTCGACACCAACGTCCTCATTCACGACCCCAACTCCCTGGTCAGCTTCCAGGAGAACAACGTCCTCATCCCCATCGAAGTCATCGAGGAGATTGACCGCTTCAAGCGCGAGAGCACCGAGCGCGGCCAGAACGCCCGCACCGTCTCGCGCACGCTCGACAGCCTCCGCAAGCAGGGCCACCTGAGCGAGGGCGTCGCGCTGCCCAACGGCGGAAAGCTCCGCATCATTTTCAAGGACACCAACGGCAACGGACACGCCACGAACGTCGACAGCCGCATCATCGCCCTCGCCCTCGGCATTCAGAAGGAATTCCCCAGGACCCGCGCGATCCTCGTCACCAAGGACATCAACCTCCGCATCAAGGCCGACGCGCTCGGGTTGACGACCGAGGACTACGAGACCGATCACGTGCGGTTGCAGGATCTCTACTCGGGCATGTTCGAGCGCACGGTCAGTTCGGCGACCGTTGCGAAGTTCCGCGCCAACGAGGAGCTCCCCGTCGAGACCGGCCGCCGATGCTTCCCGAACGAATACTGCTCGCTCATCGAGGAGGCGAACCCCAGGCGCGCCGCGCTCGCGAAAGTGGACGCGACCGGCGCCAAGCTCGTGCCCATCCTCGACGTGCGCGAGGGCGTGTGGGGCATCAAGCCGCGCAACCGCGAGCAGCACTTCGCCTTCGACGCGCTGCTCGACGACCGGGTGAAGCTCGTCACCCTCATGGGCAAGGCCGGCACGGGCAAGACGCTGCTCGCGATGGCCGCGGGCTTGAAACGCACCGTGATGGACCGCGAGTTCCGCCGCCTCGTCGTCGCGCGCCCGACCATCTCGATGGGCAAGGAACTCGGGTTTCTTCCCGGCACGCTCGAGGAAAAACTCAGCCCGTGGATGCAGCCCATCCACGACGCGCTCGAACTGCTCAGCGATTTGAACATGGGCCACGACCACCGGCGCAGCGGCGACCTGTTGCGCTCGGGCACGATCGTCGTCGAGGCGCTCAGCTACATCCGCGGTCGCTCCATCGCCAACCAGTTCATGGTCATTGACGAGGCGCAGAATCTCACGCCGCTCGAGGTCAAGACCATCGTCACGCGCGTCGGTAACGGCACGAAGATCATCTTCACCGGCGACCCCTACCAGATCGACAATCCCTACGTGGACTCGGCGAGCAACGGATTCAACTACATCGTCAGCAAGTTCCGCGAACACGCCATCGCCGCGCACATCGAGCTGCAGAAGGGAGAGCGCTCCGAATTGGCGGAACTTGCCGCCAACATCATGTGACAAACGGGAGTGAGCGTCCGGTGTCCGCCGTGCTCCCGTGAATTTTTCGCACGCGCCTATTGTATTCCCATTTCTCGTTCGTATAGTGCGCGCCGAATTCGGCGCAGCGAGTTGCGCCACGCGAAATGAGCGACACCACCGAAGGCTGCCCGCGGCCGTGGTCCCTCCACGACGCCCGCGCCCTCTACAACATTGACCGCTGGGGCGCCCGGTATTTCGACATCAACGACTCCGGCCGGGTCGTGGCCCGCCCGCTCCACGAGGCCGGGGCTTCCGTCGAACTCACAGACGTCGTCGAGGAAGCCCGCGCGCGCGGCCTCAAGTTCCCGCTCCTCATCCGGTTCCAAGACATCCTCCGGCATCGAGTCGAGGCGTTGAACCACGCCTTCGCATCCTCGATCGCCGAGTTCAACTATCAGGGCAGATACCGCGGCGTGTTCCCCATCAAGGTCAACCAGCTTCGCGAGGTCGTGGAGGAAATCCTCGACGCCGGCAGGCCGTTCAACTTCGGCCTCGAGGTGGGCAGCAAGCCCGAGCTCTTCGCCGGGCTCGCGCTGCAGAACCACCCGGGCGCGCTCATCATCTGCAACGGCTACAAGGACTCGCAGTTCATCCGCATGGCGCTCATGGGCATCAAGCTCGGCAAGCGCGTCATCATGGTCGTCGAGAAGCTCGAGGAACTCCGTCAGATCATCGCCGTGTCGCGCGCCGTCGGCGTCGAGCCGATCATCGGCATCCGCGCGCGGCTGCTCGCCAAGGGCGCGGGCAAGTGGGCCGAGAGCGGCGGCGAGAACGCGAAGTTCGGCCTGAGCACCGCCGAGATTCTCGCCGCCACCGAAATCCTCCGCGCCGAAAAGCTCGAACATTGCCTCAAGCTCCTCCACTTCCACATCGGTTCGCAGGTGCCCGACATCCTCACCGTCAAGAAGGCCGTGCAGGAAGCCGCGCGCTTCTTCGCCAAGCTCCACAAGATGGGCTTCCCCATCGAGCACGTGGATGTGGGCGGCGGCCTTGGCGTGGACTACGACGGATCGCGCAGCGCGTTTGATTCCTCCACCAACTACTCGCTGCAGGAATACACCAACGACATCGTTTACTACCTCGCCGACGTCTGCAACGCGGAGAAAGTCCCGCACCCCGACATCATCAGCGAGAGCGGGCGCGCGCTGGTCGCGCACCACAGCGTGCTCGTCGTCGAAGTCTTTGGCTCCATCGTCAAGACCCGCCCGTGGGACAGCCTCTTTCCCAACGGCGACCCCGAGCACCCCCTCGTGCGCGAGATGCTCGACATCCGCAAGAACCTCGCCAAGCTCAACAAACTCGAGGCCTACCACGACGCCGAGGAACGCAAGGATGACGCCCACAACATGTTCACCCTCGGCCTGCTCGACCTCCCCGACAAGGCCCGCATCGAAACCCTCTACTGGCAAATCTCCACCGAAGTCGTCGAGAGCTTCCGCGGCCAGGCCTACGTGCCCGCCGAGATTCGCAAGCTCGAGGACGCCCTCGGCGACCAGTATCTCTGCAACTTTTCCGTCTTCCAATCCCTCCTGGACCACTGGGCCCTCGGCCAGCTCTTCCCCATCATGCCCCTCGCGCGCCTCGACGAACGGCCCTCGCGCGAGGCCACGCTCGTGGACATCACCTGTGACTCGGACGGCGCCATCAACAAATTCATCGGCCTGCGCGACGTGCGCGACACCCTGCCCCTGCACGCGCTGCGGCCGCTCAACGGCAACGGCACCGAACCCTACTACCTGGGCTTCTTCCTCATGGGGGCGTATCAGGACATCATGGGCGACCTGCACAACCTCTTCGGCCGCGTCAACGAGGTCCACGTCTTCCTCGAACCCGACGAACCCACCGGCTACTACATCGAGGAAATCATCGAAGGCAACACCATCGTCCAATCTCTCGCCGCCGTGCAATACGACGAGAAGGAACTCGAACGCCTGATGAAGGCGCAGGTGGACGACGCCATCAAGGCCGACAAGATGAAGCCCAGCGAGGGCATGCGCCTGCTCGACGACTACGAGCGCGGGCTGAAGGAATACACCTACCTCACGTTTTAGTGCGTCTTACGCGCAACCTTGTGGCTGCATGGTCGCAACGGCCGCCGTCGTCCCGGAGGGCGTCAAGCGTGAAGCCCGGCAGGATTCCGCTTTCTCACGCGGCTTTCATCCTCCATCCTCGCCGCGCCCATGGCCGCGCCCGCGCCCAATCCCGAGTTGCTGCCGTCACTGCGCCACCTGGTGCGCGGGTTGTCCGTGCTGTTTTGGGGTCTGCCCTTCGCGCTGCTCTCGTGCGCTCACGTCGCCACGTGGGAGTGGCTCCGCACCGTCGGCGCAGTTCCCGCGGTGCTTGGCACGGGGATGCTCTTTTACGGACTCGCGGAGATCGGGCATTTCCAACGGCAGGAGCGCATCTGGCAATCGGCGGTCGAGCGCGCGAAGGTGCCGGCGTTCATCAACGTCGGGCTCTCGCCGTTCGTGTATTGGTATAACAAGGTGAACAGCGAACTCACGTTCCAGCTCGCGGTTGGGCTGCTGGCCTTGGCGGGGGTGGTCTTCCTGTTCAACTTGAACCTCGTCCTCCAGCGACTCGCCGCGATGCTGCCGGACGAAACGATGCGCGGGGACGTGCGATTGTTCTCGTCGCTCAACACCGGCCTGCTGCTCGGCGTGCTGGGCGTGGCCACGGCGTTCTTCGGGCTGCAGGAGGTGAACACGCTGCCGCGCGCGATGATCGCCGTGCTCGAGGTGATCCGCGAGTCGCGCGGGCCCATCGCATTGGGACTCATCCTGCCGCCCGTGGCGCTGACGATGAGCCTGTTGTGGAAGATGAAGGAGGTCGTCGTGGCGAGCGTGTTCGAGCCGGAGCGCCACTGACGGGATGAGGAACCGCGCCGGGCGCAGAAACCAGCCGCTCGGTGGCGGGGCTGTAGATCACACGCCGTCTCCGTTTCAGCCGCTTCAGACCCGCGAGGTGCCAGAGCAGGTTTGCAGAAGGCGCTGCGGAAAGTGGTCGGAGCGACAGGATTTGAACCTGCGACGTCTTGGTCCCAAACCAAGTGCTCTAGCCAGGCTGAGCTACGCTCCGCTGAACCGCGCGCACTATGCTACCCCACAAGTCCGCGGAGCAAACGGAATCTCAAGCGCGCTTGCCGGGGACGGCCACGCCTACTGGTGCGAGGCGCGCCGCGTTCCTCACGCCACCAGTCCGCGGATCACGTGTCCGTGCACATCGGTCAGCCTTCGATCAATGCCGTTGTGCCGGAACGTGAGCCGCTCGTGGTCCACGCCGAGCAGGTGCAGCATCGTGGCGTGGATGTCATACACCGTCGTCGGATTGTTTCGGTCCGCGGGCTTGTAGCCCCACAGATCGCTCTCGCCGTGTGTCACGCCGGGCTTGATGCCGCCGCCGCACAGCCAGTTCGTGAAGCAAAACGGGTTGTGATCGCGCCCCTTCCCGCCCTGCGTGCTTGGCATGCGGCCGAACTCCGTCGTCCACAGGACGATCGTGTCGTCGAGCAGTCCGCGCTGCTTCAGGTCGAGGATGAGCGCGGACGCGCCGCGCGCGAAGCCCGCCGCTAGCGGGCCGTGGTCGCGCTGCACGTCCTCGTGCGAATCCCAGTTGCGGCGCGGGAAGCCGTTGTCGTTGCCGCTCCAGACTTGCACGAAGCGCACACCGCGCTCGAGCAGCCGCCGGGCCACGAGGCACTTGCGCCCGAAGCAGTCGCGCTCCTCGCCGGCGTTGATTTCCTTCGGCCAGGTTGGCGGATATCGCTTCACGCCGTAGAGGTCGAGCATCGCGTCGGGCTCTTTGGAGATATCGAGCGCCTCGGGCGCGGCGAGTTGCATGCGCGCGGCCAGTTCGTAGCTGCGGATCCGCGCGTCGAGCCGGCCATCGCCCTCGCGGGTCGCGGCGTGGTCGCGATTCAACTTCGCCAGGACCGACTGCGCCGCCGCCTCGCTGTCGCGCGTGATGAAATCGCCCTTTTTGTGCGCGAACAAATCCGCGATGGGCGTTTCGGCGCCCGGATGAATCACCGTGCCCGAGTAGTGCGACGGCAGAAACGCGGCGTCCCAGTTCTTCGAACCGTTGGACGCGAAACCGCGGTGGTCCGGCAGCACAACGAACGTGGGCAGGTTTTCGTTCTCCGTGCCGAGTCCGTAGCTGACCCAGCAGCCCATGCCGGGGAATCCCGGCAGGTTGAAGCCCGTCGCCTGCAACAGCGTGGCCTGCGAATGCACGCCGGTCTTGCCGACGAGGTCGTGGACAAAGGCGAGTTCATCCGCGACGCGCCCGAGGTCGGCGACCGGTTCGCTCAACATCCTGCCGGTTTGTCCGTAAGGCTTGAACTCCCACACCGGGCGCAGCCACGGGCCGAGACCGTTCTGGAACGCCTCGACCGGCTCGCCGAAGTCCGACGGCTCGCCGTGGCGCTTGATCAGCTCGGGCTTGAAGTCGAACAGGTCAAGGTGGCTCGCCGCGCCGGCCATGAAGAGCTGCACGACGCGCTTCGCCTTCGGCGCGAAATGTGGCGTGCGACATTCAGCATGCGGAGTGGCGGACCGCGCCTCGGCTGCGGGCAGGTTTTCGCGGCCGAGCAAACTCGCGAGCGCGATGCCTCCGAGCCCGCCGCCGCTGCGCCAGAGGAATTCGCGGCGTGTCCGTGCGCGTGACTGACGCGGGAGCCGGTGGAATGGCGAGTCGTTCCTCATGCTCAATCCACGAAGGCAAACTCGTTCAAGTTGAACAGCAGGCGACAGGCATTCGCGAGGCCGTGCTGGTTGGCGAAGGCGGTGAGGTCGCCGGCTTCCTTCGCACTTGGCGGGCGGCCGAGGGCTTCGGTGAAGGCGCGTTTCACTTGGGTCGCGGTGTCGCCACCGGCCGTGTTGAGTGTCGCGGCGAAGTGCTTCGACATCGTGACCATCAGGCCGTTGTTCAGCAGCGCGAGGGCTTGCAGCGCGGAGACGCTCTCGTTGCGGCGGCTCACGGAGATGGACGGGTCGGCGCAGTCGAGCGTCGTCATGAACGGATGGAGCTGCGAGCGCACGATGAACCGGTAGATCGAGCGCCGGTGCGAACGCGGGTCGTCCGGGTCGTGCAGGTGATACTCGTAGTGCGGCGAGTGCTCGGGCTTCTCGATGACGAAGTCCTGAAACGCCGGCCCGCCCATGCGCGGGTCGAGCTTGCCCGCCACGGCCAGCACGCTGTCGCGCACCGACTCCGCGTCGAGCTTGCGGCGGTTCTGGCGCCAAAGGTATCGGTTGTCGGAATCGATCCAGGCGGCCGCGGGGCCGCGGGGCCGCGGGGCCGCGGGGGAAGCAGCCCGGCGCCGTGTTTCCGCGTCTCCTTGTCCCGGCGTCTCAGATGCCTGCCTCCATGTCGCGCTCATCACGATGAGCTTGTGGAGTTTCTTGAACGAACCGCCGCTGTCGCGGAATTCGCACGCAAGCCAGTCGAGCAACTCCGGATGCGTCGGCCGCGCGCCGTTGCGCCCGAAATCGTTCGGCGTGTCCACGAGCCCGTGCCCGAAGTGGTGCTGCCAGACCCGGTTCACGATGCTGCGCCAGGCGAGCGGATTGTCCGGCGACGAAAGCCACTTCGCCAGCGCGGCGCGGCGGTCGCCCTCGGCGGCTGACGATGGAATCGAGAAGTGTGAAGGCAACGCCGAGACGCACGACAGCGCGCCGGGCACGGCCCCTTCTTTCGGTTGCTTCACGTCGCCGCGATGAAGCACGCGAATCTCTCGCGGCTTGCCGCCATCGGGACCGGTGCCGCGAAACGACCCGGAGCCGTGGTGCACGGTGCCGGCGTAAACCACCTTGGGCGCGGGCAGCTTGGCGAGTTCGGCGGCGACTTCGTTCGTGGTTTTCGCGTGCGTGGCGAACTCGGCGAGCAGCGAGGCTTCCGCCACTCGCGCGACGAGGTCCGCGCGCTGCCGTTCGAGGTCGGCGAGCTTCGTCGCGGGCTGGCCCTTTCCCGCGCCGTAGTAGTAGCCGTCGGTGAGGTTCTTCCGGCTCCACCTCGGCAGCGCCTCGATGGAGTCGGGCGACGTCACGGCAGCGCCGAGCGCGAGGTTCCTGCCGGATTTGTCGAGCGCCTGCACTTCGGCGAGCGCGAAGATGAAGTCGTTCTGCCGCGGCGCGAGCTTGGTCGCGGTGAAGCGCAGGAATCGCGCCGTCCTGCCGGCGGCGATGGAACGAGGTGAAACGCCGGGATTGGGCACGTCGGCCTTTGACTGGTCTTCGAGCATCGTCACGCCCTGCTCGAAGTTCGCGTCGTCTCCCGCCTCGACCTTGAAGCGCACGGGAAATCCGAAGCCCGCGCCGATGTTGTTGAAGTTGTCGTGGCACGCGACATACACAACCTGCTCGACCGGCACGGAGGCGCCGAGGTCCACCTGCACCCATTTCACCACCTCCTGTTTCGCGGAAATCTGGCTGTGCCAGCCGAACTCCGGGCGCTCCTCGGCGGCCGCGCCGGCCTTCGTCTCGCGGATGAGCTTGTCGAGCAGTTCGAGGTCGCGACCGCCCGCGGCGGCAAGCTGCTTGTTGAGGGCGTCCAGCTTCGGCTTGAGGTCGCGCTGCTTCGCCAGCAAGTCCGCGCGGCGCCGCGCGATGGCGGGATCGGTGTCGTAAGTCTTGTCCGCGCGGTCAAGCGCGGCGAAGACGGCTTGCAGCGAGTAGTAATCGGCCTGCGGGATGGGGTCGAACTTGTGATCGTGGCATTGCGCGCAGTGCACGGTGAGGCTCGCGAACGTGCTCATCGTGTTCGCGACCATGTCGTCGCGGTCCAGGTGGCGCGCGATCTTGCCGTCAATCTTCGTCTCCGGCACCTCGGCGTGGCCGATGAGATCCCACGGGCCGGCCGCGATGAAACCGAGCGCCTCGACACCGTCCTGCGTGCCGGGGAACAGCACGTCACCGGCGATCTGCTCCTGCACGAATCGCGCGTAGGGCTTGTCGCCGTTGAAGGCGCGGATGACGTAGTCGCGATAAGGCCAGGCGTTTGGGCGCGGCTTGTCCTTGTCGTAACCGTGCGTGTCGCCGTAGTGGACGACATCGAGCCAGTGCCGCGCCCAGCGCTCGCCGTAGTGGGGAGAGGCAAGGAGCTTGTCCACCAGTGCCTCGATGGCGGCTCGCTCCCTTTCTCCCAATCTCCCTTTGTCCCTGGCATTGTCCGGGGCGGGCGAGCGGGGGAGCGGGGGAGCCGGGGAGAATTCCTTCACGAACGCCTCCACTTCCTCCGGCTTCGGCGGCAGGCCGAGCAAGTCGAAGTAAAGCCGGCGCACCAGGGTTCGAGCGTCGGCCTCGGGCGATTGCGCGAACTTCTTCTCCACGAGCTTCGCGACGATGAACGCGTCAACGGGATTTTGAACGTTGAACTTCGAGCCTTGAATCCTCGGGACGGCAGGCCGGACGAGCGGATGGAGCGACCACCCGTCGTTTGAGTCGGTTTGCTTCCGCGAGTCCGCGGCCGCAACCACGACCGGCAGAACTGCGGCCGCCAGAATTCCGAGGGCGAGCGATCGGTTCATGCGGGCTGTTTCCGGGTCGCGAGCGCAGCTTGGACCACAGGCAACATTGTTTCGACAAGCATCTGGTGGCCTTTGGGATTCGGGTGGCACTGGTCGGTCGTCCACGAGCCGACGTCGCCGCCCCGGGCCTCGGCCTCGGTCCAGATTTTGAAGTGGTCCACGAGCGGGACCTTCTGCTCCGCTGCGACGGCGCGGCAAGCCTCGGCGAATTGCTCCAGCTGCACGTTGGGATGCTCGCCCGCGCCGTTGGGTTTCGCGGCGCGGCGACCGACGAAGACGCAGAGCGATCCAAGAAGGAGGAGCGACGTGTTCTTCACGCGAGGTGAGTCGCAGTCCGGTTAGCGCACGCGTGCGCCGGACGACGGCGTGGATTTCAGCCCGAGGCTGTTCACGGCGATGATGCGATACTCGTGGCGCTCGCCGGGCTTGGCGGTCACGTCCACGAAGCGCATCGCGGGCAGCGGGCCGTCCTTCGGTTTCTCCGGCGTGTCGTGATAAGACATCGGCTGGAACAGCGCGCGGCCGAAGCGGCCCACGGGTTTTTCGGGAACTTGCGCGAGGAATTGACCGTCGCGCTGGATGATGAAGGCTTGCAGTCCGCTCTCGAAGTCCGCCTCGGCGTCCCACGCGAGCTCGACGCCGTCCGCCTTCGCCGTCGCCTTCACCGCGACGGGCGCGGGCGGCGGCGTGGTGTCGCCCGTCGCGCCAGTCTTCACGTATTCGGCCCACGCCTTCGCGACGGACTCCGTCGGCAGCCAGCTCGCGTCCTTCGGCTCCACAGCGTGCTTCGAGGCCGGAGCGAACGTGTCGCCGGGCAGCGGCGCGAAGTAGCCGGCGCCGAGGTTCACCGGTTTCAACGTCTGCAGGCTCGTGCCCTTCGCCGGGAGCCGCAGCGCGAGGCACGCGTCGAAAAACGGGATCGCGAGATAGCGCGAGTCGCCGCATTCGTGGCTTGTGCGCGGGTCGGGCGCGAAGCCCACGGGCGCGCCCTTCGCCCGCCACGCCTTGAACATGTCCATCGAACCGGTCCACGCGCCGCTGAAGCGCTTGTCGCCGTTTTCCTTCGCGCCCGGATTCATCATCATCGGGATGCCGTAGGCCGCGGCGGGGATTTCTGGCTTTGGAATGTCGCCCTTCTCCCACGTGGCGAACGCCGTGCCCGAGCGAAACCAGATGGCAACGATGCGCTCGGGATACATCGTCTGCATGAGGCTCGACCAGAAGCCGCCGCCCGAGTGGCCCCACAGGCACCACGGCACACGCGCGAGTTCGGCGTGGCCGGACGTGGCGCCGAACTCGGCGAGCGCGCGCAGAAAGGTCTGGTGCGAGCCGTGGCGCGGGTCGCACCAGAGGCGGCAGTTGTCCTTCTCGCTCTGATGATACGACGGGCCGAGCAGCGCGCAGTCCCATTTCTTGGCGAGCGCCTGCCAGTGCAAGTCGTAAGCCGCGGTCGCGCCGCCCTTGCACGCGCCTTCGCCGCAGCCGTGCTGATGCACGATGACGCCCCGGAACTTCTGCACGCCGTCCGGCAGCCACAGGGTGTAAGTCACGCCCAGCACGAGTTCGTTCGTGTTCGGCGAGGGTGGGTAAGTGACCTCCAAGTATCGGCCAGCCGCGCGGGCGGTCGCCGCGGCGCCGAGCAGGACGGCGAGGGTGGACGTGGCGGCGAGGCTGGAAAACGCGCGGCAGTTCACGGTCTGGACAAGTGAGTTCCCGACGATGCGCGGCGCGCGGAACTTCAGCAATTCCCGTCGCGACGCAGGCGGCGCGACGGCTCAACCCTCGGCCGGTTCTTCACCCGGCGGGACCCCGAGCTTGCGCTCAAGTTCGGCGACGCGCCGGAGCAGGGCGGGCAGTTTCTGCATCGCGATCAACTGGCGCTTCATCGCGCGGTCGGGTTGCGCGGGTGTGCCGAACCACTTCTCGCCGTCCGCGATGCCGTGCATCACGCCGGACTGCGCCGCGATGGTCACCTGGCTGCCGATCTTGATGTGTCCCGCAAGGCCGACCTGCCCCGCCAGCACGGTGTAGTCGCCGATCGTTGTGCTGCCGGAAATGCCCGCCTGCCCGCACAAAATGCAATGCTCGCCAATTTCCACGTTGTGCGCGATCTGGCATAGGTTGTCCACCTTCGAGCCGCGGCCGATCACGGTCGAGCCGAGCGCGCCACGGTCGATGCTCACGTTCGAACCGATCTCCACGTCGTCATGGATGATGACGTTGCCGACTTGCGGCACCTTGCGGTGCGCGCCGGCGTCGAGCACGTAGCCGAAGCCGTCCGAGCCGACCACGCTGCCGGCATGGATGCGCACGCGCGCGCCGATGCGGGTGCGCGCATAAACGACGACGTTCGGGAAAAGTTGCGAATCCTCGCCAATGGACGAGTCGTCGCCGATGTGATTGCCGCCTTGCAACACGGCGCGCGGACCGAGTGTGACGCGCTCCCCGACGACGCAATGCGGGCCGATGTGCGCCGTGGTGTCCACGTTCGCGGACTTCGCCACGACCGCGCCCGGATGGATGCCCGGCTCGAACATGGGCTCGGGAAAGAACAGCGGCAGCGCGCGCGCGAATCCGACCCGCGCGTTCTTCACGCGGATGAGCGTCTTGGCGCCGGGCTTCACGTCGCCCGCGACGAGGATGGCCGAGGCCGCGCTTGCCTCGGCCGCGGCGAGATAGGTCTCGGTCTCGGCAAAGGTCAGGTCGCCTTTCCTGGCCGCAGTCGCCGGCGCGAAGCCCGTGAGCCGCGTGAGCGGGTCGCCGAGGACTTCGCCATGAACGTGCTTTGCAATTTCGGCGGCGGTGTAGGGCATCGTTTCAGTGCTAGGATGGGTGTTCGTCGAGTCGCCCGTTGACTCAAAAATTGCACCGGACTATAACGCATCGGTCTTTCCAAACACCAACCTAAATCACCGGGACACACTATGAGCAGGAAGATTCGTTTCGGCATGGTCGGCGGCGGGCGCGGGGCGTTCATCGGCGCGGTGCACCGCATCTGCGCGGCGATGGACCAGCAGATTGAGCTGGTTTGCGGCGCGTTCAGCAGCGACCCCGGGCGTTCCAAGGCCAGCGGCGCGGACCTCTTCCTGCCCGCGGACCGCTGCTACGGCACCTTCGACGAGATGATTCGCAGCGAGGCCGCATTGCCCGCGAGCGAGCGGATGGACTTTGTCGCCATCGTCACGCCGAACCACATGCACTTCCCGCCGGCGAAGCTGGCGCTCGAAAGCGGCTTCCACGTCCTCTCCGACAAGCCCGCCACCTTCAACCTCGCCGAGGCCAAGGCGCTCGCGGCGCTGGTGAAGAAGACCGGCCTGCTCTACGGCCTCACGCACAACTACACCGGCTACCCGCTCGTGAAGGAGGCGCGCGACATGGTCCGCGCCGGCAAGCTTGGCAAGATTCGAAAGGTCGTCGTCGAGTATCCGCAGGGCTGGCTCGCGACGCGGCTCGAGGCCACCGGCCAGAAACAGGCCGGCTGGCGCACCGACCCCAAGCGCTCCGGCGCGGGCGGCTGCGTCGGCGACATCGGCACGCACGCGGAAAATCTCGCCGAATACATCACCGGCCTGCAAATCAAGGAACTCGCCGCCGACCTCACGAGCTTCGTGAAGGGCCGCAGGCTCGATGACGACGCGAACGTGCTGTTGCGGTTCAACAACGGTGCGAAGGGCGTGCTGCACTGCTCGCAGATCAGCATCGGCGAGGAGAACAACCTGAACATCCGCGTCTATGGCGAACTCGGCGGCCTCGAGTGGCACCAGCGCTTCCCGAACACGATGATCGTGAAGTGGCCCGACCGCGCGGCCGAGACCTACCGCACCGCCAACGGCTACCTCGGCGCGAACGCGAAGGCCGCCACCCGCACGCCGCCCGCGCATCCCGAGGGCTACCTCGAAGCTTTCGCGAACATCTACAAAAACTTCGCCAACGCCATCCGCGCCCACGAGGAAGGCCGCAAGCTCGCGCCCGGCGACGTGGCCAACGACTACCCGAAGATCCGCGACGGCGTCCGCGGCATGGCCTTCATCGAGGCCGTGGTGAAGTCGTCCAAGGCGAACGCAAAGTGGACGAAGCTGGCCGTGTAGCCGCGCCCGGGCGAGCTGGTGTCATCCGGCGCGGTTCTGCCGGCACCAGTTTGGACAGCCCGAGTTGTCATCTTTGACGGGACTGCCACGAACAGACCGGGGACTCTTGGTGGCCGTTCCAGCGATCCGCAAGTCGAACCGCATGATTACCGAAACGCCGAAGCCGGCGCCGTCTCCGTTCAAGCGACGGGTCTGGACGCTCCTCGTCCCGCCCGTCGGGCTTGTCCTCGCATGGCGCGCGCCCGTGACGATCACGAGAAAAGTCCTCGCGACCATTCTGATCGCCATTTACACGCCGGCGTGGTGTGTCGGGGTCATCGCGCTGCTCCTGCTTCTGCGACTCGCGGAGATCGAATGGAAGGGCGGCACCGGCCCGCGGCTCGTGCATCGGCGGACGCTTCCCAACTTCGACGCGCTCGAAGCCAGCCGGCGCGCGCAAACCAACGCGCCCCCGGCTTCCCCGGCGGGCGCTTCGACTTACTGGACCGGCTATCGCGGCGCGAATCGCGACGGCCATTACGACGAGCAGCCGATTCTCGCCGGGTGGCCCGAAGCCGGTCCGAAGCTGCTGTGGAAGCAACCCTGCGGCGGCGGCTACGCGTCCTTCGCCGTCGCGCGGGGGCGCGTCTTCACGCTCGAGCAACGGCGCGAGCAGGAGTTCGTCGTGGCCTACGACGCGGCCACGGGGCGCGAGTTGTGGTCGTTCGGCTACGGCGGGAAATTCAACGACGCGTGGGACATGGGCGGCATCGGACCGCGCTCGACGCCGGCGTGGGATGACGGGCGCGTGTTCGCCATCGGCGCGCAGGGCCGGTTCCACTGTCTTGACGAGGCCAGCGGCACGCTGTTGTGGAAACGCGACCTGTTCGCGGACAACGCCTGCCGCAACCTCGACTTCGGCATGTCCGCGTCGCCGCTCGTCGTCGGTGACAAGGTGATCGTCGTCAACGGCGCGCCCACCGGCGGACAGGGGCGCGGCCTGGCAGCGTATTCGAAATCCACCGGCGAACCCGCGTGGAAATCGCTGGCCGACAAGCAGGCTTACACGTCGCCGTCGCTCGTCACGCTCGCGGGCGAAGCGCAGGTGCTCACGCTCGCGGGCGTGCGCGCGGTCGCCGTCGCGCCCGTTGATGGCCGGTTGCTCTGGGAGTTTCCCTGGTCCGTGTCCTACGACAATCACATCGCGCAACCGGTGCTGCTCGGGGGCGACCGGGTTTTCTTCTCGGCCGGCTACGGCGCGGGCTGCGTTGCGATTCAGGTCACGAAGCAGGGCGGCGCGTTCATGGCGACGGAGCTTTGGCGCAACAAGAACATGAAGAACAAATTCACGAGCTCCGTGTTCTGGCAGGGGCACATCTACGGGCTCGACGAGGACATCCTCGTCTGCCTCGACGCCGAGACGGGCCGGCGCAAGTGGAAGGACGGCCGTTACGGCTACGGGCAGGTGCTGCTCGCCAGCGGCCATCTCGTCGTGATGTGCGGCGATGGCGATCTCTCGCTCGTGAAGGCGACGCCAGACGGCCACGATGAAGTCGCGCGGTTCCCCGCGATCCAGGGCAAGACTTGGAACGTGCCCGCGCTCGCAGACGGCCGGCTCTTTGTCCGCAACGGCGCCGAGATGGCGTGCTTCGATGTGTCGGCGAAATGACGCGGGCGACGGCCTGCCGCAAAGTCGGGGCGACTTGAGGATCCGGCGATCGTGCCCCGTCCCGCTCACACCACCGCATCGAGCGACCAACCGGGCAGCGTCTCGGCATCGAGGTCCGTGGCGGGAAAGCCCGCGAGGAGTTTCTGCCCGGCGAGGATCCCAATCATCGCGGCGTTGTCCGTGCAAAGCGCCCGCTCCGCGAGGCGCAGCGTCAGGCCGCGCGGCTCGCACGCCGCCGCCAGCGCTCGACGGAGGCCGCTGTTGCACGTCACGCCGCCGGACGCGGTGACGCACCCAACGCCGAGTCGCGCCGCCGCCTTCAGGGTCTTCGTGACGAGGACCTCCACGATCGCGGCCTGCACACTCGCGCACAGGTCGCGGAGTTTCTGCGGATCATCGGGCGTCCCGGGATGGTCGCGAAGGAAGTAACGCACCGCCGTCTTGAGCCCGCTGAAGCTGAAGTCATCGTGCGCCTCGCGCAGCATCGGCCGCGGGAAGTCGTGTGCGCGCGGGTTGCCGGCGGCCGCGAGCCGGTCAAGCCCGGGGCCGCCGGGATACGGGAGGCCGATGAGCTTGCCGGCCTTGTCGAAGCACTCGCCTGCGGCGTCGTCCACCGTCGAGCCGAGGACGCGTTGTTTCAGCAATGCCTCGACGTGGACGAGCATCGTGTGCCCGCCGCTGACGATGAGCGAGACGTTCGGCTGGAATCGCCCGAAGTCCGCGCGCGGCGGCTCGCCCGAAACCCACGGCGAATACAGATGCGCCTCGTGGTGATGAATGCCGAAGAACGGCCGGCGCAGCGTGAACGCGATCGCTTGCGCGGCGCGCGCCCCGATCATCAGCGCGTTCGGCAACCCGGGCCCGAGCGTTGCGGCCACGGCATCCACCGCGGCGGCCGAAATCCCCGCGGCCTGCAGGGCGGCGCGGCCGGCAGTCGGCAGGTTCCGGAGATGCTCGCGCGTGGCGAGTTCGGGGACGACGCCGCCGTATTCGCCGTGGAGCGCGATCTGCGAGGAAACGATGTTGGACAACACGCAGCCGTCGCGCACAACGGCGACGCTGGTTTCATCACACGACGTTTCGAAGGCGAGGACGGTCATGCCGGAGTCCGCGCCGTCTGCGGGCCGGGTCACTTGGCCTTCTGGTCGGCGACCTTCTTCGCGGCCTTCGCGGCGGTTGGGGTTTCCTTCGCGGGCACCGGGCTCGTGTAGAGCGTGATGCCCTTGAGCAGGTCTGTGGCGCGATCGAGCTGGACGTCGCGCGCGTCGAGCGCGCTCTGGCGCTCGCGCTCGCTGAGCAGGTCGAGCCCGGTGGGCGAGCGCTTGAGCGCGAGCAACCGCTCCTCCTCGGGCGACATCGGCACGATGCTGTCGGGGGTGATGCCCTTCTCATGAATGACCTTGTGGCTCGGCGTGTAATACTTTGCCGTGGTGAGCCGCAGCGCCGTGCCCTCGGGCATGGGCAGGATGCTCTGCACGGAGCCCTTGCCGAACGTCTGCTCGCCGAGCACGACGGCGCGCTTCAAGTCCTGCAGGCAGCCGGCGACGATCTCGGCCGCGCTCGCGCTGAACCCGTTGACGAGGATGACCATCGGGTAGTCGGGATGGCGGCTGCGGCCGCTCGCGCGATACTCGGTCTTGTCGCCCGCGCCCGCGCCCTCGGTGGACACGACGAGCTGGTTGCGAGGGAGAAATTTCTCGCAGACTTTCACGGCCTGGTCGAGCAAGCCGCCGGGGTTGTCGCGCAGGTCGAGGATCAAGCCCTTCATGCCCTGCGCCTCGAGCTTTTTCAGCGCCTCCTCGAGCTCGGTCGAGGTTTTCTCGCCGAACGACCGCACGCGCACGTAGCCGATGCCGCCCTCGCCGATGGGGAACTCGCGCCGGCCGCTGAGATCCTTGACGGAGTCCACCTTGATCACCGCGCGCTCGAGCTTCACGTCCCACTCCTTGCCGTTGGTGGGGCGGAACACGCTGATCTCCACCTCGGTGCCGGGCTTGCCGCGCAGGCGCTTCACCGCTTCTTCGATGGTGACCTTGTCGGTCGTCTTGCCGCTGATGCGGATGATGCGATCGCCCGAGAGGAGCCCCGCGCGCGATGCGGGCGTGTCCTCCATCGGCTCGAGCACGACGAGATGCGTCGAGCCGTTCGCGTTCGTTCGGACGCCGACGAGGATGCCCACGCCGCCGAAATGCCCCTCCGTGTCGTCCTTCATCGTGACGAACTTGGTCGGTTCCATGAACTCGCTATGCGGGTCGAGCGTGCCCACCATGCCCTTGATCGCGGCGTGGACGAGGTCCTGGTAGGAGACCTTGGTCTTGTCCACGTAATGCTGCCGGATCGTCTCCATCACGCGCGTGAAGAGCTCGATGTTTGGATACGCGTCGTTCTTGCCCGAGGCTTCGACGCGGCTCAGGTAGATTTGCGAGCCGAAGAACAGGTTGAGGCCGAGCGCGGCGGCGAGCATGCCGTAGAGAATGCGTTTCTTCATAGCGAGACCATTGGTTGACGCGGCGACAGTAAGGTCGGTGCGCGGGCTTGGCAAGGAGCGACGCCTCACTTCACGCCGGCGAGCAGCATCTCGATGAGCGGGAGGTCTGCGCGCGTGGTCACCTTGGGATTCGGCGCGGCTCCCTCGACCAATCGCACGGGCTGGCCGATGAGTTCGCAGGCCGCGGTGTCGTCCGTCACCAGCAACCCGCGCTCGCGCACGGCGGCGAGCGCCTTGCGGATCACCTCCACGCGAAACGCCTGCGGCGTCTGCACCGACCACAGCCGCGAGCGGTCCACGTTTCGCACGATGAGTGTGCTGCCGTCGGATTCCTTGATCGTGTCCGTGATGCGTTGCGCGGCGACGGCGGCTCCGGTTTCAGCCGCGGCGGCGAGTGCCGCCTCGATCACCGGCGCGCCCGTGCAGGGGCGCGCGCCGTCCTGGATGGCCACGAGCTTTTCGTCCGGGCCGAGCGCCTCGAGTCCGTTCCACACGGAGTCCTGGCGCTCCTTGCCGCCACCGACGATCTTGAACGGCTTGCGATATCCGTGCTCCGCGGCGAGACCGCGAAACGCGCCCTCCATGCCCTCGCGCACGACGACGACGATTTCCTTGATGAGCGCGATGGAATCGAACCGGCCCCATGTGTGCGCGACCACGGGACGCCCCGCGACTTCGAGGAACAGTTTGTCCACGCCCCGTCCCATCCGGGTGCCCTTGCCGGCGGCGACGATGATTGCGGAAGCCATCGGCGGAAGAGTGTCGGGCGCGGTTCAAAGTTCCAAGTTTCAAGTTGCGGGTTCCTGCTCGAACGCGGGCCAGGAAGTCTTCGGGGCGACGTCACTCATGACCCTTCAGCAGCGCGAGCACTTCGGCCCGCACGTGCGCGATGTTTTTGTAGGCCGCCATGTCGCCGGGCATCGTCCGCAACCCGCGCGAGAGCCCGCGCGCGGCGACCGGGTCGCGCCGCACTTCCGCGAGCGGATGCACCTCGAGGCGGATGCCGAAGAGCACGCCGCCGCTCGCCGGCAGCGCGACGAGCGCCTGGTTCTCGATGCGCAGGAAGACTTCGTCCGCGCGCAACGGCGGCGCGAGGCGCGGGATGTTCTGCTCTGGGTGCTGGTTGAGTTCGGCCGATCGGCTCAGGCCCCAGTTGGCGCGCAGGAATGCGGGCCCGGGCTTGAGCTTGGCGAGGAAGCCCGCGATGCGCGGCGCGAGCGCGGCGTTGAGTCCCGGCACGGGGCCGTGGATGACGCTGATGCCGTGGCCGACTTTGTCGGTGAGCCGCCATTGCGAGGGAAAGCAGACGCAGCCCGCGACGAGCTTCGGCTCGCCGCCGGCGACGCTCAGCAGCGCGAAATCCATTTCCCACGCCACGCCGAGCGCGAGCAACTCGGCCCAGCCGTCGCCGGTCGCCCCGGCGTCGCGGATCGCCGCATCTCCCTCCGGTGTCAACGATTGCCAGCGTCGCGCGAGCGCGATCGTCTCGCGCACCATCGGCTCCGCGCCCGGCAGCAGCACGGCGTATCGCGGTGCATCCACGGCGAACCAGTGCCGGCGTTGCGCGACGAGGGCTTCGTGGTCCGGGGAGGGCGCGAAGAACGCCGCCGCGTCGCCCGGCTTGAGGCCGAAGTGAAATCCGTAATCTTCGTCCGGCAGCAACTCGGCCCAGTCGGCGGCGGCGCGTTTCATCGGCGGCACCGTAGCCCATGCCGGCGCGGCACGGAAGGACCGTTCAGGCCGGGCGGGGGCGGTGACTTTTTCTGCTGACGCGGGCGTCCATAGCTGACACGTTCCGCCGACCCCGCCACCCATGAAAACCATTGCCACGCTGCTCACCACGCTCGCCCTCGCCGTCCCGTTCGCGTCCGCCGCGGACAAGAAGGACGACAAGAAGGCGAAGCCTGTCCCGTATCCTCTGAAGGTCTGCCTGGTGCAGGACGACAAGCTCGACGAGAAGCCGTTCGTCTTCATCTACCAGAACCGCGAGATCAAACTCTGCTGCGACGGATGCAAGGACGACTTCGACAAGAATCCCGCCAAGTTCATGAAGAAGCTCGAGGAGGCCGAGAAGAAACAGAAGAAGTAGCCGGGAGCGGCGATGTGAAGCGGCGGCGCACGGCGCGAGGCGCGGCGTTGTTTCTCTCGTGGACATCGCCGCACGGCGGCCTGTATGCTCCGCCGCGGGTTTTCCGGAGACACACACTATGAGCGATACCATCGTGCCCTCAAACATCCAGCCCAACGCACCGGTGAGCGACCGCGACGTCGCGGCGATCGACGAGTTGCGCGAGACTTACGGCAAGCTGCGCGCGGAGGTCGCGCGCGTCATCATCGGACAGGACCAGGTCGTCGAGCAGTTGCTCATGTGCATCCTCTCCCGCGGCCATGCGCTGCTCATGGGCGTGCCCGGCCTCGCCAAGACGCTCATGGTCCATTCGCTCGCGGATGTGATGAGCCTCGGCTTCAGCCGCATCCAGTTCACGCCCGACCTCATGCCCAGCGACATCACGGGCACGGACATCCTGCAGGAGACCGACCAACCCGGGCGCCGCGCGTTCGTGTTCGTCAAGGGCCCGCTGTTCGCCAACATTGTGCTCGCCGACGAAATCAACCGGACACCGCCCAAGACGCAGTCCGCGTTGCTCGAGGCGATGCAGGAGCACAAGGTCACCGCGAGCGGCAAGACCTTCGCGCTGCCGTCGCCGTTCTTCGTGCTCGCGACGCAGAACCCCATCGAGCAGGAGGGCACCTACCAGCTGCCCGAGGCGCAGCTCGACCGCTTCATGTTTTTCATCCACGTGCATTACCCGACACTCGAGGAAGAGCGCCGCATCGCGCGCGAGACCACCGGCGGCGCGCCCGCGAAGCTCGCCAAGCTCCTCACCGGCGAACAGGTGCTGGCCTTCCAGGAACTTGTCCAGCGCGTGCCCGTGCCCGACCACATCTACGACATCGCGGTCGAACTCGTCCGCCTCACACGCCCCGGCGAGGGCACGGCGCCGGACTTCATCAAGAAGCTCGTCACGTGGGGCGCCGGGCCGCGCGCGGTGCAATATCTCATCAAGGGCGCGAAGGCCCACGCCGTCCTGCACGGGAGCTACCTCGTGCGGATGGAGGACATCGAGGCCGTCGCGCACCCCGTGCTCACGCACCGCATCCTGACGAATTTCCAGGCGCAGAGCGAAGGCATCACCAGCCCGCGCATCATCGGGCGCCTGCTCAAGGAGTTGCGCGACGAGAAGATGAAGAAGGCGGCGTAAGGCCCGAGGTGGTTGATGTCCGCCGTCGAACCCAAATCGCGCGAGTTCCTCGAACCCGCCGTGCTCACGCGGTTGATGCACGTGCAACTCGCCGCGCGCCTCCCGATGGTCGGCAGCGTCGCCGGCCATCACAAGAGCCCGCACCGCGGATCGAGTGTCGAGTTCGCCGAGTATCGCACCTACGTCCCGGGCGATGACCTGCGCCGCCTCGACTGGCGCGTGCTCGGCCGCACCGACCGCTACTACACAAAGGAGACCGAAGCCGACACGAACCTCCGCTGCTACATCGTGCTCGACTGCAGCGCCTCGATGGGCTTCGGCGCGAAGCACGGGACCAAGATGGCTTTCGCGCGGCGCATCGCGGGCGCGTTCGCCTACTTGAGCGTGCTGCAAGGCGACGCCGCCGGGCTCACATGCGTCGGCGGCAACCAGCTCGCCGAACTTCCGCCCCGCCGCAATCCCGCGCATCTCCAGCTCGTCTTCGACCACATCGAGCAAGTCGAGGCGCGCGGTGAAACCGGCCTCATCGCGGCGCTGCACGGACTCGCCGAACGCGTCCAGCGCCGCGCGCTCGTGGTGGTCATCTCGGATCTGTTTTGCGACGCCGAGGAGGTGCTGCGCGCGTTCCAGCACCTGCGCTTCCAGAAGCACGACCTCGCCGTGTTCCAGCTCCTCGACCGGCTCGAGCTCGACTTCAACTTCGACCGTCCGATGCGCTTCGTGGACCTCGAGGGGCCCGCGAGCATCGTGACCGAGCCCGTGGTCATCCGCGACGAATACCTCGACGCGCTCGAACGCCACCGTGCCCGCCTGCGCGACGGCTGCCACGAACTGAACACCGACTTCCGCGAAATCATCACCGATCAGGGCTACGAAAAGGTGCTCGCCGACTTCCTGACCGAGCGCGCGCGGATGCACGCAGGAGGCTGATGAAACACCAACCGGCAATCGGCAACCGGCAACCGGCAATGCCATGACCTTCCTCCAGCCATTCATCCTGTGGGGGCTGCCGCTGATCCTCGTGCCGGTGATCATTCACTTGATCAACCGGCTCCGGCACCGCCCGCAGCCGTGGGGGGCCATGATGTTCCTGCTCCAGGCGAACCGCGCGTCCACAAGCCACGCGAAACTGCGCCAACTCCTCGTGCTGCTCTTTCGCACGCTCGCCGTTGCGGCGCTCGTGCTGTTCGTCGCGCGGCCGCTCGCGGGCGGCTGGCTCGGCTGGGCCCTCTCGCCCGCGCCGGATGTCATCGTCATTCTGCTCGACCGCTCGGCCAGCATGGAGACGCGTCTCGCAGGGCAGGCCGTCACCCGACGCGAGCAGGCGCTCAAGCTCCTCGCGCAGTCCGCGCGCGACTTTCAGGAGTCGAGCCACCTTGTGCTGGTGGACAGCGCCACGCGCACTCCCCAGCGCCTCGCCGGTCCCGGCGCGCTGGCGGACCTGCCCTTCACCGCGCCGACCGACACCGCCGCGGACCTTCCCGCGATGCTCCAGGCCGCGCTGAATTATCTCGTCGAGAACCGCGCCGGCGCGGCGGAATTCTGGCTCGCCTCCGACCTCCAGCGCAGCGACTGGCACACGGGCGACGACCGTTGGAAATCCGTCACCGCGCAACTCGCCGCGCTCCCGCAGCGCGTCCGCGTGCGGCTGCTCGCCTTCAACACCGACGGCGAACCGAACGCCTCCATGTCACTCGTCGAGGTGCTGCGCCGCCAGCGCGGCGAGAATGCCGAGCTGAATCTCGCGCTCGACCTCCAGCGCGAGGGCGGCCCGAGCGGCGCGTTCCCGCTCGGCATCACGCTCGACGGCGCGCGCTCGACAGCCGAACTCGCGATGGACGGACAGGCGCTGCGCTGGCGTCACAAGCTCGACCTCGGCCCGAAGAAAACCGGCGGCTGGGGCGCGCTCGAACTGCCCGCCGACGCCAACCCGCGCGACAACGCGACTTTCTTCGTTTACGGCACCGAGTCGCGCTGGCGCGCAGCCGTCGTCGCCGCAGACGCCAAGGGCGCGCGGTTGCTGCAAGCCTCCACGATGGCCGACGCCATCACGCCGCCGACCGCGCTCGAAACCGCCAACTGGGCCGACAAATCGCTCATTGCTTGGACCGGCCCGTTGCCCGACGAAGCCACGACGAAGCGCCTCAAGACGTTCATCGAAGAAGGCGGCGCCGTGATTTTCTTCCCGCCCGGCCGCACGGACGGCTCGACGTTTCTCGGCGCGGGCTGGGGCGAAATCCAAAACGCGGGCGAGGAGAAAACGTTCCGCATCGCGCGCTGGGACGAGCAAGACGGCCCGTTGATGAAGACCGACGAGGGCTTGAGCCTGCCCGTGAACGAACTCGCGGTCGCGCGCCGCCAGCAAATCACCGGCGAGCGCACGGTGCTCGCGAGCTTCGACGACGGGACGCCACTGCTCGTTCGCCGCGCCGTGGGCAAGGGACAGTTCTTCTTCTGCGCCACGCTGCCGCTCGACGAGTGGTCGAGCCTCGGCGACGGCTCGGTGCTCGTGCCGATGATGCAGCGCCTGCTCGCGACCGGGGCGCGCCGGCTCAACCAGGACACGATGATCGCCGCGGGCGAACTCAGCCCCGCCGACCGCGCCCGCCAGTGGGTGAGCCTCGACACGACGGACAAGCCCAAGGACATCGCCACACAGGCCGGCGTGTATCGCAGCGGCGACCGCTTGCTCGCGGTGAACCGTCCCGCCGGCGAATCCGAGCGCGAGATGCTCACGGCGGACGAGGCGGGCAAGCTGTTCACCGGGCTGACGTTTCAAATGTTGCAGGAGCAGCGCTCGCGCGCGGACGCGTTGCAGGGCGAAATCTGGCGGCTGTTCCTCTTCGCGATGCTGGCGTTCATGCTCGTCGAGGGCGCGCTGATCCTCCCGCCGAAGCACGAGCAAAAGCACGGCGTCGGCGCCGCGCTCGCGAAGGAATTCGGCAAGCGAGCCGAAACCGAGGGAGGCGCGGCTTGAACACGAGCCGCCCCATTCGCCGCCCTCGGCCCCCGGCCACCGGCCACCGCCCCTTCGCATGAGCCACTGGTCCTTCGCCACATCGCTTCCGCTCATCCTGCTCGGCGCCGCCGTGTGGGGCGCGGCGGCGTGGCTGAGCTGGACGAACTGGCGCCGGCGCCGCACACGGTCGTCCGCGCTCCTCGAATCGCTGCGCCTCGTCATCGTCACGCTCCTCGGCTTCACGCTGTTGCGGCCGGAGTTCGTGAAGATCATCCAGCGCACCGAGCAGCCCGAGATCGCCGTGCTGCTCGACGCCTCGGGCAGCATGGTGTCGCGCGACATCAAGCAGGGCAGCAACATCGTCACGCGCGCCGCGTGGCTCGGGTCGCAGCGCGCCGCGAAGTTCTGGGCGCCGCTCGAGCGCAGCGCGAAGGTGCTCGTCGAGGAGTTCTCCACGCCGCCGAGGGGCTCGAATGTCACCGCCGCCGCGGTCGCGGACTCGGGCACGGACTTGAACGCCGCGCTCGACGGCGTGTTGCTGCGCTCGAAAAACCTCAAGGCCGTGCTCGTGCTCACGGACGGCGACTGGAACGCGGGCAAGTCGCCGCTCGGCACGGCAACGCGCTTCCGCGAGCAGAACGTGCCGGTGTTCGCCGTCGGCGTCGGCGCGGAGCGACCGCTGCCGGATTTGATCTTGGAGAAGGTCACCGCGCCGAGCTACGGGCTCATCGGCGAGCAGATTTCGATACCATTCAAGATCCAGAACCACCTGCCGCGCGAGATCAAGACGACGCTCACCATCGCCGAGCCGGATGGCGAGGAGACGAAGCGCGAGGTCACGATTCCGGCGCTCGGCCAGCTTGCAGACGCCGTGGTGTGGTCGCCGCGGCTCGTGGGTGAGACGACGCTCAAGCTGCGCGTGCCGCCAGAATCGGACGAGGCGCTGACGGACAACAACGAACTGCCCATCCGCATCGCCGTGCGGTCCGAGACGCTGAAGGTGCTCGTGGTGGACTCGCTGCCGCGCTGGGAATACCGCTACCTCCGCAACGCTCTCGAACGCGACCCCGGCGTGGAGATGCACTGCCTGCTGTATCATCCCGGCATGGTCACCGGCGGCGGGCGCGGTTATCTGCCGACGTTTCCGAGCTCGAAGGAGTTGCTGTCCAAATATGACGTGATCTTCCTTGGCGACGTCGGCATGGGGGACGGCGAGTTGACGGAGAGGGACTGCGAACTCATCCGCGGGCTCGTCGAGCAGCAGTCGAGCGGGCTCGTGTTTCTGCCGGGACGCCGCGGGCGCGAGCTGACGTTCCTGAAGTCGCCGCTTGCAGAATTGTTTCCGGTGACGCTCGACGAGCGGAAGCCCGAGGGCATCGGATTGCAGAATGAAGGGCCGCTGATGCTCACCTCGATGGGCAAGGGCCACCTGCTCACGCGCTTCGACGCGGACGAAAACCGCAACGACGAAATCTGGAAGGCATTGCCCGGCTTCTACTGGAGCGCGGCCGTTGAAAAGAGCCGGCCCGGCAGCGAAGTGCTCGCAGTGCATTCGTCGCAGCGCAACACGTGGGGCCGCATCCCGCTGCTCGTCACGCGGTCGGCGGGCAGCGGCAAGGTGCTCTTCATGGGCACGGACTCGGCGTGGCGCTGGCGGCGCGGCGTGGAGGACAAATACCACTACCGCTTCTGGAGCCAGGTCGCGCGGTGGATGGCGCACCAGCGGCACTTGAGTGAACGGCCGGGCATCCGGCTCACCTTCAGTCCCGAGACACCACAAGTCGGCGACACGGTTTTCCTCCAGACCACCGTACTCGACGCGAGCGGCTTCCCGGTGGAGCGAGGTCCCGTCGCGGGCCGCATCACGTCGCCCGGCGGGCGCGTCGAGCGGCTCGACTTCGGGCATATCGAGGGCGGCTGGGGAGTGTTCAAGTCGCAGTTCGTCGCGCAAGCCGGCGGTGCGCACAAGATTCTTGTCACGGCGGACACGTTCGGCCGGAGGCTCGAAACCGAAGTCAACATCACGCAACCTGTCCGCGAGAAGGTCGGGCAGCCCGCCAACCATCAAATCCTGCGCGAACTTTCGGCGCTCACGGGCGGCGCGGTCACCGTGGCGGACGACTTGAAAGGCATCATCGAGAAAATTTCCGCGCTGCCCGAGCCCAAGCCGCTCGAACTGCGCATCCGTCTCTGGTCGAATCCGTGGTGGGGCGGGAGCATCCTGTTCCTGCTCGCCGTGTATTGGATCGGCCGCAAGTTCGCGGGCATGCTGTGAGCGCGATGCCTTCGCCATTTCGCCACCGGCACCGGGTCGGATATTCCGAGTGCACGATCGGGAACCACGTCTACTACGCGCGGTATCTGGACATGCTCGAGTCGGCGCGCGGCGAGTTTTTCCGATCGCTCGGCACGACCTTTGCCGGATGGCAGGAGCGCGATGTGATTTTTCCCGTGGTCGAGGCGCACGTGAAGTATCGCGCGGCCGCCCGATATGACGATGAGCTGGAGGTCAAGGTTTGGGCGACAGAGATCGCGCGGGTTCGGATTGGATTTGGCTACCGCATCGCCAAGGCCGGCGGGGCGTTGCTGGTCGAGGCCACGACGGTCCATGTTTGCACTGGAGTCGCGGGCCGGCCGTGCCGGGTGCCGGAGGAACTCGCGGCGCGGCTCCGTTCATTCCTCCATGCGGAGTCAAGGGTGGGCGCAAGCTGAGACATGCCCGGAGGCCGGGTGACACACTGGCCCCAGTTTGATCGCCGCGACGATGCCCAGAAACCGCCGTCCGGATGCATTTTCTCGGGGAATCCGCTGAAATCTTGCGATCTTCGGCCGGGAGAATCCCATGGCAGTGGCCCTGCTGAGTCATGTATCCGCGGGTTGCGCAATCATCAACCACGACATTTATGGCGAAAGTTCTCGGCATCGATCTTGGCACCACGAACTCCTGCATGGCAGTGATGGAGGGTGGCGAGCCATTGGTCCTTGAGAATTCCGAGGGCAAACGCACGACGCCGTCGGTGGTGGCGTTCACCAAGACCGGCGAGCGGCTCGTCGGAGAGGCCGCGAAGCGTCAGGCCGTGACGAACGCGCGCAACACGGTTTACTCGATCAAGCGCTTCATGGGCCGGAAGTTCGATGAAGTGCAGGAAGAGGCCAAGCGAGTCCCTTACAAGGTCGTGCGCGCGTTCAACGGCGACGTGTGGGTGGAGGTTGAAGTGGACGGCAAGCCCAGGCAGTTCAGCCCGCCGGAAGTTTCGGCGATGATCCTCGCCAAGCTCAAGGCCGATGCGGAGACGCGACTTGGCGAGGCGGTCACGCAGGCCGTCATCACCGTTCCCGCCTACTTCAACGACTCCCAACGCCAGGCCACGAAGGACGCCGGCCGCATCGCAGGACTCGAAGTGCTCCGCATCATCAACGAACCGACTGCGGCCTCGCTCGCCTACGGCCTCGACAAGAAAAAGGACGAGAAGATCGCGGTTTATGACCTCGGTGGCGGCACGTTCGACATCAGCGTGCTCGAAATCGGCGACGGCGTCTTCGAGGTCAAGGCCACCAACGGCGACACGCACCTCGGCGGCGACGACTGGGACAACCGGATCATGGATTGGATCCTCGATGAGTTTCGCAAGAAGGAACGCATCGATCTGCGCAAGCAGCCTGACTCGCTGCAGCGCATCAAGGAGGAGGCCGAGAAGGCGAAGATCGCCCTTTCGAGCGCGCAACAATACGAGATCAACCTTCCCTTTATCACGGCCGACGCCAGCGGGCCCAAGCACATCAGCACCAGCCTCTCGCGGTCGAAAATGGAACAACTTTGCGACGAACTGTTCGAGCGCACCATCACACCCACCAAGAACTGCCTGCGCGATGCCGGCCTCAGCGCCGACCGCATGGATGAACTCGTGCTCGTCGGCGGCATGACCCGCATGCCCCGCGTCGTGGAAACCGCCCGCTCGCTCGTCAACAAGCCCCCGCACCAAGGCGTGAACCCGGACGAAGTCGTCGCCATCGGCGCAGGCATCCAGGGCGGCGTGCTCAAGGGCGACGTGAAAGACGTCCTCCTGCTCGACGTCACACCCCTATCCCTCGGCATCGAGACCCTCGGCGGCGTGTTCACCAAGCTGATCGAGCGCAACACCACCATCCCCACGCGCAAGTCGGAAATCTTCTCCACCGCGAGCGACAACCAGCCCGGCGTCGAGATTCATGTGTTGCAGGGCGAACGCCCGTTCTCGAAGGACAACAAGACCATCGGCAAGTTCCAGCTCGTGGACATCCCGCCCGCGCCGCGCGGCGTGCCACAGATCGAAGTCACGTTCGACATCGATGCCAACGGCATTCTCAACGTCAGCGCCAAGGACCTCGGCACCAGCCGCGAACAGAAGATCACCATCACCGCCTCGAGCGGATTGGGCAAGGACGAGATCGCCAAGATGCAGCGCGACGCCGAGGCCCACGCCGACGAGGACAAGAAGCGCAAGGAAGAGATCGAGGCGCGGAACGAGTGCGACAGCTCGATCTACGGCTCCGAGAAACTCCTCAAGGAATTCGGCTCCAAAATGTCCGGCGCGGACAAGACGCAGATCGAGGAAGCCGTGAAGCAGGCCAAGGAAGCCATCAACGGCCCCGACGCCGCGTCCATCCGCTCCGCGACCGAGCGGCTAAATGAAGCGTGGCAAAAAGTTTCAACTGAGATGTATAAGAATGCCTCCGCGTCCGGCGGCCCCGGCGGCGGGGCGCGACCCGGCGCTGGCCAGGCAGGCGCCGGTGATTCGGCCAAGAAAGATGAAGGCCCGATCATCGATGCCGAGGTCGTGGACGAAAGGAAAGGCAAGTAGCAGCTTTGGCGGCATACCCGCCCGTGATTGCGCGCGGTGCGCGCGAGCGGCGGAATCGCCCCGGCATGAAAGACGAACAAAGATTTTCCCGCAGCGGGTGCGGCGGGATTTGATTCAGACGCAATCAAACCAACACAACAACCAACACAACGACACGTATGGCAGTTAACTTCAAACCCCTCGGTGACCGGGTCCTCGTGGAACCCATCGAGGAAAAAGAGACCCGCAAGGGCGGCATCATCATCCCCGACACCGCAAAGGAAAAGCCCACTGAAGCGAAGGTGGTCGCCCTCGGCACGGGCAAGACCGACGACAACGGGAAAAAGGTTCCCTTCGAAGTCAAGGCCGGCGACCGCATCCTCATGAGCAAATACGGCGGCTCCGACATCAAACTTGACGGCAAGGAATACAAGATCCTCAACACCGACGACATCCTTGGCGTCATCAACTAGCCCGTCACTCCAACCCCAACCCCAAACACAGAACTGAATCATGGCTGCAAAACAACTCCTCTTCGACGAAGCCGCGCGACAGACGCTGCTCCGCGGCGTGCAAAAGCTCTCGCGCGCCGTTGCCGCCACGCTCGGCCCCAAGGGCCGCAACGTGGTCCTCGACAAAAAGTTCGGCTCCCCCAACGTCACCAAGGACGGTGTCACGGTGGCCAAGGAGATCGAGCTTCCTTGTCCGTATGAGAACATGGGCGCCCAGATGGTCCGCGAAGTCGCCAGCAAGACGAGCGACGCCGCGGGCGACGGCACCACCACCGCCACCGTGCTTGCCGAGGCCATCTTTCGCGAGGGCCTCAAGCACGTCACCTCCGGCGCCAACCCCATCAGCCTTCAGCGCGGCATCCAGAAGGCCGTGGACGCCTCCGTCGCGCACCTGGACAAAATCTCCAAGAAGGTGAAGGACAAGGAAGAGATCAAGCAGGTCGCCACCGTCTCTGCCAACTGGGACACGCAGATCGGCGAGATCATCGCCGACGCGATGGACAAGGTCGGCAAGGACGGCACCATCACGGTCGAGGAAGCCAAGTCCATCGACACCACGCTCGACGTTGTCGAGGGCATGCAATTCGACAAGGGCTACCTGAGCCCCTACATGGTCTCCAACGCCGAGACCATGGAGGCCAAGCTCGAGGACGCCTACATCCTCATCTACGAGAAGAAGATCAGCTCCCTCAAGGACCTGCTCCCGCTTCTCGAGAAGGTCGCGCAGAAGGCCAAGCCGATGCTCATCATCGCCGAGGAAGTCGAGGGAGAAGCCCTTGCCGCACTCGTCGTGAACAAGCTCCGTGGCGTGCTGAACGTCGTCGCCGTCAAGGCGCCCGGCTTCGGCGACCGCCGCAAGGCCATGTGCGAGGACATCGCCATCCTCACCGGGGGCAAGTTCATCACCGAGGATCTCGGCATCAAACTCGAGAACCTCGGCATCGAGGATCTCGGCCGCGCGAAGAACATTGTCGTCGACAAGGAAAACACGACCATCGTCGAGGGTGCCGGCAAGAGCTCTGAAATCCAGGGCCGAGTCCAGCAGATCCGCCGTCAGATCGAGGAGACCACCTCCGATTACGACCGCGAGAAGCTGCAGGAACGCCTCGCCAAGCTCGCCGGTGGAGTCGCCGTCATCAACGTCGGCGCCGCGACCGAGACCGAGATGAAGGAAAAGAAGGCCCGTGTTGAGGACGCGCTCCACGCGACCCGCGCGGCCGTCGAGGAAGGCATCGTCCCGGGCGGTGGCGTCGCGCTGCTGCGCACGTTCTCGGCCCTTGAAGCCCTCAAGCTCAAGGACGAGGACGAGCAGACCGGCGTCGAGATCGTCAAGCGCGCCATCGAGAGCCCGCTTCGCGCGCTCGCGAGCAACGCGGGCGTCGAAGGCTCCGTCATCGTGCAGGAAGTCAAGAAGAGCAAGGGCAACGACGGCTACAACGTCGCCACCGGCAATTACGAAGACCTCGTCAAGGCCGGCGTGGTGGACCCGAAGAAGGTCACCCGCACCGCGCTCCAGAACGCCGCGTCCATCGCGGGCCTGATGCTCACCACCGAGTGCCTCATCACCGAGGTGCCCGAGAAGGAGAAAGCTCCGGCAGGCGGTGACCACCACGGTCCCGGCGGCATGGACATGTAATCCGCGCCAGACGGACTGACTGAACACTCACGCGGGGCCGGCGCAAGCCGGCCCCGCTTTTCTTTGCCGGCAACGTCGTGCGTCGCCCTGCGCGCAGCGGCTCATGACGTAGTTTTCCTTCGGCCCAGGTTTGAACTTTGCTTGCCCTTCCAATGCAACGGGCTAAAGTCACGCCCAGCAAAGCTGACACGAAGCCCAATCGGGTTCCCGTGCCCGGCTCCGGGAACGGGGCCAGCCTGCCGACATGCGCGTCACCAAATTCTATCGCGGCACGGAAGAGGTGAAGACGTATGACCGCGCGGAGATTCTCATCGGCCGGCTCAGTCCGCTGAGCGCTCCCGACCTGGACTTGGGCGTCGATTCCACGATCTCGCGCAAGCACGCGCGCATCAAGCTCGAGAACGGCCAGTTCTGGGTTGAGGACCTCAAGAGCACCAACGGCACACTCGTCAACGGCGAGCCGATTCAAAAGGCCCTGCTCGCGCCCGGCTCCGTCATTCTACTCGGCGAAACCACCCTCAAACTCGAACTGGCCGGAGCGCCCACGCCCGCGCCCGCGCCCGCAAAACCCGTCGCGGCTTCACCACCCGCCCCCGCCGTCCCGTTACCGGCGAAGCCCGTTGCCGCGATGCCGAAGGTGCCGGAACTTCCGAAGCC